>SXGT01531077.1_pt1 | contig 26523 bp, 24 predicted proteins | sample 3176221 | NCBI WGS metagenome assembly SXGT01 (sample SAMN11356862, study PRJNA531348) | freshwater metagenome | isolation source: freshwater sample F1-120 | place: China: Fuxian Lake, Yuxi | collected 2017-12-25
ATGAAGTCACTTGCGGCACTGCTGTTCTTGTTCCTGGTGGTGCCAGGTTCCGGTCAACTGGCATGGGACGGCCTGCCCTTCAGCACTCGGCTTGAGTTCGCCACCCTCGTCCTTTTTGTTGTTGTCGTTCTGAATCGCGAGACTCGAACCACCGTTCGAACCTGGTTGGCGAGCAAGGTGTGGCGATCGGCTGTGAAGCCTGTGCTCATCGTGCTTGCACTGCTGAAACTCTTGACATTCACTTGGTACCCATTCAGCGACGGTTTCGATGCCTGCTACCGAAGCTTGTACGTGCCGATCGAAAACCCAGGGAGGTGCGAGAAATCGTACGAGGGGCCGTTTCTGCGTCGTAGCGATCTTGGACTCTCGAATACGTCACGAATCGACCGAACAGTGGACTTCGGCACAAGCACGCACGACTGGAGTCTGCCGTTCATGAATGAGTATCCAAGGCTTGGTGCCCTGTGGCTCACTCGGTTCCCCTTCACAGCGACCTACGGCGCAGTCGTTTCCAACAACACGTCAACGGAGCAATTTCTCCCTATTTTTGGCAACGGTGAAATGAAAGCAACACTTGCCGACGCAAAAATCGACCAATCGGGCATTCCGTTGGCGGATCAATACCTATTTTCGCGATTGCAGTTCCTGCCCGTTCCAACGACTCCATCCGAGTTGCTCGTGCAGTACAAGTTCACCGACGATGACTCGGCAACGCTGCCAGATGCTGAACCCCCCAGTCGGGGCCCGTATGCGCAACTGAAGATCGGTGAACCTCTCTCTCGGAAAGCGATCCTCAAGTTCACGGACGTTCGTGTTCGCGGCTGGACCCTTGACGTGGCGAACATGGCAACTCCAGACGCGATCGTCGCGGTCGACTCGTCCAATCGAGAAATCGGCCGAACAGTGCCAGAGAGCCGACCGGATGTTGCCAAGTTCTGGAGTCGACCATCGCTCACGATGAATGGGTTCAACTTCACTGTTCCGGCAATTGCATTGACCGAAGGCAATGCGACAATCAAAGCGATATTTGACGCTCGCCAGGTGACCATCGGTACGGTCACTGGCGGCGACTTCGTGCTTCCCTCCCCACCATCAACCAGGGTCTCCGAGATCAGTGGCATCAAAACACAGATTGAGACCTGGTTCGATGCAGATCGCGATGATTTTTCGGCTCTCGCACCCGTGGGAAGACAAGACACCGGTCGACTCTTCTTCTTGCTCGCTCTGTTGTTGGACGGCTTCGGAGCGTTCATCGCCGCCGGCCTTCTTGTGCTGCTCCTCCTACGCCTGCGATGGTGGTTGCCGATTGGCATCGCAATAGGAGCAGTTGCCTACCTGCTGTTCGACCTCTCTTGGTCGAACGCTCCCACCATCTTGGATTCACAGCTGTTTCTGCCGATCGCAGCCTTCGTCGTGATGTTCGTTCTCTCCCGTAAATGGTGGGTGTCTGCGCCGGCCATCACTTTCTTTCCCTTCTCGCTCGCACTTGCATCCATATTGGTTTTCGACTTTTTGGAGAAGCTCCCCAATGGCCATGGTGAGCGCTGGTGGGGGCGCCTGTTGTTCTATTGGCGCGATTCTGACTGGTATGCAACACGGGGATATGCGAGACAGGTCTTCGTTACTGGTTCCGTACACGGAGGTGAGTCCGTATTTTGGTTTCAAGCAGGTCCGCGATACCTCTCCCTTGTTACACAATCACTGCTCGGTGAAAACGATGTCCTCATCGGACTGATGGCAACGACGTTTGGGTTCTTTGCGCTCATCTATCTTGTTGCAGTATTCATTCGACATCACGACGAGACATTGACGCTGATTACTTCGGGTCTGGTGCTGCTCATTGGGCTCCTCTTCATCGCTGAAGGCTCGATTGCTGTTTTTGGTTTCGTCGGCTCAAGTGAGCACCCGACGTGGATTGCGTTGTTCGCAGTCGCCGGTTTCTTCATTGCTCAGACTCGTGAGTCACGCACCTGGCTCCTCGTAACGCTCAGCCTTGTTCTTGGTTACTGCGTGCAACTGAGACCAAATCAAGTCGGCGGCGTCGTTGCACTCTTTGTGGCATTGCTCCTGAGCGTGGATCGAAGCGATCGCAGCCTCGCGATTGGGAACCTCTCGAAGATGACGGCTGCGTTCGGAGTAGTGGTATCGCTCAGTCTGCTGCACAACCTGTATTACGGCGAGAGCTTCGTCCCATTTACCGCCAACGGTGGTATCAATGTTGCATTCGAGTGGGCCTCCGTGTTCAGTTCGGGTGACTTCTCCGCAGTGTGGCAGCAACTTCGTACGATGATGTATTGGAATTCCTCCAACAACTGGTCTTGGGCGCTGACGTTCTGGGGTTCGCAGGCCCTCTGGATTGTGGTGTTCGCCCTGCGTGCTCAACGCGGCAATCTTTTCCACGTTCGGAGCGCCTATCTGCTGATCCCATTCGGCTACGCCCTCCCAATGCTCAAATACCAGATGGCTTCGTACTACCCGCGACACCTCGTGGCAATCAATCTTGCCTTCATGTGCGCGGCACTCATTGCCTGGCCACAGCGAGGTGCAACACCTACTGACGTGCAAACCGAATCGCCAACGGAGACCGCAACAGCGAGTCCGAATGCAACGCTCCACGAGGAACTCACTTCGGCGAAGGCATAACTCGATTCGGCGTCGTGTCGCAAGTGGGAGTGGGGATTACTCGGTAGGAATTCGTAAGTCGACGACGGTTCCCACTTGACCACTGCCATCGTCGAGCGCAGCATCGACCAAATCGGCGTTGTTCGCCGGTCGCATGGTGATGGTGCCGCCAAGTTCCGTGGTCACCAACGTACGCACGATCGACAGGCCGAGGCCGGTTGCGCGAGAGATGTCGAACTGCTCATCGACCCCCACTCCGTTGTCGATTACCCGAATGTGCAAAGCGTCGTCGTCGGGGTCTCGCGCGAGGAACACTCGCACGACGCCATCGCGACGCTTGTCACCGAAGGCATGGTCGACCACGTTCTGCAGCAACTCCAAGATCACCACCGACAACGGTGTGGCGATGTTCGCCGCGAGCCGACCGCCGTCCCCGCGAACCTCGAATCGAACCGGACGGTCACTCGATTGCAAACTCTCCTGTGAAAGTTGAATGAGAGGTCGAACAATCTCGACGAAGGCAACATCCTCGCCTGGTTCGCGTGACAGCGTTTCGTGCACCAATGCGATGGTGCGGATACGGCGCACCGAGTCGGCGATTGCATCCTTGGCTTCATCGGAAGACAGGCGACGGCCCTGCAACCGCAACAACGAAGAAATCGTCTGGAGATTGTTCTTCACGCGATGGTGAATCTCCTTGATGGTGGCGTCCTTGGTGAGAATCAGTCGGTCACGACGGCGCAACTCAGAAACATCGCGCATCAGCACCACCCCGCCGATGACGTTCGTTGCCCGTGCCCCACGCTTCAGGATGGGAATCGACCGGACCAGGAGCGTGACGTCGTGCTCTTGATCGAGTTCTTCCACCACCGGCTCGCGACGCTCGAAGGATGCGCGAGCCGCATCATGAGCAAACCCCAACTCGGCAAGGCTCTGTCCGACTGCGTTCGCACGGATTTCGATGCGGTGCAGTGCCGACACGGCGTTCGGCGATGCGTAACGTACTCTGGCACTCCCGTCCAACACGATGACACCGTCACCGACACGCGGCGCCACGCTGGAGTCGGCGACACGACCGGAAAACGGGAACAGACCAGTTGCGATCATGTTCGCAAAGTCGTCGAATATCGACAGGTACGTGCGTTCAAGTTGTCCGGGACGACGTCCGGACACCGTTGACACCTCGCGCGTCAACACCGCAATTGCTCTCCCTTCGCGCATCACCGGTATTGCGGTCATGTTCACCGGGTCGGTGAGGTAGGGCAAGGTGATCTCACCCTTTTGCATTTGCCCACTTTGTGCGGCTGCAGCGATGAATGGTCGATCGGTGTCGTCGGCATACTCGCCCACCAAATCGGACTGATACAGCGTCTGACCCGTTGCTGCTCGTACCTGGGACGCAGTCAGCCAGTTGGTGCCACCTGCCGATGCGACCGGCACGTACAACAACAAGTCGGCAAACGAAAAGTCCGCCAACATCCCCCACTCAGAAATCAGCGCCGTGAGGTGAGCAATCTCGTCGTCCGACAACTCCGTGTGTTCACTGGCAAGTTCGAGCAGTGTCGGCATGGCTGGGCTCTATTCTTGCCGTTCGTCGGGTTCGGGACGCAGTGCTCCGCGGCTTGGGACGCAAGGCTCTGCGACTACCCGCGGATGGCCTCGCCGAGGGCGAGCAGTGACGACACATCCGTGATGTCTCCCCCGCGTGACTCGCTCGTGAGTACTCGGGCCCCCCACTGGCTGATGCGTACGAGCGCGGCCGAATGTTGTTCGTGAATACTCGCAATCTCGCGTTCAGCAGCGGCCAGCGCTTGACGCACGGCAACGAGGTCCGGGGAGTCACTCGCCTCTCCCTCCTGCCGAGCACTCGCAAGCACCTCGGCGCGTTGGGCAGCCCCCGCGGCGAGTCGCGACGGTACGAGTCGATTGGCGATGACCGCCTCGAGCCGGTGATTTCGCCGACGCAGTTCGTCGGCAAGAAAGTGGGCTTCGCGCATCGCGACCGGCTCGGGACTGGTAACCACCACATATGACGTTGCGGGATCAGACAGTAGGGCGCCAACGCGACGTGCCCGGGTGACGATGGGGGTCTCCATCGTGCGGAACAACGTGAAGAATTCTGCGATGTCGGTGAGAAACGCGGCGCCGAGGATTCGATCTGCAACGAGGAAGAACGGCCGCGATGCCAAGGACAACAAGCGAGATTGCGTTGGGGCAGTCAGCAGTTTGAGTAAACGACTGGAGAAGAACTGCTCCATACGCCGAGGCGCATCCAATACCGAGAGTGCACTCCGCGATGGCGGCGTATCAACCACCACGAGGTCGTACTTCCCGGCTTCGCGAGCGTCGTACAAACGCTCGGTCACCACATAGTCGTGACTATGAACGAAACGAGTTGTCAGCGTCTTGTACAAGTCGTTGTTCAACACACGATCGCGAGTTGTGGGGTCGGGGGCGTGTCGGCGCACCATGTCGTCCCAACTCGCCTTGGTGTCGACCATTGCGATGCTGAGGGTCCCCTTTGCATCATCCATCTGCACGGGTACCTCGGCGTTACCGATGACATCCAGTCCCAAGGCGGTTGCCAATCGACGTGCTGGGTCCACCGTCAACACCAACACCCGTTTGGCCGAGTGTCGTGCAGCCAACACACCGAGTGCGGCTGCCGAAGTGGTTTTGCCCACACCGCCGGGCCCGCAGATGATGATCATCTTGGAGTGCGTCAGCAGGTCGAGCACGTGCGAATCCAGCGTCGAGGTCATGCGTGTTCATCCAAAATGCGAGTGATTTCGCAGACGAGGTGCTCGGTGACTCGTTCAGGTGAGTGGCTCGCGGATGGCGCTTCGGAGATTGTCTCCACATTGCCGATCTCCAGTGCATCGGCCAGGCGGTTGGCGTGGCGTTCGGCATTGACGCGACGCTCGTTCAACCACTCACACACCTCGAGGGTCGATGCCTGCGAATCGCGTGCTGCGTCGAGCAACGTCGCATCCACCAACGCAGCCGGCATCCGATTGATCAAGACACCGGCAAAGTCAATCGGTGTGGCTTTTGCCAGGCGCTCGCGCAACTCGATGGTCTCCACCACCGGCATCTCCTCCGGTGTTGCCACTGCCAACACCGTGGATACCGAAGTGTCGTGCAACAAATCACTCATCCATTTGGTTTGATCCGCCACGATGCCGATTCGCACCAATGTGGCAAGCGCGTCGGGCGCCGAAACCTGCGCGACGAAGTGCCCACTTGCCTCGGAGTCCACGATGACGATGTCGTAGTTGCGTTCGCGAACTTCGTAACAGAGTTTTCCAACGGCCAGGATTTCCTTCACTGCCGGAGCCGCATTCGCAACGAAGTCGAAGATTCGCGCAAGTGGAGTGAGGCTTCCTATTACTGGCAGCCGCAGGAACAATCGAATGTATTCCCGCAACGAATCTTCCGTGTTCATCGCCATGGCGAACACGTTCGGCGACACCTCGACTGGCGAAAAGGCCAAATCGTCGCGTCCCAAGTACGCAGCAAGCGAGCCTTTGTCGTCCATCTCGCACACCAGCACACGTTTACCCCGGCTGGCTGCCACCTTCGCCAATGCTGCAGCGACGGCAGATTTACCGACACCACCTTTTCCCGTGACGAAGACGAGTCGTCGGGAAAGCAACGCTCGAAGCGTCAGGCTCCGAACCCCAGTCGGCGTTCACCATCGGGGGCACCGAATTCCACGAACGCAATCTTTTCTGCTGGTACGGCAACTTCACGTCCACGTTTGTCCTTCAACCAGAGCACTTCCACCTTGCCGGCCAGTGCTTCTTCCACTGCCTTGTGCGCCGCAGTGCGCGATTGCTCGTCGTTCTCAATCTCCAGACTGATGTCTCGTGACGAGTGTGTAACTCCGATACGTAGGTCCATGGTCATCAGTGTGTCAGGTCAGTTGACCTTCAGTGCCTGACTGAAGACCTTTTTGGGTCGCATCTCCACGATTTTCTTGGCAAGTTCGGCGAAAATCAGCCCGACTTCGCTCTGCGGCGCTATCGCCGCGATGGGCTTACCTTCGTCGCCGCCTTCGCGGAGTTGATTCACCAACGGAATCTGGGCCAGCAGCGGAACACCAAGCTCGTCAGCCAACAACTTTCCGCCTCCTTCGCCGAACAGTTGATACCGCTTTCCGTCATCACCCGTGAACCATGACATGTTCTCGATGACGCCGCGCACGGTCATGTTCACTTTCTTGGCCATCGCCGCCGAAAGTCGAGCCACCTTTTGTGCGGCCTCTTGTGGAGTGGTCACCACGTATACCTCGGCACGAGGGAGGTACTGACTGAGGCTCAGTGCGATGTCACCGGTTCCCGGCGGCATGTCGATGATCAGGAACTCGGGCTCGTCCCAGTACACATCCGTCAGGAACTGCTCGAGAGCCTTGTGCAGCATCGGTCCACGCCACACCACTGCTTGACCCTCCGGAACGAAATATCCGATCGAGATGCAGCGAACGCCATAACTCTCTGGTGGAAGCAGCATTTGATCGATGACGACTGGATCGCGATCTGCGCCGAGCATTCGCGGAATGGAGTACCCGTAGATGTCGGCATCAACCACACCGACCGTGTGACCCGCCGCAGCCAACGCAACCGCCAGGTTGGTGGTGACGCTGCTCTTGCCCACTCCGCCCTTCCCAGATGAGATGAGAAGCGGCCGCGTCTTGGAGCCTGGCTGCGCAAACGAGATAGTCCGACCCTGCGCATGGCCCTGGGCCGGTGCGCTTCCGGCAGTGGCTCCGGGTGAGCCGTGCAGTTTCTCGCGAAGTGCTGCGCGCTCGTCGTCGGTCATGACTCCGAAATTCAGCTGCACATCGCGCACTCCCGACAGCGGACGAATTGCGCCGTTGACACGAGTTTGAATTTCGTTGCGCAACGGACAACCCGCAATGGTGAGCGTGACGGTCAGCGATACGACACCGTCATTAATCACTACGTCGCGAACCATGTTGAGATCCACAATCGAGCGGTGCAACTCGGGATCTTCAACGGGACGCAACGCTTCAATCACGGTTTCTGGCGTCAGTGTGCTCATGTGCGCTCGTTAGGCTAATCGCGTGACACGCAACAAGACTGCAACGAGCAGCGTGACGGGTGGCGCATTCGGTTCACAAGTGTCGGCGATTACCTCGGCATTCGGTGATCCCACGCGTCGAGCCGTGTACCTGTTCGTGCGTGAGATCAGCGACGGTGTCACCGCCACACAAGTGGCTGAACAGTTCGAGGTGCATCCCAACGTGGCACGACATCACCTCGACAAACTTGCGGCTGGGGGCTACCTCGAAGTGGAAGTGGTTCGCGCCGAACATGCCGGGGCTGGGCGACCATCCAAGCGATACCGCACGGTGAGCTCAGCCGAACCGATGCAATTTCCCGTGCGTAGTGACGATCTCGTCCTCTCCCTGTTGGGTGAAGCACTTGAACGACTGCCGCGCGACGCAGCCGAGACAATGGCGGAAGAAGTTGGCCGCAAATACGGACAAGCGATGGCTGCAGGACTCACCGGCGATGATGTTGCAGTTGGTCAACGTTCGTTGCGCTCGGCCCTGCAGAAGGTTGCCGATGCACTCACGGCACACGGCTTTGCGGCGCACGCCGAAAAGCGTCAGAACAAGCTGCGGATCATCAACAATCACTGTCCGTTCGGTGATGTCGCAATCGAGCATCCGGTGATTTGCGCCGTGGATCGCGGCATGGTGAAAGGAATGCTGGACGCGTTGTACGGTGAAACCTCGCCTGAGACGTCGGCATCACTGCCGCAAGGTGATCGTTTTTGCGAGACCACGCTGCACGACCAGATTCGGTAGTGCGCTCAGTCACCCCAAAATCGTTGTTCGAGGAATGGGTCGCCGTACATGTGGTAACCGTTCTGCTCCCAAAAGCCGGGTGCGTCCTGCGTGGTGGCTTCCAGTCCACGTAACCACTTGGCGGACTTCCAAAAATAGAGATGTGGTATGAAGAGCCGCACGGGTCCACCGTGAATCGGCTCGATGTCGACACCGTCGTATTGATACGCGACCAGAGACTCGTTTCGAGTGGCGTCGGCCAAGGGCAAGTTGGCGGTGTATCCGTACTCTGCGTGCGCCATCACGTGCGTGGCACTTGCGTCGATACCGGCGCGCTCGAACAAGTCGCGTACTCTCACGCCCTTCCAGACCGTGTCGAATTTCGACCACTTTGTGACGCAATGGATGTCGGTGGTGAGCGTTACGGATGGCAATGCCAGCAACTGCTCGTACGTGAGCGCGAAGGGTGTCGACACCGCACCACCGATCTGCAGCGACCACTCGCCGGGGGCATACGTCGGTACATCACCCACGTGCAGCACCGGAAAGCGCTCCGTGAGGTACTGACCTGGCGGTAGACGCTTGGGGTCGACGCCCTTGGCTTCCACTTCTGCGCGGTTGCGGTCGAAAAAGCCCACGTCACATTGTGCCACGGAGTAGGTACGTCACCGCCAGCCCACCGCGTAGGTAGGTGACTGGCGGCCCACCACACGTGTTCATCTTCACCCACTAGGTTGCCGCGGTGCCTCTGTATCTCGTGCGACATGCCAAAGCCGGTTCGCGTAACGACTTCGACGGCGACGACATCGACCGTCCGCTCACAGCCTCAGGTCACAAGCAGGCTCTCGACCTTTGCACGCGACTCGCTGCAATATCACCCAGTGTGGTGGTGTCGAGTCCATACCGGCGCTGTATCGAAACACTCGAGCCTCTCGCTGTTGCCATCGACATCGAAGTGAGCATCGACCAGCGGCTGGCAGAATTCGGGAGCGACCACGTGCAGGCTGACGGCCAATTGTTCGACTTGCTCTACGGCGTTGCCGATCGTGCCGTCTTGTGCAGCCATGGCGACGTGATTCCCGCAATCATCAACGGCTTTGCTGCAGGTGGAATGCGAGTGGTTGGTGATCCACATTGGGGTAAGGGCAGTGTGTGGGTGCTGGAACGAATCAACAATCGCTTCGTCGAAGCACATGCGTGGCCACCACCAAGCGACGATTGATCTTCCGCCAAGCGACGACTGAGGCGCCACCGAGGCACTTCGGAGTTATTCGCCGAGTGCGGCGTCGACTTCCTTCTGCAACGACTCCACCAATCCACGTACTTCTGTCGGTGGCTCACGATCCAAACACCGCTCGATGAATTCCTTGGCCGATGCTGCATCACCGCCATCGCGAAACACCACGATGCCAAGGAAGCACATGGCGTCGGGGTAACCCGAATCGAGTTCGATTGCCCGTCCCAAGGCCGTAATGGTCGACGCATACGCCTGATTGCGCAAAGACTCGTCGAACTGTCGCGCCGACAACATGATGAGCCATGCGCGATAAGTGATCGCCTCCACATTGTCGGGGTCCGTTTCCAACACTCGTCCGTACAACTCGATTGCCGATGCCACATCGGATGCGCCGGCAAGGCGTGCTTGTGCCAGTAGCGATGCAGTGCTGTCCTCGATACCGCCGGTTGCCGTCTGCAGCGGCAAGCGCTGACCCGCTTGTCGCGCAACCAGCACGCCACCTCCAACTCCCACCACCACGGCAATCGCAGCGCCAATCAACCACGAGCGACGACGAGACGCTGCACTCGTCGTCACGTCGACTCCCGAAGTCGCATCCACACGTCGCCATCGTCGAAAGGCTGCGGCCAGCCCGACGATCAACACCACCGCGAGAAGTACCGGCAGGATCCAGATGGCTGCATCCAATCCCTCGCCGCGAGGCACGAGCAATACTGCACCACCGAATCGGTCGGCGATATAGGCAACGATCTCGTCGTCGGTACGCACACCATCACCTACTTGTCGCGCCACCTCGGCACGAATGGCTTGTGCGGCCGACGCACGAGACACGAACACACTCTCGCCGTCGCACGTCGGACATGCGATGCGCTTGGTTACCGCATCGATGCGATCCTGTTGGGTCAGCGGTCCAGAGTCGCGAAGAGAGCCAAGCACCAAACTTCCCACGGTGACGACGGCAATGAGCGCCCACACCACGCGGCGTGTTGGGAGGGACATTCCACTCGCGCGTAGCGGCACTGGGGTCACCCGCTCGCCCGCAACGACGCAAGCTGTTCTTCCAGCACGCCCTCAACCACGGATCCCATGATGCGAAGTCGAACGAAACCGTTCGGGTCGATGATCCAGGTTTCCGGAACCTTTGCCACTCCGAACGCAACTGCAATCGCACCGTCGCCATCGCGGAGTTTGGGCCAGCCACCGGAGTTGGACGCAAAGAATGCGCGCACCGCATCATCGGAGTCATCGTTCACCACGGTGTAGATCTCGGCGCCGTCGGTACGACCGGCTTCGTCGGCCGCAAACGCCAGAAGTGCCGGGTGTTCGGCAATGCACGGTACGCAAGTGGAGTTGAAGAAGTTGAACACCACCCACGATCCCTTGCGACGCGCAAGATCGAACGACTCGTCGTCAATCGTGCTGGTGACCACCGCAGGTGCGGGTTGTCCCAAGAGTGGTGAACGGGCACCCACGCCAGCGTCGCCGTCGGTTCGCAGCAGCAATACCACGAAACCCACCATCACTACTGCGACACTCAGTGCTCCGATACGTGCCGGCTTCATCGGTCGACCACTTCATCACGAATCTCGTGAACAGACCTGCGACGACTCGGGAGCACCGCCAGCAGGGTGCCGAACGCCATCACGAACGTTCCTATCCACAACCACAAGATCATCGGCTTCACGAACACCTTGATCCGCGCCTGACCGGAGTCCTGTCGCACTGGCGGCTCCAGCGTGAGATAGACGTCGTGCGTCAGGCTCGTACGAACCGACGGAGTCCCGACGTTCATTCCTATGCGGGTGAACTTGGTGATCGATGGCGCATATGCCTTGCCCCCATCCACGCTCACCAACGCGCGCACGGACGTGCTGCGGGGATCGCGCACCTCCACAACGTCGATGAGTTCGAACGTGTGACCGGCAAAGCGCGCGACCTGCCCCGTGACCAAATCAATTTCTTGACTTCTCGTGAAGGAATTCGACGCCGCAAGTGCCACGCAGATGAGGATGACCCCAAGGTGCACCACCATGCCGCCATTGGCTCGACCCACGAACCCACGCAAACGTTGCACTCGTACCGCGTGAACCAAGTGGTGCAGGGCACTTCCCCCCGCAAAACCACCGAGACCAAATGCCAGGAGTGGTGCCAGTCCTGTTGCACCAACCGCAACGGAGAACACCAGCGATGCAACTCCCGTCAACGCAGGTACGAGCAGTCGCCGTGAGAGCACGTCACGACCGTCGCGACGCCACGGCAACACTGGTGCCACTGCCATGATGAAGAGCATGGTGAGCCCGATCGGAATGGTGAGCCGATCGAAGAACGGCTCACCAACGACAATCTGTCGTTGCTGAATTGCTTCCACGATCAGCGGGAACACCGTTCCCAACAGCACCACGAAGGCAAACACCGCGAACAACACGTTGTTCACCAGGAAAGCACCTTCGCGCGAAAAGACCGAGTCGACTGCCCCGCTCGCCCGCAGTTGATCTCCACGGAGGAACACCAGCACCAGGGACACTGCCACCACAACGGCGAACATCGCCAAGAGCCATGGGCCGATATCACTCTCGGAGAATGCATGGACACTGTTCAGCACACCCGAACGCGTGAGGAACGTTCCCAAAATGGTGAGGCTGAACGTGGCAATCAACAGCGACACGTTCCACACGCGCAAGAGGCCACGTCGTTCCTGCACCATCACCGAATGGATGTAGGCGGTTCCCGTTATCCACGGCAACAACGACGCATTCTCCACTGGATCCCACGCCCACACACCACTCCAGCCGAGTACCTCGTAGCTCCACCATCCGCCGAGTGCGATGCCAAAGGTGAGGAAGCCCCATGCAGTCACCGTCCACCGGCGCGTGATGTGCAACCAGCCGTCTTCTACTTTTCCGGCGATCAACGCGGCGAGCGCGAACGCGAATGGCACCGTCATGCCCACGTAGCCCAGATACAGGATCGGCGGGTGAAACATGACGAGCAAATGGTTCTGCAACAACGGATTCGGTCCTGGCCCATCGAGTACGCCCGGTGGTCCAACGATGAACGGATTGGCGGGACCAAAGGACAACAAGAAGAAGTACGCGAGCACCGCCAACAACACTGCGAGTGCCCAACCAACGAGTGGTTCGGCGAACCGCTTGCGCATCCACCACGCAACGGCAGCGACATAACCTGCCAACACCAATACCCACATCAAGATGGAGCCTTCGAGCGCGCTCCACACTGCAGCGAAGTTGTACACCGCTGGCGTTGAGTACGACCCGACCTTCTGCACGTACAACAACGAGAAGTCACGGGTGATCATCGCCCACTCCATGACCGAAAATGCAGCCACCGCCATGGCCACCGCCAACACGACGAAACGTGGAATCAAGCGCAGCGTTTTCACATCACCGCGCCGTGCCCCAACTGCAGCTGCAAACGCGCCAAAGAACGCTGCGAGAAAACCAACGAGCAGGAATGCCCGCCCCAACTGTGCCGTCAGGCTGGCTACGAGCATGCCGACTTCTCGGCTTCCTCGAGTCGGTCGGCGTTCTCCGCTTCATATTCGTTGGAGTGCTTCACCTCGATACGAGTTGCCAAGAGCACCCCATCGACGATTCTTCCGTGCGCCACCACCGGAATACATTCTTGAAACACGCCGCCCGGTTCACCCTCATAGTTGACCGGCAGCGACACACCGTTGAACGACATGACGAAGGAGGTATTGCCCGCACGCGATTGCAGACTGCCCTCGTCAACCGACCCCTGAACACGCACGCGACGCGTGTCGTCGCAGCCTTCACGTACTCCGACTTCGTCAACGTTGCAGTAGTAGTCGATGGAAGACGTGAGGAACATGACCACGATCACCAATCCGATCACCGATGCAAGGACTGCGACAACAACCGGCAACAGCCGGCGAGAAGATCGCCTGGGCTCGGGCACATGGCGCGGTGTGAGGTCCATTGCTACATCACACCCATGGCTTGTGTTCGTCGGGAACCCGCGACGACAGTTCGCGTGCGCGACGCACGGTGACGAGTGCAAGCACCCCTATGGATCCAAGCGTGATGATCCAGCTGGCAAGGATGAAGCCGAGATCCTTCATGTCGCGCGAACTCCACCAGCATGTTCGGCACGTCGCGCGGCGATTGATGCATCCAAACCAACCACGCGCTCCACGTCGCTCAACGCAGTGAGTCGTTGGCGATGCATCACGAGCCACACAAACATCAAGGTGAACGCCACCACTCCCGAAAACAGCGTGAAGAGCATGAGACCATCCAGTCGAACATCCCCGTCGGTGTTCAACACGCTGGCCTCCTGGTGCAACGACCGCCACAACACCACCGAGAAGTGAACCAACGGAATCTCCAGCACCGCCAAGAGCGCGATGACCGCACTTCGTCGGGCGCGCCGAACGGGATCGACATCCACACGACGAATGGCGAGATACCCGACGTACGTGACGAAGAGAAACAGCGTGGTGGTGAGGCGTGGATCCCATTGCCAAAACGTTCCCCACGTGAGGCGTCCCCACAAGCTGCCGGTGATCAACGTCATCGCCATGAACAACACGCCAACCTCGGCCGATGCGCCAGCAACACGATCGAATCCAAGCGTGCGATGTTTACGAACGAGCGAACAACCCGAAGCCACTGCGGTGGTGACGAATGCAAGATAGGCGATCCACGCCGTGGGAACGTGGACGTACATGATGCGCACCGAGTCACCCTGAATCACATCGGCGGGTGTGAGGAAGAACGCGCTCACCACCACCCAGGCGGTGGTCAGTATCGCGAGCCAGCCGATAACTCGTGTAGTTGCGGTGCCAGTCGTCATGTCACGATTCACCTTGTGCCAATGGTGCAAACGCCACGGCTCCCGCCGAACCAAAGACCACGGCATACACCACCAAGATCGCCGCCCAAGCCCAACCGTTGGCCACATCGATGGTGTCGCTCCCGAAAGCAGCCTCGGTGGCTCGTGTCGCACCAATCAGCAACGGGGCGAGAACCGGGAGGGCAAGCAGAGGCAGCAACGAATCGCGACCGTTCATGTTGGCAACCACAACGCCATAGAGAGTACCGACGAGAGCCAGTCCAAGAGTCGCCGTGACCAGCACCGTGACCAACAGCACCACGCCGCTGCCTTCGACGCGTGCCCCGTACAGCACCACCGATGCGCACACGAGCACGACGGCAAGCGCGAACAGTTGCACAAACAACGACAGGGCCTTGCCGAAGAACACCTTTGATGGTGACGAAACGAAACCAAGCAGGGCGTCCAACGCCGAGTCGACTATCTCTACATCGAATGATCGCTGCACCATGATCATGGTGGCGAACAACATGGCCAGCCACACGAGACCAGCAGCAGCTCGAAGGATGAGTGGCTCGCTGTCGAGCGCAACCGCAAACAGCACCAATACCAATAGTGCAAACGGCACGATGCGCGCCAGCAGCGTACGGGTTCGCCATTCGATGGTGAGATCCTTTCTGGCGATGGTCAGCACCATGTTCATCGGGGACGCTCCGCTCGTTCCGCACCCATGTGAGTGGCGTGTGTTCCAGGACTCACATCGTGTGCCACGACACCGCCTGCGAGCGTGATCGTGCGCCGAGGATGCGCGTCGCGTGCATCCGACTCGTGCGTGGTGTACAGCACGGTTGCGCCACTGCTCGTTGCTTCACGAAGGATGTCATCCAGTTCACTTCGTGCAGCACTATCGAGGCCCGCGTGCGGTTCATCCAACAACCACAGTTGCGCTCGTCGTACCAACAGTGATGCCAAGGCCGTACGACGACGTTGGCCGGCCGACAACGCGCCAGCACGAGTTGCGGCAACACGCGCATCGACACCAAGTCGAGCGAGCACAGAGTCGACGTCGGAGTTGGTGGCCCCCACAAGATCCGCAACGAACCGAACGTTCTCTCGTGCCGTAAGGTCGTCGTAGAGGCCGTTGTCGTGCCCGAGTAGTCCCACCAACGACCTCACGGAGTCGCGCTGTGTGACCACGTCGTGGCCCAACACCAGTGCAGTTCCGCGCGTGAGTGGCGTCAAACCCGCACACAAACGTAGGAGCGTCGACTTTCCGGTTCCGTTCGCTCCCCGCAACGCGACGAGTTCGCCATTTCTTACCTGCAGATCGACACCAGCAAGAGCAGGAAACCCGCCAAGCGCCACGACAGCACCATCGAGCCGAATTGCCAAATTGCCGCCCGCCATTGCCGTGTCACGAGCCACAGAAGACTCCACTGATTCGCCGTTGATAGCACCTCAGCCTAGATTGACTTTCAGCCCATGGACTCCGCACAACTCCACACTCAACCAGACAACGATCCCGACAACGATCCAGTCGTCGTTCGCCGCAACGCGATAGATCGCTGGAACAAGGTCGCATCACGAACGGGTTACGGGTTGTACGCGGTTTCGGTGCTGGCGTTCTTCGGTGGACTGTGGACCTCGTTCACTTCTGCATTGCACTTCGTCAGCGGTGTGGCGTTGGTGGTTGGTTCTGTCATTCTGGCTCCCGCGATTGTGATCACCTACGGCATTCGCGCGGCACGACGTGAAGACCAGCAAGCCGCCTCCACCAAACGATCCGACGTTGCATCCAGCGAACACAAACCGTCGTCGTGAGTTTGCGTCTCCCCGCTGCCGAACGAAGGTCGCTGATTCTTGCGGTTGCTCGTCACGAGTTTGCGGAGAAGGGATACCACGCCACCTCAATGGACGACATCGCCGAAGCAGGCGGAGTCACCAAGCCGGTGTTGTACCAGCACTTCGATTCCAAGCGTGCTCTGTATCTCGCACTCATCGACGAGTTGGCATCCAACATGCTCGCGACAATCGGTGATGCCACCACCAGGGCACCCGATGGTCGTTCGAAGACCGAGCGTGGCATCATTGCCTACTTCGAGTGGATGTCAGCAAATCGGGACGCTTTCGTCGTGCTGTTCGGTAGTGGGTCGCGGAATGACGAAGAATTTGCCACTGCCGTTCGCAACGTTGAGCGACTCGTTGCCGATGCCATTGCGCCGCTCATCGACGCAGGAATCGACCAGGAGCATCAACGACGTTTGGCCTATGCACTCGTGGGCATGTCCGAAGGCGTCAGCCGCCACCTGATCGCCAGCGGAGATGCATTTGATCCGACACTCGTTGGATCACAGCTGGCCAATTTCGCCTGGGCCGGATTGCGTGGCGTCGAGCCTCAATCGCGCAGTACCAACCCGCGATAGCCGCGCACGAAGCGATGCTGTTCGAGCATCGCCACGACCTGCACGGTGCTGGGTGAGGCGTCGTCACAGGCTGCGCCATTGATTTTTCGCACCTCGATGCTCTTTGTGCGGCCGTCTTTCACCAAACGGCCGAGTGCCTCTACCAGTACGAGGAAACCGTTGTGCTCGAGGGTTCGCGCGAATGTCACCAAGTGGTGGCTACGTACGTCAAACCAACCGAGCACCTCTCCGTGTTCGAGCAACACCAGTGCACCAGCACTACGTGTGGGGCGTCCGACGGTGGCCGGCCAATCAAGGCTTGCTCCATACGGTTGTGCCGGATCAGTGGCAGCGAGCACCACTGCAGTGCCGGAATCCGGCTCCGTTGTGATGTTCGGGTCCTTGCAGGCGCGCAAACGATCCACTGCGCCAGGCACCGCAAACTGTGCCGCACCCAAACCATCGACGAAATACCCGCGGCGAACCGCGCCGCGTTCTTCCAATGCCTTCAACACTCCATAGACGCCGGCAAACCCGCCGCGCACATGTTCGGCCAGTACCGCTTCGCGCGTCACCACACCGTGACGTTCCAGGAGCTGCATGGCCAATGCATGCAACGCTTGCGTGGGGGTGGCTTGTTGTTCCACCAACTGCGAAACCAGACTCCAGCGACCTTGCGCCGATGGAGGCCCAACACGACTCGCATTGCCGCCACGCACATGTCGTGGACGCACCAATCGGGCTGCAGCGCGTCGACTGTTTCCCGTTGTCGGAAGCGCTCGCGCACTCTTTCCACTTTGGGCGCCAAGCAACACTGCGCGAAGTGGTGTGAGCGAATCGTTGGTGACTTCACCCGACCACACCAGGTCCCAAAGTGCGGCGAGCAACTCCGAGTCGGTGGCACCGCGCACACCAGCACGAAGTTGGCCCCAAAAACACGCACCACGTTGTGCGAGTGCGGCTCGAATCTGATCGTGCACACCACCTTGCGGCGCTTCGAGTGGCTCCAAGGCAGGAAGCAGCGAGCCCAGTTGATCGGCAAAGAACAGGCGAATTCGACCGTCATTTCCGCCGAGCGAGCCCGCACCAACCCACACCACTTCGCCACTGGTGCAGAGATCGTCCAACATTGACGCCCGATAACCACGTACCCGTAATGGCAGTACGTCGGTTTCCAGGGTGGATGCAACGAGTGCCGAACCCGACAATGCTGTCAGTGCTTCTGCGAGAGCATCGGAGCCATGCATGGGTGCCGAAACACCGTGCCACTCCACCAGGAAACGAGCGAATGTCTGCTGGTCGACTGGTTCAACTTCCTTGCGCAACTTGGCAAGGGATCGTCGGCGCACCAAACGCAACACCTCGGTATCGCACCACTCGCGCTCGGTACCGAACGGGCGAAACTCGCCACGTACCGCTCGGTGCGCGGCTTCGAGTTGTGCAAGCACTACTGCAACGCGTTCACCGGTGATCCCGAATCGAGTTGCCACGTCGCGCGCAACGAATGGTGCGTGAGTTCGTGCATATCGTGCGACGAGCTCGAGCAATGGCGACTCGACCGGTTCGGTGAATGTCTGTGGGAGCCCGAGCGGCAAGGCACAACCGAGTGCATCGCGGAATCGACCAGCGTCCTCTGCGGCAACGAATCGCCGCTCACCCGCCACCACCACTTCGATGGCGCGACGTTGGCCCACCAACTCGCTGGTCCACGCAGCAAGGTTGCCGTCGCAGCGCAGGGACAACTCGTCCATGGTGAGATCACCAACGCGACGCAGCACATCATGCACTTCATCGAGTGTTCGAGCACGACGGGAGTCGGCGATGTGTTGCAGTTCGAGTTCGATGTCCGCCAGAACCTCGCCGTCGAGCAGTTCGCGTAACTCTTCGGATCCGAGCAGGTCATTGAGCAGGTCTCGATCGAGCGCCAGCGCCGCAGCCCGACGCTCGGCCAGCGGAGCATCACCTTCGTACATGTAGGCGGCAATCCAATTGAAGAGCAAGCTCTGTGCAAACGGTGACGCCTTCTGGGTATCGACGCTGATCAAACGAATGGAACGCGAACGCAACTGCGTGAGTACATCGCGCAATGCGGGAACATCGAACACATCCTGCAAACACTCACGGCTGGTTTCCAACAAGATGGGGAATGTTGGATACTTTGCGGCTACCGCCAACAGGTCTGCTGCTCGCTGGCGCTGTTGCCAGAGTGGAGTGCGCTGGTCGGGTCGACGGCGAGGCAACAACAGTGCACGCGCGGCACACTCACGGAATCGGGATGCAAACAGTGCGGTTTGCGGGACTGCAGCAACCAACACATCGGTGATGTCATCAGGATCAATCAACAGTTCTTCCACGGGTATCCGGTCGACGGCCTCGGGCAACCGCAAGACGATGCCATCGTCTCCCCACATGGTTTCGATCGGAATACCGAGCCGCTCCAGTAGGCGCCGTTCTATGGCGATTGCCCACGGGGCATGCACCGGCGTACCAAACGGCGAATGAATGCAGATTCGCCAGTCGCCGATCTCGTCACGGAACCGCTCGATCACGATCGTGCGATCGTCGGGCAGCGTGCCGGTGGCTTCCACCTGTTCGTCGATGTATTGCAACAGGTTGCGTGCCGCCAACGGGTCGAGACAATGTTGCGAGGTCAGGATGTCCTGCGCCGATCCCGAGGTTTGTTCATCGCGTATGGTGCGCAAGAACGCTCCCACCGCACGACCCAGTTCCAATGGTCGCCCCAGCCGGTCACCGTGCCAAAACGGCATCTTGCCCGGTTCCCCGGGTGCGGGGTTCACGATGACTCGATCGAACGACACGTCTTCTATACGCCACGTCGACGCACCGAGCACGAACGTTTCCCCCGGTCGTGTTTCGTACACCATCTCTTCGTCGAGTTCACCCACCCGCGTACCGTCGGGGAGGAACACACCGAACATTCCGCGATCGGGAATGGTGCCCCCATTCGTGACCGCGAGCCGTTGCGCTCCGTCGCGGGCACGCAACGTGTTGGCGATACGGTCCCACACGATGCGTGGTTTCAAGTCGCGGAACTCCTCGCTCGGGTAGCGACCAGCCAACAAGTCGAGCACGTTGTTGCGAACCTCGTCGGACAACTCCGCAAAGTTCGCGCAACGACGAATCATCGCAGAAAGCGACTCCACGCTGCAGTCGGGGTGCATCGCCACGTGTGCCACGACGTGCTGGGCAAGCACATCCAGCGGGTTGCGCAGGTACCGCGTGGACTCGATTTCCGCATTCATCATTCGTTGTGCAACGACGGCCACCTCGAGCAGGTCGTGCCGATGTTTGGGGAACACCTTTCCGTGACTCGCCTCACCCACGCTGTGACCAGCTCGACCGATTCGTTGCAGTCCTCGGCTCACGGCACCTGGTGACTCCACTTGAATCACCAGATCGACCGCACCCATGTCGATACCCAACTCCAAGCTGCTGGTGGCAACGATGGCTCGGAGTTGGCCACGCTTCAACTGGTCTTCGATCACGATGCGCTGTTCGCGCGCCAGCGAACCATGGTGCGCCTTCACGTAGTCCGTGTCGCCGAGACCCAAGTCCGCTGCCAACTCGTTGAGCTGGGCTGCAAGGCGCTCGGCACCACGCCGTGCGTTGCAAAAGATGATGGTGCTGCGATGTTGTTGCACCAATTCCAGAATTCGAGGCGTGATGCTCGGCCAAATACTGGTGCGTCGCTCGACTGCGGCAGCGGTGGCAGGACCGCTTCGCAACTCGTGGGTGACCTTGCCCAACTCGCCCATGTCTTCCACGGGAACCACCACCTCGATTTCCATCACCTTTCGTACACCTGCATCGACGATTGCCACGGGTCGAGGAACGCCCTCACGGAATCCGCCGAGGAATCGCGACACCTCCTCGAGCGGCCGCTGAGTGGCAGAAAGTCCGATGCGTTGAGGGCGACGAGTGGTGAGTTCTTCGAGTCGCTCGAGCGACAGTGCCAGGTGCGCTCCGCGTTTGGTGGCCGCCATCGCATGAATCTCGTCGATGATGACCGTGTCGATGTTCGCCAATGTGGTGCGGGCCGAGGATGTGAGCATCAAGTACAAACTCTCGGGAGTTGTAATGAGAATGTCGGGCGGATTTCGCAGCATTCGTTGACGATCACGCGCGCTGGTGTCGCCGGTGCGCATGGCAACTGATGGCTCGCGAAACGGCACGCCCAATCGCTCGGCGGCATGGCGGATACCGACTATTGGTGCACGCAGGTTTTTCTCGACGTCGAAGGCAAGTGCACGAAGCGGCGAGACGTACAGCACGCGCGTGGACGACTGCTCGTCGATTCCGAGCGTCACCAAGCGGTCGATCGCCACCAAGAACGCAGCAAGCGTCTTGCCACTTCCGGTCGGCGCAGAAATGAGCGTGTGTTCGTTGGAAAGGATGCGCGCAAAGCCTCCTTCTTGTGCAGGAGTGGCAGCCGGGAACGACGCCGTAAACCATGCACGAACCGCAGGCGAAAAACGGTCGAGAACCGACTCCGTGGCCACCGCCGAAGAGTACCCACTCGGTGTGCTTCTCGGTACGCTGAGCGCCATGCCCGTGGCTGGTGAGCACCACCCAGCGTTCGAGGAGTACTGCGAGTGCATCTACGAGATGCGCGAGGACAATGCCGAGATCATCCAGGTCCGCCTCGCCGAGCGCCTTGATGTTTCGCGGGCCTCCGTATCGGAGATGGTCAAGCGCATGGAGGCTGCAGGTCTGCTGGAGGTGGACTCCCCACATGTGGCCCTCAGCGCAGCCGGCGAGGAACTCGCCAATCGAATCGTGCGGCGCCACCGTTTGGCGGAGCGTTTCCTCACCGACGTGATTGGCCTTCCTTGGGCGCGGGCCCACCACGAGGCATGCAAATGGGAGCACGTCATCAGCGACGACGTCGAGGAAGGGCTGGTACGCCTCCTTGGCAACCCGTCCACGTGCCCGCACGGCAATCCGATTCCGGGTGCTGCGGCAACGGGCGTGGCGGTGACACCACTGGCGCTCGTTGCGGTTGGCAGTCGATTTACCGTGGTGCGAATTCCCGAAGAAGTCGAGGAGCGCGAGGGTGCGCTCGAGCAACTCGAACTGCAGCATCTCACTCCTGGACGCGAATGCACACTGCTGGAGCGAAATGATGGCACCACACGACTCACCGTGCACGAGGACGTGGATCGCGATGCAACACTCGACGACTTCGTGAGTGCTCGCTTGCTCGTCACATTATGAGTCGAGTTCGACTCGCTGCGATCCTGCTCGGCGTTGCCGCACTTACGTCCGGTTGTGCCACCGAGGTCATCGAGATCGACGCATCACCCAGCACCTTGTCGGCAGCCGAGGCGGCCGCCGTTTCCGCCGATCTCTCCACCGCCACCCTCGATGAACTCACCCAAGTACTGAGCGAAGAAGTGACCGCACTCAGCCGTGCAACGTTCAACAGTGATCGAGACGAGGCACGCCAACATTTGGACCGGATCAACGAGGCATGGTCGTTTGCCGAGCCGCTCATCGTGGAGAAGTACGGCGAACTAGCCGACCAGCTCACCTACGACCTGCGTCGTGTGATCGAACTCGCGCGTAGTTCGGTGGAGCGCAATCGTCCGGCAGACGCCGACAAAGCCAAGTCGTTCCTCCGGCTGGCCCTGGCCTCACTCAACGCATAGCTCAACGAAGAGTTCAACGCCGAAACTGCTAGGCGCGAAGCTCGCGTGGCAGTTCGCGCGAGTGCACCACCACCAACCGCTGCGTTGATCGCGTGAGTGCCACGTACAAACCACGCGGTCCGGAGTCGGACGATTCGTAGATGTCGGTTGGCTCCACCACCACTACGCCATCCATTTCCAGTCCCTTCACCACGCTGACCGGCACCACCGTGAGTGAGGCTTCAAGTCCAGCCGCCCCGGCTCGACCGAAGTTCACGCCGGCCTCGGTGAGTGCGATTGACATTTCATCCACCATCGCATCGGGGCACACGATGCCCACTCGCCCGTCCGACAATTCAGCGACGAGTGTTCGCGCCTCATTCACGACATCGGTCGGCAACGACATGGTCGTACTCGACACGATGCGCGGCTCGGCATCACCTTCACGCACCGCGGTAGGTGGGGTTTGATGCGGTGCTGCGGTAGGCAACAACTTGCCGGCAAACTCCATGATCTGACGTGGAATGCGATATCCCACCGACAGCGTTGCCACGCTTGCATCGCGATTCTTGGGCAACAACGCCAGCACATCGCTCCAGTCGCCGGGGGCAAACGGTCCGGTTGCTTGGGCGATGTCGCCCACCACGGTCATGGCGCCGTTCAGCGATCGTCGCCCCACCATGCGCAACTGCATCGGTGTGAGATCTTGTACCTCGTCCACCACGATGTGGCCGTAGGTCTCGATGTCGTCGGACTCCTCCACCACGCCGCCTTTGCGCGGTTTGGGGCCAAGAAGATTTCGGGCCTCGTCGAGCAACGCAACATCGGCATCGCTGAAGGTCGCAAGGTCGAGCGACTCGGCGCGTGGACGATACAGCGATTCGATTTCTGCATCCGTGAGAATGTCGCGGCCAGCAATCTTGAGCAAAGCCTTCGAGCCAAAGAGGTCGCGTAGCAGTTCCGCAGGCCCTAGTGATGGCCAGATGCGAAACACCAACGAACGGAACTCGGGAATCTCGCGCAGACGCGATCGAGCGGCAGCCAGTGTGTACTCCTGATCGCGCATGCTCGGCATGAGCATGGACACCAGTTCACCCTCCACTGCGCGGCACAGTTCGTTGTGCCGCTTCGTGCGACGCTGGGCTTCTTTCACCACGCGCCCGGTTTCAGTTGGGCCAAGTCGAAGGACGCTGCCACCAAATGGCAACTCGAATTGCTCCTTCAAGGGTCGCTGACGTGCGCGGATTGCACGCTTCAAGACGTCCACCATGCGAAGGTCGCCCTTCACGCGTCGCGCCACGGGCGAATCGACTGCACCGTAGCGAACGTCGTTCACGAGATCAGCCAGTACCGCCTCGCGCACGCCGGATTCGCCGAGCGACGGCAGCACTCGTTCGATGTAACGCAAGAAGACGCGATTGGGTCCGATCACCAACACACCTTGGTCAGCGAGTGGAAAGCGATACGTGTACAGCAAGTATGCGGCGCGATGCAGAGCTACTACCGTCTTGCCAGTTCCAGGTCCGCCTTGCACCACCAGCACGCCCTTGTTCGGTGTACGAATGATGACGTCCTGTTCACCCTGGATGGTGGCGACGATGTCACCCAACTGTCCACTTCGACCCTTGGAGAGTGCGGCGAGCAAGGTGCTCTGACCGCGAAGCTTGGGCGCCTCCAACCCTTCGTCGCGACCAATACCGAGGTGGTGTTCACCGAACAACTCGTCTTCGATTGCCACCAGGATGCGGCGATCCATCATGAAGTGGCGACGACGAACCAACTGCATGGTGTCTCTTCCGGTGGCCCGATAAAACGGCTCTGCCACCGGAGCACGCCAGTCGATGATCAACTGATTGCTGTCGCTGTCGGCAACCGCCAGGCGTCCGATGTGAAAGGCCTCGGGATCACCACCTGCATCGGGGGTTCGATCAATTCGCCCAAACACCAGAGCAGCATCCCCAATGTCGAGATTGTTCAGCATTTGCACGAGCTTTTCGTCGAAATAATTACGCTCGTACCGCTCCTGGAAGGTTCCACCCCGCTGACCCTCGGTGAGGTTGCGAATGGCTAGCGCACTCGTACGGGCGTCAACCAAGGCCGCATATGCGCGGTCGATGTGGGCCTGTTCGGCTGGGAGATCGGGGTGCTCGAGCATTTTTCGGGGTTTATGAACTCTACCGACGGACCAGCACCACAAATTCTCGGGAAAATCACCGCACGATTTCGCCCCTCCGTGCACACCTATGGCAAAGTCATTCCTGGTTCCAAGTCGGTGCCAGTGAGTACCGAAACATACCCGCTAGCACAGACAAGGAGCCACTCATGTCGCGTCGTGTTCGACCGTGCATGGTTATCGTCATCGCCATCGCACTGCTCACGGGCTGTGCAGCACCAACGCAACTCAGCTTCGATGTCGGCGAGTCAGCCAACCCCGAACCTTCGATGCTTGGCGGCAATGTCACCGCGGCGCCAATTGACCGAGCCTCAATCGACCCGGCCTCATCGCCACCGAGCAACGACGCCGACGACAACACCTTCAACGCTGTTGAAATCGAAGAACGCTTCGCGTCACTCATCGCCGATTGGGCCAGGTGCTTTCATCGCCCGGGCGCGTGCGATGTTTCACTGTCGACCGCTCCCGAATCCCCCGAGCGAAGGCGACTCGCCGATGCGCTTGCGTACTACGCCACCGAACAACTGCGCACCAAACCCAACGAAGGGAGACTGGAGTGGCGAATCGAGTCCATCTCAACTTCCAGTGAAGACCGGGTGCGACTCATCACATGCGAATACGACACCCGCATCTTCTTCGACGCGAGCATGTCCGACACCGAGCTTGGCGACATCATTCTTGATGCAACGGTGTGGACCCGCCGCGTGGAATGGGTACTCGCAAAAAGCAACGACACGTGGCGCCTGTGGTCGAGGCGGATCGAACGTCGATCACCGGCAGAAAAGTTCTGCAAGGTATGACACGTCTGATGTCGCGTCTGATGACGTTTGGGTTCGTGATTCTCACTCTGTTGACGACACCACGAGTCCCCTTGGTGATCGCGAGCGAAGCGGGCATTGACGGCGAACACATCTTTGCTGGCGTGTCGTACAGCTCCCAACACTCGCTCAGCTCGTGCGACTGGAGTCTGCCGATTCCTACGTACGGTCTCGGTGGGCGCACGGGTGCCACGACTCGCGAATGGAACGACACGACATGGATTTTGCATCAGTGCACCAGGGATGGCGACTCGATATTGGTCTGGATTCCTGAGGTGAGCACTGAGACCATTGCCGAGTCATCCCGCGACGTGGTGCGCGAGCGCGTGCCACTCTTGGATCAAACGTTCTCACCGCCTGCTTCACGCGGTGTGGTGAAAACTCCCACATGGTTTTGGGTGCATCCCGCCCTCTGGGTGCCGGTGTCGGTAACCGCACAAGTTCCAACGCCGCGCGGCATGGTAACGATGACCACAACCGCCACCCCAAAATCCTTGGAGTTCCATCCCGGTGACGGCAGTGGTGAAGTAGTGGAGTGCGAAGGTCCTGGTGTCCCGTGGACGCCGCTGCTTTCCAGGGTGCTCTCCACGGATTGTGTGTATGAGTATCCGGTCCCCTCGTCCATCCGAGACACCGGAGTATTCCGCGCCCGCTTGGATGTGGTGTGGTCGGTGACCTGGCGCACCAACCTTGGTGCATCCGGTCGATTACCCGACCTGCGCCTGGGTACGTCCCACCAGCTTCGAGTGCGGGAGTTGCAGGCAGTGATCACCCGATAGAGAAAAAGTATCGGAGGGCTAGGAAACGGCCGTGCGCCTCAGTAGTGTGGAGGCACGACATATCACTCGATACGTCAATAGCAAACAAAGAAATGAGTAATCATGCCAACCGGTACCGTCAAGTTCTTCAATGACGAGAAGGGTTTCGGATTCATCTCTCGCGAAGGCGAGCAGGATGTGTTCGTGCACTTCTCCAACATCGAAGGCACCGGGC
>SXGT01207047.1_pt1 | contig 26512 bp, 24 predicted proteins | sample 3176221 | NCBI WGS metagenome assembly SXGT01 (sample SAMN11356862, study PRJNA531348) | freshwater metagenome | isolation source: freshwater sample F1-120 | place: China: Fuxian Lake, Yuxi | collected 2017-12-25
GGCGGTGGTCAGGCCCACCCCATCGCATCGCGTTCGCCACGGTCCAGGGGCTTGATGTAGAGGCCGGCTCCCTCGCGTCTAGGGAAGGGCATGGTCAGGCCGGGTGGTGGTGAAAGCCGGTCTACCCGCAACGCCGCGAGTTTCGCTTCGTCGATGGTGATCCCGAGACCCGGAGTGTCACCGAGGTGGATGAACCCGTCCTCGATGTGGTTGTCGAACGTGAAGCATGGTTCGCGCCCGGGATCGACGACCTCCATTGCCAGATGGTTTGGCAAGGCCGCGGCGAGGTGTGCCATGAAGTTCGCCGGGCAGTTCATCAGCGACACCGGGAGTTCGAACCCGGCCGCCATGTGCGCCACCTGCATTGCGCCGGTGACGCCGGTCGTGCCGACCCCGACCTGAACGACATCGACGGCCTGATTGAGGATCAGGGGATAGAAGTCTGACGCATCGTTGAGGTTCTCACCGGTCGCAACAGCGGCGCGGATCCCGGCTGAGACCTGCCGGAGGCCACGGTAGTCCCACCGGCGTGCAGGTTCCTCAACCCAGGCAAGATCGAAGCTGCGTTCGATCTCGGTGATGTACCTGATCGCCTGTTTTGGTGACCAGTACTCGTTGCTGTCGATCATGAGGTTGGGCCGCTTGGTGACTGCCGAGAGGGCATCGCGCATGATTGCGAGCCGCCGGAGATCGGCGTCCATGTCGAGGCCGACCTTCAATTTGCCCCCGTCGATGCCGACGGCGGCCATGCGGGCGTAGAAGGCGTGGATCTCGTCATCGGTCAGGCAGAGGTCAATGCCGGATGCGTATGCCTTGCACCGGCCATCGCGCGCGCCAAGCATTCGCCAGAGGGGTTCCCCGGCGGCCTTGGCCTTGAGGTCCCAAAGTGCGACATCGATGGAAGCGATGGCACCCTTGTCTGACCCCTCGTTGCCACCCTTGAATGCGAGGTCAAGCATCGCCTTCCAGTGGCCAACAACCCCGCGCGGGTCGTGACCGATGATGAGAGGCGCAAACTTCTGGACGGCGGGTCCGCCACCCGGAGCCAGTCCGGTGATCCCGGCATCGGTATCGATGAAGAGGAACGACCCGGCGCCGTAGTTGGACCCGGTGGGGCCGTTGGCGTCGCCGAGGGGGCGATCCATGGTGAACTCATAGAGGACGGTGCGGAACCCGGTGACCTTCATGATGATGCTTCTCCCGCGGTGGCAACGACGCGCCCCCCGCGCGGGGCACGATACTCGCGCCGCCGCCGTGGTGCCTGCGGCAAGGAAGCGGGTATTTGGCTACCCGCCCGCCTGCGGGAACACGGGTTGACAGGGGAGATTTGACGATCAATACTTCGGCAGCACTTGTAGGACAGGTCACGCAGGAATGCCGAGGTCCACCCGGACCTTCTCAGGTGGCAGGCGAAGTGATAAAGCCAAACCTTTCGCGCCTTCCGGTATCAGCCGAAACGGAGCCTCGCGCCGTTGAGGTGTACTTGCGTCGCTATATGGCGTCGAGTGGCGTAGCGTCGGGAGACCGCCTGCCAAGTGAGGCGGACTTGGTCAACCGCCTCGGCGTGAGTCGCGTCTCCGTGCGGGAGGCGCTCCATGGGCTTGAGGCCGTTGGCTTGGTCTCCTCTCGCCCAGGCATCGGGTGGTTCGTCAATTTGTTCGGCGTTGAAGCCCTTGTGGCCAACATGGCGTCCGGCATGGCGTTTCACGATCGCCTGCTGCCAGAGTTCCTTGAGGTTCGCCGGGCACTAGAAGGCGAGGTGGTGTCGTCCTTGGTGGGGCGCGTCACGCCTTTGGTGCTTGGGCGCCTTGAGGAGCTCGCCGCCCACATGTCGTGGAACGCGACACGCCGAAGGTCCTTTGCGGAGCAGGACCGGGATTTTCATCGGACGCTCGTTGACGCATCTGGAAACCGGATGGCACTTGCGCTTACCGACCTCTACTGGCGGCTGGTGCTTGCCGCTCAGGCCGAAGGTCTCCCGGGGCCCTCTGACGCTGACGCGCCGCGCGTCGCCCAGGCCCACCATGACATTGTCACCACGTTGCGCGGGACCGACGTTGCCGAGTGCCGTGCAGCACTTCGTCGGCACCACGACGAAGCGAGCCTCCGGTACGCCGGCTGGCTTGATGATTCGGAACCATCTGGTCAACAGCGCGCGAGCGACGTTCGCGTCGCGCTGCAGGCCTCCCTTCTTGAACGCGGGTGAGGCACCATTCCGGGCGCGTGACGTGCCAAAGAGGAGGATGATCTATGGACAGGGAGCTTGCAGGTAGTCGGGGGGGGAGATTGACGCGTCGAAATGTGCTTGCCGTCGCCAGCGCCGGGGTGGTGCTTGCGGCGTGCGGAGGCAGCGGCGACAGTGCACCGGCTCCTGACGTAAAGGGCACAGCAATCGACGTGTGGGCGTGGAACCCCGATACCCATCCCGAAACCATCGCACTTAAGAAAGTGATGGACGCGTTTGCGGCGGGTCCGTCTGGCGTCAAGGTCAATTTCACCGCGCCAGCGGAGGGTGGCGTCAAAGCCTTCGAGAAGCTCGTGTCCGCGGTCGCGGGAGGTAGCCCGCCCGACGCGGCAATCGGCCAGCACTTCTACTTGTCTGATCTCTTCCGTAAGGATGCCATCCTCGATGTCGATGCCGGCCTCAAGGCCAACGCCGACTGGAAAAAGGCGCGATCTGGGTTGACACCTGAACTGCTTGGCGGGGGCTTCACTTGGAAAGGCAAGGTCTTTGCCGTTCCAGCGTATACAAGTCACTTTGCAATGTACTTCCAGACGGAGTTATTGAAGAAGGCAGCGTTAACCGCGCCGCCGCCCAAGGGGTGGACGTGGGATCAGTTCACGGACTATCAAAAGAAGGCGGCCCAGCCGCCGACGGTAACTGGCTATGACGACCAGTGGAGCTATAGCCGCACCGGCATGATCGCTCTGAACAATGGTCATCGGTTCATGAATGCCGACGGCACTAAGTTTTCTTACAACTCCCCGGAAGCGGTCGAGGCGGTTGAGTTCCAGTTGTCATTGATCAAACAGGGACTGATGCGAGCGCATGACGGCGACAAAGGTGGGTACACCGAGAAGCTCGCGCAAGGCCAAGTCGTCTTCCAGTTTGGGGTGGCAGCGCGCGTCAAGACCTACCGGAAAGACAACGTGCAATTCGGAACCTGCTACTACCCGGTTGGCAAGAGCAGCAAAGACAAGAAGAGCGTGACGCACGGCGAGGGGTATGGCATCGGCGTCTTCAAGACCAAGGATGCAAAGCGCCAGCAGGCGGCGTGGCTTGCGGCTACGTGGGTGGCTCGCCCCGACGCTGGACTGACGTTTGCTCGCGAGGCGGGTGTGCCTCCGGCCTACACGTACGTGCTCGAAGACAAGGCCTTTGTCGACGAACTCAAGAAAGATGCCGCAACGTGGCCATTTTATGACTTGATCTCGGGCTTCATTCCGATGCCGAACTTCCCGATGTTTGGTGACGTGAGATCGATGGGCGACAAGATGATCCCGGACATCTGGGCGGGTAAGGCGAACGCGAAGCAGGTCCTCGATGAGTACACGCGTCTGGCGCAACAGAAGCTGGATGAGGTTCTCAAGTGACGGACGGCCCTGCTGTCCTCGTGGGCCATTCGATGCGGTCGTTGCAGTCGATTGGCGGGCGGTCGTGGACGGCGTGGCGGCCTCTTGGACGGTTCACCAAGAACCCGGATGTCGTGTCGTTGCCGGACGGGCGGTTGTTAGCGGTGTATGCCGAGACCGACAAACACTGGGCGGAGGGGATGATCGAACTGACCCTAATCCAGAGCCACGACGTAGGCAAAACCTGGTCGCACGCGGGCGTAGTGGCGCGGTCGGATCGGAGCCGTCGCGAGCCCCATTGGGTGACACCACGACTTTCGGTGATCGGTGGGCGGAAACTCGTCGTTACCTGTGACCGCGATGATTACGAGCATTCGCACGAGGTGCAGGACCCGGGTATCTACTCGTGGTGGAGTGACGACTGGGGGCGCACATGGTCGGCGCCGGTCAACACTGGCGTGCGAGGCATCGAGCCTGATCGCATCATCGAATTGCCAGATGGGCGCCTTTCGATGGGTTCGCACATGGTCGTCGCCGCGACGCAGAAGCTTACGGAGTTCATCTGGCGATCATCGGACGGCGGCCAGACCTGGGGTACGCCCGTTCAGGTCGCCGGCGACCCTCTCCACCTGTACTGCGAGGGTGCGTATGTCAACCTCCGGGGTGGTGCGCTTGCGTGCGTGCTGCGGGACAACCTTCACCAGAACTACCCCTCTCAGGTCGCCTTTTCGTTCGATAGTGGGGACAGTTGGAGCGACCCTCAGGAGGCTCCGTTTGCGGGAGACCGCCCGTACGCTGGCCAGATCTCGGACGGTCGGGTCCTCGTGACGTACCGGAACAAGGGCGGTACGCCAGGCACACATGCCTGGACCGGACACCTTGGTCAGGAACTCGGATACCGAGTGTCGTCCATGCGCCGCGGGCCGGCAATCCGATCCTTCGACGCGGGAAGTGCGATGGTCGTACATCACCCAGCCGCTGCAACGACGCAGTTCAATCTGCTGCCTCCGGAGAGTTACCGCAGCGAGGTGCTGTTCGAGGCACAGGTGCGCGTCGCAGGGACGACCGGAAGTCCCAACGAGGCGTGCGCCATGATCCGGCTTGCGCACGTCAATGTCCGCCTCGCTATCACACCGACTGGCCTCGTACTCGGGCAGCCAACTTTCCACCAACAGTCGATCGACCGTACGTGGCCCGCCGACATGACCATCTGGCGTACGGTACGGGTCCACCATCGCGCGGGGCTCGTCCGGGTCTTCCTCGACGGCATCGACGTGCTTCGATTCCGGTTGCCGCTCCCCGGGCCATTTGTTCCGACCTGTTTCGGTTCTCCAGAACGATCGACGGGGACGTCGTATTGGAGGACGGTGTCGTACGCGACACGGAATCCGTTGGAACCGGGGTGGACATGGCTCTGGGACGCGGCTTCCATGCGTTTCCCTGATCAGTACGAGATCGACCGCATGGTCGAACTTCATGCAAACGACCACGAGTTTCCGGATAACGGCTACTCGTCATGGGTTCATGTCGACGACGATCGCTACCTCGTGCTTGATTACACGAACCACGGCGACCCCCTTGGGCAGGCCCACATCGTGGCATGTGATCTACGGCTCGCCGACTTCGGGGGCACGGGTGAGTCGCACTTGCTTCCCAACCAGGAGTAAGCCTGAGGGCCGCCGCCTCGACGGGGAGAATGGTGACGGCCGGGGATGACGTTGGCGCTCCCAGTGACGTGTGGCGAGATGGACACCAGGAGGAACGGTTGGATGGGTACGCTGGAGACGCTTGACCTGTGGGCCGCGGGAACCGGTGGGTATCACACCTTTCGGATACCTGCCCTTGAGGTGACCGCCTCTGGGGCGGTCCTTGCCTTCTGCGAGGGGCGCCGCGACGGGTCGGGGGACACCGGCCAGATCGACCTTCTCCTGAGGCGCAGTGACGACGGTGGGCGCACATGGGGGCCCAGTCGGGTGATCGTCACCCGCCCAGACATGACGTGCGGGAACCCGGCACCGGTTCTCGACCGTCACACTGGCACGATCTGGCTGCCCTTCTGCATGAACCGCGCCGACGGTGACGAGGCGCTCATCCGCAAAGGCCTCGCGCCGCGCACGGTCTGGGTGACGCGCAGTGACGACGACGGCGAGACGTGGGCCGACCCAGTCGAGATCACGGCCGACGTCAAGCGTCCTGCGTGGACGTGGTACGCGACTGGGCCGTGCCACGCGATCCAATTGCGGTCCGGCCGCTTGGTCGTTCCGTGCGACTTCCGGTCACTCGACGCGGAGACCGGTGCCGAAGCCCGGCACTCGCACGTGATCATCTCTGACGACCACGGCGCGACATGGCAGGTCGGCGGGATTGTCGATATCGAAGGGACCAACGAAAGTGTTGCCGTCGAGTTGGCCGATGGTCGAGTTCACCTGAACTGTCGCGATCAAGCACGTCGCGGGCGCCGGGTCGTCGCGACGAGTGATGACGGCGGGATGACGTTCGGGCCGGCGCACTTCGAGGATGTGTTGATCGAACCGGCGTGTCAGGCGAGTGCAATGACGATGCCGGCGTGGGCGTCGCACCATTCGGGGGCGGTCGTCTTCGCGAACCCGGCAAGTGCGACGCGCGACACCCTGACGCTTCGACTTGGGTCGCCTGATGCGTCGTCGTGGACGGCCGGGCGCGTCCTTGAGGCCGGCAGGGCGGCGTACTGTGACCTGGCGGTCGTGCCTGGTGGGTCAGACGGCGACGCCAGTGTCTTGTGCCTCTATGAGACGGGCGAGACTACGCCGTACGAGAAGCTGCGGTTGGCGCGCGTGCCGGTGGAGTGGTTGCGCTAGGGCGTGACCGCGGTATGGTGGTTCCCAGTGAGACGCTTCGCTGCGTCGCACAGCCGATGGCTTGCACGATACCCGAGACGGTGTTCTATGGTTCATTCATGAAGTCAATTCTCGTGATTGGTGGCGGGTCATCCGGTGTGGAATTGGCGCGGGCGCTCGATGACATTGGCCTTGATGTGACGTTAGTCACACGCAACTCGACATTCTTCTGGGCGATTGGTGCGCTTCGGGCGGCGGTCGAACCGGCTTGGGTCCGCCAATTGTTCATTCCTTATGACACCCTCATGCGCCGGGGACGCGTGGTGACGGGAACGGTCACTTCCCTGACAGATCGTGAAGCAACACTTGCCGACGGAATGGTCCTCGGATTTGACGTAGCCGTGATCGCGACTGGTTCGGAAGTTCCCTTCCCGGCTTGGCCAACGACCGGCATGGTTGCGGAGGCTGAGGCCGAATACTCCGCCCTTGCGACCCGGATTGAGACAGCCCGCCTTGTGGCGATCATTGGTGGTGGGCCGGTAGGCATCGAACTGGCTGGTGAGATTGCCGGAGCGCATCCCGGGAAGGCTGTGACCCTGTTGGAGGCATCGGAGACGCTCGTCGGACGCTATACGTCAACACAGTTTGGCGCGTCACTCAAGCGCAAGCTTGTGCGGTCGGGTGTGACAGTCTTGACCGGAGTGGCAGTTGTGTCGGCCCTCGATGAGACACCAGTCAGACTGGCAGACGGCCGGGTAATCGAGGCGGATTTGGTGCTGAATGCCACCGGAGGGCGTCCGAACACGGAGTTCTTGCGTCCCGGTCTTGGCGACGTCCTCGACCCGGCGGGCAGGGTGATTGTGGAACCGACAATGCGGGTGCGTGATCACCCGGCTCTCTACGCGATGGGAGACGTCGTAGCCAATGACGAACCCAAGACGGCGATTGTTGCGAATGCCCATGCACGTGTCGTGGCGAAGAATATTCTGGCGTGGTCTCGCGGTGAGGCGCCAAGGGCCATGCATCGGGCGAAGACCCGGGCACTGATGCTTGTTCCGCTTGGGAAGACCGGCGGGGCGGCTCACCTGCCCGTGCTAGGCGGGATCGTCCTTGGTGACTTTGCCGGCAGGATGAAAGGACGCGACCTGTTTGTGTCACGCGCGTGGGCCAAGTTGAGGGCCGTGATGCCTGAGACTGGATCGGGCGGGACTTGACGTTTCGGAACGTCGTCACGCGCGAGTGATTGCCATTCAAGCGGCTCCCGAGGGATGGGACGCATGTCTGTCCATCAGGGCACAAGGTGGACCCCGGGGCTTGTTCTACCGCGACCATCTGTTCCAACAGCTGTGCTTCGCTTCCGTATGGGCCCCTTTTGCCCAACCCTGCGCTCACCATTTTTGCAGCGGTTCCTTGAGTTCTCTACGCTTTGCTATCTGCGGTACGGTTGCGCCTTACACCCGACAGGTCAGCGTGGATGAACCAGGCGGGCGGGAGTTGGAGGCGCGAATGACGGTTTCGATTGATCTGCACGGGCGCACTGCACTCGTGACCGGTGGTAGCCGGGGGTTGGGTGCGGCGATGTGCCGGACACTGGCGCGGGCCGGGGCACAGGTGGCGGTCCACTATGCCCGCGACGCGGTTCGTGCGGATGCGGTTGTGCGGGAAATCGTGGCAGGAGGTGGACGCGCCGTCGCCGTCGGTGGTGACTTTCACGCTCCTGACGCCGTGCGAACGATGGTGGCACGGGCGCAGGACCTCCTGGGACCGATCGACATCGCGGTCAACAACGTGGGGCGCGAAGAGACCACCGGCGACCCGTTTGAGCACGGATGGGAGGCATTCGAGCAGATCTTTGACTTGAATGTGCGATCAGCGTATCTCATCGCGCGCGGCGTCGCACCAGGCATGAAGGCGCGCCGGTGGGGACGAATAGTGAACATCCTGTCGATGGCGGCGCACTCATATCCGAAAGGAATGGCGGCGTATTCCACGGCCAAGGGCGCGTTCGCGAGTTTCACGCGGGCGATGGCTGTGGAACTGGGCCCAGACAACATCACGGTCAACTCGGTATCGCCGGGTTGGATACCGGTAGAGAGGCATGGTGCGTCAACCATCCCGGGACGATTGGTGACGGCGGGGCGCACACCTCTTGGTCACCTTGGTGTTCCAGATGATGTCGCGAATGTCGTGGCATTCCTGGCTTCTGACCTTGCCGGGTTCATCACCGGGGTTGAGGTTCCAGTCTGCGGTGGTGTCCATCTGATCTCTTGACCTGCGAGGACACCCTGATGCCGATCACGTGGCACGATGACCCGGACGCTGCGATGGCAGAGGCTGCCGCGTCCAAGCGGGCAGTATTGGTCGAAGTTTGGAAACCGGGATGACCCGCGTGCGTACGAATGGATGCCGTGTCGTATCCAGACCGTGCTGTCGCCGAACTCATTGGGAAGTGGATGGTGCCGTTGCGTCTGACGTTCGGGAACCCGATGCACAGGGAGATGCTGCGCCGCCTCGGGGCATTGTGGACCCCTACCCTCTGGGTGCTTGACCGGGGCGCCCACGAGTTCCGCCGGGAAACCGGGTATCTGGAACCTTCCGATCTCCACTCGGTGCTTTCCGAAGGAATTGCATTGGCACTGGTGTCAGGTGGTCGTGCACCTGAGGCCGAAAAGGTCCTTGACCGGGCAATCGGGCACTACGACGCGGTGTACGGTGCCAAGAAGGGGTCATGGGCGGCTTCGCTTCGGTACTGGCGAGGTGCTGTCGGGTACCTGCGTTCAGGTGACCACGTGGCACTGGACGCGTGGTGGGACCAGGTGCGTGCGATTGATGGTGATGGACCGTGGGCGAGACGGTGTGTGTGAGACATGCGGGGATGGGGCGGCGCCGGCCCGGCTTGGTCTTGGACAACGACGTTCGTTGCCGAAGTTGACAGGACCAAGGCGGCTATACTGCCCGCCCGGGCGACCGATCCAGTGCACCTGACCTGTTGGAATGTCGCTGACGGAGACAAACGATGACCCTTGACCGACTGAGACTGCTTGCCGAACTTGCGACGGTGTGTGCCATTCCGGTGACACCGTTCCACGCTGATGGATCCGTCGATTGGGATGCCTATCGACGCACGGTTATTGCGATCGTCGACGGTGGCGTCCTTGCGGTAACCCCGAACGGGAATACCGGCGAGTTCTATGCCCTGTCGCCGGACGAGTGTGATCGCGCGGTCGCGTTGACTGCCGATGCAGTAGGTGCGCGATCACTGGTGATGCCGGGCGTCGGGTACGACGTGCGGACGGCAATCCGCATGGGTGAGGTTGCGTTGCGGGCGGGTTCGCGGGCGGTGATGGTGCATCAACCCGTCCATCCGTACCAATCATCGGACGGGTGGGTGGAGTATCACGCGGCGATTGCGAAGGCTCTTCCGGGACTGGGGATCGTTCCGTACTTGCGCGATCCGAATGTGACGGCGCCGATGCTTCGGCGCCTGACGGAGTATCCGAACTTCGTGGGGGTGAAGTTTGCGGTTCCCAATCCGCTGCACTTCGCCGCGATCGCGGCGGCGGTCGGACTTGACGCCGTGACGTGGGTCTGCGGCCTGGCCGAAGGATGGGCACCGTTCTTCTGGGTTGGTGGTGCCGTTGGGTTCACCTCTGGACTGGTGAACGTGACGACTGGTCCGAGTTTCGCGATGTTTGAGGCGCTTCGTCACGGCAAGTACGACGAGGCGATGATGGTCTGGCGCCAAGTGAAGGCGTTCGAGGACCTGCGCGCACGACGCAACGCGGCGAACAATGTGCCGATCGTCAAGGAAGCGATGGCGCAGCTTGGTCTCTGCGAACGGACCGTGCGTCCACCGATCTCCGAGGTGCCTGATGCCGAAAAGGCCGAGGTGACGGCACTTCTCACCTCACTTGGTCTTGGATAGCGTGTGCTGACCATTCGGTGACAGGCGTTTCCGGGAAGCGTGATCTCTGGAACGAGGCGAATGAGTTTCTTGCAATGCCGAGGCAATTGAAGCCAGGGAGGGTGCGATGAGCAGTACGCGCACGGCGCTGGTGACCGGGGTTTGGGGACCCGGGCAGGAGCTTGCCGAGATTGTGGCCCTACGCCTTGCGGCAGAGGGATGGCACATCCGGTCAACCGCGCCGCACCGGTCCGATACCGGACACTGGGCCGATCATCACTTAGGCGACCTTCGTTCTCCAGAGTTCATCGAGGCACTGCTCGATGACCTCCCCGGTGGCGGGGCACGTGCGATTGTGATCCACCTGGCTCCCCTGGTGGCGGTGGCTGATGCGGCAATCACGCACCCGGGCAATCCGGCTGAAGCGCTCGATATCGCGACGCGTGGAACCTATCGCCTGCTGATGGGGTGCCTGTCTGCGGGTATTGGGCGGGCGGTTCAGGCGTCGTCACTCTCGTCATTCGATGCGTATGAGGATGATCTGGAGGTGACGGAACAGTGGCGCCCGCGCCCCGGACCGAATGCCGACGACCTTGCGCCGTACCTTGCCGAATTGACCGCCCGCGAGTTCACCCGTGATCCACTGGTGCACAACCCGCTCGAGGTGACGTGCCTGCGACTGGCAGCCTTACGCGGTGGCGACGATGCGTCGCGTCCACCCAAGGACATCAGGGCAATGTGGACGGTGGATGCGGCGCGGGCGATCGGTCTTGCGATTGACGCCCGGGCCACTGGCAACCGCGGGTCGGACCGGGGCCATCGCTGGCGGGTCCTGCATGTTGCTTCGGGGGCACCCGATGCTCGCTACACCTCGGCAATCGCGCATCAGGTTATCGGGTATTCGCCGGCGTGGCTTGACACGGCATCGACTGGGACCGGGGAGGTTGCACGATGAAAATCGTGATGTACGGTGCGGGCGGTCCGGTGGCCGAGGCGGCGATTGCGGCGCTTGAGGTCCGTCATGTGCTGCGCTTGTGCGACATCCGTCCGCCATCCGAACCACACCCTTCGCTCAACGGTGACGCTGCCGGGAATGCGTCACAGTGGTGGCCGTCACGGCCGGCCCGGCGCGACCACGAGTTCCGCCTGGTTGATGTGACCGACCCGGATCAAGTTCGCGATGCGGCCGAGGGCATGGATGTGATCGTGAACCTGACGGTCGTGCGTCCTGACCCGGTGATGGCGTTCCGGGTCAACCTCGTTGGTGCCTACCACGTGATGAATGCGGCGGTTGCCCATGGCATCCGTCGGGTGGTGCATACCGGTCCGGAAGTCATCATTGACCACTACTGGCACGACTTTGACATCACGGCCGAGGCGCCGCCACGACCTGGCACGAACCTCTACTTGATCACGAAGTATCTCGGTCAGGACGTGGTGCGCAGTTTTGCCGAGGTCCATGGACTTGACGTTGTGGCCCTCTACTTTCACGTGTTCCAGCCGGGTGACGCCGCTGAACGGATGAAGGGTGCGTCGCCATTCCTGGTTTCGTGGGCCGACACCGGACGGGCGTTCCAGGCGGCGGTTGAGGCGCCACCGATGCCCAACGCGTATGAACCGTTCATTGTCACTGGTGATCTGCCACACGGACGCTTCGGGTCCGAGAAAGCAAAGCGGTTGCTTGGTTGGCATCCGCAGGACCGGTTCGAGGGACATTGGCGCCGTCCGTCCGTCCGGCAAGGCATCTGAGCAAGACCAGATCAGAGGGGCTCCGGGACATGCCCCGCCGGATGTTTGGGCGATCGGCTTGCGCACTGCGATGACCTGATTGTGCGAAGCCGGTTGAACCTTGGAGGCGGTGGGAGAGACGCCCACCCCCGGAGGTGCATGCCGCTGTTGGCGACCAACACCAGACGGAAGGAGTGGCCATGCCCGACTACGACCTGATTGTGCGAGGGGGATTGATCCTCGATGGCAGTGGGGAACCGGGGTTCATCGGTGACGTTGCGGTCTCTGGTGACCGGATTGCATCGGTCGGTGGCCTGGGCGATGCCACGGCCCGCGACGTGATCGATGCTCGTGGGCAGGTTGTTTCGCCCGGTTTTATCAACATGCTGTCATGGGCGACCGAGTCACTCATCGACGATGGCCGTTCGGTCTCAGATCTGATGCAGGGCGTCACGCTTGAGGTCTTTGGCGAAGGTTGGTCGATGGGTCCGCTGACCGATGGCATGGCGTCCGAGATGGCGTCACGTCAGGAAGATGTCCGGTACGAGGTCGGTTGGCGGACGCTCGGAGAGTACCTCGCGCATCTCGAGGCCAAGGGGGTTGCCCCGAACGTTGCATCGTTCGTTGGTGCGACGACAGTGCGGATCAACGTGCTTGGGTACGTGGACCGGCCCCCGACGCCTGATGAACAGTTGCGCATGGAGGGCCTTGTTGACCAGGCGATGCGCGAAGGTGCGATGGGCGTGGGGGCGTCGCTCATCTACGCCCCAGCTTGCTATGCCTCGACTGAAGAACTGACCGGTCTTGCGCGGGTGGCGGGCCGTCATGGTGGCCTTTACATCGCACATCTGCGGAGTGAGGGCGCGCGCTTCCTCGAGGCGCTCGGCGAACATCTTGCAATTGCCCGTGACGGAAATGTCCGGGCGGAGGTCTACCACCTGAAAGCGGCGGGCAAGGCCCACTGGGGCAAGTTGGACGAGGCAATCCGGATGATCGAGGATGCGCGGGCCTCGGGTCTGGAGATCACTGCTGACATGTACACCTACGAGGCGGGTGCGACCGGCCTTGATGCAGCGATGCCTCCGTGGGTGCAGGAGGGTGGCCACCGTGAATGGGTTACCCGCCTTTTGGATCCGGGCATACGTGCCCGCGTGGTCGCGGAGATGGAAAGCCCATCGACGGATTGGGAGAACCTCTTCCACGAATCCGGACCCGATGGAATGTTGCTGAGTTCATTCCGGAACCCCGCGTTAGCGCACTATTCCGGACGGACGCTGTCAGACGTCGCGCATGAACGGGGAAAGTCGCCCGCAGACGTTGCGGTTGATCTGGTGATTGAGGACGACACGCGGGTTGGAACGATCTACTTCATGATGGATCCGGCGAACGTGCGCCGGCAGATGACGCTGCCGTGGGTCAGTTTCGGATCGGATTCGCCCAGTGTGGCGCCTGACGGTCCGTACCGGGCGCGTCACCTTCACCCACGGGCGTACGGCACGTTTGCGAGGGTGCTCGGACACTACGTGCGTGAAGCGAAGGCATTGACCTTGCGGGATGCCATTCGTCGAATGACGTCGCTGCCGGCGCACAACTTGCGCTTGAAGGACCGGGGGTTGCTGCGCGCAGGATGCTTCGCAGATGTGGTGGTGTTTGATCCGGAGACCGTGACGGACCACGCGACGTATGCCCTTCCGCATGTGCTGGCGACCGGGGTGACCAGTGTGGTTGTCAATGGGGTACCCGTTGTTCGCGGGGGGATGGTGACCGGTGCGCTTCCCGGGCGGTTCGTACGCGGCCCCGGATTTGCCGGGTAAGGCGAGGCCCGGGCTGTTCATGTGTGGTGCTGGCATGGATTTCCGGGTGGAGGCTCGCTGTCGCATCCCGCCTGATGGTCATGCGCTGCGCATGATGTCGGTTGCCAGTTAACAGATCAGGCACCTCCGCGCACTTGCGCCTTGGGGTCGGCACGGGCTACGGTGACAGTGGTTCCACTCCTCGGGTGGACGGCGTAGACGGCTTTCCCGTTCAAGTGATGTCCCTGCCGAACCGGCATGACAGCGTTGGCGGGCGTTCATACGGGCGCCATGGTGGCACCCGACCGACCGATTGGCGAACTGCCCGGTTGGTTGTGCGGGGGTTCGCCCCATGGTGTGTTCCGCCTTGATCCCCGGGAAAACACATGGTGGGACTGGCGGTGTCCGGTAATACCCTGTGGACGAAGCGGATGATGGAGGCCCGGCGGTGGCAGGTTGGTTTGGACGGCCCGCGTAGTTGATGACCGCATCCGCATCGCCTCGGACGTCGATCATTGATCCGGTGATCCCGGTCCGATGGCCTGCATCGGGAGTACCGGCGACGCGTTGCTGCCCGCCCTACGCCATCATTGCCGTCCGTGCGCATCGGAACCGTGAGGCGTGACCAGATCGAGGGCGTGAATCGCTGTCGCCTCTGCATCTACCGGTCCGGGCTGAACCCGCCGGGATGATCGGATGACGACCTCTAGGCCAAACCCACATGACATTGGTCGTGAAGGTGGACGGCGTGGGAGGAACAGCACCCTGGCGGTCCCGAATCAGCACTGACGCAAGACGTCGGCATGCAGTCGTGACCAGGGGATTTCAGGTTCTCTTGCGTTCTTCAACACTCCGTGAGGATGTGTCATCCGGCAAGTTCGCTCGCGGCGATGCCGTGACACACTTTTTTGATGAACTGTCCCGGGCCGGGGCAGGTGGATGGAGAACGGTCAGGTCGTGCCGAAAGGAGGCACACCCTGCATGGCAGAACTACGATCCGTCCACATCTTGTCCACCGGAGCAACCGGGACCGTACTGCGCCCCATTGTTCGTGATCGGAAGCAACCGCTCTCGGACCAGTCCATCGCGGCCTCCGGCACACTTGCGCCTTGCGCACGCGGACGGCTAACCCCGTGGGCGGTATCCCTCGCAGTGGGCATCACCGCGACCTTGCTTGGCTTGGTACTCCCGGTAACAAGCGTGGCTGCATCGACGAACTGCATCAATGTCCTTGGACGGGATGCGTACTGGTCTAAATACCGGGGCATCTATGCGTCAGTTGCACGGGCGGGTTGGTTGGATGATGCCTTTGAGGCGTCCGACTTCACCGTCGACGATGTACCGACCGTTGGATCGCTGATGATCTGGGCTCCCCGGTATGGCGGCGCCACTTGGGCGGGTCACGTCGGTGTTGTGGAGGTTGTCACAAGCGACGGTACGGTGACCGTGAAGCATGAGAACTGGCCACGAGGGTCAGGCGAACATCTGGACGATTTTGCCGTGTTGCCCGGGCATCGCTTCGTCCATCCCCGGCCGCCCGCGTCCAGTTCTCCGGATGGATTTGCGTCGTATCCCGATGAGGTGTCGCGGATCATGGCATCGACGAGGGAGGTCGTGGCAGAGCAATGGCAAGATCAAGTCGCGCCGGATTGACGTTCCGGAACGGCGTCCATCCTCCAGTCCGTTCAGTTCCCTTCAGAGGCGCCCCGGTCCGGAACCCGACGGGCTTCAGTCCGCAACCCGATCGCCCCGGCTGATTTATGTACGCTTCGCGGTCGCGCGGGGTACGATGCAGTCACCATGACCATTCCGACAGCATCTACCGCCGGCCTTCCGGGTGCACTGCGCCGTGGCGAAAAGTGGTTCGAAACCCCGGATGTCGCCAGTTTCATCCATCGTGCCTTCACCAAGGCGATGGGATATGACGATGAAGACCTCAAGAGACCGGTCATCGGGATCTGCAATACCTTCAGTGAGCTGAACCATTGCAATCACAACTTGCGGTCACTTGCCGAAGCGGTGAAGCGCGGTGTGCTGCAGGAGGGTGGTCTTCCACTGGAATTCCCGACCATCTCGATCGGCGAGGTTTTTGTCAGTCCAACCTCGATGTTTTTCCGCAATCTGGCAGCGATGGACACCGAGGAGATGATCCGGGGACAGCCCCTCGATGGCGTAGTTCTCCTTGCCGGATGTGACAAGACGACACCTGCCCAACTCATGGGGGCGGCATCCGCCGATGTGCCGGCGATCATGGTGACGAGCGGACCGATGCTCAACGGCCGGTACGAAGGCCAGGACCTTGGTGCGTGCACCGACTGTCGGCGCTACTGGACGGAATACCGTGCCGGGACCGTGACCAAGGAGACGATGTCCCAGCTGGAGGACAACCTGACGCGTTCCGAGGGTCACTGCATGGTGATGGGAACGGCGTCAACCATGGCAGCGTGTGCCGAGGCCCTCGGGATGATGCTGCCGGGCGGTGCCTCGATACCGGCCCCGGATAGCCGACGGTTGCGCTTCGCAGCCGCATCGGGACGCCAGGCGGTCCGGTTGGCGAGGGAGGGAATCCGACCGTCGCAGATCATGACTCCGGGGGCGTTCGAAAATGCGATCCGGGTTCTCCATGCGATCGGTGGGTCCACGAACGCTGTCGTGCACTTGCCGGCGATTGCCGGACGACTAGGGATCAAGTTGCCACTCGACCTGTTCGATGCGCTGTCGCGCACGACCCCATGGCTGGCGAACCTGCGCCCGTCCGGGCGATATCAGATGGAGCAGTTCTTCGAGGCTGGAGGTGTTCCGGTTCTCATGAAGGAACTGGAGCATTTGCTGCACGGTGATGTCCTCACGGTGACTGGCTTGACGGTGGGCGAAAACCTGTCGATGGTGGAGCCGGTAAGCAACCGAGAGGCTGCGTCGCAGCGACGGGTGCGTGAAGTCATCTCGTCCCGTGAGGAACCCCTTGACGCAGAGGGTGGATTGGCGATCGTGCGGGGGAGCCTCGCGCCTGATGGTGCCGTCATCAAGACGGTCGCGGCATCACCGCATCTCCAGAAGCATCGAGGCCGGGCATTGGTGTTCTCGTCGCCGGCAGAAATGCAGGCGGCAGCCGATGATCTTGAGCTTGACGTCACTGCAGAGGACATTCTGGTGCTGCAGAATGCCGGGCCCGTTGGCGCGCCGGGGATGCCCGAGATTGGCAACCTACCCATCCCACGCAAGCTCCTCAGGCAGGGTGTCCGCGACATGGTTCGCATCTCTGACGCGCGGATGAGTGGGACGGCCTTCGGCACGATCATCCTCCATGTTGCGCCGGAGAGTGCGATCGGCGGGGCGCTTGCGGCTGTCCGGACCGGTGACATCATCGAGCTTGATGTCGAAGCGAGACGGCTGGACCTGATGGTCGAACCGGCCGAAATTGCGAGACGGCTCGCCGAACGCGTGGTTGCGCCTCCCCCATTCCGGCGGGGATACGGGAAACTGTTTGTTGAACACGTCATGCAGGCGCCGGATGGATGTGACTTTGACTTCCTGCTCGGTGATCCGGACGATGCTGTTTCGGCAGCACGGATGGGGCGCGACTTGAGAACCTGATCCGTACAGACGCGTGGGGGCGGGGTGACGTCCCTGCCGTTGGGGCAAGGAATGCGCTGGTCATGATCACGAAGCGGGTTACCAAGGGAAACATCTGGGGCGTGGTGCAGAGTCGTCTCTACGTGCCCATCAGTGACCTGCGCCGGATGTTCAACCTTCCCACTGATGATGTCGCCCCGATGACCACTACGGAGGGCACCTACTACATCGGTCTCCCACCAGAGGCGGCGGCGATGGTCGGCCAGCTCTGGCAAGAGGGAAGGATCGTGTTCGACTGCAACCAGGATGTTCGGGTGATGGTAGTGCAAGGACTGTCACCGGTTCGGGTCCTGACCCGCGGGCGCAGTGACGACGGTACCCGCCCGGTCATGCGCACACCCTCGCGACCGCGTCCGACGCCGATGGTCGCGACGCCACCACCAGACAGTGTTGGGGATGTTCCGGACACCGCACCCTCAACGCCAGCGGCACGTCCGGTCGTGCGACGCATGCGGTCCGCGACGACACGGGTTCCCACTCCGGAAACGCCTTTCGAGTTCCGTCCGCCGCCGCCGGAGTTTGTCTCCGAACGTCCGGCCGACGTCACCCGACTTGCTGACATGGCGCGTGTCGCCAAGGCTGATGGGCATGGCCCGTGGGGTTCGCCAGTTGCGACGCCCGAGGAACAGGCCGTCGCGCCAAGTGACGATGAAGGATCGAGTGGATCCGGTGGGGATGATGGATCGCGGAGGCGACGACGTGGTGGGATTGGGCGGGCGACGCGTGCCCGGTCGGTGTGACCGCCCGTCCACGGCCATGGATGCCCTTGCACTAGGCCGATGCGACCGTTAGGTTTGGTCGAAAGAACCGGGGCGTTGATGTCCGGAACGAAGTCCGGGTAACCGGTTCAGATACGTGATGCTGATGACGCGACCGAGACCGGACACCAGTAGTGACCATTGCTGGCTGATCAGGTGCACACACCGGGGACGCGCTTCACGAGGGTGTGGACCTGGAACGCGCGGACACGTGGTGCCGTTTTCTGGGTCCTGGTCGCCTTGGCGGTGCGGCTGCTCTGGACGGCAAGGGGTGTCCTTGCACCGTTCGTCATCGGTGCATTCCTCTCGTACCTGATCCATCCGCTGATCCGGTTGACGTCGCGAAACACGCGGTAGCCGAGAGTGGGTTCAGTGGCGGTCGTCTATCTGGCCATGGCCGGAGTGATCACGTGGGGAGACATCGTGCTGGTGCCGGTGGTGTCACAGGAAGCACGCGAACTGTCACCTACTCTGTCGCGGATCGTGGCGCGGGCGCGCGACATCATCGACCAAGACCCGCACCTCTCGTTCCTCGGATATGAAGTCTCGATTGCGCCACTTGTCGATGAGGTGACGAGGTCGGTCGGGACCGTGGTGAGTGCAGACTCGCGAAGGTTGTTTGACACCGCGGTGGCCACGGTCGAGACGTTCTTCAGGGGAATGTTGACCCTTGTCATCACGTTCTAGCTTCTCATGCGTGCCGAACGGTTCAAATGATGGGTTGGCCATCACACTCCGCAACCGTACCGCGATGAACTTTCCCTGATTGTCGAGGAGATCGACCGGATCCTTGGCAGGTTCCTCTATGGTGGGTTGGTCCTGATCGTGACCACGACCATTGCGACCTTGGCGACGCTGTCCGCACTTTGCATCCGGTACGCGCTCATTCTTGCAGTGATTGCCGGGGTCGTTTGTCTGGCGTACTTCATTCTTCGCCACGACGCGGATTACCTCGTGATCCCCTTGGTAATGGGTGTGGCAGTCCACATCCCCGGTTTTTCGCATTGTCAGCGTGCTGTCTGGCGCGGATGGTGGTGGTGTCCGTAGCCTGTTCCCTGGCGCGCCTACGGATTTGGCACTTCGAAACATCATCGCCTACATCAAGGGCAAGTTGACCGAACCCATGACCGTTTCCGATGAGTACGAGGTGCTATTGCGGGCGTCCGTGCCCGTGTCTGATACGGAAACAACCGGCTGACCTATCATCAGTCCCCTCACGTCGGATCAGGGAGTGGGTTGCCACCATGCGCGCGTCCATCGCCTCGCGCGCAAGGTGCGGATTATGTAAAATACGCCGCACTGCCGCTGAGTGACAGAATGCGTTTACGTAACTAATGACGCAGGTGTGTTGCTGTGTAGTTTCCGCGATCACTGGGTCCACGAGGATCGTATGACGACCAAGCGACCGGCGTCTCCGGCCACTCCGTCAGGTGGCGTGCGAGTTGGTCCGTTTCTGATCGACACCTCGATCATCCTTGGTCGTCGTACGCGGCCCAGTCGTTCGGACGCAACTACCGTAGAAGGACGTGCAGGTCAGGCGGATCGTGAGGTGCGAGCAAGTGCCAGTGATGCGGATGGGTCGCTCGAGGCTCCTGAGGCGGTCGAAAACCCCAAACTGAGTGATCTTGAGCGGCGTGTCCTGAGCGATCTTGAGCGCGATGCCGAGGGCAGATTGCGTTCAATCACTCCAGAAATCGAACGCGAGATCCGTCGTGACCTTGACCGTGCGATCAGAGAGCCATCCACTCCCGCTCAGGACCATGTTGCGCCGACCCAAGTTCGGCCCACTACCGGGGAGCGTGGTTCTGGAACGCAGATCGGATTGCCTGAGGCTCGCTCAGCGACGCGTCACCGTTCGACACGAACCGACGCACCGGCGACAAGGCAGACCAGGTTGGGGGGACGACGTCCGGTTGCGCCTGTATCGGAAGTACAAACCTCGTCCACCGTGCGTCCCCGTGATCCTGGTGCCGTGCACGGTACCGGTCGTGATCCGCGTGGCCTGCGACCTGATGGTTCCCCAACTACCGAGCGACGATCGTTGCGGGGAGGCACGGGACCGGCAAGTAGTACCCCACGACCCGCACGCGACTTGCCGGCGCATCAACGCCTAGTCCGGTCGACAAGCGGCAACGCGCCAACACGTCCTGAAGCACGGCCGGAGACTGTTAGGTCGCGGTCGCGATCGCGGACGGTGCGCGAGGTGATCGCCGGTACCGACCCGGGTGCGTCTATCCGGTCGATTGGCCCGCAGGCGACGCCCGACCTCCGTCAGGTGAGGGGGCCATGGCAGCCACCGCCGCGGGACGTGCGGTCAGCGCAGGCTTTATACCGGGGTGGCACTGGAATTGCCGGCGAAGTGTCGGGAACGTCTCGTGATTGGCGTGGCGAAGTTCCGTTGACCGTGGCAACGAAATCAGCGTTGCCCAGTCGGGGTTCTGCGATGGTGGCACGTCCTACCGCACCGGTGGACGTGCGGGAACGTCGTACCGAGGTTCGTGTGCGTATGGCCATGGATTCGGATACTGCCCAGTGTACGGAAATCAATACGAAATACATCACCAAGGATGTTTGGCAATTAGATACACGGCAGGAAAATAGTGAGATACGGATTCTTCTTCGCCATATCGAGTTACCGAAACCTGTTGAGTTGACGGCCCCCCAGTCAGTACCGCAGGTGGTGCGCCCGGGAGTTCTCTGGCTTGTCGCCGAGGACATCAAGACCGTCGAGGGAGACGCTGCCAATATGCCGGCATCGGTTGGGCAGGTGACCGGATACCTCGTAGCGACGCGACCCCATGGCGGTGAAATCGTGTACCTCACCTCTCTTGCGGTCGCTTCCACCCACCGTCGCCAGCGACTGGCAGTTCGCTTACTCGAACAGGCCCGCCGGTGGGCAAGTTCGGGGGGTGCTACCGAGATCCTGGCCGACGTCTCGGCGCGGAACACACCGGCGCTTCGCTGCCTGCAGCGGGTCGGGTTCCGGTTCTGCGGGTACAACGACCGCATCTACCCGAATGGCGAGGTCGCACTTTTCCTGTCGCTGTCCTTACGCTGAGGGTTGCGCGAGGCGTCAATCACACTCGCTTACCGCGCACAGCGTCCCGTACCATCGGGAATGATGTCTATGAATGTGGCTACTACTTCACACGACGCCGCTTCCGCGGTTAGACCGGTTCGGATTGGAATGTTCGGCCTTGGAACCGTTGGCGGCGGTGTCGCGAAATTGCTGCTGTCGCGCCGTGACATCATTTCGCGTGAGATTGGCCGGCCTATCGAGTTGACCAAGGTTGTGGTGCGGGACCTCCACCGTGCACGTGAGGTTGAGGTACCGACTGAACTCCTATCGACTGATCCCGACGCAATCCTTGATGACCCAACGATTGACATCGTGGTCGAGCTGATCGGTGGGATCAGGCCGGCCGGTGACTGGTTGCGCCGGGCAGTCCGGGCGGGCAAGCACATTGTGACCGCCAACAAGGAGCTCATGGCTACTGAGGGGGTGGAGTTACTCCGCCTCGCCACCGAACATGGCGTGGACGTCTGCTATGAGGCAAGTGTGGGTGGTGGCATCCCGCTCATCGGGGTCTTCCGGCAGGACTTGGTTGCCAATGAGGTGCAATCGGTTCATGCCATCATCAACGGCACCACGAACTACATCCTGACACGCATGGCGCAGGATGGTGCCGACTACTTGCCGGCGTTGGCCGAGGCACAGGCACTCGGGTATGCCGAGGCTGATCCGACAAACGACGTCGAGGCGATTGACGCGGCCTACAAGTTGGCAATCCTTGCAGCACTGGCGTTCCGGACGCACGTCCCGCCCCCGCAGATTTTCCGTGAAGGCATCACCAAGCTGCGCGCAGTCGACTTCAGGATGGCACGGGAACTGGGGTATGTCATCAAGTTGGTGGCGATCGGTCGACGGCACAAGGGGGCGGATGGCACCGCAGATTCGATTGAACTCCGGGTACATCCCACCTTGTTGCCAAAAGAGGTGCTGCTCGCCGGTGTCAACGGCGTCTACAACGCGGTTCATGTCCAGGGTGACCTGGTGGGTGACGTTCTGCTTTATGGCCGGGGTGCGGGTTCGGGACCCACATCCAGTTCGGTTGTTTCCGACATCATCGACATTGCTCACAACGTCAATGCTGGGGTCTCCAACCGCGTGCCATTTCGGGTGACCGACAACCTGCCTCTGCTGGCGATTGCTGACGTCCAATCCCGGTATTACGTTCACCTTTGGGTCGCTGACCAACCGGGTGTTCTGGCGCAAATTGCGCAGGTCTTTGGCGACCATGGGATCAGCATTGCGTCGTGCATCCAGAAGGAGACCGATGCCAGGGCTGGCACCGCGGAACTGGTGATCGTGACACACGGTGCGCGGGAGGCGGGGATGCGAGACGCCCTTCGCAAGTTTGAAACGCTGTCTGCGGTTCGCGACCTAGGGAGTGTCCTGAGGATTGAGAACCCCTGACGACATCGATCCGGATACCAGTGGTGAAGTTCATGAATTGCAAGCGGGGTGTGGAACCTCCAATCGGACCCACACCCCGCGTGATTGTCTGAAGTGTTGAAGTTGGCTAGCGAACCGTGAAACCGACTGTCTTGGTTTCTTGCTCGGCGGAGGCTCGGACCATTTCCTCGATGTGTCGGTAGATGGTGGCGAAGTCGCTCCCAATCTCGTCTGCGGAGCGATGCTCCCTATTGTCTGACTCGTCTTGGTCGTGGGACACCGCTGGCTTCACGGCGGGCGCCTCGGTCGGAATCGCTTCCGGCGTGGTCGCTGGTGTCACAACTGCGCTTTCCTCGGCATGAGCCTCTGGCTGGCTGGCTGGTGTGGAACTTCCACCGCGACTGGAAGTTCCACGCGCAACGGTGAGGCGTGTTGAGGCTTCGATCATCGCAATGATGAGGCCGTCGCTAAGGGTTCGTGCCATGTTTGCTGCTCACTTCCAACCACTCGAGGCGAGTGGCGTCACTAGAGTACTTGGCGCCTGTTCGGGGCTGATGACTTGTACGGAAAGGCGCAAGTGACCCATCCAGATTGTACGGGGCGGAACGGCAGGAACAGTTGCGAGGTCGGCATTTGCGAGGGTGGCTCGCAATCAATTCATCAAGCGTCCGAACGACTTTGATCGGTTTGTCATGCGCTGGCGCGTGCGTACGGGCTCTCGACAAGTTAGGCTAGGCAGGAGACGTCAGGCGCGTCTGGACGAGGGTTAGGCATGCAACGGATACTTGAAGTGGTAAATGCCATCGCGAATGCGCTGTTTGGCCCGCGGGAAAAGCTTGTGCCTCTCCGGATACCGGTTCGCGTAGACGCTCGCTGACCGACCCTGCCCCATCAACTTGGGGCGCTGCGAGTACCCTTAAGGGTCAGGCTCCCGTCACGCAGTTCGATTTCCGTGACGCGAATGCCTTGGGTGTTCAGCGTGGCGGTCAGTTGCGCGGTGATGGCTTGTTCGATTGGGTTGCGCATTGCGGCCGGGAGAGGTAGGTCGTTGACGCGGGCTTCCTTGATCAGGACACGTACGCCACCGCCGGTTACTGCAAGGGTCCCGGTCATGGAGAACGCGAGACGCCCCGGTCCACCTTGCGCGATGCCGGTAATGCCGATTTCCCCGCTGCGGAACTTCACTCCGAGGTCGTTGATGGTCACCGTTCCAAACGGAGTGTTTGCCAGTTCCTGTCCGATTGATGCGGTGGACAGGTAGTCGTTCACCTCCTTTTCCTCGAAGGTGAGGGTCTGGGTTCCGGGCGGTGTACCGGTTTGCGCGGGTAGTGATGTCGGCGGGGCGGTAACGGTTGTGGTTGGCACTATCTCCGGACGACCTGCCGGAGGTTGGGTTTGCAACGCTGTCTGAGCCGAGGGGGTCGCGCCCGAAAGGCGTCGCGCCTGTGAAAGGGTGTCGAGGGCTTTGCCCAGACTCCAATCAGGTCCGAGTGTGTAGACCATTATTGCGATGGCGGCGCCGAGTAGCAGGATGCCACCGATGAAGCCTCGCATCGCATACGTCCTGATGGACCATAGGGGGTGCAGGTTGTGACCGCGCACCCGGGTTTTCGTACTAGAGATGCCAATGAGACCGTGGCTCTCGATGGCGTTGGTGCCGGGCGGACGCTAGATGCCGAGGGCGTGGCCTTGGGCAGCGAGGGCTGCTTCCTTGACGAGTTCGCTCAGGGTCGGATGCGCGACCATGATTTCGCCGAGTTCATGGGTTGTGCCTTCAAGGGTACGGAATGGTGCGATCTGCGCCAAAAGCTCGGTGGCCTCGGCACCGATGAGATGGGCACCGAGGATTTCCCCGTACTTGCCGTCGACAACGAGTTTCACCAGGCCCTCGGTCTCGTCGATTGCAAGTGACTTGCCGCTTGCGGCATACGGCACCTCACCAATCCTGACGTCATAACCGGCTTCGCGGGCCTGCTTTTCAGTCAAACCGATGCTTGCAACTTGCGGGAAGCAGAAAGTGGGACGCGGTACATCGGCGTACTTGATTGGGCGGGTATCGTGCCCGGCAATCGCTTCGGCAGCGAGGACGCCTTCGGCAGATGCCACGTGGGCGAGGGCATACGGCGTATTCGTGACATCGCCGATCGCCCAGATACCAGCTATGGATGTCGCCATGCGCTCATCAACCTTGATGTACCCGCGTTCAGTCACCACCCCAAGGGCCTCGAGGCCAAGGCCTTCGGTGTTGGGCTGGACACTGACGGCGACAAGGCACTGGTCGACGACGAGCGTGTGGCTGGCATCGCCCCTCTTGTAGACCACTTCCACGGCTGACCCAGTGTTTGTGGCTCGTTCAACATGAACGCCGGTGTGGAAGGTGATGCCCTGCTTCTGGAATGAGCGCTCGAGCGTCTGGCTGATCTTCTCATCCTCGCGAGGGAGGAGGTGGGGCATGGCCTCAAGGATTGTCACCTTGGTGCCATAGGCATTGAGCACTGTTGCCATTTCACAGCCGATTGCCCCGCCACCGACGATGACCATTGTTCCGGGTTGGGTGCGGTTCTCCACACTCTGCCAGGAGTTCAGAATACGCTCCCCATCGAATGGCATGGTCGGAAGGGCCCGCGGACGGGCTCCGGTTGCGATCAGGATGTTCCGCGCGCGATAGGTCTTGTCGCCAACCGTTACGCGCCCGGCTGATGGGATGGTGGCGACGCCACGGATCAGTTGGATCTTGTTCTTGCGCATGAGGAACTCGACGCCCTTGACCAGACGTCCTACCACCTGCCGGCTGCGATCAACGGCGAGGCCATAGTCGGCCTCGAAGCCAACCATCTTGATGCCCCAACGCTCAGCGTGAGAGAGGTGCCGAACGACTTCAGCGTTCTTGAGGAGTGACTTTGAGGGGATGCATCCGACATTGAGGCAAACACCACCGACCCACTCCCGTTCGATGATCGCCGTGCGTTGCCCCAACTGCGCGGCGCGGATGGCCGCAATGTAGCCGCCGGGACCAGCGCCAACAACGATCAAGTCGTAGGCATCGTCGGGGTTCTGATCCGCGCGCGGGTTCACGGCTGCCGCCATTGTGGGGATCCTCTCGTGTCGGCTTATGGCTTCTGGTGAGATCAGAGCACCAGGGAAATTGGGTGTTCGAGCAACCGCTTGAGTTCCTTGAGGAACTGGGCGGCGTAGGCACCGTCGACGACGCGGTGGTCGGCCGATAGTGTGATGCGCATCGTGGTTCGTACGACAATCTGGCCGTCGCGCACGACAGCCCGTGGCGAAGCGGCGCCAACCGCGAGGATTGCAGCCTGTGGGGAGGCGATCACGGCGGCGAACTCTTCGGTTCCGTAGGCACCGAGGTTGCTGACGGTGAAGGTTGCCCCCTGCAGATCGTTGTGCGCAGGCTTGCCTGATCGAACCCTGTCGTAGAGGTTCTTTGTCTCGCGTGCAATCTGGCCGAGCGACTTGCCCGGCACATCGCGGATCACCGGGACGATCAGGCCACCTTCGACCGAGACGGCCACGCCGATGTTGACTTGGTGCCAAGTGCGGATCCGTGGGGGTGTCTCATCCAGGAACCAGGCATTGACCGCTGGCCACGCGCGTAAAGCCAGTGCTGAGGCCTTGATGACAAGGTCGTTCACTGAAAGTTTCGCGCGGGGGTCAGCGCTTGATAGGTCGTTGATCTGCTGGCGAAGCGCAATGGCGTCGTCCATCTCCACTTCGACCGTGAGGTAGATATGCGGGATGCCCGGCTTGGCAATTCCCATGCCTCGTACAATCGCCTGACGCATCCGGTTGAGCGGTTCGTCGGTGAACCCGTCGCCGGATGGGGTTGACACAAC
>SXGT01331337.1_pt1 | contig 26511 bp, 25 predicted proteins | sample 3176221 | NCBI WGS metagenome assembly SXGT01 (sample SAMN11356862, study PRJNA531348) | freshwater metagenome | isolation source: freshwater sample F1-120 | place: China: Fuxian Lake, Yuxi | collected 2017-12-25
GATGGGATTCTGCACCGACGAGGAGTACCACGAGTTCATGCATCAGGCGCCGGAGGTCGAGCGCCAACTCGTGGGCAGCGGCACGCACATCATCAAGTACTGGTTCTCGGTGACCCGCGCCGAGCAGCACCGCCGGTTCACCGAGCGCGAGCACCATCCCCTGAAGCAGTGGAAGCTCTCGCCCGTTGATGTCGCGTCGCTTGACAAGTGGGATGCGTACACGGACGCCAAGGAGGCCATGTTCCTCCACACCGACACCGAGGACGCGCCGTGGATCGTCATCAAGTCCGACTGCAAGAAGCGCGCGCGGCTCAACGCGCTCCGGTACGTTCTGCACCGGCTGCCCTACACGGGCAAGGACATCGAGCGCATCGGCGTGCTTGACCCACTGCTCGTCGGCCGCCCGACGCCGGCGATGGGCGACGACGGGTAGCGCCCTACGGGGCCTGGCCTGATAGCTGGGCGACCAGGAGGGCGATCACCACAAGGGCGGCGGCGGCGGTCCACCGCCGCCGGGTGGGGCCTCCCTCGCCCAGCCATTCGGCCATGGGCCACGCCAGCGGGTAGGCCAGCAGGCCGAGCCGGGCGAGCGAGGTGACCGAGCCGCTCGCCATCGGTATCACGAGCACGAGGAAGGCGTAGAGCACCCAGGGCGACCGCAGCCCGCCCTCGCGCCGCCAGAGCCGGGCGAGCAGGAACACGTAGGCGACGCCGAACAGCACGTCGCGGGCCACCGCCGACCAGTCGCCTGCCGTCAGCCCCGAGAGCTCGGCGATCGTCTCCTTGCCGAGCAGGTCACGCGACCCGAGGAGGTCGCCACCGAACAGGCCGCCCACGGCCTGGCCGACGTCGGCCGGCAGCAGCGACAGCAGGCCCACGCCCAACTGACCCCGGCCCCAGGCCGCCTGGGCCTGCAGCGGAAGGCTCCAGGCCCCCTGACGGAACTGCATGTAGCCGAGGAACGCGGCCATCACCACGGCCGCGGGCACCACCGCCTTCATCAGGCGAATGCGGCGACCGTCCTCACCGGCGTACCAGGCCAGCATCACCACGGGAACCACCGCGAGCACACCGGTCGGCCGGGTGAGCACATCGAGGGCCGCCGCCATACCCGCCCATCCGAAATGGCCCTTCCATGCGAGATAGCCCGCAAGCGCCGCAAGGCCCAGCGCGACGCCCTCGGTGTAGGCCATCGAGGCGGCGACCGCCGGCGGTGCGAGCGCCAGCACCCAGGTGGCGCGCATCGCCAGCACCGCGTCGAAGCGGGCCTTGGTCAGGGAGTACAGCGCGACGAGGGCGACGAGGAACATGCCGTTGGCCGCGGCAAGCGCCACCCAGAAGGGATTGAGTCCGATGGCAAGGGCCGCCGACATGATCATCGGCATCAGTGGGAAGAACGCGACGTTCGTGAAGACCTCGCCCACCTGACCCACGTCGAAGGCATAGCCGCGCCGTGCGATGTCGAGGTACCAGGTGGCATCCCACGACCCGAACAGTCCGAGTGCACCCGGCACTGCCTGATCGAGGCCGACCTCCGGGCGGCCGAAGGCCGTGCTCGCGATCAGCCCGATGCCGGTGACGAAGAGGCGGGACGCCAGCCACGCGAGCAGGGGCACGCCGAGCCACCCCCACCACGGAACTGCGGTGAGGCGCGTCATCCATATCGTCCGCGGCGCGGCCGCACCGCCGGGGACGGGTGCGGGCGGCGGCGGGGGCGGCGGGCCGTTCATCCGCGGGTGACGATAGGCGACCGCCGGTCGCCACGTCGCACCGAGCCGGTCAGCAGCGACACCATCCATGCGGGTGCCCCCCTGCGCGCCTGGGCGACCGCGGCGTCGACGAGGGCGCCCGCGTCGTCGCGGTTCAGGGGTTCGCCGTGGCCCACCAGTACATGGCGCGCGGGGAAACCGGTGAGCCTGCGTGGCGGCCACACCCGCGCCGCCGGGTGCGGCCCGAGCACATCAGCGGGCCGCGCGCGGAAGTACGGCGCGGTGCCCAGGGCCTCCGCCACCACGAGGACCGACCGGTCCGGCCACCACAGTGCGGATTCGCGCCACCCGGGGGCGTCGCGGACCGTGATCGCGGTGAACGGGGCGCCCGCCACCGAGTGACGGGGCGTCCGGGTGAGCGGCACCCCAAACGCCGTTGCCATCCGGGCACAGTCGCGGCCGTGACGGTCGAGCAACTGCACGACGCCGGCGGGTGGCGGCAGGTCCGCGAGCCGGGCGCGGACGTCCGGGTGATCCACGGGATCGATGAGCCAGGTGGCCCCGTCCACCACCAGGGCGTGGGAGGCGCGCTGCATGAACCCGGGTGCGGAGGCAATCCAGGTGACCATGTCGGCGCCGTCGCCCGTAAAGCGGACATCCATACGGCACATCGTGCCGCATGCCCCGGGGCATCTGGGATAGTGGCGACCGTGAACGCCGCCCGCGCGATCGAGGACCACGCCCTCATCGGTGACAAGCGCACGTGTGCGCTGGTCTCACGCGACGGGGCCATCGACTGGTTCTGCGTTCCGCGGTTCGACGGCCCGGCGGTCTTCTGCTCCCTCCTCGGCAGCGACGACAACGGTGAGTGGCGCGTCATGCCGACGTCGGGGATCCGGTCGTCCACGCGCCGCTACATCGGCGAGACCCTCGTGCTCGAGACAACGCTCGCGGCCGCCGAGGGAACGGTACGGCTCATCGACTTCATGTCAGCCGAACCCGCAGGGCCGTGCATCGTGCGCATCGTCGAGGGCGTGGACGGTGCGGTGCCCATGACATCGGTGGTGTCGGCGCGGTTCGAGTACGGCCGGACCCGGCCGTGGGTGCGCCACCTGCCCGAGGGGTGCGACCTCGTCTGCGGGCCCGAGGCACTCCGGCTGGTGGCCCCCGTGAGCCACCGGCGGGCCGAGGGCGACATGGTGGCCACGTTCACCGTCCGTGCCGGTGAGCGCCTGGGGATGACGCTGAACCACCATGGATCGCACCTGCCCGCCCCGGCCGGCCCCGACCCCGAGCACGTCCTGTCCGAGACCCTGTCGTGGTGGGAGGGCTGGAGTTCGCGGTGCCCCTTCCGGGGGGAGTGGCGCGAGCCGGTCATCCGGTCGCTCATCACCCTCAAGGCGCTGTCCTACGCGCCAACCGGGGCCATCGTCGCGGCCGCCACCACATCGCTGCCGGAGCAGCCCGGGGGCGTGCGCAACTGGGACTACCGGTACGCCTGGCTGCGCGATGCGTCGTTCACCCTGTACGCCCTGATGCTGGGCGGATACACCCGTGAGGCCGTGGCCTGGCGCGACTGGCTGCTGCGCGCGGTGGCGGGCGACCCCGAGGACATCCAGATCATGTATGGGGCCGGCGGCGAGCGCCGCCTGCCGGAGTGGGAGGTCGGCTGGCTGCCGGGCTATGGCGGGTCCCGCCCCGTGCGCGTGGGAAACGCGGCCGTCGAGCAGTTCCAGATTGACGTCTACGGCGAGGTGATGGACTCCCTCCATGTGGCCCGCCGCATCGGCGTGGAGCCCGACCCCGACGCCTGGGCGCTCGAACTCGCGCTCATGGCGGCACTGGAGTCGCGGTGGCGTGAGCCCGATGAGGGCATCTGGGAGGTCCGGGGGCCGCGACGGCACTTCCCGCATGCGAAGGTCATGGCGTGGGGGGCCTTCGACCGCGCCATCCGCGCCGTCGAGGAGGCCGGGCTCCGGGGGCCGGCCGCGCGCTGGCGGGCCACGCGGCAGGAGATCCACGACGAGGTGTGCACCGAGGGCTACGACCCCGGGCTCGGGGCGTTCGTCCAGGCGTACGACCTGAGGCGCCTTGACGCGAGCCTGCTCATGATCCCCCTGGTGGGATTCCTGCCGCCCACGGACCCGCGGGTGATCGGCACGATGGAGGCCATCCAGCGTGACCTCACCCGCGATGGGCTGGTGATGCGGTACGCCGACGTCGGCAGCGAGGGGGTGGATGGCCTGCCCGCCGGGGAGGGGGCCTTCATGCTGTGCTCATTCTGGCTGGTGGACAACCTCGCGATGGCCGGACGCCATGACGAGGCGCGCGCGCTCTTCGACCGGCTGCTCGCGTTGCGAAACGACGTGGGGCTCATGGCCGAGCAGTGGGATCCCCGCAACGGGCACATGCTCGGCAATTTCCCTCAGGCCTTCTCGCATGTGGGCCTGGTCAACTCGGCGTGGAACCTCGCCCGCGGTGACGGGGCGCCGGTGCGGTTCGGTCACAAGGGCGCGCTCCCGCCCGGGCGGGCGTAGCGGGGACGGACGGCGACCACCCCCGTCGGCCCGGAGAGCGACGATGGGTGGGTGTGCAGCCCCGGGGCCCCCGTCGCAGGGCCACCGTGAGTCCGCCGGGCGGGCCTCGCGACGGCTACGCGCGCCCCTCGCAGGCGATGCCGTCGCCGTCCGTGTCGAAGCGGTGGACGTCCCTGCCCACCACCCGGAACCGCCGCGCCGTGATCTCGCTGCAGTCGAGGTCGGGGGGCGGCGGCGGGATGCACGCACCCGTGTAGTTGGGGTCGCACGGGGCGGCGGGGCGACCGGTCGGCGGGGTCGGCGGGGTCGGCGGGGTCGGGGCCAACGGGGTCGCCGGGGTCGCCGGGGTGGCCGGGGTGGCCGGGGCCGCCTGGGGCTTTGTGGTGTTGCCGTTGCAGGGCGGTCCCCATACGCCGAGCCGGGCCTTCTTCGCGGCGATCTCCGCACCCAGGAACGGCCCCGCATACCGGAACGGGATGCGCCCGTACACGTAGGTCTTCGCGAACCCGGTGCGTACCAGGCGGTAGTTGATGGACCCCTGCGCCCCCCCGCGCCCGGTCAGGTACACGTAGCCCAGGAAGCGCCCATACTTGTCGCGGACGTCCTGCGACGGATCGGACACCAGCCTCACCGCCGTGCCGCGCGGGAGCAGGCGCGCCGTTTCCGCCGACGCCGCGGGGCCCCCGCACTGCACCGGGTACCCGGGCCGCTTGGTCTCGGGCGTATCAATACCGATCAGCCGCATCGTGGTCTCGAACCCGCGCGCCTCGACCTTGATCGTGTCGCCGTCCACCACCTTGGTGACCGTCCCGTTCAGGACGGTGGGGGCGGCGGCAACCCCGACGGACGCTCCCACGACAAGCGCCACAAGGGTGGCCGTCACCGCGTGCAGCAGGTGTCGCAGGTGATGCAGCATGGTCATGAAGGTGTATCAGGGAGCGCAGGTACGCTCCTTACGTGGCTCCGATCCGCTCGTTCATGGCATGGGCGGCGGCAGGCGGAGCGGCCCTGCTCGCCGCCGCCGCCGTCGCGCTGATCTGGGCGAACCTGGCACCGGCGGCCTACGCGTCGTTCTGGGCCACCGAGGTGGCCGGCCACCCGTTCTCGGCGGTGGTGAACGACGGCCTGATGGCAATCTTCTTCCTGCTCATCGGGCTCGAGATGAAGCGCGAACTGACGGTCGGCGAACTCGCCGACCGCCGGGCGGCGGCCCTCCCCGTCGCCGCCGCCCTCGCGGGCATGCTGCTGCCGGCCGGCATCTTCCTGGCCATCGCGGGAGGTACGCCCGCCGCAGCCGGATGGGGCATCCCCATGGCCACCGATGTCGCCTTCGCCCTCGCCGTGCTCGCGGCCCTGCGGGCGCGGGTGCCACCGGCGCTCTGGGCATTCCTGCTGGGTGTGGCCGTCATCGACGACATCGGCGCGATCATCGTGATCGCCGTGGCCTATCCGGATGGCATCCGCGCCGGGTGGCTCGCCGCCGCCATGGCCGCCCTCATCGCCTTCGGGGTGCTGGCGCGGCGGCGCGTGCGTGGGGCCGCGCCGTTCATCCTGCTCGGCACCACCGCGTGGGCGTTCACGGCGCTGTCGGGCATCAACGCCACCATTGCGGGCGTCGCGGTCGGCCTCCTCATCCCCGCCGCCCTCCCGGGGCAACCGGCCGGGACGGCACCGCTCGCCCGCACCGTCCGCGTGGTGCACCCGTGGTCGTCCTTCGTCATCCTGCCGGTCTTCGCCCTGGCGAACGCCGGGATCGTGTTCCGCTCCGGGGCCATGGATGCCGACGGCGCACTGGCCGCCCTGCTCGGCGCATCGCTGGGCCTGCTGGCCGGAAAGGCAATCGGCGTGCCCCTGGGGGCATGGCTCGCCATCCGCACCGGGCTCGGTCGCATGCCGACCGGGGCGGGCTGGGGCCAGATGATCGGCATCGGCCTGATCGCGGGTACCGGGTTCACCGTGTCGCTGTTCATCACCGATCTGGCATTCGACGATGCCTCGCTGCAGGATGCCGCCCGCATCGGCGTGCTCGCGGGGTCGGTGGTCGCGGCGATCGCGGGGGCGCTGGTGCTGCTGGCATCGGGCCGTGCCCGTACCCCCCGACCGGGGGAACCCGCCCGGGGGTGACGAAGATGGGGCGCATGCCCGTGCGCACCGCATCCCTCATCGCCCTCGTCGCATGCACCGTCGCCGCACCGGGAGCCCTCGGCGCCTACTCGGCGAGCATCTCCGCCGTGACACCCGCCGAGCGCAGGGCCATGACGCCATCGGTGTGGCGTACCGGGTGCCCCGTGGGGCCGAACGACCTGCGCGTGGTGCGGGTGACGTTCCACGACTTCACCGGCGCCGACCGGACCGGGCGCATCGTGGTGCACGAGGATGTCGCCGCCGCCGTGGCCAGGATCTTCCGCGGCCTCTACCGCGATGGCGTACCGATCCGCCGAATGGAGCCCATCGAGGCCTACCGGGGAAGCGACTTCGCGTCGATCGAGGCCGACAACACCTCGGCGTTCAACTGCCGGAAGGCCACCGGCAGCGGTCGCTGGAGCAACCATGCCTATGGCCGGGCCATTGACCTCAACCCGATCGAGAACCCCTGGGTCGAGCCCGGGGGGGTCGTGTACCACAGGGCCAGCCGGCCATTCGTCAAGCGCTCGCCGCGGCCGGGCGTTGCTGTGGCGGGCGGTGCGCTGGTCAGGGCCTTCGACCGCGAGGGCTGGGACTGGGGTGGCCGCTGGAGCGGGACGAAGGACTACCAGCACTTCTCCGCGGGGGGCGGCTGACGCCCGGGCATACTTGGCGTCCAGCGAATGCGCGAACCGCATGCCAGGAGGCACCCGATGCCGGTTGAGTACGACCCCGACCCGAAGATCGCGGCCTACGCCCACCCCGAGCGCCTGGTCACCACGGAGTGGCTCGAGGCCCACCTCGGAGACCCCGGCCTCGTGGTGGCCGAGAGCGACGAGGACGTGCTCCTGTACCACACGGGGCACATCCCGGGCGCCGTCAAGATCGACTGGCACCTCGACCTCAACGACCCGCTCACCCGTGACTACGTGGATGCCGGGGGCTTCGCCGCGCTGATGTCGGCCAAGGGCATCACCCCGGACACCACGATCGTGTTCTACGGCGACCAGAGCAACTGGTGGGCGGCGTACGCCCTGTGGGTGACCTCACTGTTCGGGCACGCCGACGTGCGCCTTCTGGACGGCGGCCGGAAGAAGTGGCACGACGAGGGCCGTCCCCTGACCACGGACGTTCCCTCCCCCTCCCCTGCCGACTACCCCCTGGCCGAGCGTGACGACGAACGTATCCGTGCCTACCGCGAGCAGGTGCTCGCCCACATCGGCAACGGCGCGCTGGTGGACGTGCGCTCGCCCGGTGAGTACTCGGGCGAACTCCTGCACATGCCCGACTATCCGCAGGAGGGTGCGCTGCGCGGGGGCCACATCCCCACCGCCGTGAACGTGCCCTGGCGCCGCGCCGCCGACGAGGCGGACGGCACGTTCCTTCCGGCCGACCGGTTGCGCGCCCTCTACGAGGGCGAGATCGGCCTGGATGCGCGCGACGACATCATCGCCTACTGCCGCATCGGCGAGCGCTCGAGCCATACGTGGTTCGTGCTCACTTACCTGCTCGGCTTCGACCACGTGCGCAACTACGACGGATCGTGGGTGGAGTGGGGCAACGCGGTCAGGGTGCCAATCGAGCGGTGAGGGACGCCCTCCACGACATCGTCGAGGAGTTCGCCGGCACGCCGAGGGATCTCCGGCTGATGCTGCTCCTTGAGTTCGCCAACGCCCTGCCACCGCTGCCCGACCATCTGGTGCAGGACCACGACCGCATGGAGGCGGTGGAGGAGTGCCAGGCGCCGGTCTTCCTCGCGGTGGACGTGGGCCCCGACGCCGTACGGCTGTACTTCGACGCCCCGCCCGAGTCGCCCACCACGCGGGGCTTCGCATCGGTGCTGCATCAGGGCCTGGACGGCGCCACACCCGAGGAGGTCCTCGCGACCCCCAACGACTTCTTTCTCTCCATGGGCCTCGAGGAGCTGGTGACCCCCCTTCGCATGCGCGGGATGGCGGGCATGCTCGCGCGGGTGAAGCGCCGCGTCGCCGGGGGCGCCGAGAGGACGTCCCGGGAGACGTCCTGACCGCACCCGGCGGGTGACCGGAGGCACGGCCCGACGCGCGGACGGGACCCTGCGGGCGCGGGGGCCTACGGCGCGAGCACCAGCCGCCCGCCCGTCACCACCTGCACGGTGGCCGGGTACACGGCCTCCCGCACACCCGGTGTGAACCGCATCGTGCCGAGCACCGAGGCCACCGCACGCAGCCGGCGCAGCCCGCTGAGCACCTGACCCGGCCCGGTGCCCCGGCCCGCCACGACGGCCGCCTGGAGCACCTGCACGCCCGCGTACCCCTGTGCCGCGAAGGCATCCGGGGGGGCGCCATGCTTCGCGCGGTAGGAGCGCACGAAGGCCCGGCTCGCCGCGTCACGCCGGCCCGGGTTCCACGACGCGCTCACGATGAACCCGTCGGCCGCCACGCCCGCGGGCCCCAGCACGTCGGGTGTGTTGAAGCCGTTCCCACCGACCTTGACGCCCGTGAAGCCCGCGGCGGCCACGGCAAGGGCCGCGGCGTCGTGACTCCGGGCGGCGAAAAAGATGGCCCGGGGCCCGGGGGCAACCGCCTGGGCAATGACTGCGGGGGCGTCACCCGACCCGGCGGGCATGGTGATGTCGGCGAGCAAGGTGATGCCCTGCGCCGTCGCGGCCGAGCGAAACGCCCGGGCCGCACCCTCGGAGTACCCGTCGCCGGTCACCGATACGAGCGACGCCGTCTGCACACCCCGGTGGCCGATGGCGTAGGCCACCGACGCCGGGATCAAACGGTTCTCGGACAGACTCACCCGCCAGAACGTCGGCCCGGCGGCGGCGAGGTCGAGAGTGGTGTTGGTGACGCCCAGAACGGGGATTCCCGCGGCGCCGGCAATCGGATCCGTCGCGGCCGCCACGCCGGACAGCGTGGGGCCCAGCACGGCCGACACCCGTGCCCCGACGAATCCGATCATCTGGTTGGTGCCCATCGGGTTGCCCGACTGATCATCGGCGAGAGTCAGCCGGACGCGCACCACACCGCCCCGCGACGCGGCGGCCGCGAGCGCGGCGCCCCGGGCCTGGGAGATGCCGTAGGGACTGGCCGATCCCGTCATCGAGGCGAGCGAACCCGCCGTCGCCACACGGCCCGGCGGGGCCGCGGCGGTGGCACCGATGGGCACGAGCGCCGACCCGGCAAGGGCCATCAGCACGGCAGGCAGGGGCAGATGGCTCATCGTTCGGGGACTCCATGTGGTCGCCATCAGGAGGGCGGATCGTACGACACGCCGCCGGTAGGCTGGCCGGGTGTCCCCGCCCGCCGCCGTACTCATCGCCATCGCCGTCGGGGGTGCCGCCGGGGCGCTCATCCGGGCCGGCCTCGATGCGGTGTCCATCGCGGGGGGATGGCCCGTCACGACCCTCGCGGTGAACCTCGTCGGCACGGTGATGCTCACCGCGCTGGCAGCGGTCCTCGCCTGGCGCCCCCGACTACCGCACTGGCTGCACCCTCTGGTCGGCGTCGGACTGTGCGGGTCGCTCACGACCTTTGCGGGGATCCAGATGGAGGCCCTGCTGCTGATGCGCGATGGCGCATCGGCCACGGCCGTCCTCTACGTGCTGGTGAGCGTGGCACTCGGCCTCACCGCGGTGGTGGCGACCCGGCGCGTGATGCGGCTGGCCGTCCGCTGACCCCGCTCGCCTGGGTACTCGTGGCGCCGGCCGGCGCCCTCGGCGCGCTGGCACGGCATGCCACGGGGCGCCTGCTGGCCACCCACCTGAGCCGCGGCACCCCGTGGGGGGTTCTGACCGCCAACCTCCTCGGTGCGCTGCTGCTGGGACTGCTCGCGGGCGCCGGCCCGGGGCGCGGACCCCTTCTGGTGCTGGGAGCGGGCTTCCTCGGCGCCTACACCACGTTCTCCACGTGGATGGTCGAGACCGACGCGCTGGCCCGGACCGGCCGCTACACCGCCGCGCTGCTCAACGTCGTCGTCCCGGTCGTCGGGGGGTTCATCCTGGCCGCGACGGGGTTCGCCGTGGGCCTCGCGCTCTGGTGAGCGACGCGGCGGCTACGCGGCGGAATTGAAGAGGATGATGAGCACGACGACCGCGATGACCACGCACACGGTCGCCGTGATCAAGGCGGTCATGAACTTCGGCATCGGCGGGATGGGCGGCAGGTCAGCCATCGGACTCTTTCGCAGGTGTTGCGGAACCGACCCGATTCCACCAGACCGGGCAGACGGATGGCACGCCGCGGAGCGTCCACAGCGCGCTTTCCCGACGGTCGTCATGGCCCTTGGGTGACAGTCGACGACGCCTGCCCTTCGAACCGTGGCACGCTGCAATACTGAAAACACTACTGCCACCCGTCGTCGAAGGGATCAACCATGAGAATCCGCATGCGCGCCGTCGCGGCCGGGGCCATCTCGGCCATTGCGCTCGCCGGGGCCGCGGCACCGGGCCTGGCCGCCGCCAAGACCATCACCGTCACGACCACGAAGAGTGCTCCGATGACGCTCACGGGCGTGCCGAAGACGCTCAAGGCGGGCACGTACACGTTCAAGTACATCAACACGTCCGGCATCGGGCACAACCTCAAGGTGGGATCGGCGGCGACACCGGTGTTCGCGAACGGCACCAAGACGATCAAGGTCACCCTCAGGAAGGGCAAGGTGGCCTACGAGTGCATGCCGCACCGCTCGGTCATGAAGGGCACGATCAAGGTCACCTGACGACTCACACCGGTGCCGGGGCGCCCCGCCCGGATCATCCCGCAGTGGGAGCGCTCACCGGGGGCCGGTCCCAGGCACAGAGCCCGGTCGCGCCTACGTGGGAGGCGGGGGCGGCGAGTACGTGGACGCCCCGGACGAGGCGGGCCACCAGACCCGGCCCGACAGGAATGCCGTCACGTAGTTGGTGCGGAGCGCCGGACCCTTGGCCTTCTGGGACGGATTCACGGCGGGTGCCCAGAACACCGACATCAGGGGATCCCACGACCACATGAGAGAGTTCGGCCATGCCGTTGGGTCGCCGTACGGACTCCATGAGCAGCCTTGGTTCCCCCCGAGCGGCGAGTTGAACCCCCACGCCGGACCGGGCTGCATGGCGTCCCCCGTCACCGAAGGTTCGTAGAGCATGCACACCGCCGAGTTCGTGCCCCACTGGGGAGATCCGCTCCAGTTGGCCGTATCGGCCGCCATGTAGATGGCCTGGCCGGGGCTGAGTGAACCCCAAGCCGGGGTTCCGGGCGTGGGAGGGGTGCTGCCTCCCGGCACCGGTGTCTGGTTGATCGCGTTGAAGAACACGTTGCCTGCCGACTGGGCTCCGGGGCCGGCCGTGCCGAGCGCCGCGATCTCCGCGGAGGTGACCGTCGTCCGGTTGACCGCTTGGGGGTTGGTGAAGGTCTCCTGCGCGGAGCCGTAGTCCAGCGGGTTCAGCCCGTTGCTGCCCTGCGCGTTGAACCAGGCGACGGCCTGTGCGGCGAAGTTCGGCGTCACCGCCTGCGTCGTCGCGGACGGGCACGCCGACTGGTAACCAACCCCGTTGTACGTGCCTTCGTAATACGTCGTGCAGTTGACGTTACCGCCACCCATCTGGACCTGGACGAACTGCGACTGCGGGAACGGGTCGCCGGGGACGGCGGGAAACAGGGTGGGCAGGCTCAGGTAGTAGTTGAACCACCAGATGAGGTCCATCGCCAGGGGGGAGTTCGTCGGCGGCGGCGGGCCCCCGGGCTGCGGTACCTGAAGGGACTTCTGGAGCGGGGTCAAGGTGCCACCCGGCCCGGGGGCCGGCTGGGACCCGGCGATCATCCCGCCCGGTATCGCGTTGACCGCCTGGCCCGACCCGATGACCCCGATCTCGTCGCTGAAGAGATCCCCCGGGAAGGCGTGGGTGATGTTGTTCGCATAGACGCAGAAGGTGGCACTCGTCGCCGTCTGCGGGGCCATGCCCGGAGGGCTGCTGCACGGGGGGTCCTGAGTGGGGGCCGACTGGATCGTCGTGCCCGCCTGAGCCTGGGCCGCCTCGGTTGCGCCGTTGTAGTTGTAGAACTCGTTCGTGAGGACGAACTGCATGTACAGGACGGCCCCCCAGTAGGACAGGAAGGTCTGCAGGTCCTGGACCTGCGACTGCGTGTACCACGCGGAGCGACCCATGGTGTTCTGGTTCAGCTGCTGCCAGGCCGAGGGCTGATCTCCGGCGGTGCCGAACAGCATTGCCTCGACGGACTGTCCGCACGTGGCAACGAGCTGGCCCCACGCCGTCAGGTCGATCATCAGGCTCTGGTTCGTCGCATTGAGCGGCGAGGCGGCGGCGTCATTGACGAGGTACACATACTGACGCCACTGCGGGATCACGGCGTTGCTGCAGTTGACGGCGGTATCCACATCGAGGGAGAGCTGGATCTCCCCGATCTGCTGCTCCAGGAACGTGATCTGGTTGTCGATGCACGAGAGCTGCGAGATAACCTGATCGACGCTCGCCTGCACGACCGCCTCGCCTCGGCCGAGAGGGCCGAGGAGCATCCCGACGACTCCGGTATCGACGAATTGGGGGAGGCCCGCGTACATGAGCAGGTCGCCGATCCCCTCGGCGGCGAAGTCCTGAATGACGTTCGAGGACGCATTCTGTGAGGTGTTCTGCGACGGCGGAGGCTGCTGGCAGAGCGGGAAGGGCTGCGGATCCGGGGGGGCATTCTGCGCCGCGCGCTGCCGGGACGGCCGATACGGCGCCGGGCCGCTGTCGGCGGCGCTCGTGGGCCGGAGCCCGCCCTTCAAGGTCCCGCGCGACGCAGCGGCGGCGACCTTGCGGACGAACGCATTGAACCCGCCGTCAAGGCGCGCAACCGCCTTCATGAGGGGCCGGTATCCCACGTCGCTGTTGAGCGTCCGCAAGACCCCGGGCGCGGCGTCCTTATGGATCCGGAGCGACCGTCGCACCTTCGTGACGGCGCGTGAGTACGCGCGGGACGTCTTGCCGAGGGTGCTGGCGGCAGTGGAGATCAGATCCACGTGGACGACCGGCACCGCCGTACTCGTGGCGCCCCGGCGCAGCGCGAAAACGCGCGCGGTGAGATTCCCCGCGAAGGCCTTGCCGACCGCGCGCCCGCCGTACGTGGTCACGGTGAGGGGGAGCGCCGGGGAGTGGCCGGGAAACCGGAAGGTGCGGGTGCCACGCCGGGTGGTCCGGCCCCGGGCAACCACCTTGCCGTTGCGATCGCGCACGACCACACGGGCGCCGACGAGCGGGGCCCCGGGACCGACGGCAGACCAGGTCCGCATGTGCGCGCTGGGCGTGCAGCATGCCGAGAGGGTCGCTCCCTGCCCGGAGGCAGTCATCGCCACCAGCACGCCGATGATGACCGCCAGACCGGTCAGTAGTCGTGTCCCGACCATCATGCGGCGACAATAACAACGCCACAACCGGTGTGTCGGGCGGTGGCCACCGGGTTGGGTGCCCTGGCGCGCCAGCGGGGTGGGGATCGTTTCCGGCACCGGCCGGAAACCGACCCGCCACCGGTTGATGATCGACCCGTCCCGTCGCCGGGATCGTGCCCACTGACGCTGCCACGGTCCGGCGGGTCGGGGCGAGGGGGATCGCGCCGAACGACGCGCGGGTGGTCGCCCGCCGCCGCCGCTGCCGCAACCCTCCGCGTACCCCAGCGGGGAGCGGCACCACTCCGTACGAAGTGACTCGAGCGGGAGGGGCCGCCAGCCCACGCACGATGGGCACGATGGAGGGTGCCCCTCGTGTCTTCAGTACCCCCAGCGGGATTCGAACCCGCGCTACCGCCGTGAAAGGGCGGCGTCCTGGACCGCTAGACGATGGGGGCCAGGAGGCGTGAGGCTACCTGCCCCCTCGCGGGGTCAGGCGGCGAACGCGACGGGTTCGGCGTCCATGGCGTCGGCCGGGGGCCGGCAGACCGGGCACGGCGCCCAGTGCGCGGCGAGGTACCGCCACGGTCCATGGATGGTGTCCCGCAGGCCCGGGTCGCCGCGGTGGGGTGCGTCGGGGCAGTCGAGGCGGTGGTAGCGGCCGAACCCGCCCCGGCTGAAGTGGGCCACCACTCCGTCGGTGGCCACGCGGTCATCGGCCGCGTACGTCATGCTCATGTGCGTCCCTCCTCGTGAGGAACCGGGCGCGCGCCCGTTCGTTGCATCTCATTCGGCGCCAAACGTATCACCCGCACGCCATTCGCCGCCTATAGGGCCGTTCCCCCGTGCCCGGGGGTACCCGCCCCGGCGATCAGCGCCGTAAGGCGGCGATGGGTCTCCTGCATCCCCTCGGCCATGCCGCCCGCGAGTTGCGCATCGCGGCCCTCCGCGGTGGGGTGCGTGATGTCCACCACGAGCAGGGTCTCGCCGTCGCCATGCGCCGTGAGGGTGGCCCGCTCAGTGGCACCCGCATCCGGGAACGGGTCGAACACAAAGGTCTGCACCAGGCAGCCCGGCCGCTCGACCTCCAGGTACTCCCCGCCGAAGCCGAACACGGTGTCGTGCGCATGCATCTCTAAGCGCCAGCGGCCGCCCGGGCGCACATCCATGGCCACGACCACGGGCGCGTGATGCGCAGGGCCCCACCACCGCGGGATGAGGGCGGGGTCGGTCATGATGTCCCAGACGAGCTCCGGCGGTCCGGGGAACACCCGCTCGAGGCGCACGCCCGTACTGCCCACCGCTGTCACCGTCGTGCGCACGCGGGGCATCGTACGGCGGCGGCGGCGGTAGCGTTGCGGCGTGCACGGCACTCCCGACCTTCCCCGGCGCTTCGTCGCCGAGTTCATCGGCACGTTCATCCTGGTGGCGGGTGGCTGCGCGGCGGCCGCGGTGGACTACCGGATGGACGGCATCCTCGGCGGCCACATCGGCATCGCCGTCGCCTGGGGCCTGGTGGTCGCGGTGGTCATCTTCGCCATCGGCCACCTGTCGGGAGCGCACATCAACCCGGCCGTCACCCTGGCGTTCGCGTCGGGCCGCCACTTCCCATGGACGGAGGTCATCCCGTACTGGACGGCCCAGGTCACGGGTGCGATCGCGGGCGCACTCACGGTCGCCGGCCTGTTCGGCACCGGCAGCGGTCTCTCGGGCACCCAGCCGTTCGAGGTCAGCGACATCGGGGCCGTCGGCATCGAGATCGTCATCACGGCCCTCCTGATGCTCGTGGTGATGGCCGTGGCCACCGACGCCCGGGCCCAGGGGGCGCTCGCCGCGGTGGCCATCGGGGTGGCGGTCACCGTCATCGGGCTCGTCATGGGACCGATGGAGGGGGCGTCCATGAACCCGGCGCGCTCGATCGGGCCGGCCGTCGCCACCGGCGACTACACCGCGCTCTGGGTGTACCTGATCGGCCCCATCATCGGTGCCCTGCTGGGCGTGGCCATCTACGCGTACCTGCGGGGACGTCCCCACCCGGAGGGAGCGCACCCGGACGCCGAGGCGGGCGGGGACCTGGCGTAGCCGTCCCCCCGGCAGCGGACACGAGGGCGGCGGCGGCAGACCCGCGACCGGATCATCCTGCTGCTACTGTCCCCCGGCCCGTTGGGGCGGTTAGCTCAGTTGGTAGAGCACCTGCTTTACACGCAGGGGGCCGGCGGTTCAAGTCCGTCACCGCCCATGGCTCGCCCAGAGCGACCGGGGGGTGTAGCTCAGCTGGTTAGAGCGCAGGACTGTCAATCCTGAGGCCGCGGGTTCGAGTCCCGTCACTCCCGCTTCACGAAGGGCCCGCTCCGGCGGGCCCTTCGCCGTTGTGGTGGACGCCCCACCCCGTGGGGTGGCACCGAGAAGGATGGGGCATCCATCCGCCACCGACCCAGGCGGACTGGCGCTACCTGACCACGGTACCGGCCCGTTTCTCGCCCATCGCCCCCGTGTCATCTGGCGGGGGCACGGGCGGGGTGACCACCTCCGGGGGCGGGCACCGGGACGACCACGCGGGACGCGGCAGCCGGAAGCCTCTCCGGGGCCGCGCGGCACCGCCCCGCCGGATCGCCCGGAACGTCGCGGCGGCGCGAGCCAAGGCGGGTCCGGTACATCCACTCCGTCACGGCCCGCCCATCCCGGGCACGACGACGCACCACGTCCCCTCCCTCCCCGGGCGGGCGTCTCAGGAGGAACCCCAGGCCCACCACCCGCACCCACCACGCACTCCTTGCCGGCAGCGTCGCCGCCGCCGCGCTGGCGGGCGGCGGTTCGGCCATGGCCCGGCAGGGGCTGCTGCACACGAGCGGGGGGCAGATCGTCGACGCGGCCGGGAACGCGGTGGTGCTGCAGGGCGTCAACTGGTTCGGGATCGAGACGGCCAACCACGCGCCCCACGGCCTGTGGATCCGCGACTACCGCAGCATGCTCGCCCAGATCCGCGCGCAGGGCTTCAACGTCGTGCGCCTGCCGTTCTCGCTGCAGGCGCTCACGAGCACCACCACGTCGGGCATCGACTACTCCGGGGGGCGCAACGCGGCCCTGAGCGGGAAGACCCCGCAGCAGGTGATGGACGAGATCATCGCCGAAGCGGGCAGGCAGGGGCTGGGGGTCATCCTCGACAACCACTCCGGCCCCGACGACGGCTACATGTCGCCCCTGTGGTACGGCACCGGCGGGTTCAGCGAGGACGACTGGGTCAACCGGTGGTCGGCACTGGCCACGCGCTACGGCGGCAACCCCGTGGTACTCGGCGCCGACCTCAAGAACGAGCCCCATGGCGAGGCCACCTGGGGTACCGGGCAGGCCAACGACTGGCGCCGCGCCGCCGAGCGGGCCGGCAATGCGGTGCTGGCCCGGGCACCGAACTGGCTCATCGTGGTCGAGGGCATCGAGGGCCCCGTCGCCGGCGGGCAGTACCTCGACCGCAACTGGTGGGGCGGCAATCTGGAAGGCGTGCGGCAGAACCCCGTGCGCCTGTCGGTGCCCAACCGGGTCGTGTACTCGCCCCACGAGTATGGCCCGGAGGTCTTCGCCCAGCCGTGGTTCTCCTCGCCCGACATGGCCGCCATCCTCGCCGACCGCTGGACCAAGGGCTTCGGGTGCATCCGCGACGCGGGGACCGCGCCCATCATGGTGGGCGAATTCGGCGCGAAGGACGTGAGCACCACCACCACCGTGGGCCAGTGGGTCCGCCAGTTCGCCGACTACCTGGGGCGTACCGGCATCAGCTGGACGTTCTGGGCGTGGAACCCCAACTCCGGCGACACCGGTGGGGTGCTCCAGGACGACTGGTAGACGGTGAACACGGCGAAGATGGGCCTGCTGTCGTCGCTGATACGCCGCGAGGCCATCCCCTATGCGCCCGGCGGGGCCACGGCGCCGGCACCCTTCGGGGTGCGTTCCACCCGGCCGGCGGGGGGCTCATTGGTGCGCTACCTGCCCGCGCAGGTGACCCTGACCTTCGCCGGACGGCTGCGGCGCGTCATCAGCGTGCGGGTGCTCGATGCCAGGGGCATAAACCACACGGTCACCGCACGGCGCGACCCCCGCAACGCCGCACGGGTCGTGGTGCGTATGCGCCATCCCCGGGCGGGGACCTACACCGTGCGCTGGACGGTTCAGGCCGGGGACGGGCACTCCGCGGCGGGCACCTTCACCTTCCGCGCCAGCCGCCGATAGTCGGCCCGGTGCCGACGGCCCTCGCAACGGGCCTCGTCGCGGCCGCCGGCAGGAGGTCGCACTGAACCCCTGATGGTCGCCCGGCACCGGTCATCCGGACACCCGGACACCCGCCGGCCCGCGCGGGATCGCCACCACGGCGGGCACGGCCACGCCCCGGGGACCCCCGCAGGGCCGGCGGGGCCTCGCCGACCGCATGCGACCCTGGCGGAGTGCGGCAGCGGACTACCCTCCCCACGTGCTGCGCAGAGCCCTGACCACGAGCATCGCCGGCATCGGGTTGGCCGTGGCGACCGCGATCGGCGGGGCCTCCCCCGTGCCGGGGCCGGGTCTTGACGAGACGACCCGCGACCGCCTGGACCGCGCGGTCTCGTCGGTGTTCGTGCCGTACGACTCGCCCGGCTATGCCATGGGCGTGTGGATGCCCGACGGCCGCGAGTACCTGCGGGCCTACGGGGTGGCCAACCGGCTGACCGGTGCCCCCACGCAGGTGGATGATCACTGGCGCATCGGAAGCGTCACCAAGACGATGACCGCGGTCGCCGTGCTGCGCCTCGTCGACCGGGGTGTGCTGTCGCTTGATGACCGCCTCGCGCGATTCGTGCCCGGCATCACCTTCGGAGCACGCATCACGATCCGGCAACTGCTCGGAATGCACTCGGGTGTCTTCGACGTCACCCCGCAGATCCTCGCCAACCCCTTCCGCTGGTCGGTGGCGAAGTCCATCACGGCGATGCGCCGGGGCCGGCCGCAGTTCCGGCCCGGGGCGCGCGGGGTGTACGACAACTCCAACTACATCCTGCTCGGGCGGGTCCTGGAAGCGGCGGCCGGGCGCCCCGCCGGCGAGGTGATCCGTGATGAGGTGCTGGTGCCCGCGGGGCTCGCACAGACGACCCTCCCCACCACCATGGGCATGCCGGGCCCCTTCCGGCGCGGCTACTACGCCACCACCCCCGGCGGCGCACTGCGCGATGGCACGCGGTCGAACCCCGACGCGGCATGGACCGCCGGCAACGGGATCTCGACGCTGCGCGATCTTGGCCGGTGGGCCACGGTGCTCTCCGACGGGTCGCTGCTCAGCCCCGGGCTGCATGCCGCGCAGATGCGCACGACGCGCATCACCGTGGATGGTGACCCGGGGTGGAGATACGGCCTCGGGGTCTTCGTGTACCCCGGCGGCTGGCGCGGGCACACCGGGTACATCCCGGGCTACAGCACCGCCATGGCCCATGACCCGGCCTCGGGTGCCACCGTGGTGGTGACGGGTGCGGGTCCGATGGGCGCCGTGGCGCGGACCGCCATGTTCAAGGTCATCCGGATCATCGCCGGGGCACCGCCACCCGGCTGAGATGCCCCAGCGGGGCGCCTGCCCTGGGGGGCTCCCGCCCTCCTGCGTCACGGGCCGGGCGCGATCCCGAGGACCCCGCCGCCTCCCCCGGCGGTCGCGGGACAACGGCCCGTTCCCCCACCCCCGGCCGTGCCGATAGGGTTGGCGCATGCGTACCCCCGCACTCCCGATCGCGCTCGGCGCCGCGCTGCTGCTGTCCGGCATCGCCGTGGGAGCCGGTACCACCGGCACCACGGGCACCGCACCGGTCGTGGGCCCGCCGGCACCGGTCCGGCCCGCGGCGGCGGCCGGCCGCCTGCGCCTGCGCAGCACCATCACGGGGCGCATCTCCCCCAAGTCGGTAGCCGCGAACGGGCGTGGGCTCGTGACCGCCCAGAACATGATGTACACGCACACCGTCACGGTGTACGACGGCCGCACAATGCGGCTGAAGGCCACGATCTCCGACGCGGTGCGTCTGTCGCGCTTTGGGGTGACGGGGCACCCGGGGGTCTCGCAGGGGGCCCCGGTGGAGGCCGCGTTCTCGCCCAACGGCCGGCATGCGTACGTCAGCAACTACTCGATGTACGGCGCGGGCTTCGGGCCGGAGGGGAAGGACACCTGCACGCCGTCCTCGGGCACCGACCGCAGCTTCGCGTACCGGATTGACCTCGCGCATATGGCCATCGACCGCGTCTACCGGGTGGGCGCGGTCCCCAAGGTCGTCGCCACCACGCCCGATGGGGCACGCGTGCTCGTGACCAACTGGTGCACGTGGGACATGAGCGTGATCTCCACGGCCACCGACAAAGTGGTACGCACCGTCCCCATCGGCGCATACCCGCGCGGTATCACCGTGTCGCCCGACAGCCGGTTCGCGCTGGTCGCGGTCATGGGCAGCAGCCACCTGCTGAAGGTTGACCTGCGCAGCTTCCGCACCCGTCAGGTGGAGGTCGGATCCGGCCCGCGGGCAGTGGTGCTGAGCCCCGATGCGACGACGGCCTACGTCACGCTGAACGCTGAGGGCACGGTGGCCAAGGTGGCGCTCGCCACGGGCAACGTCACGCGGGTCAACACGGGCAGCGCGCCCCGGAGCCTCGCCGGGTCGACCGACGGCACGGCGCTGTACGTGGTCAACTACGAGAGCGGCACGGTGTCGAAACTGCGCACCCGGGACATGCGCGTGCTGCAGACCGTGACGGCCTGCCACCACCCCATCGGGATCACGTACGAGCCGGTGATGCGGCGTGTGTGGGTGGCCTGCTACGGAGGCGAGATCCTCGTCTTCGACGACCGCTGAGGGGTGGGCACCGCACCGGTCCACGGTGCCCACGGATCGCCATCGGCGGCGGCGGGGTGCTGGTCACCGTCAATCACCCCTGAGGGAGGGGTTGCGACGACCGGTTGAACCCCGTCAGCGCACGACGATCGCCGCGCAGCCCGGGTCGCCGACGTCATGCCCCGGGGCCGCGGCGGCGACACAGAAGTACAGGGAGGCTGGCGGGCGCCGCGGCACCCGCCAGCGCACGTAGAACACATCGCGCCCTGAGCGGAACGGGGCCTCCGCGGTGTCATACTCGGCCACGATCCGGCCACGGCCATCGAGAATGGCCACGTACTCCGAACTCCGCCGGGCACGGCCCGTGAGCACGTACTCCAGATCCACGCGGGCGCCGCGGCGGGCCACCGCGCGACGTGCGCGCACGCGGATGACCGGAGGCGGCAGCGCGACCTCCGCGGGGGCCGCGCCCATCACCTGCGTCACCCAGCCGGACAGGGCACTGACCCGGGCATACACGCCGGGAGTGCCGGGCCGCGCACAGCCGTACCCCCAGGAGACCACACCGACCAGCACGGGGACGCCGGCCGGGCGCGCGACCAGCGGGCCGCCCGAGTCACCTTGGCAGGCGTCGGCCTTGCCCGCCGGAAGCCCGGCGCAGATCTCGTGCTTGGGCGCCAGATCGGCGCCGATCGCGGCACGGCACTTCGCGTCCGAGAGCAACGTGACGCCCACCTGCCGGGCCTCGAGGGGGAACACGCCGGCGCCGTCGCCGGTGTCGCCCCAGCCCGCCACGGTGACCCGGCTGCCCGCCGCCCACAACTCGGGCTGGGATGGGCGCGCGAGCGCGATGGGCAGCGCGGCCACGGGATCCCTGAGCCGCAGCAGGGCCGCGTCCGGGTCGAAGGGGTAGCCCGGCGCGATCACGACCTCGACCACCGGCGTCTCGACCCCGGACCCGCCGGCCAGGGTCATCGTGCCCGTCAGCACCGCGACCTGCGCGGGTGCCAGCGCGGCGTTGGCGCTGTCCACGACGCAGTGGGCCGCGGTCAGAATCCACTGGGGGGCGATGACGCTGGCGCCGCAGAACTGCCGCTCATGCGGGCGCCCGGACCCGGGCGTGACCAGCGCCGCGAGGAACGGCCAGTCGGTGGCCGCCGCGAACGAGCCGCCCACGACCCGCGCCTGGCGGTCGACCGTGACCGCGGACGCGGTACCGACGGCTGCCGCTGCCAGTGCCAACGCCGTGGCGAGCATGAGAAGCGGGCGGAGGAGCCACGCGAGGGCCACGCGGTGTGCCATGGAGCGAGTCTACGCAGCGCGCACCGGACGGCCCCGGGGCCGGGTCCGCGGGGCCGGGGGCGACGAGGGCGCACCCGGATGGCTCACCGGAGGGCGCGACCTGGGAGAACCGCACCGAGGGCATCCGCCCCGCCGGATACCCGTGGGACGTCCCACGCGCGGGCGCGACGGCGGACGGGGAGAACCCCTGAAGGGCAGCACCGCCCGGTCCACCCCGTGCCCGACCGGGCGGACGCGGGGTGGACCCGCCGGATCAGTTGGTCTCGCAGGCGTCCTTGTAGATGGAGGCCGGCACCTGATCCCCGGGGGCCGTGCACACGGTGGCGCGGTCCTTGGGGATCCAGAACTGGCCCTCGGCCTCGAAGACCCAGGTGCCCGTGTAGTCGCCGTTGTCGATGTACGCATACGCCCAGCCATCGGCACACTGGAATGAGTCGGGCGTGTCCAGGACCAGAGGACGGTCGTCGACTTCCCCGGCGGCGTTCGCGGCCGTGACGAGCGAGGCGCCATCACATACCGCCATCCCCCCGACCGTCCCGGTGGTGGCGGTGGATGCCACGGTGGATGCGGCGGGTTCGGAGGAGGAGCCGCAGCCCGCGAGGAGCGCGGCGGAAATGAGTGCGGCGGCAGCGAGGCCACCGAGATGAGTGGTGATCATTCCCATACGGTACCCGGTATCCCGGCCGTCGGGGCATCCCCGGCACGCGCCGTCGGCGTACGACGGGGACGACCCGGGGCGCCTGCGCCGCGTCAGGCGGCTCGTATGGTTCCGCAGTGCGGCGGTGTTCTGGCCCCCGGCACCGGGAGGGGCGGATGCTCCGGCCGACCGGGCACGGACGACGCCACTGGGGTGACGCCCGTGCCCGGTCAGGCGGATGCAGGCCCGTCCGTGCCCCGCTCCCGGCGGGGCACGGACGGGGACGACGCTGCTAGCTGACCTCGCAGGCGTTGTGGTAGATGGACGCCGGGACCTGATCCCCGGGCTTGATGCACACCTTCGCCCGGTCCTTGCCGATCCAGAACTGGCCCTCGGCTTCGAACACCATGACCGCGTCGTAGCCTTCCTTCTCGGTGCCGACGGAGACCTCGGCGTACGCCCATCCGTCGGCGCAGTCGAACCCGTTGACGCTCATGACGGTGCTGTCCGCGGCCTTCGCGGCCTCGGTCAGGGACTCGGAATCACAGGCCGCCATCCCACCGACCTTCTCGGTGGTGGCGGTGGAGGTCGTGGACGCGGTGGAGGCAGTCGTCTCGGTGGACGCCGCGGTCGAGGCGGCGGTGGTCTCCGCGGTGGACGCAGCGGGTTCGGAGGAGGAGCCGCAGCCCGCGAGGAGCGCGGCGGAGATGAGTGCGGCGGCCGCAATGCCGCCAAGGCGGGTGATGTTCATCGAACTACCGTAGGACATGCACCGGATGCCCCGCCCGGTGCCGTAGGCTGGGGGCGTGGACGACCTGGGGCTCCTGCGCCGCTTCGAGCCGATCCTGCGCTTCAACCGGGTGGAGCTGTTCCTTCCCTCGGACGCAGGGGCCTACGTGGGCTGCTGCTCCCTCTGGAAGCGCACCGACGACGGCAGCGACGTGAAACTCGTGCCCGCCGGCGAACTCGACCTCGACGCCCTCGCACGCCTCGCCCGCGACCACCGCGGTGAGACCCTGCACCTGCTGTATGTCGAGAACCCCCTCACGCGCAGGCAATTCCGCGCATGGCGTCGCACCGGCCACGGCGAGGCGATGCCCGGCAGCAGCCGGTTCTCGCAGGTGGGAATCGCCAGCCGCCTGCTGGATGCGCTCTTCCGGGTGACCCTTCTCTTCCGCGGGCGCATGCCCCGGGGGTCGGTGGCCGCCGGCGAGATCACCTACCGCGAGTCCATCGCGGGGGCGGGCACGCCCTACTACGGCCGGGTGTCACACGAGGCCGGCTGGACCATCCTGCAGTACTGGTTCTTCTACCCCATGAACGACTGGCGCTCGTCGTTCCACGGGATCAACGACCACGAGGCCGACTGGGAGAACATCATCGTGTTCCTCGCCCCCGGGCCCGATGGGGATCCCGAGCCGCGGTGGGTGGCGTTCTCGTCCCACGATGCCGCGGGTGACGGCCTGCGCCGCCGGGCCGACGATCCCGGGCTCGAATGGGTCGGGGGGCACATCGTGGCGTACCCGGGCGCCGGGTCCCACTCGCACCTGCCGTCGGCCGCGGACGAGACCGTGCAGGTTGACCCGCCCGTGATGCGCGGGTTCATCCGGTTCATCCGGCGGCTGTTCCGGGCGATCACGCCGTGGAGCGAGCGCACCTCCCTCGACGAGGGCTTCGGTGTGCCCTTCGTCGACTACCACCGCGGTGACGGCGTGACGGTGGGGCCGGGCGGAGAGCACGCATGGCGTCCGGTGGTGATCGACGATGACACGCCTTGGGTACGTGACTTCAGCGGCCGCTGGGGACGCGACACGCGTGACCGGTTCGGCGGGGAGTCGGCACCCACGGGGCCCCGGCACGGGCGCGACGGCATCGACCGAATGCGCTGGGAGGACCCCCTCGGCTGGGCCGGGATGCAGAAGGTCGACCCCGATCCGGCGGCGGCAGGGGCGGCCGTCAATGCGCGCCGCGCCGCCGTCGCGGCGCGCATTGACGAGATCGACGCCGAGGTGGCCATCGAGCGCGCCATCGCGCGACGCGAGGCGGCCGAGGTGCGCGCACTCCATGCCGCGGCCACCACGGCGACGATCGCGGAGACGCGGGCGGCGGGCCTCGCAGGCCGGGACGCCGTGCTGCTCGCTCTTCGCGATGAGCGACGCCGGCTGGCCGCCGAACGGGATGCGCTGATCGAGGCCGAGGAGGACGGCCTCCCGCCGGAGCCGCCGCGCGCGCACCTGGGCACCGCGGCGGCCGCGGCGCTCGCGGTGCCGGGCCCGGACGACTCCGGCAGCCGGATCCGGAGCCGCGTGTTGCGCATCTGGGCCGCCATCAGCACGCCCCTCATCATCGCCATCGTCATCTGGCTGCTCGTGGGCAACGACTCGGGGTACTACTGGTTCGGGGCGCTGGTCGGCGTACTCGCGGTGGTCGGGCTCGAGTCGCTCGCGCGTGGCCGCCTGCTCGCGTTCATCGGCTGGACGATGATCGTCGTCATCGGGACGGGAGTCGTGGTTGGGCTCGTGCGGGAATGGCGCTTCACGCTCGGTGCGCTGCTCCTCATCGGTGCGGTGGTGCTGCTGGCGCAGAACCTGCGCGAGTTGCGCTCCAGCCGGTAGGGGGATTTCCTGCCGCATCATCACGATGTGCAGGACGTGTTGCGAATCCCTGAAGGCGGTTCCACCATGGCCACCCGCCATGCATGACGGGTCTAGCGTCCCCCCCCTCATGACGCCCCTCCGCCGCACATCACGGCGCCGCACAATCATCACCGCAACCGCGGCGGCACCCCTGATCGCGATCGGTTCGCTCACCGCCGCCGCGCTGGCGCAACCGGGGCCGTCCGCGGGCCCGGTGGCGGCCGCCGCCTTCCGGTTCGCCGAGGAAGGCGCGCGGGATCTCGCGAAGGCCCACATGTGGTCGGGCCCCACGGACGCCGTCACACTGTCGCGTGACGCCTCGCGCCGGGAACTCGTGGTACTGCTTCAGACCGTGCTCCGTCTGCCGGCGGGCCCGATCGGATCGCAGTGGCACGACATCGCACCCGACGACCCGCAGGGGGCCGCGGCCCGGCACGCCCTCGCGCGCGGGCTGCTGACGGCTCCCGGCGGAACCGTGGGGCTGGACACCCCTCTGACCGGTACGGATGCGAACCGCGCGTGGACGCTCGGCCTGGGAATGGGGCGCGCGATCACGCGCCTCGGGCGGTTCCGCGACGACGCCGGGCGCCGCTTCACCCTGCCGCCGGGCTTCGCCACGTCCATCACCGCCCGCGAGGCCGGGCTGCGCCGCAACTACCCGGCAAGCGACGACGCGCTCGAGCGCCACGACTCGCAGCCCATCCGCCTCGCTGATCTGGTGCTCATGGCCGCCCGGGCCAAGGCGATCCGGCGCAACGGCCTCCCCTCATCGGTGCACGCCCTGCAGGGGTTCCGCATCCCCGCCGTCGATCCCCTGTTCGTGCCGACGGTCCAACGGGCCCTCGCGCAGGTGGGAAACGCCTACGTGTGGGGCGGTGAGTGGTCCGATCCCGCCTCTCCCCTCGACCCCCAGGCCGCGGGCGGCTTCGACTGCTCGGGTCTGGTCTGGTTCGTCTGGAACACCGGCGACCGGGTGGCCGAGGCCTCGATCAACATGCCCAGCGGCCGGACCACCTACACGATGAACGTCGGACGGCGCGGCAAGCGCATACCGTGGCAGAAGGCGCAGGCCGGCGATCTGGTGTTCTTCGGTGACGCAGGACGCCGGACGCCCCTCAACCAGGCCTCGCACATGTCGATCAGCCTCGGCAACCGGTGGATCATCCACTCATCCGGCGGGCGGGGCGGGGTGAGCATCACCTGGCTGCCCACCTACTGGCCCGGCGGGGTCATGAACGCCCGCACCTTCAGGGTGTCCGGCGCCACGCCGGCGGTGCCCGACCAGCCCACCACCCCGCCGCTGCCCGTCACCACCGGGCCCGAGCCGGTGACCCCGGCACCCGCCCCGCCTGCATCCGTACCCACGCCCACGCCCACGCCCACGCCCCC
>SXGT01620557.1_pt1 | contig 26506 bp, 24 predicted proteins | sample 3176221 | NCBI WGS metagenome assembly SXGT01 (sample SAMN11356862, study PRJNA531348) | freshwater metagenome | isolation source: freshwater sample F1-120 | place: China: Fuxian Lake, Yuxi | collected 2017-12-25
ATGGATGGCGTCTTGGTCCGGGAGGAGCACGCCCTGCCAGGGGCCGCGGAGTTCCTCCAGGCGCTCAGCGACCGGCAGCGGCCCTTCCTGGTACTCACCAACAACTCGATCTTCACGCCACGTGACCTGGCGGCCCGGTTGGCGCGGTCGGGACTGATTGTGCCCGAGGAGTCGATCTGGACCTCGGCCCTTGCGACGGCGGCCTTCCTGCACGACCAGCTGCCGGGCGGCTCGGCCTATGTGATCGGCGAGGCTGGCCTGACCACGGCGCTGCACCACGTGGGCTACACGTTGACCGACGTCGGTCCGGACTTCGTCGTGCTGGGAGAGACGCGCACGTACTCGTTCGAGGCCATCACCAAGGCGATCCGCCTGATTCTCGGCGGGGCGCGTTTCATCGCCACCAACCCCGACGTGAGCGGTCCGTCGGCGGAGGGTCCTCTGCCTGCCACGGGATCGGTCGCCGCGCTGATCACCAAGGCGACCGGCAGGGAGCCCTACTTCGTCGGCAAGCCGAATCCGATGATGTTCCGCAGCGCGATGAACCGCATCGATGCCCATTCGGAAGGCACCGTAATGATCGGCGATCGGATGGACACCGACGTGGTTGCGGGCATCGAGGCCGGGCTGGAGACGATCCTGGTGCTCACCGGCTCGACGACGCGCGAGGAGATCGAGCGCTATCCGTTCCGGCCCAGCCGGGTGTTCGAATCCATCGCCGACGTGATCGAACTCGTCTGACGCGAGGTCCGTGGTCGCGGGCAGGCGGCATCCCTTTGCTGGACCCGCCGCGCTTGGAGTCTACAATTCGTCTACACTGGCTCCATGGCAGCAGAAACCACAACTGTCCGAGTCCGCCGTCCCGATTCCGAGCGGCTGCAGTCTCTGGCCAAGGCTCGTCAAACCCCTGTCATCGACGTCGTGCACGCAGCCATCGACGCGTTAGAGCGGCAGGAATTCTTGCGGGGGCTCAACGGGGATTATCAGCGCCTGCGCAGCGACCCTCAACTGTGGGAGCAATATCTGGCCGAACGTCAAGAGTGGGATGCCCTGGCTTGATCTGGCGGGGGGAGGTCTACCACGTCGATCTCGGCCAGCCAGTCGGATACGAGCCGGCCTTTCGCCGCCCGGCGGTGGTGATGTCGGTCGACATTCTCAACAACGGCCCGGGCGGTCTGGTGGTCGTCGTCCCGATCACGACCGCCGGTTACGGCCTGCGAAGCCATGTCGAACTCGAGCCAGCGAGCAGCGGGCTGAACCATATTTCCTACGCTCGCTGCGACCAACTGCGAGTGATCTCCGTTGAAAGACTGTCATCTCGCCAAGCAATGATCAGTCCGGAACAGATGCAAACCATCGACCAAGCGCTGCGCTTTGTCCTCGATCTCTAACACTAAGCTCGGCGGTCGGCTTGCCTTTGTCGGATGAAAACGATTGGGGCGCAGCGTAATGGGAGCAGTGCAGCGCGACGTACTAGTGGTAACCCGCCATATCTGATTCCGTCGTATTCCTCCGGTCGCGCGGTCCCGAACCAGCTCGTATTCGGTAGGGGAGACGGTCGGCTGGGTGCTCTATCCAGCTGCTTCCCGTCCCTAGATCGGGTTACGCGAAGCGTATCGTCACCAGTGGCACCGGCCTGTCGAGCGTCGCCTGGAACTCGGTCAGCAGTTGGTTGTTTCGCCGCACCCAATCGGCGAACTCGACGTACTCGGCACCGGCCAGCGTCGTCGCCGTTCCCTGACGTGTCTCGGTCCCGATCTCGACGGTGACGGCTGGGTTCGCTCGGATGTTGTGGAACCAGTCCGGATCTCGATCTTCCCGGAACGAGCTGAGGTAGAGCGTGTCGCCGCGGTAGTTGGGCGCGAGTGGCACCACCCGAGGCTCACCGCTGCGGGCACCGGTCGTCGTCAAGAGAATCAGCGGGTGTCCCGCGTAGTCACCGCCGACCTGGCCCCCTTTCGCGCGGAACTCGGCGACCACGTCGTCGTTCCAGTTCGATGGATCCTGGCGTTTTTCCTGGTTCCAGGGTGCGTCGGCGTCGTGGTAGCCGATCTCATGGGTCGTCATGATTGGCAGCCTCCGACCGTGAATCGACTATGTGGGTCGTGGACTTTGGGAAGTGCCTGAAGCAGGGTGTCGTGAATGTAGGTGAGTTCGGGAGTCGGCTCCCACGCCGCCGAATCGTCGGTGTTGTCAGACCAGTCGGTGTCAGCGGTGCTGTCGCCCCAGTAGCTGTCCTCGGTGGCGTCGAGGGTCCCGCTTCGATAGACCCACCACAGGTTGCGCCAGGGGTCGAGGAAACGGGAAAAGACATCACCGAAGAACTCGGTCGGACGGGTGATGATCTCGGCACTGGCTGCGGCTGCACGCTCCAGCACGGCCTCGACATCGTCGACGTAAACCTGGAGCAGCGCTGGGGTGAAAGGCCAGTCAGGCTTCCGTTCGGCGAACATCACTGTGGTGCCACCGATTTGAAGCTCGGCATGCAGGAGGAGCCCGTCGTCGTCGACAGTGCGGGCGTCCGGATGCTCGACGCCGTCGAAGACATCGGTCAGAAAACGGATGAGCCCCTCGGCGTCACGCGTGACGATGAACGGATTGATCGTTGAGAAGCCGGCCGGAGCGGCGGGGACAGCAGTCATGGGGTTCCTTTCCTCACGCCTATTGGATCGTGACACCGCACGCCAGTTCTTGAACCAGAACGACAACTCTTCGGTGCCGACACCGTAGCGGTGTCGTCGGCAGTCGCGTCAGTCCTGCCGACGCCTTTGCGCGGCGATGATCGCGGCCGGGGTCTGACCGCGGATCAACCGCAGTGAGCGCGTCAGATGTGGCTGATCGGCGAATCCGGCCGCGGCCGCCGCTTCCGCAGGCGAGTACCCGGTCTGCAACAGGAAGTAGGCGTGCTGCGCGCGGCGAAGTTGATCGATCTGCTGGGCGCTCAGCCCGATCGTGCGACGGTAGCGGCGTTGCCAAGTCCGTTCCGAGGCACCGGTCCGATCCCCGTTAAGTGCCTTGCGGACCTCCTCGTCGACCAGTAGCCCGCCGTTCTCAGCCAGATGATCGACCCAGTCTTCAAGATCGGGCCAGGCTGGCACCAGGCATCGGTGGTCCCCGAGGAGAACGTGGCCGCCAGACACCTGCAAGGTCACTGTCTCGCCGAGGATCGCTCGCTTGGGCACGCCTGGAATTGCGACGTAGGCGGCGAGTTCGACGCCCCAGTACTGCTCACCCATATGCCCGTCCACGACACGATTGCGCAGACTCGGACCATCCAGCTCTGCGGCCAACTCTCCGTCTCGGCGACGGATGAACGATAAACCCCAATACTCGGATCCGATCACCGAATAGCGTTCGGGACTCTCCACAGTCGCGCGCCAGACTGCGCGTACCCGCGGTGTTCGGCCTCCCCGTTCCTCCCACATCCGAGGAAACATACCGCCCGGCGAACCTCCGCGTAGGCGCCCGCCCCCGGGGCAGTTCAGGCGAGCGCCTGGCCGTTCTTTCAGTGGTGAGAAGACTGATCAGATGGGTTGGCTCAGCGGTCCTTCCCAAGCCCGCCGGCCCTGACCACTTCCGCGACTAGTACGTGAATAACCACCTTCCGATGGTCATGAATTGGCCCGGCCTTCGTGCGTGGCGCTACAGCTTCGACGTTGCGGCGGCCAAGCGAGAAGCGCCGTATCTCGCGGTCTTTGAAGCCGACTTCGCTGACGCCACCGCCTTGGCTGCGGCGCGCGCATCGCAGCCAAGGCCAGCGGCTGGCCGCCGATGCCGTTAACTACGCCACCGGCGGTGTGGTCGTCATCGACTATCCGGTGCAGGACGGCGGCGCATCTCAACGTGGCGGGTGAGGGCCGCAGGAGGACAAGGACAACCCAGGATTCATTCAGATGGGAACGGTGTAGCTTACTGGTAACCCTGCATATTCGATTTCTGCATATTCCCGATTTGTAGAAGCTGGCATAACAGTCGCCGAACGACCCGTATTCCTTTCATCCAGCTCGACTGACGGCTGATTGAGGGAGAGCTGTGCGGCGGCGACAGCACCGCGCGGGCTCACGTCCAGAAGAACTATTCCACGCGCGGTATCAACCGGCACATCCGCTCCTCGCTGCGCCGGCCACGTCCGAGGGCACCGAAACGTAGTCATCTGACGGATGCCTGGTCGGATGACGATGGCCCAGGGTCATCGTGTGGAGCTGAAGTGAATCGGCTCCTTCCCATCGTGAATCCCTACGGGATGCACCCTTTCGAGGAGACAAGATGACTGACCTGGTTGATGTGATGTTTGATGCGCACGGTGGCCTCGACCGGTTCCGCCAGTTCGCGTTCCTGAACGCCCGCCTGCACCAGGGCGGTGTGCTGTGGGGACTCAAGGGCCAACCGACGGTATTGCAAGAGGCCAACGTTCGTGTCGACCTCAACCGGGAGTGGGTGTCGCACTGGCCTTTCGCCCCCGCCGATCACCGGTCCCAGTTCACCCCGAAGCGAGTCACCATTGAAACACCCGCGGGCGAGGTGGTCGAGCAACTCGATGAACCCCGTGATTCGTTCGCGGGATATGTCATGGAGACCCCGTGGAGTAACGCGCAGGTCGCCTACTTCGCCGGATACACCATGTGGACCTACCTGACGTCGCCGTTCATCCTGGCCCGACCGGGAGTCTTGACCGAGGAGATTGAGCCGTGGTCGGAGGAGGGAGAAACTTGGCGACGGCTGCGCGTGACGTTCCCTGAAGACATTGCCACCCACAGCACGGTCCAGACCTTCTATGTCGACGACACGGGGCTGCTGCGTCGCCACGACTACGACGTGGATATCCAAGGCAGCAATCCCGCAGCTCGCTATCTGCTCGAACCTGTAACCGTGCAGGGAATCGTGTTGCCCTCCAAACTGCGCATCTTCCCGCGCAACGATGACAACACTGCGGCCGCTGAACCCCTGATCGTCTCGGTGGACCTTTCCGACTTCGCGTTCGAATAACCGTGGGAATCAAATCGCGCTGATAGGGCGGCCGGATTCCGGAGACGGGTCGCCAGACAAAAACAACAGTCAATGTGCCTATGGCCCCCGTGGCCTGCAGGCAAAAGAAGTCGAGATTGCCGCGGATCCGCGGCGATCTATCAAGCGATCGATGATCGATGAAGGGCGCACAGAATATGAGGAATTCGTTGTCTCCAATGGCTGAGACCCGCTATCTGGACGGGCCGGGTGCGCGTTTCGCCTACCGCCGCTTCGGCACGGGTACCGGTGTCCCGTTGGTGCTGGCTTTGCGCTTTCGCGGCACGATGGATCACTGGGACCCGGCGTTCCTGGACGCACTGGGAGCCGAACGCGACGTGATCGTCTTCGATAACATCGGGCACGGTAGGACCAGCGGCGTCGCACCGACCACCATGGACGGCCTGGCCGGCGGACTCACCGAGTTGGTCGACGCCCTGGGACTGACCGAGGTCGACCTGCTCGGTTGGTCGTTGGGCGGAATCGTGGTGCAGGCCGCCACGTTGCATCGCCCTGACCTGGTGCGCCGTTTGATCGTCGCGGGCAGCTCTCCCGGTGGTGGTGTGCCCGGAATGCCGCAGCCCGACCCGAAGATCTGGCAGGTTGCCACCAAGCCTGTCAACGACGACGATGACTTTCTCTATCTGTTCTTTCCCGATGAGGATCCGGGTCGCCAGCGGGGACTGGAGTCGTTGCGGAGGTTGGACGACCGTGTCCTGTCGCCGGAGCATGTTCCGGTGTCGATTGAGACGATGCAGGCGCAGTTGGCCGTCATTGCCTCGACCGGTTCGAGTATCTGGGATCGCCTGAGGGAGATCACCATTCCGACCTTGGTTGCCAACGGTGCGCACGACCGGATGATCGATGCCTATGCCACCTTCGCGATGGTGGGCCGGCTGCCCGATGCCAAGGCCATTCTGTACAGCGATGCCGGGCACGGGTTCCTCTTCCAGCACGTCACGGACTTCGCCCGCGAGATCGTCGAGTTCCTCGCGTGACCCCGCAGGTGATCGAGGCCGATCTGCTCGTCATCGGATTCGGCAAGGGCGGCAAGACGTTGGCGACTGAGGTGGGCCGACAAGGTCAGCGTGTCGTGCTGGTGGAGGAGTCGGCGCAGATGTACGGCGGCACCTGCATCAACACGGGCTGTGTGCCGACGAAGTCGATGGTGTACCGCAGTGAGCACTCGCCCCGCGGCTCGTCCGGAACGTTGGTTTACGCGGATGCGGTCGCTGCCACAGAGCGGCTGACCACCGGGTTGCGGGCTGCGAATCTCGCGGCACTGGAATCGGTCCCATCGGTGCGGGTGCTCACCGGTCAGGCGAGCTTCATCGATGCGAACTCGGTCGCGGTAGAGACCGAGGACGGTCTCGCCACGGTGGTGGCGCGCGACATCGTCATCGGTACCGGCTCAACACCGGTGATTCCCGACCTACCCGGCGTGCGCCATAGTCCGGTCGTGGTCACCAGCGCGGAGTTGCTGCGGCGTGCCTCGCGCCCGGACCGGCTTGTGATTCTCGGGGGCGGCTACATCGGTTTGGAGTTCGCGTCGATGTACGCCGGATACGGCACCGCCGTGACCGTTCTGGAGCAACGCCCGGCCGTTCTGGCACATGAGGACCCAGACATCGCCGACGCTGCAGTTTCTGTCCTGTCCGGTAGGGGAGTCACGATCTTCACCAGCGCCGAAGTCACTGGAGTGCAGACTGTTCCGCGGCCGGGCGCCCCACCGTTGGCACGCGTGGCGTATCGCATCGGCGGACGCGCCGCCACCGTCGAGGCCGACGTCGTGCTGATCGCGCTCGGACGCTCGCCCAACTCCGCCTATCTCCGACTTGATCGGGCAGGGGTGGAGATGACCGACACCGGTGCCGTCGTGGTCGATGACTACCGCCGTAGCAGCCAACCCCACATCTATGCGGTCGGGGATGTCAACGGCGGACCGCAGTTCACCTACATCTCTCTCGACGACTACCGCATCGTGCTCGATCAGCTCGGCGGTGCTGCCGAACCTAGATCTGCCGCCCAGCGCCGAGCGGTTCCGAACTGCCTGTTCCTGAGCCCTCCACTGGCACGTGTCGGCCTTACCGAAAACCAAGCGCGCACCGCGGGTTACGACCTCAAAGTGGCGGCCAGCCCGGTGGTGAACCTGGCCACCGTGGCAAGAGCCCGCATCGTCGATGACACGGCCGGGATGATGAAAGTGGTGGTGGACGCGGAGACCGACAGGATTCTCGGCGCTGCCCTGCTGTGTCACGACGCACAGGAGGTGATCAACATCGTCGCCCTGGCGATGCGCCACGGCATCACCGCATCGGTATTGCGGGACGAGGTCTACACCCATCCGTCCATGTCGGAGTGCTTCAACCAACTGTTAGGACTGCTGTAATGAAGTTCGACCCCATGAACACCGCGGTCGTGGTCATCGATCCGCAGATCGACGTCCTGAGTCCCACCGGACGCAACTGGGCGGCCGTCGGCGCGAGTGTCACCGAGAACGACACAGTGGCCCACCTCGCCCAACTCATGGAAACCGCCTTCGCCCAGGGGTATCCGCTGGTCATCTCGCCGCATTACTTCTATCCGTCTGATTCGCAGTGGTTGTTCAACGGGCCGCTGGAGTCCGACGAGTTCGCCACCGGAACGTTCGCCCGCGTTGGGGCCCTGGATTTGACCGACTTCGCGGGTTCGGGCGCAGACTGGCTACCTGCGCTGGCGCCTTATATCAACCGCCCGACCACCACCGTCGCGAGCCCCCACAAGGTCTTCGGGCCGCAGACCAACGACGTTGTCTTACAGCTACGGAAGCGAGGATGCGACCGCGTCATCCTCGCCGGGATGTTGGCGAACATGTGCGTCGAGTCTCACCTGCGTCACCTTCTCGAGGACGGATTCGAAGTTGCGGTGGCTGTGGATGCGGTGGCGGGCCCCCGTCACCCCGCTTGGGGCGACGGGTATCAGGCAGCGCTGGTGAACTATCGGTTTCTCGCGCACGCGGTGTTGCCGACCGGAGAAATCGTCTCGGCGATGAACGGCGCGGCATGAATCACTGAGCGAGGGTGAAGTCGAGGACGACGCGGAAGCGTGCGCGGCCGGACATCATTCGGTCGTAGGCGCGCGGTGTTTCGTGAAAGGGGAGTGGTTCGATCATCGGGGCGATCTGATGCGCGAGGCTGAATGCGAGGTTGTCTTCGTTATCGGTGGCGGATCCGGTGAGGCTTCCGATGATGCTGCGCCCGCCGAAGATCAGATCGGGTGTGTGGACCGGTACCGGTTCTGGTGAGGCTCCGACGACGATCATTTTGCCCCGTGGTTGGAGTCCGGCTACCAGTCCGGCCATCGATGCGCCGCTGGCGGCCGTGGCGATGATCGCTGTCGCACCGCCGAGTGCGGTGAGCGCGGCGGCGGGGTCTTTGGCGGCGCTGTCGATGTAGTGGTCGGCGCCCAACGTCGAGGCCAGTCTGGCCTTTTCGGTGCCGCGGGCTAGTGCGGCGACGCGGTAACCCATTTTCTTGGCGTACTGCACGCCCAGATGGCCCAATCCTCCGATGCCCTGTACCGCCACCAGTGAGTTCACCGGCGCCTGGGCGACGCGCAGGGCGTTGAAGACGGTCACCCCGGCACATAACAGGGGTGCGGCCGTCAGCGCGTCGAAGGCCTCCGGAACCCGCACCAGCCCAGAAGCCCTGGCGTAGACGATCTCGGCATACCCGCCGTCGACGGTCGTCCCGGGTTGGGGTTGGTCGGTGCAGTTGACGAAGTCACCGCGGCGGCATAAGTCGCACTGACCGCAGTGGCCGCCCAGGAATCCCACCCCGACGCGGTCACCGACCTGCCACCGAGGTTCCACCCCGGCGCCGATGGCATCAATGGTCCCGACTGCCTCGTGGCCGGGAACCATTGGGGTCGTCGGGTCTGGGCGCTGTCCCTCCACGGCCAGAACATCGCTGTGGCATACCCCGCACGCGGCCGTCCGGATCCGCACGTGCCCGGGGGCGGGGTCGTGCAGTTCGCGGTCGACGAGGGAGAATTCGCGTTGTCCAGTGACCTGATATGCCCGATAAGAGTTCATGTATCCATGCCATCAGCTCCAGCGGCGTCGCGGCATAAGTACGTTGACCACAAGTACGGCTACTCGCCGGCGGGCGTGGCGTTGTCGAGTTCGATGGCATCTCGTAGTTGAGCGCGGCGAGTGATGCCGAGCTTGGGGAAGATCTTGTACAGGTGCGCCGCGACCGTCCGATGTGAGATGTAGATTTGGTCGGCGATCTGGCGGTTGGTCAGTCCGGCGGCGGCGAGCCGTGCGATCTGTAATTCCTGCGGCGAGAGTTTGGTCGTGAGCACGTCGCTTGCCGATGACGCGCCTGGCATTTGCACGCCGGCTGCGCGCAGTTCACCTCGTGTGCGTTGAGCCCAGGGCGCTGTTCCGCGGTGTTCGAAAACTCTTAGTGCTGCGGCTAACTGGGTGCGTGCGTCGATGATGCGTCGTTGTCGTCGGAGCCATTCGCCGTAGCTCAACTGCGTGCGGGCGTACTCCAACGGCGCTTGGGCCTCGGCGTCCTCGATGTCCAGGGCGGCGTGGAAGTGGTGCTCTGCGTGCTGGTCCGTACCGGCGATCAGTGCCCGGCAGCGGTGTACCAGCATGACGATGTGTGGGGAACCCAGTGCGCTCGCCTCGGTGTCGATTTCGTCGACCAGCTGGCAGATCACTCGGGTGTGGCCGCTGGCAACGGCGGCTTCGGTGAGGTCGGCGATAGCCCAGCGACGGGAACTGCGGTCACGGTTCATCTGCGAAAGTTCGGTGAACGCGCGCTCGCTGTCGTGTGTGATCAGAGCAAGCAGGCCACTGGCCCAGGCCAGGTCGTCGAGCCACAGTAGGGGAGTGTCACTGGGCAGGTTCTGTTGCGCTGTCGCCAGTGACTGCTGAGCGGATTTGGTATCGCCCTGCCATGCTTGGATCCGCGCCAGCAGGGCGGCTGCAGCGCCCATGCTGAGCCCGAGATCCGCATCGGTGGCGATCCGGAATGCGTTGTGCGCGCTAACGGCGGCCTCGGTCAATAGCCCGGCGATGATCTGCGATCGCGCTGAGCCGCGCAGCGCCTCACACTCGATCGCGGGCGCACCTGTCCTTCGGGCCACCTTGATGGAACCGTCCCAGCACGACCGAGCGGTCGCCAAATCAGAAGCCGCCTCGGCTGCCAGCCCCATCGACATCAGCGCCGTCAGATCATCACTCAGGGCGTCCTGCAATGTTGCGGCGCGGCAACGGAACTGGCGGGCATACTTGGCGTCCTCAAGGGTCGCCAAGGCCACTTCGACTGCCGGGTGGTCCCGGTGCTCCAATTGGTGCAGGCGCTCGGCGATCAGATTACGGTCACGTTCGTCGAGTCCGTGCATCCGACACTGCGCTGCCGCGGCGGCCAGCAGGCGGATATGCGTGTCCAACTCACCGTGGCTTCCGAGCCGGTCCGCCAGCGCCACCAGATCCTCTACAGGCGGCGCCGTTACGCCGGTTGTGACGGCGAGGGTGAAGCGCGCGAACGCAAGCTCGAACTGTTGCCGGAGATCAATGGCCAACGGCTCGGCCTCATCGAGGATGTCCGTCGCTTCGGCGGTCAGCCCTGCCCGGTGCGCGGGTTCGATGGCGCTGACGAGCCGCCGGATGCGATCGTTCGCCGAGGGCGACAGCGCGGCCGCACGCCGCCATGCGCGTGCCGCTTCTGCATTGGCGCCACGAAGTTGTGCGGCCTGGGCCGCGGTTTCGAGGTCGGCGGCGACCCCCTCGTCGGGTCCGTAGGCCGCCGTCGAGCGGTGCCAGGCGGCTCTCATCGCATCGGTGGTCGCGTCGGCCAGCGCGTGGTGGAAGGCCGAACGTTGCGTCAGAGGTGTCGCCCGGTACGCCACAGACCGGATCAGGGGATGGCGCACCTGGAGCGATCCGGCGACGACTGTGATCAGCCCGCACCGCTCCAGTGGATCCAGATCGGCGTCTGACAGACCGACGTGCCGCGCCGCGTCGGCAAGTTCAGCCATTGCAGTATCTCCGCCGGCGGCGATCAGTCCCAGCATCCGGCGACTGGGTTCAGGAACGCCATCCAGTTGCTCCAGGAAAGCGTGTTCGATGCGACGCGTCATCGGCAGAGGCGTCGGCGACGGGTCCCTCTGTTCCTCGCCGCCGGCCAACAGTGCCTTCGTGAGTTCGTTAATGGCCAACGGATTTCCCGCAGCTTCGGTCAAGACGCGCCGTTGGGTAAGCGCGCTGAACCTGTGCCCGTCGACATCGGCCAGCGCCTCCTCCATCAGGACGCGCGACGTCGCAATATCCAGTGCGTCCAACTGGAGGTGCGGCAACGACGCGAGTTGTGACGATTCCCCGTCGATGCGGGGCCTTGCGGCGCACAGCATCATTACCGGCGAGTTCGCGATGCGGCGCCCGATGAAGGTGACAATGTGCAGCGTGGAGTCGTCGAGCCACTGCGCATCGTCGATGACGAGCAGCATGGGTCGGGTGGCCGCGGCCTCCTCGATCAGCCCGAGCGTTGCGACGCCGATCAGCAGCGGGTTGGGCATGCCGGCCTCGGCGAGGCCGAGGGCGGCCAGCAGGGTCGTCCGCTGGTGCTCTGGCAACGCGTCGGCGCTACTGAGAATCGGGTGCACCAATTCGTGCAGACCTGCGTAGCCCACCGTGGCCTGCGACTGCACTCCGGCACACGACAAGACGGTGAACCCCTGGCACTTCGCCCACCCTGCGGCAGCCGCCAGCAGGGTGGTCTTCCCGATCCCAGGCTCGCCTTCAACAACCAATGCACATCCGCGTTCTGCCAACGCGGTGGCGGCGGCGGTGATCGCCTCCAGCTCGTTGTCGCGGCCGATCACGTGGCGACGGTACCACCCTGGATTGGATATGCCAACTCAGATAGGGTGTGGTGATGCGTACCGATCCGTGGTCTGACGATCCCTGTCCTATCGCGCGCGCAATGGCGGTCATCGGGCAGCGGTGGTCGATGCTGATCATTCGCGAGGCATTCCTCGGCAGAACCCGATTCTCGGAGTTCAAGGAGCAGTTGGGAATTGCCTCGGATGTCCTCAGCGCCCGGCTGGCTGAACTTGTGTCGGCCGGCGTACTGGCGACCGTGGAGTATCGCGAGCCGGGCGACCGCGCCCGCAGCCGCTACGAGTTGACGCAATCCGGTCGCGACTTGGTCGTGGTCCTTGGAGCAATCGGCCAGTGGGGCTACAAACACGCAGACCGAAGCAAAGGCACGCCGTATCAATTTGTCGACAGCAACGGTGAATCAGTGATCGCAGGCTTCCGGCACCGTGACGGTGCCGCCGCGGCCAGCACGGATGTCCGCCTGGTCAGCACCGCCGCTCCGAGCTCACGACGACAACACCCGGATCTACCTGCCGGCCGCACCGCGATGTGACACGACCTGGAAGCGAGTAAGTGCCGACCTCGCCTACTATCCGGCGCTGCAGCCGACACGAGTCCCGCCGAGCACGGCCTTTGCCGGGAAGTATCGCAACGCGGGAAGAGCGACGGGAGGGCTATGGCCGCACAAGGTCAAGACCCCAGGTCAGCGTGTCGCTGAAACGGCCACGGGCGTGGCGAGCATGGCTGCCGATACGAGTCCGCAGGGCGGGGATGGTGGGCGGAAAGTGTTGCAACGCTGCCGAAAACGACGGGAGGAGTGGTGACCGGCAAGCGGGAAGGCACTGATTCAGCTGACGCAATATGCAGTGCCTAAGTTGACATAATGTAGATTATCGGCACAAATCTGAACTGGGCGGATGCGGGCGAAGATGTACGTGCTGCGTTGCTGTCCGATCCGAAACTAGTTGGGAGTAATCCGGGAAAACCTGGTAGCTGTCCCGTACTTGTCGGTGGCCCGGTGGATGGCGTTCGCTTGTTTATCGAGCTGTGCGCGACGCTTCGTCCTGGCCTTTTGAGACGCTCATCCATATCGTAGGTCGGTCACCGCAGCACCTCCTGCCCGGTTCGCTTATTGCGACGGTCGGCGCAGATCTCACGACGGCCTGAGCGCAAATGTGCCGGCGACTGGAAACGTCGGACAGAGCGCAGCGACAAGGGCACTGACGCGAGGTTGCAGGCAGGTACTGGTCGACGGCGAATCCCTATCGCTTCCCCCGCCGACTGTCAACTTTACGTCACAGTGACAAATTGACCTGGTCTAGCGGGACACCGGAACCTGTTGTTGCACACACATTCCCGGTCGCTGCATCCGGCCAGTCGAGCCATAAGCTGCCCCGGAAAGCCGGCGGATTCGGTAGATCCAGCCAATCCCATTTGGCGCTTGTCTGCGCAATCGTCCAGGAAGGCCGTCCACTGCTGGCGGCTCAGCTGAGCCGCAGCATTGGCCTTACTCCTGTTGAGCCTTTCGCGCCGCCGCCAGCGATTGCCGCAGCGCTTCAGCGAGGCGGTCGACGTCGTTATCCGCGGTGGTCCAGTTGGAGAAGGACACGCGTATCGCCGCTCGACCGTGCCATTCGGTTCCCGCGACCCACGCCTCTCCGCTGCGTCGCACGAGTTCTGCTACAAGCCACGTACGCTCGTCGCTGTCGTCAGCACGGATCAGGACCTGGTTGAGCACGACGTCGTTGCACACCACAATGCCGTGCGTGCCCTGGATCTTCTGGGCCAGACGGTCGGCATGGTCGCAGCAGCGTTCGATCAGTTGCCGCAGCCCCTCCCTGCCTAGCGAGGCGAGCGCTGCGTAGACGGGTAACGCCCGTGCACGCCGGGACATCTCGGGCACCAGGACACCGGGTTCGCGCTCGCTACTAGTGGGCAGATAACTGGTGTTGGCGCCCAGTGCCGAGCGGGCAGCTTGGGGATCGGCAACGATGGCCAGGCCGCAGTCGTAGGGAACGTTGAGCCACTTGTGCGCGTCGGTCGACCATGAATCGGCCAGCTCGACACCTTGAACCAGTGCCGACAGTCGCGGCGATGCGCAAGCCCATAGTCCGAACGCGCCGTCAACGTGAACCCATCCGCCGTGCTCGTGGGTTGCCGCGACGATCTCTGACATCGGATCACACGCTCCAGAGTTCACGTTGCCGACTTGTGCGCACACGATGGCGGGGTCGGAGTCAGCGGCGAGCGCGTCGGCGAGCGCGTCCGCTCTCATGGCTCCTTGTGCGTCGACTGCAACGCGCTCGACGCGGCGCGCTCCCAAACCGATCATCTGCAACGCCTGCAGTACCGAGGGATGGACCTCGTCGCCCACCAGCACGCGAACACGGGGTGCCTGCGCGAGCCCATCGGCCTCGACGTCCCAACCTCGCCGCGCTAACAGCACGTGCCGTGCGGAAAGCAACCCAACGACGTTTCCCGCCGTGGCTCCGGTCACGAAACCCACGGATGCGTCCGTGGGCAGCCCGAGAGCGTCAAGAACCCAGCGCTCGGCGGCGGCATCGATCGCAGCACCCGCCGGCGACGACATCCGGCTGTACGCCGTCTGATCCCAGGTCGATACCAGCCAGTCGGCAGCCAACGCCGCGGGTAGCGTTCCCCCGACGACGAGGCCGAAGTAGCGGGGGCCGGCGCACGCAATCGTTGCCGGGCCTAGAGTGGCGGCTAACTGCTCGACTACCGCGACCGCATTCGTGCCTTGGTCGGGCAACGGCCGGCTCAGGGCATCGACTACTTCGTCGTAGCTGGTACTCGCATCGACCGGCCGGTGTGGGAGACCCGCCAGGTATTCGGTCGCCAGTTCCATCGCCCTGGGCAGAGCCGCGTACATGTCGGTTCGAACCGGGGCAGAATTCTGATCCATTGAAACTATCCTTTTGTCCGGCACTATCGTGTCGTTCTGGATTCTGTCCGACACTCTCGGTTGAGGATCTCTCGTCCTGGGTCACCCTTGCGCAGATCATTCTCGTGCACATGTTGCGGGCGCATGCCCGCCACACCGAACAACCCGGCGGCTGGCTCGCAGCGCTGGCCGATGACGGCGTCGGAGCCGCGCTGCGGGCGATGCACGCCGACGTGGGCCGCCGATGGACGCTCGCCGAGTTGGCTGAGATCGCTCAGATGTCACGTTCGGCGTTCACTGCGGCGTTCAAGGCCAAGGTGGGTACACCGCCGTCGACCTACCTGATCAGCTGGCGAATGACACTGGCCCGCGACGCCCTGCGCCATCGCAATTGGTCGAACGCCGAGCTGGCAGCCGCAATCGGTTATAAGTCGGAAAGCGCCTTCAGCACAGCATTTCGGCGTGAGGTCGGATCCTCACCCCGGCACTACCGGAACGCGGCGCAACAAAGCGACAATGCGGCGCCCCACAGTCGGCCGCACCGGCGCTGATGCACTCCCGTAGGAGTACACCTCACCTCCGGTGAGAGGATGCGGCCTCCAGCCGGCCGCCGTCATCGTGGTGGATATCAACCACTCAACGGAGGCCCCGTGTCCCCCACGTCCAGATTCCACCGCCGTACCTTTCTCAGCGGCGCGGCTGCTCTTGGTATCGGCACCGGATTGTCCGCGTGTACCACTACCTCAAATGCCCCGGCGACGGAGCTTTCGGACATCTCGCTGCGAGACCAAGACCTGGCTTTCATCGCCACGGAAGAGACCTACACCACTGATGAGCTGATTGCGCTGAACGCGATCAACGCCGATCACGTGGAGTACCTCAAGGAAACTGGTCTTGCCGAACTCGGGCCCGGCCGAATCGGAGCAATGGACGAGGCGGGAATCAATGTTCAAATTCTCTCCGCACATACGCCTGGCGTGCAGGAACTCCCCGGTCGGGAGGGCAACGATTTTGCGTATCGTCTCAACAAGATGATCGCCGATGGCCCCAAGTCCACCTATCCAGGTCGGTACCAGGCCTATGCGACTCTCCCCCTGCAGGACCCCGAGGCCTCTGCGGACGAATTGGAGCGCGCTGTCCGCGAAGACGGCTTCGTTGGCGCCATGACCAACGGGTTTATCGGCAGCAAGTTCCTCGACCACCAGGATTTCGAGCCGGTGCTGGCCCGTGCCGAGGCACTTGATGTTCCGATATACCTGCATCCGGGTTACCCACCCGAAGAAGTCTTTGATATCTACTACAAAATCGGGCGCCCAGGATTTGACGCTGAGTACCAGGAACATATTTTCAGCGGCTCAGGATATGGGTGGCACCAAGAGGTGCTTACTCAATCCCTTCGACTGATCATGACCGGAGTGTTCGACAGATTCCCAAGACTGCAGATCATTGTCGGCCACATGGGAGAAGGCCTTCCGTTCTATTACGAGCGCATCGTCGAAGATCTGGGAGAACCGACCGAAGGTTATCTGAACAAGCCTGTCGGGCAATACTTCAACGACAACTTTTGGTACACCACCAGCGCCTTCTTCCAGGACGAGCTGCTCCATCTTTTGCTGAAGTACATCAGCGTGGATCGAGTAATGTTTGCCACCGACTACCCCTTTGCGAACATGAAGGAAGGGACCGACTGGTTTCGGGCAGTGGATCTGCCACGCGAGACCAAGGAAAAAATTGCGTTCCGAAATGCAGAAAACCTGTTCGGGATAAAGGTCTGGTGATCGTCGACCCCTAATGCGAAAATCCCTGCACCTGGGCGGGGAGGCCCGGGACCGGTCCCGGTGCAAAAACCTCCCGCCGGAGTACGCGACCGCCACCGGTCGCGACGATGATGGACCCGTGACGCACACCGAGCGCCGGATCTCTCGCGCCGATCTCGCTGCGATCGTCGCCGCATCGGCGGTGACGATCGGCGCGTTGGTCATCGATCCAGACGTCGTGGCCGGACGGCAACTCCCGGGCATTGCGATTGCGACCGTCGCCGCAGTGCTGCTCGTCGCCGCCAGTCGGTTCGGTCGGGCCACTGTCGTAACGATCGGTTTGCTGGACGTTCTTACCCTCGCATGGACCTCCAGCCCGATCGCGCTGCGGCCGCTGCTCATCGTGGCGCTCTTCCGTCTCGTACGCCGCAGCGACGATCGCTCGGTGATCTGGTTCGGATCGCTCGTCGCGATCGTCGTCGCCGGCTTCGGGGCGCAGGTCGGTAGTGAGCCCTTCTGGCTGGAATGGGCCGTCGACGCAGCCGTTCTCCTGCTGCCGATTGCCGCCGCCGACGCCCGTCGTTCCAACCTGCGACGTCGAGCCGACGCGGTGGAACGCCAGGTCGCCGAACGGCTCCAGGCCGAACGCCTTCGCATCGCCTACGACCTGCACGACATCGTCGCCCATTCGCTGTCGGCGATCACCGTCCAGTCCGGCATCGCCGCCCACGTATTCGAGCGCGATCCGGCCGCCGCTCACGCCGCGCTCGTCGAGATCAACAAGGCGGGCAGACGATCGCTCGATGAACTCAGATCCCTTCTCGGGCTGCTGCGGTCCGACGAGTCTGTCCCGCTTCGCCCGGTGCCGACGGCCACCACCACCATCAGCGACGTCGTCGCCGCCGCCGGTGAATCGAGGAAAGTGGAGGTGGTCGAGGACGGTCACTATCCGGCGAACGTGGCGGAGAGCACCGTGGTGGCAGTGCACCGAATCGTGCACGAGTGTCTTGTCAACGTCGCCCGCCACGCCGGCGACGTCCCGGCAATCGTCCGGCTCCGGCACGCGGACAGCGGCGTGCACGTCACTGTGTCGAACGACGCCCCGGTCACTGCACGCGTCGCGGTGACCGGCACCGGCATCGGCCTGGTCGCGATCCGCGAGCGGGCGGCGCTCCTCGGGGGCACCGTCCACGCCGGAACCACCGACGACGGCGGGTTCACGGTGCGCGCGTTCGTTCCCTACCAAGTGCCCGTCGGGCATGGGGCATGACCGCTCGGCCCGAGGCACCGGCCGTGCCCACGCGCGATATCCGCGTCCTGCTCGTCGACGACCAGGAATTGGTCCGTCGCGGGTTCGCAGCACTGCTCACCAATGAACCCGGCATCGAGGTCGTCGGTGAGGCCGGCGACGGCGCGGAGGCGATCGCCGCGACCTGGCGGACACGCCCCGACGTCGTGCTGATGGACATCCGCATGCCTCGCATGGACGGGCTCGACGCGACCCGAGCGATCTGTGGCGACGAACGGCTCAGCGCCACCAAAGTGCTTGTTCTCACGACGTTCGCGCTCGATGAGTACGTCTACGAGGCGCTCAGAGTCGGCGCCGCCGGTTTCCTGCTCAAGGACACCCCGCCGCGACTGCTGCTCGAGGCGATCAATGCCGCCGCCGACGGTGGCGTCCTCATCTCACCGGCAATGACCAAGCGGCTGGTCGCCGACCTCGTTCACCGACCGATCCGCCGTCCGGGAGACACGGATCCCCTCGATGTGCTGAGCGAGCGGGAGCGCGAAGTGCTCGTCGAGGTCGCACGTGGCAAGACCAACTCCGAGATCGGCGCGTCGCTCTACATGTCGCCGCTCACGGCGAAGACGCATGTCAGTCGCATCCTCGGCAAGCTGAACGCGCGCGACCGCGTCCAGCTCGTCATCATCGGATACGAGACCGGGCTCGTCAGCCCCGGCGAATAAGCATGGCGAGTGCCGTGGTTGACGGCTCCTGGCGACCACGGCGGTGCGCGCGGATGGCGGTATTGCGCATACATGCGAGGATAATGACGCTGTCGGCACGCGCCGACCGGATCGGAGTCGGGTGATGCAGCGACCACATCAGGTGGCGGTCCTCGTGCTCGAGGGGGCGCTCCCCCTCGACGTCGGGATTCCGGCGGAGGTGTTCCATCCGGAGACGGGGTTCGGATACGAGGTGTCGGTCTGCGGGGTCACCGCCGGAACGGTGCCGTCCCACGGAGGCTTCGGCTACGCGGTCCCGCGGGGCCTGGACGCGTTGGCCGACGCGGACACGATCATCGTCCCGGGGTACGCGCCGGCGGGCCGGCCGATACCGGTTCAGGTGTGCGAAGCGCTCCGCAGCGCCGCATCCCGCGGGGCGCGCATCGCATCGATCTGTTACGGCGCCTTCGCTCTCGCGGAGGCCGGCCTGCTCGACGGCCTGCGAGCGACGACGCACTGGGACGCGGCGGACACGCTCGCGGCGCGGTATCCGCAGATAGCGGTCGAGCCGAACGTGCTCTACATCGACCAGGGATCCATCCTCACCTCGGCCGGCGCCGCCGCCGGTCTGGACCTGTGCCTGCACATCGTTCGGTGCGACCTCGGCGTGAGCGCGGCGAACGAGATCGCACGAGGCCTCGTCACCGCGCCGTACCGCACCGGCGGTCAGGCCCAGTACCTGCCGAAGACCAGCTCGACGGCCCATGGTGACACCCTCGCCGAGACCCGCGAATGGGCCATGGCGAGGCTCGACGAGCCCCTCACGATCGCCGGCCTGGCCGCACACGCGCGGATGTCGCCCCGAACGTTCCTGCGCCGCTTCGCCGAAGAGACCGGCAGCACCCCGCTGCAGTGGATCCTGCGGGCGCGGGTCGACACCGCCCGCGAACTCCTGGAAAGTTCGAAGCTGTCGGTCGACCGCATCGCGGAGCAGGTCGGCCTGGGCACCGGATCGAACCTCCGACTGCACTTCCGCCGGCTCCTCGATGTCTCCCCCTCGGAGTACCGGGCCACCTTCGCCGGGCGGAGCCGATAGCTACGAGATGCGAGCGGGCAGCGCGACAGTGTCGCCCGCCACGTCGATCGCCACCTTGCCGCGCAGTGCATACGACCGCCTGTCCTCCAGGAGCTCATGAGCCTCTCCCATCCGGGCGAGCGGAAGAGTCGCACCGATGACCGGCTTCACGAGCCCGCGCTCGACCAGCGTCGTGAGTGCGTTCAGCTTTCCCCGGTTCTGTCGGGTGAAGACGAAGTGGTAGGCGGCGTTCTTGCCCCACGCCTCGATGAGGTTCTGCGGCTGCGCGATGTCGACGATGCTGACGACGCGTCCGGAGTCGGCGAGCGTCAGCGGGCTTCGGGTGAGCGCGTCGCCACCGATGGTGTCGAAGACGACGTCGACACCATCGCCGGCGGTCAGCTCGGCCGCGGCATCGACGTAGTCCGTCGTCGTGTAGTCGATCGCCGCGTCCGCTCCCAGCGAACGCACGAACTCATGGTCGCCGGCTTTCGCGGTGGTGATCACTCGTGCACCGATCGCCGCCGCGATCTGGATCGCGATGGTGCCGACACCACCCGTGCCGCCATGGATGAGAATCGTCTCGCCAACCGTGAGCTGAGCTCGCGTCACCAGGGCCTCCCAGACTGTGCCGCCGACCAGGGTCAGGCTTGCCGCCTCGAGGTGGCTGACGTTGGCCGGCTTGCGACCGACGAGTTCGACGTCGGCGACGTGCTGCTCGGCATAGGAGCCGGGGCCGCCGAATATCCTTGGCGTGTAGTACACCTCATCGCCGGGGCGGAACTCGGTCACGTGCGATCCGACCTCCTCGATGACACCGGAGATGTCATGCCCGATGATCGCCGGGAGCGGCACCAGATCGGCGTAGTCTCCGCGACGGATCTGATAGTCGAGCGGGTTGACGGCGGTCGCATGGACGCGCACCCGAACCTGACGGGGCCCGACGTGCGGTACAGGGACCTCGCGCAGTTCGAAAGCCTCGGCACCTCCGAAATGGGTGAGCACAACGGCTTTCATCGAATCGGTCATATCGGTGTTCCTCATCGTCGTTCTGGGTGCGCGCCGCGGCGCCGCGGGCCTGTTGCTTCCCAGTGTCGCGCGCGCGATCCGCATGTTCCAGTGGCGTGAATGCCAATATCCGTGAGGATAGTGACAGCTCTGGCGCGGCGCGCGAGCATGATCCAGCGGTACGGACCACGCCTGGGCAAGGCCACCGTACGGAACACATAGGCTGGCTCGGTGAGTCTTCTGCTCGGTCCCGTACTGCGCCACGTCGGCGAAACCACTGCGATGGTCTGGGTGCAGACCGACGAACCCGCCGAGGTGCAAGTGCTGGGATGTTCGGCGCGTACCTTCCAGGTGCAGGACCACCATTACGCCCTCGTCCCGGTTCAGGGGTTGGCCCCCGATTCGACCACCGAGTACCAGGTGCACATCGACGGCGCGCAGGTCTGGCCAGAGCCCGATTCCGAGTTCCCGCCCAGTGTCATCCGCACCCGGGGCCCGGCAAAGTCAGACCGGTTGCGACTGATCTTCGGTTCGTGTCGCTATCCGAAGACCGGCGACGCCAAGATCGACAACAAGCTCGGCCTGGATGCGCTGGACTGCTACGCCGCACGGCTGACCGCGCAACCGCACGAGCAGTGGCCCGACGTGTTGATCCTGCTCGGCGATCAGGTCTACGCCGATGAGCTGACTCCGGAGGCGCGGCGACAGATCACCGGCCGACGCACCAGCAAGAAGCGGCCACCGGACGAGGTGGTCAGCTTCGGCGAATACGTCGGCCTCTACCGGCACACCTGGGGCGACCCCGAGATCCGCTGGGTGATGTCGACGTTGCCCACCGCCATGATCTTCGACGACCACGACATCCGCGACGATTGGAACACGTCGGCGGCGTGGCGGGCCGCGGTCAACAAGAAGCCGTGGTGGCGGGACCGGATTCGCTCCGGCCTGGCCTCCTACTGGGTCTACCAGCACATCGGCAACCTGAGCCCGCAGCAACTGGAGCAGGACGAGGATTATCAGCAGGTGCTGGCCGCCACCGGTGACTGCTGGCCGCTACTGTCGGAACTCGCCGACCGCGCGGACCGGGAGGTCGACGGCGAGAAGGGCCTACGGTTCAGTTTTCGGTGGGACCTCGGGCGCAGCAGGCTCATCATGATCGACTCGCGCAATTCCCGGATTCTGGAAGACGGCAACCGGAAGATGTTGGGCGACGGCGAGTTCAGCTGGGTCGAGAAGCATGTCAACGAGGGCCTGGAAGGTCTCGACCATCTCATTCTGGCATCCTCGCTGCCGTGGCTGTTGCCGCCGGCGATCGGCGACATGCAAACCGTCAACGAGTTCGCGGCCAATCGAACGGGGTTGCGCGGGGCGGCGGCCGAGAAGGTCAGACAGACAGTGGATTTCGAACACTGGCCGGCCTTCTTGGCATCCTTTCTGCGGTTGAGCCACCTCATCATCGACGCAGCCGGGCATTCTGACCGTGGGCCGGCGACGGTCAGCGTGCTCTCCGGCGACGTCCATCACAGCTACGCGGCGCGCGCCCAATTCCCGGGCGACTCCGCCGCCCGGGTCCACCAGCTTGTCTGCTCCCCCGTCCACAACTACGTTCCGTTCTTCGTCAAACCGGTGTTCAAGCTGGGCTGGTCACCGCGGGCGGCCCGGGTTGCCCGACGGTGGGCGCGCCGCCACGGCGCACCCGATCTGCCGATGTCATGGCGCAACCTGAGTGGCCCGCTGTTCGGCAATACGATCGCCACGCTGGAGACGGCGGGGCGCACCGCGCGAGTGGTCTTCGAACAACCGGCCGACGACAGCGAGCTGATAGCCGTGACAGAAATATCGCTGACCGACTGAGCGGCCCCCCGCCGTAACGCAACCACGCACTGCCGCGATGACATCAGCGGCGCCTCGCACGAGTGCCACTTATAGGGCAGGTGGGCGATAACGCCGCCGCCTGCCACGGGGGTCTGGCACAGTCTGCGCAGGGCTGTTTGGGGAGGATTGAAGTGGTCACTGGAACGCGAACCGTCGGCCGCCTGGTTGCGGCCACCGTCCTGGCGGCGGCAGCGTTGCCCGTCATGGTGCCGACCGCGGTTTCGCAGCCGTGCCCGGACATCGGAGTGGTATTCGCCCGCGGCACCTCGGAGCCGCCCGGGGTCGGTGGCGTCGGGCAGCGGTTCGTCGAAGCGCTACGCGCGCAGGCATTTCCGCGCACGGTCGGTGTCCACGGTGTGAACTATCCGGCGAGCAACAACTTCGCCGGCGGCCCGGCGTTCAAGATGAACGTCATCGACGGTGTGCGCGACGAGTCCATCCATGTGCAGGGCGTGACGACGGTGTGCCCGAACACCCAGATGGTCCTCGGCGGGTACTCGCAGGGTGCCGTCGTCACTGCTCTTGCCACCTCCGGCGTGGTGCCCGCGGGTCTGGCGCCGGGGACGGCTCCCCTGCCGTTGCCTGCCGACGCTGTCGACAATGTCGCCGCGGTCGTGCTGTTCGGGACGCCCGCGGGATGGTCGGCCGAGAAGTACGGCACCCCCGCGATCGACGTGGGTCCCGCCTACGCCGCCAAAGCCCTGGAACTCTGCGCTCCCGGCGACACCGTCTGCTCGGGCGCACTGCCGTCGGGATCGAGCGGCCCGCATCAGCAATACGGCGTCAACGGGATGGTCGATCAGGCGGCGGCCTTCACCGTCAGCAGGTTGGTGCGGGCGCCTGCGCCCGTGTAGTGCGGGATGCGTACTCGCCGTGCCCCTGGGCGTCGCGCTCTGAGAGTCTGGGGCTCCGGTGAGAGAGGGAACCCGTCCTATCCCGGCGGATGGGCGTGCATTCAGAATCGTTGCAACGAGTGACGACGGAAGCCCGATCACAAGGAGCAGCCATGACGACACTGAAGAACTCCCCGCTGGCGGGCCTCGGCCTGACGATCCCGCTCATCGCGGCGCCCATGGCCGGTGGTGCCACCACCTCCGCGATGGTGATCGCCGCCGCCCACGCCGGTGCGCTGGGGTTCCTGGCCGCCGGTTACAAGACTCCCCAGGCCCTGGAGTCCGAGATCGCCGCCGTGCGAGCCGCGTCAATCCCGTTCGGCGTCAATATCTTTGCCCCCAACCCGGTACCGATCACCGGGCAGGACTATCGCCGCTACGCAGATGCCCTGCGTCCCGAGGCAGACCGCTTCGCGCTCACCTTGCCCGCCGACCCCATCGATGACGATGACGCGTTCGGCGCCAAGATCGCGCTGCTTGTGTCGAATCCGGTACCCGTGGTGAGCTTCACCTTCGGGCTACCGAGCCACGATGTCATCACCGCCCTGCAGCGGGCCGGGACAGTCGTGGTGCAGACCGTGACGACGTTGCCGGAAGCCGAACTGGCCGCCGCGGCGGGCGTGGACATGCTCGCCGTGCAGGCCAGCGCGGCCGGCGGGCATTCGGGCACGCTGACACCGGATCGCTTGCCGGCCCCGGTCCCGATCGGTGACCTGATCCGGCAGGTGACCCACAGGGTGAAGGTGCCGGTGATCGCCGCGGGAGGACTTGCCACACCCGAGGCGGTATCGGCCGTGCTGAGCGCCGGTGCCGTGGCCGCCGCCGTCGGCACCGTCCTGCTGCGTGCCGACGAGAGCGCCGCGTCGGCCACCCACAAGGCGGCACTCATCGACCCGTCGCGCACCGAGACGACCCTCACTCGCGCGTTCACCGGACGTCCCGCCCGCGGTCTGCGCAACGGCTTCATCGACCGTTTCGAATCCGTCGCGCCACTGGGTTATCCGGCCATTCACCATCTGACGAGTCCGCTGCGCAAGGCCGCGGCCGCGGCGGGAGACGCCGACCTCGTGCACCTGTGGGCCGGGACCGGCTACCGGCACGTCCGCGATGCATCGACCGCGAAGATCCTGACGACCCTGGCCGGCTGAAACTGCTTGCTGCCTCCGCGGACGGACAGTTCGTGGTGCCGCCAGGCCGAGGTGTTGCGTTCCTATGTTTGCTGATCAGCCGGGCGGGCTAGTTTGGAGGCATGCCGTCCGTGTTGTGGTTCCGTCGTGACCTCCGGTTGACCGATCTGCCCGCCTTGCTGGCCGCCGCGGACGGCGACGGTGACGTGCTCGGCTGCTTCGTCCTGGACCCTCGCCTGGAAGCATCCTCCGGCCCGCGGCGCATGCAATACCTCGGTGACAGCCTGCGCCACCTGCAGCACGAACTGGAAGGCCGGCTCCTGGTGGTCCGCGGGCCGGCCGAGAAACGAATTCCGTTGATCGCCAAAGATATCGGTGCGGACGCAGTGCACATCTCCGGTGACTTCACACCCTTCGGGCGACGCCGTGACGAACAGGTGCAGAAGGCGCTCGACGGCATCCCGTTGGTCGCGACCGGTTCCCCCTATCTGGTGTCGCCGGGGCGGGTCCGCAAGGACGACGACAGCCCCTACAAGGTGTTCACGCCGTACTTCCGCCGGTGGAAGGAGCATGGCTGGCGGGCCCCCGCCGCGTCGAGCGCGACATCGGCTCGCTGGCTCGATCCCGCGGATCTGTCGCACAAGACACTGCGGCCGGTGTCGATCCCCGACCCCGGCGTGGATATGGACGTCACCGCCGGGGAATCCGCCGCCCTGGAGCAGTGGAAGAACTTCGTCGACGACGACCTGCAGAACTACGAAGAGGACCGCAACCGTCCCGATCTGGCCCGCACCAGCCGGATGTCCGGACCGCTGAAGTTCGGCGCCATCCACCCACGCACGATGGCCGCCGACCTCGACACCCGCCGTAAGGGCGATGCCGCGTATCTGCGCGAGTTGGCATTCCGCGACTTCTACGCCGATGTGCTCAACCACTGGCCCCGCAGCGTCTGGTGGAACTGGAACGCCGATTTCGATGCGATCGAAATCGACGAGGGTTCCGATGCCGAGCAGCTGTTCGCGGCATGGAAGGCCGGCGAAACCGGGTTCCCGATCGTCGACGCCGGCATGCGACAGCTGCGAGATACCGGTTTCATGCACAACAGGGTGCGGATGATCACCGCGTCATTTCTCGTCAAAGACCTGCACCTGCCCTGGCAGTGGGGTGCCCGCTGGTTCCTGGAACAGCTGGTCGACGGCGACATGGCGAGCAACCAGCACGGGTGGCAATGGTGTGCCGGCAGCGGTACCGACGCCGCGCCCTACTTCAGGGTGTTCAACCCGACCACTCAGGGGCAGAAGTTCGATCCCGCAGGCGATTACATCCGTCGCTGGGTTCCCGAACTCGCCGATGCCGACGACCCGCACCTGAAAAAGGGGCAGCGGCCGGCGGACTACCCGGAGCCGATCGTGGATCACGGCCAGGAACGCGCCGAGGCCCTGCGCCGCTATCAGGCGATCACGGGCAAATGACCACCACCACTGATACGGTCGCGTGATGGACGGCGCTGCCACGGTTCTCATCAACGCTCCCGCAATCGAGATATGGAATGTCGTTTCCGATATCCGCAACACGGGCAAGTTCTCACCGGAAACCTTCGAGGCCGAGTGGCTCGACGGCGCGACCGGCCCCGCCCTGGGCGCGAAGTTCCGCGGACACGTCAAGCGCAACGAGATCGGGCCGATCTACTGGACCACGTGCCGTGTGACGGCGTGTACCCCGGGCGAGGAGTTCGGTTTCGCCGTGCTCGTCGGTGGACGGGCGGTCAACAACTGGCACTACAAATTCGAACCCAGCGGTACCGCGACCAAGGTCACCGAGTCGTTCCGGACGGCGAGCGCGCCGTGGCTCAAGCCACTGGAGAAGCTCTACTTCCTGCGCCGCCGCCGCAACATACGGGACATGACCACCACGCTCAACCGCATCAAGGACTACGTCGAGCGGAGTTAGCGGATGCGCACCGGCAACTGCGCCCACCCGCGCACACTCGAGGTGTGTGCCCGTCGCGCGTTGTCGTAGTCGACGTCCCAGTCGGTCCAGCGCG
>SXGT01824549.1_pt1 | contig 26496 bp, 23 predicted proteins | sample 3176221 | NCBI WGS metagenome assembly SXGT01 (sample SAMN11356862, study PRJNA531348) | freshwater metagenome | isolation source: freshwater sample F1-120 | place: China: Fuxian Lake, Yuxi | collected 2017-12-25
GGCCGCTTGTAGGGATCGCGGAAGACGAGGCGCGAACGCGCGATCTCCTTGCCGTCCTGGTCGCGCACGACGATCACGGACTCGAGCGAACGCTGCTTGAGTTCGGTCGGGAAGTTGTGGCCCGCTCCCTTGTTGGTGACCGTGACGACGACTTCGTTGCCGACGAGCTTCGCGTCGTAGGCATAGGCACGGGCCACCTGCCCTTCACTGCGCGCGCCGGGGAACGCGTGGCTGTGCACTTTGCGAATCGGGCCGCCCACCGCGATCGGCCGCTCGACTTCTTTCATGTGGCAGTCGACACACGTGTTGCCGGCCGCTTTGCCGTGCTCCGCCAGTTCCCATTGGTAGGGCGTGCCGTGGTTGCGATGGCACGACGCACAGGCTTCGACGGTGCCGACGCGAGGCTCGAACGCCGTCTTGCAATCGGAGCCGCCGAGGAAGCGCGCGTAGTCGACGCCGGGCTTCCAGTGGCACGTCATGCACGTGTTGCCTTCTTCGAGGTGCGTGTAGCGACGCTGCGGATTCTGGCCGATGCCGGTCTCGGCGATCGGCCGCGGCGTGTGGCAACGGATGCAGTCGCCGTGCTCGAAGTTGCCGGTGGCCAGGCGCACTTCGGGATCGGTGAAGGCGCGCCCGTGCGTGTTCTGCGCGTGCTCGGCGTAGGCGTCGGGATGGCATTCGCCGCAGAAGCGGCTGGTCATCACGCGGTCGCGGTGGGCCGCTGTGCCGAGGGCGGTGCCTGCGAACGTCGACGACGTCGCTGCCCCCTTCGACCCGGGGGTCTCGCAGGAGACGACGAGCACCACACACAGGAAGGCGATCGAGGCAACGGTCGGAGCGAATCGGCGCATAGGCGGCAACGGAGAATAGTGCGCCTGCAGAGCAAGTCCCAGGCCGAGCTCAGGGGATGTCGTCCGTCCGCTTCGCCACTCCTGGCGACGCCCGCGGCACCTCGTGATGTTGCGGTGGAGTAACAGCAGCCCCTGCCAGCAGGCCGACGGCCAACACGAGCAGGCCATCGATCTTGAGCCGCAGCCGCATCACTTCGTTGGTGTCGAGCAGCGCGGCGACCACGACGACGTAGATGGCGGTGCCGACCGCGAACAGGGTGACGACGTCGCGCGGCGAGGGCGCTGTGCCTTGCTGGCGACGACGCCAGGAGCGCCACGCGGCGAGCCCGGCGGCGACGGCGGCGAACGCCGCCAGCACCGACCACGCGCTCACGCCGACGAACGGCAGCGGCGCATGCAGCAAGAAGTCGCCGACGATCGCATAGGCCCCAAGCTGCGCGCGCGGCGTCGCCACCGGCCCCCAGCTGTTCGCTGCAAACCAGCACTGCGCGAAGGTCGCCGCAACGCTCGCGCAGTACTCGTCCGGATGGGCCAACACCTGCCGCAGGGCCGCGGCGCGCAGCGCGGCGTTGGCGCGCACGTAGACCGCGTGGTGGTAGTTCGGATGCCCGGTGGCCTTGGTCGGCCGATCGAGCAGCGGCACGCCGGTCGCTTCGGGCATGCCGACCACGGCCGCGAACTCGGCGGCGCCACCGAACACCGGCACCGCGGCGATCGGCGGCAGTTCGCCGGTCTGCAGCCTCTGCGCCCGCTCCTCGGGCGGCAGCGCGTGCCACATCTTGCGCGCGAGTCCAAAACCCATCCACGTCGAGGATGCGAAGGTGCCGTGCACGATCGCGTTCTTCGCGAACGGCAGCACGGTGACGAGCAGCGGCAACGCCGCCACGCGCAAGGCCTGGCGCCACGGCCAACGGACCGCGCGCCAGACCAGCAGCGCCGCGGCGAGCCACCACACCAGATGGAACACGTTGCGCGTCCACACCACCGCCGCGAGCACGAGCAGGAACGTGAACCCGGCGCGACCGCTGCCCGTCGAGACGGTGTTCGCCAGCGGCACGCACGCGAGCAGCAGCAGCGCCGCCACCGGCATCGTCGTGAATGCGTAGTGTTCGTAGACGAGCACTGCGGGCAGCAGCGACCACAGCATCGCGAGGGCGACGGCGAGCCAACGCGCACCACCGCACCGGATCACCACTACGACCATCGATGCGCCGCCCAGCGCCACGGCGCCGTGCAGCACCGCCGCCAGCACATCGGCCCACCGGTCGCCGCCTAGTTGCAGGCACACGCCGAGCACCAACGACGGCAGCGGCGGCTGCCCGTGCAGATGCCACAACGTCTCCACGAGCCGATCGCGCAGCAGGTCGGGCTCCGGGAAGTGCATGAACGCGGCCACGTGTTCCGTGCAGAACGTGATGCCCAGCGCTGCGAACAGGCACCGCGACAGCGTGAACAGGCCCAGGAACACCGCCACTGCGCGCGCGGTTGCCGCTGTCGTCGAGGGCGTCGCAGGCGTCGCCGTCACTGCTTCTTCGCCGGCAGCACCAGCCGCGCGATCTTCCTGGCCATGCCCGCCGGATCGAGATCATCGCGATTGCACAGGCACACGACGACGAGGTCCGCCGACGGAACGCGCAGCAGTTCCGCCCGGTACGAGGCCCAGGCACCGCTGTGCGAGATCGCCGGCGTGCCTTCGAGATCCAGGAACACGAGCCCGGCGCCGTAGTCGATCTTGCTGCCGTCGTCGAGCGTGCCAGGCTCGCCCATCGCCGCGCGCAGTGCGTCGCCGCCGACCTGGCCGGTCGTGAAGTTGCGCGACCACTTGTGCAGATCCGCCACCGTCGTCATCACGGCACCGTCGCCGGCCTGCTCCCAGTTGCTGAAGCTCCAGCGCCAACCGCCCTTCGCCGCGCGCGTGAAGCTGAACGCCCGATCCGGCACCAGCTGCGTGCAGTCGACGTGCACGTGCGTCGAGGCCATGCCGAGCGGTCCGAAGATGCGTTGTTGCGCGAACTCGGCGAGCGAAACGCCACTGGCCCGCTCCACCACCAACGACAGCAGGAAGTAGTTGCTGTTCGAGTAGGCCCACTTCGTTCCGGCCGCGAACTCGAGCTGCGCGACCTTGGCGATCGCCTGCAGCGCATCGTCGGGTGTCGTCTTGTCCTCGACGTCGTGCTTGTGCTCGCCGCCAGCCATCAGGCCGATGTAGTCCGGGATGCCGCTCGTGTGCAGCATCAGATGGCGCAGCGTGACACCAGCGCAGCACGTCGGCAGTTCGGCGATGTGCTTCTTCGCCGCGTCCCGGAGGGCGAGCTTGCCTTCCTGCTGCAACAGCAACAGGCACGCTGCGGTGAATTGCTTGCTGGTCGAACCGATGTCGAAGACCGACTTCGGCTGCAACGGCACCCGCCGTTCGAGGTCGGCGCAGCCATACGCCTTCTGGTGCAACACCGTGTCGCCGCGCGCGACCAGCACGACGGCACCGGGCGCATCTTCCTTGGCGGCGCGCAACAGGCGGTCGACGCCCACGGCGAGGGACTCGGGTTCCTGGGCCGCGGCTGCCGCGACGGCGAAGCAGGCGAACGCAACGAAACGAAGGCGCAGCATGGGTAGGGACTCCGCGACCGGCCGGCGCATCGACGATGCCAACTCACCAGAGCAGGTTCAGCGACATCGCCAAGGCAACCACCGGGAACGTACCGCGCCAGCCGCACGGCTGCATGGCAGAAGCCGATTCGGCGGCGGCACGCGGCCGGCGTGGCACTGGCGATCGAGCAACCGCAACACCACGCAGCCGAAGCCGACCCGCTTCGCTCTCGCGCCCGTCGAAGTTGCGGCCGGTGTCGTTGGTCGTCGACTTCAAGCGCGCTCGCAGGTGGCGAACGCCCCTGGAGTCGTCGCCCAACACGTCGCGCTCGTGCCCGTGCCGGGCGGCAGGCCAGCTGGCGACAGGGCCAGCACGACATTGCCGATCTTCTGTCCGCTGGCCACATACGCGAACGCGTCGCGGATGCCGTGCAGGTCGTAGTGCCGGTCCAGCATGGGGCACCACCCGGTGCGCAGCAGTTCGTCGATGATCCGCAGCGAACGACGGATGTCGACGGGCACCGGAAAGCGGACCTTGGGGCCGGGCAGGAACGGCGCCAGCAGCGCCCGCACCGGGTTCTCGCAGTACGGGCCGAGTTCGGAGGAGAGGTAGACGCCGTCGCGCGGCAGCAAGGCGCGGCAGATGCCGAACGTGCTCTTGCCGACGGCGTCGAACACCACCGGGAAGCGCTCGCCTTGCAACTGCTCGACGAAGGGCGCCTTCGTGAAGTCGATCACCCGAGCCGCGCCGAGGCGACTGACCCGGTCGAGATGGGGTCCAGCAGCGACCGCCGTGACCCGCATGCCGCGATGCGCCAGCAGGGCCACTGCGGCGGAACCGATCGCGCCCGTGGCGCCGTTCACCAGGACGGAATCACCCGGGCGCAGCTGCACCTTGGTGATGAAGTTGATGGCGTAGTGCGCGCCTTCGAGACTCGCCGCGGCGTGCGCATAGCCAACCGTCGGCGGGATCCGCTGGATCGGGCGATCGGCGCGCATGCACACCAATTCGGCATGCGTGCCGAGGCCGTGGTCGTGGAATCCCATCACCCGGTCACCCGGACGGAACTCGCGCACACTCCCGCCGACGGCGACGACTTCCCCCGCGAAGTCGGTACCGGTTGCGCCCACCGGCGGCCGTGGCCAACCGACGAAGAAGCGGAACACGTACGGCTTGCCCGACAGGACCCCGCAGTCGGTCCGGTTGACTGTGGCGGCGTGCACTCGCACCAGGATGTCACCTGGTCCTGGTTCGGGGTTGGCAACTTCGCGCACCGACAACACGTCGGGGGCGCCATAACGGGTGCGGTAGGCAGTCAGCATTCGGCGGCCTACGTAGCCTTCACCGACGCCGGCCCTTCGGCGAAAACGACGGAGCGCACCGGCCACGGACGGGTCGCAGCCTCCGCGTGCCATCCGCTCCGTCGCGAAGAGCGTTGGTCACACCGCTGCCGCTGAGACCTGGGCGCGTCGCCATTTCCATTCCTCGATCGCGCAGACGAAGCAGGGCACGATGAACAAGGTGATGAGGCTCACGGCCATCCCGCCCATGATGGGAATGGCCATCGGCTGCATCACGTCGCTGCCGCGTCCCGTCGCCCAGAAGATGGGCAGGAGGCCGAACACCGCGGTCGCAGTGGTCATCAGGCATGGCCGGATGCGCTTGAGTCCGGCCTCCAACACGGCATCGCGGATGAACGAGCGCGGTCGCCGCCAGCGCCGCAACGGCTGGGGGACGGCTGCGCCGTCCCAGCCTCAGGCGAAATTGCACTCGCGCGCACCGCGCGAAGGGGGCCATCCCTGCCAGGGGAGGCAAAAAATGGAGCGGGTAGAGGGATTCGAACCCTCGACCCTCACGTTGGCAACGTGATGCTCTACCACTGAGCTACACCCGCTCGCAAAGCCACAGAACTTCGTCCGACGGGGTTGACCCGGCGAACGAGGGCGCGCATCTGTATGGATCTCACTAGTGGAAGTCAAGCGCTCCAACCAGGTTCTCCCTCACCCCTTCGGAACCCCGTCGCGCCCGAGCATGCCCCCCTCCGTGCCCACGACGTTCCCCCAGATGCTGCAGCACGCCTGCAGCGCCCATGGCGAGCGGGTTTTCCTGCCGCGCCGCCGTGCTCAGCTGCACGAACCGGTGACCTTCCAGACCCTGCTGCGCGACGTCGAGGCCCTCGCCACGGCACTGCTGACGCTCGGCCTGCGCCGCGGTGACCGCATCGGCGTGATCGCCGAGAATCGCTACGAATGGCTGCTCGTCGACCAGGCCCTCGCCAGCTTCGGGGCCATCAGCGTGCCGCGCGGTTCGGACACCGCCCCGCGCGAGCTGCAGTTCATCCTCCGCCACAGCGCGTGCCGGATGGCGTTCGCCGAAGAAGACCGCATCGCCCGCGACCTGCTGGCCGTCGGCAAGGACCTGCCCGACCTCGGCACCGTCATCGTGATGCAGGACGCCACGACGGTGCCAGGCGCCGTGGCGCTCGGCGATCTGCTCCGCGCCGGGCATGCCGTACCGCCCGAAGCACGCACGCCCTTGGCGAACGCGCGCGCCGCCGTGCAGCCCGACGACCTGCTCACCATCGTCTACACCAGCGGCACCACCGCCGAGCCCAGGGGCGTGATGCTGTCGCACGCCAACGTGCTGTCGAACGTGCGCATCGTCTCCGACGTGTTGGGTTTCCACCGTGGCGACGTCCTGCTCAGCGTGCTGCCGGCGTGGCACATGTACGAGCGCACGATGGACTACCTGGCGCTCGCCGTCGGCGCCGAACTCGTCTACTCCGACCGCCGCCGCATCAAGGAAGACCTCGTCGCGGTGAAGCCGACCGTGTTCGCCGCGGTGCCGCGCATCTGGGAAATGCTGCACGACGGCCTGGTCGGCCGCGCCGCCAAGATGCCGGGCCTGGGCGGCAAGCTGCTGCGCCTAGGCCTGCGGCTGTCGCAGCAGGTCGGCAGCGGCAAGGCAGGGTTCGGCCAACGCCTGCTGCACGCGCTGCTCGATGGCCCGGTGCTGGGCAAGGTGCGCCATGGACTTGGCGGGCGACTGCGCCTGTGCGTCAGCGGCGGCGGTTCGCTGCCGCGCCGCGTCGACGAGACGCTGCTCGGCATCGGCCTGCCGATCCGCAACGGCTACGGCCTCACCGAGACCGCGCCGGTCGCCTCCGTTCGCCTGTTGACGCAGAAGGAACCCGGCCACATCGGCCCGCCCCTGCCGCACACGCGCATCGAAGCGCGGCGCGGCGATGGCACCACGTGCGGCATCGACGAGACTGGCGTGCTGTGGATCCAGGGCCCGCAAGTGATGCGCGGTTACTACGAGAACCCGACCCGCACCGCCGAAGTGTTGACTGCCGACGGTTGGTTCAATTCGGGCGATCTCGGCCACGTCGATCCGCGCGGCAACGTGTGGATCACCGGTCGCGCCAAGGACACCATCGTGCTCGCCGGCGGCGAGAACGTCGAACCGGAGCCGGTCGAGACCGTGATCAAGACGTCGACGCTGGTCGAACAGGCGGTGTGCGTCGGCCAGGATGCGAAGGGCCTCGGCGCGTTGCTGGTGCCGCGCTTCGAAGCGCTCGAGGCGGCGGTGCCGCGCACGCAGTGGGACGTGCGCGACGGCGTGCTGCACGGCGACGCGGTGCGCAGCCTGCTGCGCCGCGAACTGGATCGCGTGCTGGTGCGCGACAACGGCCTGCGCCCGTGCGACCGCGTCGTCACCTTCGCGGTGCTCGCCGAAGCGATGACGCCGGAGAACGGCCTGCTGACGCAGACGATGAAGGTGCGCCGGCACGTGGTGGCGCAACGCTTCGCGCCGGTGCTGGCGACGATGTTCGGCGGCGGCGACTAGCTGCGGCCGATCGCCGGCGGCACCCGCCCGAACGGCAGCAGGCGCGGCGGGGCGTCGGTGCTGGCGGCGGGTCCGAGCACGCGCAGCAGTTGCGCCAGCCAGTCGCCGGCGAACCGGCAGGCATCGCCGAGCGATGCGCCGTGGGCGAGCCGCGCGGCGATCGCCGCGGCGAGCGTGCAGCCGGTGCCGCGCACGCGGCCGACCGGCAAGCGCTCGCGGCGGAACTCGATGCGGTCCTTGCCGCGATGCAGCACGTCGTCGCAGGTGGCGCCCTCGGCGTGCCCACCCTTCACCAACACCGCTTTCGCGCCAGCCTGCAACGCGCGGGTTGCTTCGCCGCCGCAGACCGCGAGCAGTTCGGGGTGGTTGGGCGTGAACAGCGTCGCTTTCGGCACCAGATGCTCGAGATACGCCGCCGGCAGTTCGGGGGTCGCGAGCAAGCCGCCTGCCGTTGCCGACAACACCGGGTCGATCACGATCGGGGTCGAAGCGGGCAGCGCCGCGAGTTCGCGCGCGACGGTGCGCAGGATCGCCGCGTCGGGGATCAAACCCACCTTGACGGCGTGCACGGGGCCATCGGCGAGCACCGCATGCAACGCCCGGCACCAGTGTTCGGGCGCAACCGCATGGCAGCGGCGAAAGCCGGCCAGACTCTGTTCGGTGGTGGCGAGCGCGATCGGCAGTGCTTCCGCGTGGTGCATTGCCACCACGGTGGCATCGACGGTGAGGCCCGCCCCACCCGATGGATCGATGCCGCCCAGCAGCAGGACGCGCCGCATCACGACACGCTGATCAGCACTGCGAGCACGACGCGACCGTCGAGCGTCACGACCAGTTCGTAGGTTCCCGGCAGCAGGTCGGCAGGCACGCGGAACGTCGCCTCGCGCGGCGTCACACGACCGAGCGTGAGCGAGCGGCCGCCGACACTCGCCTGCAGCGAGTCGTCGGGGAAGACGCCGCGCAACGTGAACCACTCGCCGGGGTGCGCCACGGCAGGCGCATGGCTCACGATCGCACGCCCGAGCACCGCCTGGCTGGTCACGAACACCTCGTGCATGGACACCACGCCGTCGCCGTCGATGTCGGCGGCGGCATCGGGGCTGCCGAGCTTGTGCAGCTGGCGGCGCACGTCGACCACGGTCTGCACACCATCGCGGTCGGCATCGCCGGGCAACGCACCGACGACGAACGTGCGCCCGACCGCGCGACCGCTGCCGAGCACGCGCACTTCGGGACCGACACCAGCTCCGATCGCGCGCAGCGTCCACGCGTCGGCATCGACGATCGCGAGCGCCACTTCGACGGTGCGACCGATGGCGTCGCCGGCGACGTCGCCGACGATGCGCAGCACGGCGGTGCCGTTGGCCGGCACCACGCAACCGGTGAGGGCGAGCGCGAACTCGCGATCGTCGACCGGCACCGGCAGCGGGCCCGCGACTTGCGTGGTCACGGCCGGAGTGCCGGCATCGCAGTACACGCGCAGTCCCGACAATTGCAGCGGCGCCACACCCGCGCCCGCAACCACGACGTCGATGGCGTCGACGGCGAGATCGCGCGGCGACACGTTGGTCAACGTCGTGCGCAGCAGTTCGTGTTCGCCCGCGGCGACGAGGCTTGGCGGCGCGAGCGGTTCGGACTCGACGACGAGGGAATCGCCGAACGAACTGACCAGGTCGAGCTTCATCACGACGCCGTCTTCGACGCCGAGCAAGGAACCCTGCAGGCCGGCGGGCGCGATCGGGAAGTCGGACGAGAACACGTAGCCGCCGACCACGGCGATGCCGCTTGGCGCCAGATCGACGGCGTCGAACGAATCCTGGTTCGTGCCGCCGAAGTAGGTCGACCACGCCAGCGTGTTGCCGCCGTTGGTGTAGTAATTGACGAACGCGTCGAGGTTGCCACCGCCGAACAGCGGCTGTGCCGCATTCGCCGTAACCGGCAACGACGCCCCCGCTTCCCCGACCGCGACGAACCCGGTCGGGCCGAGTGCGATGGCGCGCACCTTGTCGCCGGCGGGGCCGCCGACAAGCGTCGAGTAGCCCAGATTCTGGCCGTTGGCGGTGACCTGCGTCACGAAGCCATCGGTGTCCCCCGCGAACGCGGCCTGCGGCGCGCCGGGCGAAGTCGGCCAGTTGGTCGAGGACGTCTGGCCGCCGACCCACACGCTGCTGTCGGTGGCGACGCGCAGCGAGAGCACGTAGTCGTTGCCGAGGCCACCGAGGTACGTCGAGAACACCGCCGCAGCACCACTGCTCGCCAGCCGCAACACGACGCCGTCCGCGGCTCCACCGGAGATCGGCCGCACGGCGTTGGGCGTCACCGGATACTGCGCGCCGACCGTCCAACCGCCGACCACGAAATCGCCGGTCACCGGTTCGCGATCGATCGAGACGAAGGCGTCGCTGAGCCCACCGCCGTAGTGCGTCGAGAACACCAGCGACTGGCCGTTCGCCGCGATCCTCGACACGAAACCGTCGCTCTGGGCGCCAGGAATGCCGGACAACACCGGCTGCACGACGCCCGGCGTCGTCGGGAAGTTCGACGAGCTGGTCCAACCGGTCACCGTCATCACGCCGGTCGCGTCGACGTGCACGTCTTCGGCGATGTCGTCGAGGTTGCCACCGAGATACGTCGACGCCAGCAGCGAACCGCCGTTGGCGGCCAGCCGCGTGACGAAGCCATCACCGAGTTCGAGGAACAGGCTCGCGCCGCCGTAGTTCGGCAGCACGGCACCCGGCGTGGTCGGGAAGTCGATCGATTGCGTGTAGCCGACGACGCAGGCCGTGTCGCCAGGGCCGAGTTCAAGCCCGCGCACTTCTTCGTTGCGCGCGCCACCGAGATAGGTGGCGAAGACCAGCGCTGTGCCGTTGTCGTTGAGTCGCGCGACGAACCCATCCTGGCCACCCACGGTCCGGAACGCACCGGGAGTCGTCGGGAAGTTGGTCGAGCTCGCCCAACCGCCCACCCAGACACCGACGCCTTCGCGCCAGCGCAGCGCATTCACGCTGTCGGTGAGACCGCCGCCGAGGAAGGTGCCCCACACGACGCCCGGATCGACCACCGCGGCGAGCGAGGAATCCAGGTCGGTGGCGACGAACCCGTAGGTGACTTCGTCGAGCAACCGGAAGCGCACCGCCAACGGCCGGGGGCCCTGCGGCGTCTCTTGCCACGCGATCGGCGCTTCTTGCACGAGTTCGTGCTCGGCGCCTTCGAGCGTGAAGCGAGCGCACAGACGCCCTTCGCCGTCGAGCCGCAGTCGCTGCACGCCTTCGACGCGAGCGCGGAAGCGCGCCAGGTCGGCACCGGGCGCCAGCACCAGGTCGTACTCGAACGGCCCGCGCTTGCCCGACGGCAGGCTGCGGAAGGCGACATCGATGCCCGGATGTACGCCGCGCATCGTGACCGACGCGAACGCCGGCACGTCTTGCCGCCACCGGCTGCGATCACCGACGAGGAAGTGGCGGCGCGTCGGCAGTTCGTCGCCCGCCACGAAGCCCGGCGCCTCGACATCGAGGAAGCGCGTGCGCACCACGTTGCCGGTGACGGTGCGCTGGCTCGGCGTGACGGTCGCGTCGGCGCCCGTCGACGGCTTGCACCAGCGCTCGAAGCGCACCGTGAAGCCGTCGTCGCCGATCCAACCGAGCGTGTCGCCGAACGCGGCGTAACGCACGCTCGCATCCCACTGGCCGCGGTTGGGAACGAACTGCTGGCTGGCCAGCGTCGCCGCTACCGTGGCTGGCGCGGCGGGCGCCTGATCCGGAACGGTGAGGCCGCAGTCGCAACCTCGATCGGCAGCGAGGACGACAACGGTGGCGAGGGCCAGGTAGGACGCAGACAGACGCATCGTGGGGTGCAGAAAGCATACCTGCTGCCGCCAGCGTCGCGCGGGTGCCGAGTCCCAGAACGCGGCAGGCGACGCACCGCACCCGGCTCAGTCTTCGAGATCGCCGAGCATCGCTGCGTTGCCGCCCGCGACGCCCATGGCACGGAGCACATTGCGTTCGAGGCGCCGTTCGAGCCGGCGCAGGGCCCGGGCATCGACCTCGAGCTGCACCGAACCACCGGCCACCGAACCGTGCCCGCCGCACGAGCCCTTCTCGCCTTCAAACGCGGTCTGCAGCAAGGACCAGGCGTCCAGGCCGAGTTCGGTGCGCACCGAGACGCAGTAGCTGGCGCCGACGAGACCGCCGCAGAACACCACGCGCACGCCTTCCATGCGCAGCAGCATGTCGGCCACTTCGGCCACCATCTCGGCGCTGGTGGTGCGGCCGAGCGAGCACAGCGTCACCCCGTCGTACATGCGCACCTTCGACAGCGCTTCCTTGAGCGCCTTGAAGTAGACGACGGGCAACTTCGGGTTCGTGATCGCCGCCAACCGCTTGCGGTCGACGTGCGGCGACAGGTAGTCGAACGCCTTCTGGTCGAGATCGCTGACGTCGCGCGACAGGTCGGCGGTGTCGGTGCGGATGCCGTAGGCCAGCGCGGTCGCCGCCTGCACGCTCGGCACGACGCCCGCTTCGAGCAGGTGGCCGGCCACGATCGAGCTGGTGGCGCCGATGTCGTTGCGAACTTCGAAGTAGGCGACGTCGGCGGGCCCGACCACGGCATCGGCGCACACGTGGTGGTCGATGACGATGTCGACTTTGAGATTCGGCGGCACGAACGTGTGGCCGAACCCGGGCTGGGTGTCGACCAATGCGACACAGTCGAACTGGGCCAGGTCGATCGCGTCGAGCCGGTCCATCTCGATCGCCAGCTCGCGGACCATCGCCTTGTTCTCGGCCCGCTGGATGCGGCCGCTGATCGCGAGCCGGCTGGGGATGCCGGCGGCCTTGAGGGCGAACTCCTGGAGCCCAACCGCCCCTCCGAGCGAATCGGGGTCGGGGTTGTTGTGCGTCAGCACCAGGAGCCGCCGACGGCTGCGCAGCAGTTCGAGCAGTGCCTGCGTCCGTGACGTTCCCGTGGGGCGGGGTGCAGGCTTCATCAGCGGTTGGGGGTTCATGTCGAGGTGCCGGCCGCATCGGTCGGCCATCGATACGCTCAGCATCGGTCGGCCGGCCCGGAGGTCTGCACCTACAGGCCGAACTTGTCGAGGCAGGAACGTATGCCAGGCAGCTCTGCAGGGGGTACGCCGGTGTCGAGTTCTACAACGGCCGGCAGGGCTGGTCCGGTCCGGGGTACATAGGTGGCCAAGATCCCATAGTCCACCCCACCAGCCCCCGGCGGCAGGTAGATGCCATCGCTGCTGGCATCCCCCAAAGTCATGCCACGACACCGGTTGGCAAATTTCTCGAGCCATTCCCCCTGCGCTTCGCCAAACACCTGCTCGCGGCGCGCGCACAGCCCCGCATCGTGCCAGTACGACAACCGCAGGTGGCCCAGGTCCTCGAACACGTCCTGCAGCGCGGCCGCGTCCGCCACGGCCCGCGCACTGCGGCTCTGGGTCAGACAGAACTCGATGTCTGGCATGGACTTGACGGCGGAAAACAGCTCGCGGCAGACGCGGTCGAGGGCGCCGTTGCGGCCGACGTTGGCGCGCGCCCGCAACGCCGCCGCGCGTTCGTGGGTCCAGGCGTAGGTCGGGTCGCCGAGGTCCTCCCGTTCGACCTCGCCAAACACCGGGACGACGCCGAGGTCGACCACCACCAACGGGCACTTCACCTGGCGTGCAACTTGCGCCGCCTGGTGGATCGACTTCTGCGCCATGGCGCGTTCGCCGTCCTTGGCCGAGGCGAGCGACTGCGTCGGGGAGCCTTCGGTCAGCGGATTGCCGACCCGGACCGCCCCGAAAGCGAACGGCAGGTCGCGCGATGCGTCGCGCAGTGCCCCCCAATCGACGGCGCGTGGCCCGGGCGCCGCCGCCAACCCCGCGAACCCCGCCTCGAGCACCGAGATCAGCAGACGGCGCGGGTCGGACGACCCGTGCACGGTCGCCCAGGCGGTGCCGAGGAATCTTTGCACATGCATGTGGATTGTTTTGCAGAACCCGGGCGCAGTAACCTGCGCGTCTCGGTTCGTTTCCCCACGGTAGCGGAGCACCCCCGATGCGCAGAAGTCTCGTCTTGTCAACTCTCGTCATCCTTTCCGGCCTGGTCGGCTGTCGCGCGCAGGAGGACCGGAAGAACCTGCAGAACTCGGTCACGCGCCTCGAACAGCGCCTCGCCAACATGGACGACTACCTGAAGTCGTTGCAGGCCGGGCAGCAGAAGCAGAAGGAGGAGCAGTCGCGGGCCCAGGCTTCGCGCGACGAAGAGCTGCACCGGCTGCAGAAGCTGCTCGCCGAGCACGAACGCATGGCGAAGGAGCACAAGGACAAGGCCGAGCGGCAGCGCGCCGAGTTCGAACGGGCTGTAGCCCAGCAGAAGGAAGCGATGGCTGCCGAGATGGCCCGCGTGAAGGACCAGCTCAACGCCGAGCGCCAGCAGATGCGCGCGCACGTTGCAGAAGAGCAAAAGCGCGTCGAAGCCCATGCTCTCCAGGCAAAAGCCGCCGAGAAGGACACCGCCGCACGCATGCGCGCTGAAATGGAGAAGGCCAACGCCAACGTGCGCCAGAACGCCGAAAAAGCGCGCGCCGACATGGAGAAGGCGAGCCAGGTCGCTGCGCAGCGCATGGAGAACGCCCTCAACGACGCCCATCGCCAACGCGATGAAGCGCGCCAACTCGCCGAACGCGCGCGCCACGAAGCCGAGCAGATGAAGAAGCAGCTCGGCGACAGCAAGGCCGCGAGCAAGGATCACGGCAATGATCGCGCGGCACTGCTGGAGGGCCTGTCGAACGAACGCCGCGAGATCAGCAAACTGCGCGCGCAGGTCATGGACGACTTGAAAGCGGCGAAGAGCCGCGGCGAGCAGGGCGACGAACTCGAGAAATTGCGCGCCGAGAACGCGCGATTGAAGGACCGCATCTCCCGCTTCGAAGCCGAGCACGCGCGCCTGAAGGCGGCGGCGGCTGCCGACGCCGAGAAGAAGAAGATGCCGCCCATGCTCGCCGCGCCCGTCGCTGCACGGCGCGTCGCTGCGATGACTTCCGACCTACTGCTGCCGCCGGTCGCGCCCGCCCACTCGGCGCCCGCGACTCCGGCCCCGACCCCGGCCCACGGTCACGCGCCCGGCACGATCATCATCAACAACGAAGACGGCGAGGTGCACATCCACATCCACGGCGGCTCGCCGCACGTGGTGACCAACTCGAACAAGCCCTCGGTTTCGAGCGCAACGCCGAGTGCCGCCAAGAAGCCGATGATTCTCTCGCTCGACGACGTCAAGGTCGTCGGCGCCGAGCCGAAGGTGCGCGCCCGCGCGCTGCCGCCGGCCGTGGTCGAAGTCGAGACCGCGCGCAAGGTGCCGAAGGCGAAGGCGAAGAAGGACGACGACGACGATGGCGACGACGAAAACGACAAGCCGCGCGCCAAGAACGTGAAGGTGATGTTCGCCCCGCTGAAGGCCTCGGACAAGGCACCGGCCACCGTCGAAGGCTTCGACGTCTTCGGCGCGCCACCGAAGAAGAAGACCGAAAGCAAGCCCGTCAAGCCGCCGGCGCGCACCGAAGAGAAGCCGAAAGAGCGCCGCATCAACGACGAAGACGCGCCGCCGATCGACAGCCTGATCCAGGTCCTGCTCAGCGCCTTCTGAGGGCTACTGGTCGAACGGCTGCATCAGTTCCTGCAGCCGCTGCAGCGCGCGCATGTGCAGTGAGCGCACCGTGACTTCCTTGGTGTAGCCGAGCAGCGGCATGATCTCGGCGAAGCTCTTGCCCTGGAACAGCCGCAGTTCGAGCACGCGCTTGTGCTTGTCGCTGAGTTCGCCGAGCGCCTTCTGCAGGCCTTCGCGCAGTTCCTGGTAGCGCACCAGCATGCTCTGCCGCGGGAAGCGATCGTCGGCGAAGCGCTCGCGACCACCCGTCTCGTCGAAATCGCCGAGGTGCTTGAGCTTGCCGCCGCCGCGCTTCTTCGCCCGCGTGCGCCGCCAGTAGTCGTTGAGCTTGCGGTGCGCGATCATGCGCACCCAGCCGGAGAACGACGCGCCCGGCTCGACCTTGAACTCTTCGATGTCGCGGAAGACCTGCAGCAGGACTTCCTGCGTCAGGTCGTCGAGGCTCTTGTCGGTGGGCATGTTCTGCCCGTGCGTCGCCTCGGCCACCCACCGCACCATCTTGTCGTGCAGGTTCGACCACGACACCTCGGCGTCGGCGCCCCCTTCGTGCTGCACCGCCTTCACATGGCGGAGCGTGCTCGACAAACGGTCGTCGTCCGGGGCAGGCACCTTCGGATCCTTGGCTGGCATGAGGTCGCCGAGCTTACCGCAAGGACGGCCCGGTCCGAACTGCGGGCTGCCGCCGACCCCCCGCGTCCGCTAGGTTGCGCAGCGAATGAGCAGCGACACGCGCATCGGCATCGTCGACATGGGATCGAACGCGATCCGTTTCCTCGTCGCCGAGGTGCGATCGGGCGCCACCGCGATGCTGGAGAGTCACCGCCTGCCGATGCGCCTGGGCCGCGACGTGTTCCACACCGGCCAGATCCCCGAAGCGACGCTGGCCGACGTCGTCGATGCGTTCCGTCGCTTTCGCGCCACCTGCGATCGACTGCAAGTCAGCACCGTGCGCGCGATCGCGACCTCGGCGATGCGCGATGCGCGCAACCGTGACCTGCTGGTCGATCGCGTGCGCGACGCAGCCGGCATCGAGATCGAAGTGATCTCGGGCACGCAGGAAGCCTATCTGCTCAAGCTCGCCGTCGAGACCAGGTGTGATCTGCAGAAGGGCCGCTCGCTGCTGGTCGACATCGGCGGTGGCAGCGTCGAACTCGTCGTGGTCGAGAACGGCAACGTGGTCAGCGCCGATTCGTACCGGCTTGGCGCGCTGCGCATGCTCGAGGCCCTGAACGGCAGCGAAGCCTCCGGCGAGACGTTCGTTGAACTGCTGCACAAGCACCTGAAGAGCCTCGAACACCGCATCGCCGACCGCTTCGAGTCGCTGCGCATCGACCGCTACATCGCCGTCGGCGGCAACGTCGAGAGCCTGACCGACCTCGTCGCGCTGCACACACCCGCGCGACGCCAGGACGGCATCGAATCGCACGCGCTCGCCGATCTGCGCACCGAGCTCGACGACCTCGCCCGCCTGCCGTTGGCCGAACGCATCGACAAGCGCGGCCTCAAACCCGACCGCGCCGACACCATCGTCCCTGCCGGCATCGTCTACGTGCACCTCGGCCAGCTCGCCGGCACCGACCGCGTGCTGGTGCCGCGCGTCGGCATCAAGGACGGACTGCTCGTCGAGATCGTGCAGGGCCACCGCGAAGCCTTCGCCGCCGAAGACCACGTCGATGTGGTGCTGTCGTCGTGCCGGGCGATGGGCCGGCGCTTCCACATCGAGAGCGGCCATGCCGAAGCAGTGTTGACGTTGGCGCGCCACCTGTTCGACCAGACCAAGGAACTGCACGGCCTCGGCGGCCGCGCCCGCGTGCTGCTGGAAGCCGCCGCGCTGCTGCACGACGTCGGCGTCGCGATCAACAACGACGGCCACCACAAGCACTCGCAGTACCTGATCCAGGCCAGCGAACTGGTCGGGCTCACCGACGAGGAACGTTCGATCGTCGCCATGCTGGCGCGCTACCACCGCAAGTCGCCGCCGCTGCGCGAGCACGAAGAGTTCATGGCGCTGCGTCGGCGCGACCGCACGCTCGTCGAACGGCTGGCCGCCTACCTGCGCCTCGCCGACGCGCTCGACCGGCAGCACTCCGGTGTCGTGCGCGGCGTCAGCGTGAAGATCCGTGAAGAAACCGTGGAGCTTCGGCCAATTCTGGCCGGCGATCCGCGCACGCGATTGACCCTCGAGGCCAAGGCCGTGGAAGAGAAGGGCGCCCTGTTCGCGCAGCTGTTCGGCCGCCGCCCGGTGCTGCTGCCGCCATAGCCGCGCTCCGCCGAGCCTCGCACCATGACCGACAGCATCGAAACCGAATTCAAACTGCGCGCCCGGCGCCCGCTCGAAGTCGCGGCCGTCGATGCCGCCTTGCGCGAACTCGGCGTCGTCTGCCGCACGCAGGCGAGCAGCCAGCACCTCGACGTGTATCTCGACGACGAGGCGGGATCGCTGCAGCGAGCGGGCATCGGCCTGCGCCTGCGCCGCGGCGCGAACGGCAACCGGCTCACCTGCAAGCAGCGCACGAAGGGCCGCGATGGCCTCTTCGTCCGGCTCGAGGACGAAGCCGACTGGAGCGCGCCGTCGCTGCCGGCAACGGCGCGCGACCTGCCGGGCCCGATCCGCGACGCCGTCGAACCGTTCGTGCTGGACCGCCACCTGCTGCCCGTGCTCAGCCTGAGCACTTCGCGCGACACGCGCGTTATCACCACGGGCGACCAGGATCTGTGCGAACTCGCGATCGACCGCGTCGAAGCGAGCGCCGCCGGCCGCTCCATCGCCTTCCAGGAAGTGGAACTCGAAGTGGTCGACGACACGGCCGCCAACGAACGGCTGACGCTGGCCCTGCGCGAGCGACTGCCGCTGCAGGCTGCCGACGACGACAAGCCCGGCCACGCTTCGCATTGCCTCGGCCTGCACGAACGCACGACGGCGCCGCTGGTCGCCGGCGCCGAAGTTGCCCTCGCCGATTCCGTCGTGGCGCTGACGCTGCAGCACTTCGACGCCATGCAGAGCGCCGAAGTCGGCGTGCGCGCCGATCGCGATCCCGAACCGCTGCACACGATGCGGGTGGCGGTGCGCGCGCTGCGCAGCATCGTGCGGGCGTTCCGCGACCTGTGGCCGCAGGACGTCGCCGAACGCCTGCTCGATCGCCTCGCCGAGCACGGTCGTCAGCTCGGCTCGGTGCGCGACCTCGACGTGCTGCTGGCCGGACTCGCCCGACAGCGGCGGCGATTGCCTGCACCGATGCAGGCCGCCGCCGACCGCACGCTCGCCTTCTTCGCCAACCAACGCACGACCGCCAACGCCCGACTGCAGGAATGGCTGCGCAGCGACGCTCGCCTGCAGGAACTGCGCGCGCTGGCGCAATCGCTCGCCGCCGTCGACCGCGCCGCCGCCGCGGCAAACCTGCGCACCGCCATCGCCGTCGTGCCGCGCCTCGCTCGCGCCACCGCCGGCCTGCGCAAACTGCTCGGCAGCATCGATCCCGAACTGCCGCTGGAACCGGTGCACGCGCTGCGCCTCGCCGGGAAACGGCTGCGCTACCTGGCCGAGCAGTTCGCCACGCTGCCCGGCCACGACTACGACAAGTCGCTGCGCGCCGTGGCGCTGCTGCAGCAGTCGCTCGGCGCGATCTGCGACCACGAGAACGCCGCCCAATGCCTGCTCGGCCAACTGCACCAGGCCGCCGCCGCCAGCGCCGACGGTGCGATGACCGCAGCGACGATCGGCGCGTTGGCCACACTGCACGGCCGCGCAGCCGCGAAGGCGCGCCGGCGGGCACGCAAGGTGATCGCCGCGGTCGATCGCAAGAAGGTGTGGCGCCGCTTCCCCGGCGTCGCGGAACCGGACGCCAACCTGGCAACGTGAGCCAAATCGTCATGGGCCCCTTGGCGTAAAACGCCACCAGGAGGGCATTCGCAGCGTGGGTTGCGGCAGCACCGCCGCCGCCCCTTCCACGGCACGACCCTTGCTCCTGCGCCGGGCAGTCCTAGTGACGGAGCCCAACATGCAGAAGAGCAACCAAGCGACCCTTCCCCAGCCCCGCGACCCGTTCCAGACCCTGTTCAGCCGCCTGTTCGGCGACGCCGCACCGGAGTTCTTCGGTGCCGTCGAGAGCGCGGGCGCGCCGCGCACCAACATCGCCGAGAACGAAACGGCGTACGAGCTGTCCTTCGAGCTGCCTGGCCTCGACGAGAAGGACATCCACGTGCACATGCAGGACCACACGCTGACGATCACCGCGGAACGCAAGGACCAGCGGGAGACGACCGGCAAGCGGTGGCACCGCGTCGAGCACCGTTACGGCCAGTTCGCGCGCACGATCTCGCTGCCGCAAGACGCTGCCAACACCGGCATCGAAGCCGTCTACCAGAAGGGCGTGCTCGTGGTGACGGTGCCGAAGGCACCCGAATCGCGGCCGACCAAGATCCAGGTGCGCGGCAACTGAGATTCGACCGCAGCCGCGCCTCACCGTAGCCTGCGCCCGTGATCACCCTGGTGCAGCGCGTGCAGAAAGCGCAGGTGACCGTCGCCGGCGAAGTCGTCGGCGCGATCGCTCAGGGCCTTGTCCTGTTCGTCGGTGTCGAAGCTGGCGACACGGAACTCGACGCCGACGCGACCGCGACCAAGGTCGCGGCGCTGCGCATCTTCCCTGGCCGCACGCCGACGGATCTCGCCGTCGGCGACGTCGGCGGCGGCTGCCTCGTCGTCAGCCAGTTCACGCTGGCAGCCGAACTGCGGCACGGCAACCGGCCGGACTTCACCGCCGCCGCACCCCCCGCCCCGGCCGAAGCGCTCTACCTCCGGGTCGCCGAACAACTGGCCCAGAAGGTCCTGCCCGTGGCCACCGGGCGCTTTGGCGCTGCCATGCAGGTCGAACTGCACAACGACGGCCCGTTCTCGGTGGTGCTGACGGTGCGCGGCGGCAAGGTCGTCGCGCGTTCGGGTCCGCCTTCCTGACGTCCCTGCCCTTTCGATGCAACGCCCCGGATCGCATGATCCCGGCCCGCGATGCACGTCCTCTTCCTGGCCCCGGATACGCACGTCTACAACCATGGCTTCCTGCGCGCCCTGAAGGGCCTGGGGGTCAAGGTCTCGGCGATCGGCATGACCGGAGTCGACAAACTGGCGCCGGCCGCACGCCACCTGCTCGACGGCTACCGCCACTGCGACCGCATGCTCGACGCCGCAGCCCTGCAGAAGTGCGCGCAAGAACTGGCGACACCTGGTTTCGATCGCATCGAGACGATCGACGAACCGCTGGTCGAGCCGGCGGCAGCCCTGCGCGAACACTTCGTCGTACCGGGCCTGCCGTTGCGCACCGCGAAGCTGTGCCGCGACAAGGTCGCGATGAAGGCGTTCTTGCGCGAGAACACGATCCCGTGCGCGATGTCGGCGTCGGTGGCGAGCGCCGCCGAAGCGCACGCCTTCGTCGAACGCGAAGGCTTCCCGGTGATCTGCAAGCCGATCGCCGGATTCGGTTCCCTGGCCACCTACCGCTGCGCCAACACGAAGGAACTCGACGCCGCGCTCGCGAAGTCGAAACCGAGCGCCACCAACCAGATCGCCATCGAGGAGTTCATCGAAGGCCACGAAGGGTTCTTCGACACCATGTGCGACGAGGCCGGCGTCCGGCACGAGTTCGCCGCGCACTACTACCCCGGGTGCCTCGAAGCGGCGCAACAGCGCTGGATCTCGCCGCAGATCGCCGTGACCAATCGCATCGAATCGAGCGGCTACGCTGAATTGCGCGCGCTGAACCGACGCGTCGTCGATGCGCTCGGCATCCGCAACGCCGCCACGCACATGGAGTGGTTCTTCGGACCCAAGGGCCTGAAGTTCTCGGAGATCGGCGCCCGTCCGGCCGGCGAGAAGATCTGGGACATGTACGGCGTCGCCAACGAGTTCGACGTCTACCGCGAATGGGCCTTGGCGATTCTCGGCCGCCCGAGCGAACAGCGACCGACGCGCCGTTTCGCGGCCGGTTCGATCCAGGTGCGGCCGGGCACGGACGGCGTCTACACCGGCCATCGCGGCCTGCCGGAGGCGTTTGCGCGCTGCGGTGCGTGGCTCTACGAACATGCCGTGCCGACGCCGGGGACGCCGACCAAGGCCCTCGACAAGGGCTGGCTCGTCAACACCTGGTTCCGCCTGCGCCACGAGGACTACGACGAACTGCGCCGGCTGATGACGTTCCTCGGCGAGACGGTGAAGGCCGACGCGCGCTGACGCGCGGCGACTGCCGCCGATCAGGCGAGGCCGAGGTCGTCCATGTCCTCTTCCTCGAAGCCGAGGTAGTGGCCGAGTTCGTGGTAGAGGGTGATCCGGATCTGCTCGATCAAGTCGTCGCGGTCCTTCGCCGCGCGCTCCAGGTTGCGCTGGAACAGGTAGATCGTGTTCGGACTCGTCTGCGGCATGTCGAACTGGCTCGTCTCCGGCAGCGGCACGCCGTCGAACAAGCCGAGGATGTCGGGCGCGACTTCGTCGCGGTCTTCGCCTTCGGCGAGCTTCTGATCGGGCACGTCCTGCACGACCACCGGCACGCGATCGAAGCACGTGCGGAACTGGCGCGGCAGCTTGCGCGCGGCCTTGCGCACTTCGCGATCGAACTCGGCGCGGCTCATGCGCACCGGCGGCGGGTACTTGTCGGGTGCTGCGGCCGACGCCCGCAGGAAGAACGGCTCGGCCTCGTCGAAGCGACCGTGCCGCTCGAGCAACGCGCCGTGGATCACCTCGGCATCGACGATGGCGCCGGGGCACTCGCGCGCCGCCTGCACGGCCGTCTCCGCCTCGGCGAAGCGCCACTGCAGGAACAGGCTCATCGCCAGCCAGCAGCGCGACGACGGGCAATCCGGATCCTCGCGCAATACGGCCCGGAACTGCGGCTCGGCGTCCTTGGCCCGACCAAGGCCGAGGTAGGCATCGCCGAGCAGGAACGTCAGATCGAGCGTGTTGCCCTGCCGCTTCGCCATCGCATCCTGGATCGCCTCGATGCCTTCTTCGAGCTTGTTCTCGTCGAGCAGCTTTTCGATCTGCTGCACGACCGGGTCGCGGCCAACCTGGCCGTCGTTGTCGGGTGGCACGATGCCGAGCGGTTCGAGGTCCATGAGCGCCGAGAGACTACGTGTGGCCCGGGCTCGGCCGAAGTCCGTATTCTCAGGCCAGCCACCATGGCGCATTCTCGGTCCCCTCGGAGGCCCCCGATGACGTTCCAGCGGATCCTGTGCCCGATCGACTTCTCGCCCGTCGCCGCTGCGGCCATGGCGCACGCCGTCGGCCTCGCGCGCACGTTCCAGGCCGAGTTGGTGCTGCTGCACGTCGTGCAGACGTTCGCCTATCCGGCGTTCGATCTCGGCCTGGTCGGCGTCATGCCGCAGTTGCAGGACGAGCAGATGCAACGCAGTCGCGAACGGCTCGAACAGACAAAGACGGGCCTCGGGACCGGACTCAAGGTGCGCACCGAACTGCGCATCGGCGATCCCCGCGATCAAGTGCTCGCCGCCGCGCGCGAACTGAAGGCCGACCTGATCGTGATGGGCACGCATGGCCACACCGGCATCGCCCACATGCTGCTCGGCAGCACGACCGAACGCGTCGTGCGCCTCGCCGATTGTCCGGTGCTGACGCTGCGCACGAAGTCCGCCTGAGCTGGACTGCCGCCTCGCGGCCGTGCCGGCTCAGATCGTGAGCAGGCCCTCGCGGATCGCCAGCCGCGCCAACTCCGCCGCCGAGTGGCAGTCGAGCTTGCGCTGCAGGTTCTCGCGGTGCTTCTTGACGGTGCCGAGCGACAGGCCGAGTTGGGCGGCGACTTCCTTGTTGGCCTTGCCGAGCGCGAGCAGCTGGAACACCTCGCGCTCGCGCGGCGTCAGCGCCGCCAGGGCACTAGTGTCGTTCGCGCCCCCCGCTGAAATGCGGGGGCGCGACAGGTGTTCTGTCGCAGAGACTACCGGTCGGAGCCCCATGAGTTCGCAATGACACCCTGGATCGATTCTTTCATCTTCGGCGCCGCCAACTCGCTGCACTGCGCCTGCATGTGCGGTCCGTTGGCCTTGGCGTTCCAGGGCGGCGCCAAGGGAGCGATGAGCTACCACCTTGGACGTACGATCGCGTATGGGGCGATCGGCGTAGGACTCGGGGGGCTTGGCTCCGTACTCGGTACGCAGGAGCTCGGCACACCGACAGCTTGGGTTGCCTTCGTGCTCGCGGCCGGACTCGTGGTCCTGGCGTTGCTCGGCGAACGTGGCGCGCTCGCGATCCCTGGACTCGGTCGCGTGCTGCAGAACACGCTGGCACGGACCCGCGCCTGGTCACCCGCGGCCCGCGCCGGCGCGCTCGGCCTGTTCACGCCACTGCTGCCGTGCGGGCTGTTGTGGGCCGCGTGCGCCGGCGCCGCCCTCGCTGGCTCCAGTCTCGACGGCGGCGGCGTGATGCTCGGCTTCGCACTCGGTTCGTTGCCGCTGCTGCTGCTGGCGCAAACCCAAGTCGGCCGGTTGGCGCATCGCTTCGGGCCACGCACGTTGCAACGCGTGCAGCAGGGCGCCATGTTGCTCGCCGCCGCGACGCTCGTGTGGCGTGGCGTCGTGAGCATGCAAGGCCAGTCGTGTTGCCACTGAACCTGCGCCTCGTCAGTTGGAACGTGCACAAGTGCACCGGCGGCCTCGACCGTCGCCACGACCCTTCGCGCACTGCCGCCGTGCTCGCCGCCGCGGCGCCGGACATCGTGCTGCTGCAGGAAGTCGCGCAGAATGGTCGCTGGTACGGCAACACGCGCCAGATCGACGTGCTCGGCGACGCGCTAGGCTTCCCCCACCGCAGCTACTTCGTGAACGTCCGCTTCGGGCCGCGGCGCGGTGAGTACGGCAACGCCATCCTGAGCCGGTGGCCGCTCGCGACGAGCGCGAACATCGACTTGACGCTCCCGGGCAAGAAGGCGCGCAGCGTGCTGCACGCCGAAGTGCGCCTGCCGACCGGCACGGGCGGCCACCGCACGCTGCACTTGTTCAACCTGCATCTCGGTCTCGGCGAAGCGGAACGGCGCGAACAGCTGCGCCGCCTGCTGGCAGCGCGCGCGCTGCGTTCCATCCACAAGAGCACGCCAGTCGTCGTCGCCGGCGACTTCAACGACGTGTGGGGAACGCTCGGTTCCCGCGTGCTGGCGCCGGCGGGGTTGCGTGGCCCCGCGCGGCCGCTGCGCACGTTCCCGGCCTGGGCGCCGCTGCGCGCCCTCGACTCGTTGTGGGTGCGCGGCGACGTCCATCTTGCCTCGCTCGAACGGTTGCGCGGGCAAAGAACACGCACTGCATCCGACCACCTGCCCCTGCTCGCCGAACTCCGACTGTTCGTCTAGGCCGAGGATGCACGACACCGTGACGCCGCAGCGTTCGTACGCCAGCTTCGTCGACTCGACGCAACGCGATCCGCCCCGCGTCTCCGATACTCGGGCCAGTCGATGCCTGCCTTCCACGATCCCGCCAACTTCGCCTTCGTGCCGCGGCTGCAAGCCGCGCATCCACGCATCCTCGCCGAACTCACCCGGCTCGATGCCCACGACTTCGTGGCCAGCCCGGATTCGCTGACCACGGTCGCCGATGGCTACGACGAAACCGGCTGGCGTTGGTTCGCGTTGTTCGACGACGGCGCCGTGCCCACTACGGGTGCCGCGCGCTGCCCCGAGACGATGCGTGCCTGCCGCGAGGTGCCGGGCCTCGTCAACGCCGGCTTCTCGATGCTTCGTCCTGGCACGCACCTGTATCCGCACCAAGGCGAACGCGATGGCGTGCTGCGTTGCCACTTGCCGCTGCTGGTCCCGAACGGCGACGTCGCATTGCGCATCGCCGACGACGTTCGCCACTGGCAACTCGGACGCTGCCTCGTGTTCGACGATCGCTTTGTGCATGACGCGTGGAACCGCGGCGGTTCCGATCGAGTCGTGCTGTTGCTGACGTTCTCCACTGCCGAGGCACGATGAAGGCACCACGGCACGGAACCCGACGTTGGCGCCGCCGGGTCTTACTGCTGGCCATCGCCACTCTGGTCGCCCTCGCCCTGCTCGAAGTCGGCATGCACGTTCTCGATGTTCGGCGGCCAATTGCACGAGACTGGCCCGGCGACCACTCCGACCGAACGCACCCACACTTCGAACGGGATGCACTCGTGGGGTGGCGGATGCGCGCTGGGATCGAGTTCACCCACCACGATGAAGGTGTGACCACCCGCTACCGGGCCGACGCCAACGGACTGCGAACGGGCGACGGTGCGCCACCGCCCAACGCGCCGATCATCGTGCTCGCTGGAGACTCGTTCGTCTGGGGCGCGAGCGTCGAACATCCGGCAACGCTGGCTGGCCGGCTCGCCGACCACTACCGCGCCCACGTGGTCAACCTCGCACAACCCGGCTTTGGCATCGACCAAATCGTCCTAGCCGCGACGAAACAGGGACTGCCGCGACAGCCGAAGCTGCTCGTCGTCGGCATCTACCCACAAGACCTGCTGCGCAGCCACACCGCGTATCGAACCGACTTCGGCCTTAACAAGCCGACGTTCCGACTCGATGGCAACACGCTGGTCGCGTTGACATCGCAGGATGCGCCGAGCTGGTTCGGACGTTGGCTGGAGAACGACTGCCGGCTGTTCGGCCTGTGGCGTTCCGCGGAACGGAACCTCGGCACGCAATACGGCTTCGGCGGCTACTGGCGGCTCAACGCAGCGCTGTTGGACGACCTGGTTAGCGAAGCGAAGCGAGCGGAAGTACCTTTGCTGATCGTGCACGTGCCGATGCACTCCTGGCAGCCTCTTCCGGCGCTGACGGATTGGTGCCGCCAACGTGCCGTTGCGCTGGTCGATCCTACAACCGCACACGCGGAGAAACCCGTTGGCACTTACTTCGAGCCGGCCGGGCACTTCACACCGGTCGGCCATCGCATGTTGGCCGACCTCGTGATCGCCTGGATCGATCGATCCGGAATTGCTCGCCTGCGTTGACCGCACCACGCAGCCGAGACCGGCCGCCGCCAACAACGCCTAGCGCGCTGCCGATGCGACGCCAGTTGCGATCGTGATCGCCCCGTCGGCGACCCCCACGTGCACCACGCAGCCGTCCGGAATGTCGCCGGCGATCAGTTTGCGGCCGAGGCGAGTCTCCAGTTCGCGCTGCAAGTAGCGCTTCAACGGCCGCGCGCCGTAGACCGGGTCGTAGCCCTGGTTGCCGAGGAACGTCTTCGCCTCGTCGCTGACGTCGAGCGTGATGCGGCGATCGGCGAGGCGGGCGCGCAGCGCCACCAGCAGCAGGTCGACGATGCGGCGGATCTCGGCGCTCTGCAGCGGCTTGAACAACACGATGTCGTCGATGCGGTTGAGCAGCTCGGGCCGGAAGTGGCGGCGCAGCTCGCCCATCACCTGGTCGCGCGCCGACTCGCGGATCGTGCCGTCGCGCGTGATGCCCTCGAGCAGGATCGGCGCGCCGATGTTCGAGGTGAGGATCAGCACGGTGTTCTTGAAGTCGACGGTGCGCCCCTGGCTGTCGGTGGCGCGGCCGTCGTCGAGGATCTGCAGCAGCACGTGGAA
>SXGT01181349.1_pt1 | contig 26493 bp, 25 predicted proteins | sample 3176221 | NCBI WGS metagenome assembly SXGT01 (sample SAMN11356862, study PRJNA531348) | freshwater metagenome | isolation source: freshwater sample F1-120 | place: China: Fuxian Lake, Yuxi | collected 2017-12-25
GGCGGCGGCATGGGCGCGGCGGGACTGCTCGAGGCGATCCAGGCGTAGCCTTGCGCCGCGCGCCCCGCCTGGCGTTCGGGCTCGCGTTCGGCTTCGCGCTCGCGTGCGGCCTCGCGTGCAACGAGAAGGAGGGCAAGGGCCCCGAGTACCCGAACACGGGGGACGCGTGGGGCGAGCGCTGCGCGTCTGCGGTGCGCCGCAGCGTCTCGTGCGGGACCATCCCCCTCGAGCAGGAGGTCGACGGTGTCGCCGTCTGCATCAAGTCCGAGGCGTGCGCGAAGGGCAACCTCCGCGCCGACGCGCTCGCCCACTACATGGAGTGCGAGTCCAACGCGCCGTGCCCGACGTCGTGCGTCGACTCGATCGGCGCGTCGATGTCCCCCTCCGACGCGCACGGCGCCCTGAAGGACGCCTGCCAGAAGATCCCCGCGCGCTGCGTCGGGCAGAAGCGCGGCTGCGAGGCGATCCTCACGAGCCACGTCTCCCGCATGTTCTCCGACGCGATCCTCGGCGAGCTCAAGGCGTGCACGGCCACCGACGACTGCGCCATCGTCGGCGACTGCATGAGCCGCAAGGTGTCGGAGGTGGGGAGCGTGATGTTCATGTGCAAGAACGCGATGCCGAAGAAGACCTGACGTGGACGTCGCGATCCTCGGGTGCGGAACGGCCGGGAGCGCCGCGGCCATCTTCCTCTCGCGGCAGGGGCATGACGTCACGGTGTACGAGCGCGTGCCCGATCCCGGCCCGGTCGGCGCCGGGATCACGCTCCAGCCGACGGGCATGCACGTGCTGGCGCGCCTCGGCCTGTTCGAGGAGGTCACCCGACGCGGCGCCCGGATCGATCGGCTGCTCTGCGAGACTGTGGGCGGCCGCGCGCTGGCGGATCTCTCCTACGACGTCGTGAGCGATCGCTTCTACGGCCTCGGCATGCACCGCGGTGTCCTCTTCCAGAGCCTGTTCGACGAAGTGAGGCGATGCCCGCGCGTCACCATGAGGATGGGCGTGACCGGGGAGGATCTCCGGCCCGCGAGCCCGCCAGGCTTCCAGTGGGTCCTCGACGATCAGGGCGGGAGGCACGGCCCCCACGAGCTCGTGGTCGTGTGCGACGGCGCGCGGAGCCACCTCCGCGACGACACGCACATCCAGAAGAAGGTCGCCCCCTACCCGTGGGGCGCGCTCTGGTTCGTCGGGAGGGATCCCGATCGCGCGTGCGGGAACGTCCTCTACCAGTCGGTGCGGAGGAACCAGCGCATGCTGGGCCTCCTGCCCACCGGTCTCGGTCCGGATGGCGCCAACGCGACGCCGCTCGTGAGCCTCTTCTACAGCCTCCGTGCCGATCTCGTGCCGGCCTGGAGGGAGCGCGGCCTCGAGGCGTGGAAGAAGGAATGCCTCGAGATGACGCCGAAGTGCGCCTTCGTGCTCGACCAGATCCACGACATCGACCAGGTCCTCTTCGCCGCGTACCACGACGTCGACATGTACCCGTGGAACACGCACAACGTCGTGTACCTCGGCGACGCGGCCCACGCGATGAGCCCGCAGCTCGGGCAGGGCGCGAACCTCGCGCTGTACGACGCGATGGTCCTCGCCGACGCGCTCGCCGCGACGAGGTACCTCCCGCTCGCGCTCGCGCGGTACTCGCGCACGCGCCGCGCGCACCTCGGGTTCTACCAGTTCGCGACGCGCTGGCTGACGCCGTTCTTCCAGGGCGACGTCGAGATCCTCGGCCTCCTCCGCGACGTGGGCATGCCGATCGGCCTCATGCTGCCACCGTTCCGCTGGTACATGGCGCTGTCGATGACGGGCACGATCGAGGGCCTGTTCGGCCGGCTCGAGCTCCCGGAGCTCCCGGAGCTCCCGGAGCCGTCGTGAGGCTGGCGAGCGCGCTGGTCCTCGCGCCGCTCGTCGCGTGCGGGGCGTCGGACTCCGGGCGAGGCCCCGGTCATGCCCCGGTAGGAACGACGCCCGGGCCCGCCCCGGCGCGCGCCCTCCCGGTCGCGTCCGCCGCGTCGCCGACCGCGCCCGCGCTGCCGCACGCGAAGGGCAAGCTCACCGTCGCCGAGGCGCGGACCTACATGGTCGAGCTGCTGAACCGCGATCGCGCGACGCAGGGCCTCCCGCCGCTGGAGCTGGACCTCGGCGCCCCGACGCGCGCGGGGCAGGCCCACGCCGAGGACATGGCGCGGCTCGGGTACCTGGGCCACTGGGGGAGCGACGGCTCGGTCCCGGAGGAGCGCCACACGCGCGAGGGTGGCGCCGACATGGTGCTCGAGAACGCGTCGTGCTTCACCGACGAGCGCCCGCGCACGCTGGACCCGGCGCCGCTCATCGATCGCGACCGGGTCGAGCAGGCCGAGCGGATGTTCTTCGACGAGGTGCCGCCGAACGACGGCCACCGGAAGAACATCCTCAAGCCCGCGCACAACCGGATCGGGATCGGGATCGCGCAGCCGATCGCGACCGAGACGGAGCTGCCCGTCCCGTGCTTCTCGCAGGAGCTGGTCGATCACCATGGCACGTACGACGCGGTGCCCGCGTCGGCGCGCGTGGGCGATCCGGTGCGCGTCGCGGGGAAGCTCGCGCCGCCGTGGGAGGTGACGGCCGTGGGTCTCGCGCGCATCGAGCCGCCGAAGGCCCTCGCCCCCAGCGTGCTGAACCAGCGGCGATCGTACCCCGTGCCGCGCCCCTACGAGCTGTTCTGGAAGCGCGGCTTCGTGACGCGGATCCCGCTCGAGATCGGGCCCGGCGGCGCCTTCTCGATCGCGACGACGCTCGACGACAAGCGGCAGCCGGGGTTGTACGAGATCAGCGTGTGGGGGAAGGTGCCGGGGGGCGAGCACGTGATGCTGGGTCTCCGGACGATCCGGGTCGACTAGGCGTGTCGCGGATGAACTCCGACACCACGCGCACGAACCGCGCGGGGTCCTCGCAGTGAGGGTAGTGCCCGACGCCCTCGAAGATCGCGAGGCGGCTCCCGGGGATCCGGGCGTGCGCGTCGAGCCCGTGCTGCACGGGGATGATCGGGTCGGCGTCGCCCCACACGATGAGCGTCGGCAGCCCGAGCGACAGGTGCAGGCGGTCCTTCGCGCTCACCGACTGGCCGCGGTGATCGACGACGGCGCGCAGCGTGAGGAGGAACGCGCGACGCGCGTCCGGATCGAGCAGCGACGCGTACGAGCGGAACATCTCCACGGTCGCCGGCTTCGGGGCGGCGCCCAACCGCGAGAGCCAGGCGCCCGCCTTCGCGGCGAGATCGCGCAGGCCCGGTCGCGTCCCGAGGGGGAGCGCGAGCTCGGCGCCGGGAACGCTGAGGAGCCGGAGGATCCCGCTCACCTCGGTGCCGAGCCCGCCGCTGCCGACGAGGACGAGCCGCTCGCACCGCTCCGGGAACTGATACGCGAGCTGCATCGCGACGCCGCCGCCGTACGACTGGCCCACGATCGTGGCGCGGTCGTGCCCGAGCGCGTCCATCAGATCGCGGACGACGCTCGCGAGCGCGCCGAGCGAGTAGTCTGCGCGAGGCTTCGCGGAGTCGCCGTGGCCGAGGAGATCGGGCGCGAGGACGGTGAAGTCGCGCGCCAGAGGCGGCGTCGCGTGGCGCCACGTCGCGGAGCTACCCGCCATCCCGTGGAGGAGCACGACGACCGGGCCGCTCCCTTCGGACCGGTACGCGACGCGGTGGCCGTTCAGGGTGACGTGCGCGGCCGGCATCGGGGGACACCTTAGCGCGTCCCCTTCTCATTGACAAACGTCAGTGACCGGATATGGTCCAGCGATGCTCCTCGCGTACGTCCTCGGATCGGTGGTCGCCGGGCTCGGGATGCAGTTCGCGATCGGCGGCGTCATCGAGCTCCTGTACTACCGCCGTGGCCGCGCGGGCGCGGAGGCGTGGAAGTGCCAGCCCGCGCGCTGGCCGAGCGCCGCGAATCGCAGGCGGGAGATCCTCCTCGGCGCGGCCAACATGACCGTCGCGTCCATGGCGTCGGGCGCGTTCGCATGGGGTGTCGCGACCGGCGCCCTCCGGACGACGATCTACTTCGACCGGGGTAGCGGGATAGCCGCGTCGGTGGGCCTCACCCTCGCGTACTTCCTCGTCACGGACCTCGGTCTCTACGCCGCGCACCGTTTCCTGCACCGCCCCCTCCTCTTCCGGCACATCCACCGCTGGCACCACAAGTTCACGTCGCCCACGCCGTTCACGGCGGCCGCGATGCACCCGGTCGAGTTCGCGCTGTACCAGTCCATCATGGCGGCGCCGCTCTTCGTGCTCCCCATCCCGCTCGTCGGCCTGGTGGGCGTGCTGCTCTACCAGAACTACGTCGCGCTCATCGATCACTCCGGCGTCCGCTTCCACTCGTGGTTCCCGTGGCAGCCGCCGACGCAGTTCCACGACGACCACCACGTCCACTTCCACGTGAACTACGGCCAGAACCTCGGCCTCTGGGACCGCCTGTGCGGCACGTGGCGGCGTCACGGGCGTCGGTACGGCAAGGAGGTCTTCGGGGGCCGCGGCGAGGCGATCGGGGGCGCGCGTGACGAGGGACTCGTGGACTACAGCCGGGCGCCGCGGATCGGCGAGGAGGTCCGATCCGCGACGGAGCGCCAGGAGGCCTCCCCGTGATGGCGCCGGTCGTGGAGGTCCCGGACGGGGCGCGGGAGGCGCTGTTCCAGAGCTGGTTCGTCACGCTGCGCGATCCCGTGGCCCGTCCACCGCTCTTCCTGGGCCTCGAGCTGACGATGTACGCGTGCGCGGCGTTGACCTTCGCGCACGCGCTCCGCGCCAGGCGCGCGGGTGAGGCCTGGCCGCCCTTGCTGTGGGCGTCGACGTTCGCGTACGGGCTCCTGATCGAGATCGTCTCCTACAACTTCGTCGACAACTTCACCCACGGCCCCTTCACCCTGATGTTCTACCGCGACAAGCTGCCGCTGTACGTCAGCGTGCTCTACCCGGTGTTCATCTACACGGCGGCGATCACCGTGCGGCGCCTGGGCCTCGGGCGCGTGGCCGAGCCGCTCGTGACGGGCCTCGCCATCGTCGCGATCGACTTCCCGTTCGACGTGTCGGGCCCCGTCGCGCGGTGGTGGGCGTGGGCGGACGGCGATCCGAACATCGCCTACCGGTGGCACGGCGTGCCGGTGACCAGCTACTACTGGCACCTCGCCTTCGGCGGGATCCTCGTCGCCCTGTGCCGCTGGCTCGCGGGCTTCGTCTCCAGGCGCCGCCACCCCCTCGCGGCCTCGCTCGCCCTCGCGTTTCCCATCGGTCTCGGCACGATGGTCCTCGGCTTCCTCGCGTTTTTCCCGTTTCACATCCTCAAGGCGCTGCACGTGTCGGACGGCCTCATCGTCGGCGCGCTGCTCGGGATCTCGGCGCTCGTCGCCGTCGTCGCGAGGAAGACGCCCGCTCCGAAGAGGGAGCGCGGCCTCACGGCGGTGCTCGGGATCTGGTACGGCTATCACGCGATCGTCGCCTTCGCACTCGTGGCGAGATGAGCACCCTCCGGGACGAGCAGCGCGAGAAGACGCGTGATCGGCTCTTCTCGACGTCGATGCGCCTGTTCCTGCGGCGTGGCTACGAGAACGTGAGCATCGACGACGTCGTGCGTGCTTCGAAGGTGGCGCGGGGTACCTTCTACTTCCACTTCCCGAGGAAGGACGACGTGCTCCTCGAGGCCATCGCGCGCGGCGAGCAGACCATCGTGGCGCGCCTCCGCGCCCTCCGGCCGCCGTTCTCGCTCCAGCGATCCCTGTCGACGGCGACGGACGCGTTCGTGGAGGTGTGGGGCGATCGCCGCGAGCTCCTGTCCCACGCGGGCTCGGTCGCGCTCCGGCGGATCGGCGCGGATCCCGCGGTACGCGACGCCGATCCGCTGCGGATCGAGCTCGCCGCTCAGCTCGATCGCGCGATCGAGGACGGCGAGCTGCTCTCGGTGCTCCCGGCGCAGATCCTCGCCGACGTGTTCCTCCTGCAGGTGTTCACCGGCCTGATGGCGTGGAGCGCGCGCGGCGAGCCGCCGCTCGACGTGATGATGCCGGCCGTCATCGATCTCTTCCTTCACGGGGCCGAGGGGTTCGGGCGGGCGTCGGGGGCGTGACGGCCGGCTCCCCGCGCTCACGGCCCGCAGATGAGCGTCGCGACCTTCGTGTAGACGTCCTGGAACGTCCCGCCGAGGCACGCGCTCGTGATCGCGGCCTTGCCCGCCGTGAAGGCGTCGGTGCACGCCTTGGTCTCCATCGTGTCCTTGCAGACGTCCGCGTCTGCTGCGTCCTGGCAGGCGAGGATGAGGGACTGGTCCGCCGGCGCCGAGCTTCCGAGCGGGCACGCCCCGCACGCGGAGAGGCGGCACTGGGAGAGGTTGACGGCGTTCGCGACGCACTCGGGCTTGGCGATGGTCAGGTACGCGCAGAGATCGGTGTTCACCGCGGTGAACTTCTCGTTCGCGTGCAGGAGGACCGGGAAGTTCGCGGTCGTGCCCGCGTCTCCCACGGGCGCGCCCTCGAGGCAGCTCACGCACGCGTTGTTCGCGCTCGCCTCGATGAAGGCCTTGCACCCGGCCTCGGTGACCCCCGGGCCGAGGCACGACGTGTAGAAGTTCCCTATCTGCGTGCCGGTGCAGAGGTTCTGCTTCGACTTCGCGCTGGTGGCCGCGAGCTTCGTCGCCTTGGACGCGTCGTAGCAGCCCCCCGCCCCCGAGTCGTTCGACGTGACGCCGGTGTCCCGTACGCCGGTATCGGCAGGCCTCGCGTCCGCCGCCGCCGACCCTCCGTCGGCCGGAGCGGGCGTGGCGGCGGTGCTGCTGCACCCGGCGGCGGAGGCGAGCCCGACGACGATCGCGATGGGGACGAGGGAGAGGACGGTCTTCGGAGACATGCGGGGATCTTCGCGCAGTCGGCGCCCGAGCGCCAGCCCCGGCCTGCCGAGCCGCGCGCTACTTCGCCTTCTTGTAATATCCCACCAGGGTCGCCTGCCCGACGATGTGGCCGTCCATCGCCTTCTCGAGCTCGGCCTTCGTGGGGGTGCCGAGGTCGGGGAGCATCGTGTCGAGCGCGTACAGCTTGAAGAAGTAGCGGTGCCTCCCGATCGGCGGGCAGGGGCCGCGCCAGCCGGTCTGTTTCCAGTCGTTCTTCCCCTCGCGCGTGCCCGGGGGCAGGGTCGCCTTCGTGGCGCCCTCGGGCGTGCCGAGCGTCACGGGGGGCATCCCGTAGAGCACCCAGTGGACCCACACCGTCTTCGGCGCCCTCGGATCGGGCGCGTCGGGATCGTCGACCACGAGTGCGAAGCTCTTCGTCGTGGGCGGCGCGCCCGACCACGCGAGGGCCGGCGCGGCGTCCGTGCCCTCGCACGTGTGCCTCTGGGGGATGTCCGACTCGTGCTTGAACGACGTCGACTGGAGCTTCATGGACAGGACGGCACCTCCGCTGGGCAAGGGAGCGAGGGTCTGGTGGATCGGGTCGAGCGTCGCCGCGATCGACTCGCCGGGGTGCCGCTGCCACCACACGTAGGCGGCGACGATACCCAGGACGAGGGAGGCGGAGAGCAACAGCTGCGACGATCGCCCCATGCCCGGAAGTATGCGACGACGAGGCCAGGTGGTGCACGGCGAAAATCTCCGGACAAGGTCCGCGCTGACCGGCGGCCCGCCGATGATGGACTTCCTCGGCGCGAAGGGCGACCACCGGTTCGTGCTCGGAGGCGCGTTCCTCGTCGCCCCGATCCTCGACGGCACGAGCAAGCGGGACGTCGTCCTGCCCGGCGGCGCGCGCGGGTACGCTGGACGGGCAAGGCGTATGGCGGCGGGACGACCGTGGCCGGGTACGACGCCACCGGGCTCGGGACCCTCCCCGTCCTCGTCCAGGACGGCGCCCTCGTGCCGATGAGCGTGCGCGACGGCGCGAACGGCCTCGGCGACGCCACCTCCGCGGGCGCCCTGACGCTCCTGGCCTACCCGGCGCGCGCTCTCTCGCGGTTCTCGCTTCTCGACGAGGACGGCAGCCGATCGAGCTGACCGCGTCGGCGTCCGACGCGTCGAGCACGGTGAAGGTCACGGGATCGAAGCGAGCCCTCCGCCTCCGCGTGCGCGCGGACGCGCCCCCCGCGCGGGTCACGGTGAACGGCGCGCCCGCCACGTCCACCTTCGACGCGGCCACGTCCTCCCTGTGGATCCTCGCGCCCGCGGCCCCGTCGAACGAGGTCGTCCTGGCCCGCTGACGCCAGAAACTTGGCCGAAACGGCCCGCTTCGTAAGCTCGGCGCGAGATGCCTCCCAAGTCCGATCCGGGCGACACCGCCTGGCTCCTCGTGAGCTCCGCGCTCGTTCTCCTCATGACCCCCGCCCTGGCCCTCTTCTACGGGGGGATGGTCCGGAGGAGGAACGTGCTCTCCACCTTGATGCACTCGCTGGCGGCGATCCCCATCCTGAGCGTCGCGTGGGTCGCCATCGGCTATTCGCTCGCGTTCGGGCCGACGCGCGCGGGGCTGATCGGCGGGCTCGACCTCGTCTTCCTGAAGGGGCAGGTCAGCGCGACGCGCGGGACCGTCCCCGCCCTCGCGTTCGTCGCCTTCCAGATGATGTTCGCGGTGATCACCCCCGCGCTCATCTCGGGAGCGTTCGCGGAGCGGATGAAGTTCTCGGCGTACGCCGTGTTCATCGTGCTGTGGTCCCTCGTCGTCTACTACCCGGTCGCGCACTGGGTCTGGGGCGAGGGCGGCTGGATCGCCAGGCTCGGCGCGCTCGACTTCGCGGGCGGCACGGTGGTGCACGCCACCGCGGGCGTGAGCGCGCTCGTGTGCGCCCTCGTGATAGGCAAGCGCCTGAAATACCCGGAGGAGCGGCCCCTCCCCCACGATCTCACGATGACCCTCACGGGCGCGGGCATCCTGTGGTTCGGCTGGTTCGGCTTCAACGCGGGGAGCGCCCTCCAGTCCGGGCAGCTCGCCGCCCTCTCCTTCGTGACCACGCACCTCGGCGCGGCGGGCGGCGCGCTGTCGTGGCTCGGCGTGGAGTGGTGGCACAGGCAGAAGCCGACCGCGCTCGGCGTCGCGTCGGGCCTCGTCGCGGGCCTCGTCGCGATCACACCGGCCGCGGGGTACGTCGCGCCGTGGTCCGCGATCCTCATCGGAGGCGCCGCGGGGCTCCTCTGCTACCTCGCGGTGCTCGCGAAGTACCGCTACGGGTACGACGACTCGCTCGACGCGTTCGGCGTGCACGGCGTGGGTGGAATCTCCGGTGCGCTCCTCACCGGCGTCTTCTGCCAGAGGCGCACGTTCCCCGAGATCGCCGATCCGGTCGGCGCGGACGGGCTCCTCTTCGGCGGCGGCGTGAAGCAGCTCGGTGTCCAGGCGCTCGCCTGCGGCGCCGTCGCGGCCTACAGCGCGCTCGCGACGTGGGCGCTCCTCCGGCTGGTCGATCGCCTCGTCGGCCTCCGCGTCAGCGTCTCGGACGAGCGCGAGGGCCTCGACGCGACCCAGCACGGCGAGGACGGACACGCGGGCTGACGCAAGCCGTGCGGCCCGGAGCCCGGGCGAGCACGGCGTGCGCGGGACGAAAGTTGAACGCGCGCGGAACGTGTGCCACGTTTCACTCGTGGACCGACAACGCATGCTCGAGATGGCGCGCCGCGACCAGTGGCGCGTCGACGATCTCGACTGGAGCGTCTCGCCGCGCCCGCTCTCCCGCGAGCACGAGATCGCGATCTGCCAGTACTTCACCGACATGAGCGGCATCGAGCTCCTCGCGGGAGAGCTCTTCAAGGTGCAGCGCGACAACGCGCGCGATCCCACGCTGCGCGCGATCTTCCAGACGTTCGTGGTCGACGAGGCGCGGCACGCCGCCGTGGCTCGGCGGCTCGTGGCGCACTACGACGTGCACCGCTACCAGAAGTACGAGCTCAACCCGCACCTCGTCGGCTTCCGCGATCACTTCGTGAAGGCGGTCCGCGCGCTTCCACCCGACATCGCGAACACGTACATCACCACGGGCGAGCTCCTCCTCGACATCGCGCTCCTGCGGTCCATCGACGACTTCGTCGATGACGACATGAGCCACCAGGCGATGCGCCTCATCAACCGCGACGAGTCGCGGCACATCGCGGTCGACTACCACATGGCGGAGTACTACTCGTCGGCGGAGTACGAGCGCTGGATGGACGCGCAGCCGAAGCGGCGCCTGCGCGATCGCGCGCGCGGGGCGGTGGCGTTCGTCGGGTTCGTGTCGCACGCGCAGCCCTTCTTCAGGGACGTGTTCTTCCGGCCGATGGAGCTCGTCGATCCGGAGGGCAAGCGCCTCGAGGAGGCGTTCAAGCGGGTCCAGCTGCTCGGACGCAAGGACGGGAGCGGAAGACCTCGCCCGTTCCTGCGGTTCCTCCGCATGCTGCAGGACCTGTTCGAGCACAGCCTCGGGCGCCGGGCGCTCGGGCCGGCGATCCAGCGGATCACCGGCGTGGATCCGAAGGTCATCCGCGTGCTGCACACGAAGGAGGAGCTGTCGCGCGCGAAGACCATGTCGTTCGACGCGATGGCGGAGGAGGCGCTCGCCGCCAAAGGGGATCGCGCGGCGTAGCCGACCGCGGGCTTGCACGCCCACCGGGATGGAGTCAGAATGCGTCACTCATGGGTGAGTTACGCAGTGCACGGCCGCTTGTCGCGCTCCTCGTGCTCGCCGCCTGCAGCGGCCCGACCGTCGGGACGACCCCTCGCGGTCACGAGCCCGCGGGCGCACCGACCGGCGCCTCACCCGCCGCCACGACCTCCACGCCGGACCCACCGGCGAAGCCCCCTCCGCTCCCGATGCCACCGAGCGGCAAGCGCGTCGGGGCCACGCCGGGGGAGGCGGGGGTCGAGTTCCGCGTGTGGGCTCCGGGCGCGACGTCCGTCGATCTGACCGGCGAGGCCACGGGCGGCGCGCGGGTCGCCATGACGCGGGAGGCCGACGGGCACTTCGCGACGAGCGTCGCGTCGGCGCGCGGCGGCCAGCGCTACCACTACGTGATCCGCGCCTCGACCGGCGAGGAGCTCTCGCGGCTCGATCCGCGCGGCCGTCAGGTCGACGGGACCGAGAGCGTGATCGTCGACCCGCGGAGCTTCGCGTGGCAGACGACCACCTGGTCGCCGCCACGACGCGAGGACACGGTGGTCTACGAGCTCCACGTCGCGAGCTTCGCGCGTCGCGGCACGGACGTGGGACGCTTCGAGGACGTGGCGGGCAAGCTCGACTGGCTCGCGGGGCTCGGCGTCAACGCGATCGAGCTCATGCCCGTGAACGGTTTCAGCCCTTCGTCGCCCAAGGGCTGGGGCTATGGCCCCTGGCACTACTACGCGCCGCACACGGCCTACGGAACGCCAGACGATCTGCGGCGGCTCGTCGACCTCGCCCACGCCCGCGGCATCGCCGTGCTGCTCGACGTCGTCTACAACCACACGTCCAGCAACACGCCCCTGAAGTGCTTCGACGCCCCCTGCGGCCTGGACAACGGCATCTACTTCTTCTCCGATCCCGCGTACAAGGCGACGCCGTGGGGCCCGCGCCCGAACTTCGCCCGCCGGGAGGTCGCTGACTTCTTCGTCGACAACGTCTTCTCGTGGCTGTCGGAGTACCGGATCGACGGCTTCCGGTGGGACTCCGTCTCCAACGTACGCGCGATCGACGGGCAGGGGACCGTGCCGGGTGGCTCGGAGCTCATCCGGACCTCGAACGCCGTCACGCGGAAGGTCGCGCCGGGGGCGCTCCTCGTCGCCGAGGACCTCAAGGGATGGGATGGCATCACGAAGGCGGCCGCGGCGGGCGGGCTCGGCTTCGACACGCAGTGGGAAGGCGGCTTCTACTACCCGCTCGCGGGCGTGATCACGCCGGCGGACGACGCGTCACGAAACGTCGGCACCGTCCGCGACGCGCTCCTCGGGAGCTACAACGGCGACCCCTTCCAGCGGCTGCTCTTCACGGAGAACCACGACACGGTGGGCAACGGCGGCGCCCGCCTCCCCTCGCGGATCGACCCGGCGGACCCGGGAAGCTGGGCGGCGCGCAAGCGCTCGATGCTCGCGGCGGGGCTGCTCTTCACGACGCCCGGCGTCCCGATGCTCTTCATGGGCCAGGAGATGCTCGCGCGCGGCACGTTCGAGAGCACGCCCGACCCGCTCGACTGGACGCTCGCGGCGTCGCACGGGCCGATCGTCGCGTTCTACAGGGACATGATCTCGCTCCGGAAGACGAGCCCCGGGCTCCGGGGAGCGAAGGTGGCCGTGCCGCACCTCAACGACCAGGGCGGCAACAAGGTCATCGTGTACCGCCGCTGGGCCAAGGGGGGAGACGACGTGATGGTCCTCGTGAACCTCGCGAAGAAGACGTACGCCCAGTACGACATCGGCCTCCCGGCCGGAGGCACGTGGAAGGTGAAGATCGACTCGGACGACACGAGGTACTCGGCCGACTTCGCCGGCGCGAAGAACGGCGACGTCATCGCCGTGGCGACGCCACGGGACGGGATGCCGTTCATGGGGAGCCTGAAGGTGGGGGGGTACAGCGTGATCGTGCTGGAGAAGTGAGCGCCGCCGTCACGCCGTCGCGGTGATCTCGACCTCGAGCCGATCCGAGAGCCGGAACGCGTTCAGCGGGCCCTTCACCGGCTTCACCCCGAGGGCCTTCAGCGAGAAGCGGGCGCGGCCCGTGTACGTGTCGCCCGCACGCGTGATCGGGAAGCTCGCCGTGCCCTTGCCGCACGGGAGCGTGAGGGTCACCTTCCCCTGGGCACCCTCGACGGTGACGCTGGCGCGTATCTCGCCGGGTCCGATCGCGCCCGTGATCTTCCCCTGGATGTCGCGACGGTCGGCGTCGCTCAGCACGCCCGGCTCGACCGCGTCCCTCTTCACCGCGCCCAGGATCCGGATCTTCGACACCGTGAACACAAGCTCCGCGCGGCCACCGGCGTCCGTGCGCTCGGTCACCCGCGCCTCGTCGGGGATCGCCTCGAGCGCGAGATCGTGGGCGAGCCGCGACATCAGGCCCTCCGCATACGTGTAGAGTACAGCTTTTGCAGCGCCGAGCGTGGTCACTCGTCCTTCGCCTTTCCTGTCCAGTCCCACCGCAAGCCGACCATGATCTCACGGAACCCGCCCGTGAAGATCCCCTCCGGGCGGCGGCTCACGATGTACAGGTTGTCCGGGGCGTTCTTCACGAGCAGCCTCACCGTGACGCCGCTCGGCTTGTGGCGATAGCGCGCCGTGAGGTCGAGGTTCGCGAACGCCGGGATCTCCCCGACGCGCCCCGACCCGTCGTCCGGCACGGTGTTGCGAGGGTCCGCGAACTGCCTCCCGGTGTACGCGACCGCCACCTGCGCGCCGAACCCCGTCGCGTGTTCGAAGTCGAGGGCCGTGGTCGCCGTGTGGAGGGGCGCGTACGGAAGGAGCATGCCGTCCGTGTCGCCGCCGACGAAGACCGCGCGCGAGAAGTTGTACCGGGCCACCAGGTCGAGCGCGAAGCCCAGGCGGAGGAGCTTGCCCGGCTCGAAGGTCGACTGCGCCTCGACGCCGTAGTGGCGCGTGCGACCGCCGTTCACGAGCAGGGTCTGGCCCGCGTCGGTGGACGCGATGAGCTGGTTCTGGAAGTTCGTGAGGTAGAGCGTCGTCTCGGCCTTGAGCCACTTCTCCGGCGCGGCGCGCGCGCCGATCTCGTACTGGATGTTCTTCTCCGGGGACAGCGCCTGATCGAAACCCTTCGGGTTGACCGCGCTCGTCACGCGCGGCGGCGCGAAGCCGACGTGGAGCCCCCCGAAGCCGTGGAGGCGGCGCGTGCCCACCGTGAGCCCCACGCCCGGGATCACGCCCGTCGTGCGGCTCCCGCCCGACGACACCACGTCGACGCCGCCCTGGCGCCCCACCTCGCGGCGCATCGCGGCGTGCTCGAGGCGGAGGCCCGGGGTGGCGAGCAGCGTGGGCAAGAACGCCATCCGATCCTGGACGAACGCAGCGAACGCATACGTCCGGTGGCTCTCCGCGAGCTGGAGCGCGCCCGCGTCGGAGGTGGGGGTCTCGCCCTGCCGCTGCTGGTAGACGGCGCTCTCGCCGAGGATTCTCCCGCCTGCCTCGACGGTGTGGCGCACGGAGAGCGTGGAGAACCTGTGCTCGACGCGCGGCTCGACCCCGGCGACCTCGTACGTGCGATCGAGGATCGTGTTGGTGCGCGCGAGAAAAATAGCGCCGTTCGGGAGATCGATGTCGCCGACGACGCGGTCGTAACGCTGACCGGAAATGGGTGTCCGCGTGTAGTCCTGCCGCCGCCACAGGCGTGACGTGGTGTACGCGTAGACCATCGTCTTGATCTTGGTGTCGTTGCCCACGCGCTCCTCGTGGAGGAGCGACACCTCGTAGCGTCGGAGCGTGAGGCGATCGTCCCCCTTGATCGTCGCGCGACGCGGCGTGGTCTCGAACATCGCCTGCGTGAGCCCGACGTCTCCCGAGCGCGAGCCGTCGTCATGGACGCCGAGCTTCAACGTGAGCTGGCCCGTGTCGGACGTGTCCCACGCCACCTTCCCGAAGACATCGGTCGCGGTGAACGCCTCGTCGCGGAAGCCGTCCCCCTTCTTGTGGAACGCCTGAACGACCCAGCGGACCGGCCCGACGCGATCGCCGTACATCCCGAGCACGCGCGCGTAGGCGTAGTCGCCGCCGAGGACGTCGATCGCGGCGCGCTGGCGGTCCGGCGGGCGAAGCGTGAGGAAGTTCACGACGCCGCCGATCGTCTGCGGTCCGAAGAGGATCGATCCGGACCCCTTCACGACCTCGATCCCGCGCATGCGCTCGATGGGCGGCGCGTAGTAGAGGTCGGGCTCGGCGTAGGGGTTGATGGCCACCGGCACGCCGTCCTCGAGCACGAGCACCCGTCGCGATCGCCCCGGGTCCAGGCCGCGGATCCCGATGTCGAGCCGCTGCCCGCCGCCCTCCTCCTGACGCGCGACGACGCCGGGCACGCGGCGGAGCATCTCGGCGGCGTCGTAGGGCTGGGTGCGTTCGATCTCCTTCTCACTCACGATCGCGCCCGATCCTGGGATCCGCTGGAGCGCCTCCGCGCGGTCGCCGATCACGCGCACCTCGACGACGGGAGCGTCCTCGGCGCGCGCCGACGCGACGCTCGCGACCGTCGCGGTCGCGACGAGGAGGCCCCGGGCGCGGGCGCGGGCGATCATTGCACCTTGCACACTTTCTGGCCGCCGCACTTGCCCGAATAGCACGGGCAGTCGCCGTCGACGGCGCACGGGAGCGTGCACCGGGATCCGTTGGAGAACGTGGCGCAGGTGCCGGTCACGCAGCTCGCGCTCTTCTCGCACGGGGCGCCGAACGGGCAGTTTGCCGTGCACACGCCCGCGAACGACGGTGGTGGCGCGCAGCCGTCGAGGCCGGGCGTGCCGGCGGAGCAGTCGCACGTGCCGTAGCCGAAGGACGCGCTCACGCACTTCGCCCAGCCCTCGCCCGTCGAACAGGGGCAGGCGACGTACTCGCCGGGGTGACACGCGGGGCGATCCGCGTTGGAGCACGCTCCGACCACGGAGATCCCGAGCGCGACGACCGCGGCGATCGCTCCGGCAGACGTGGCCTTCACGGGACGAGGATAGTCGAAAGATCGGGCGGGGTCCCGCTCGAGTTCGGCGTGGTCCGGGACTTGCTGACACGCATGGCATGCGCCTCGCCGCCTGGATCAACGCCGCCCCAATCCTCGCCCTCCTGCTCGCCGCATGCTCCGACGCGGGCGATCCCGACGGCACCTCCGGCTCGCCCGCCGGCCAGCGGACCTCGACGTCCGCGCGGACGTCGCCCGGCCCCTCGACCAGCACCCTCTCGGACGCCGGTGGCGGCGGAGCCGGACAGCACACCGACGCGGCCGCAGACGCCGCGCGCCCCGCGACGGGGCTCATGTCCACATGCAAGGTCGTCGGCGTCCCGGGCGACTGCGGCGCGGGCCTCCAGTGCTTCAACTTCCCGTCGAAGGGCATGGTCTGCACGAGGTCGTGCACGAAGGCGACGGAAGCGGCCGACTGCCCTCAGCCGCAGACGGGAGGCTGCAACAACCAGGGCGTGTGCCGGCCGCCTGGGTGAAGATTCCACCACCTGAGGGCCCGCCTCATCGGAGCAAATGTAGGCAACGAGGCCGTTCGCTCCGCCCGACGCGAGCCGACCTGAGCTAGCATGCGGCCGTGCGGACGCTGTACGGACTCTCCTACTCGCCGTGGACCGAGAAGGCGCGGTGGGCGCTCGACCACCATCGGATCGCCCATCGCTACGTCGAGCACCTACCCCTCGTCGGCACGCCGTGGCTGCGCCTGAAGAGCGGCAAGACGTCGGGGCGCGTGACGGTGCCGTTCCTCGAAGGTGAGGGCGAAGCGATCTCGGGCTCGATCGACATCGCGCGCCACGTCGACGCGCTGGGCCGCGGCACGTCGCTTTTCCCGGAGGGCCGATCGGGACCCATCGTGGACCTCGACACGGACGCGAACGAGATCCTCGACGTGGCGCGCGCCCTCGTGATCGAGCGCACGAAGGCCGATCCGGACGTGCAGCGCGAGGCGGTGCCGGGCTTCGTGCCGGGCTTCCTCCGGGGCGCGTCGATGCCGCTCACGCGCGTGACGGCGGGCCTCCTCGCGCGCAGGTACGACGCGCCGAAGGACGCGGAGGCGAAGGTGGAGTCGGTCGTGCTCCCGCGGCTCGCGAAGTGGCAGGACCAGCTGGGCGACGCGGAGTACTTCCTCGGCTCGTTCTCCTACGCGGACGTCACGACGGCGGTCACGCTCCAATGCGTGGAACCGGTCGCGGACGCGCACATGAAGCTCGGACCCGCGACGCGGCGCGCGTGGACGATGCCGAAGGCGCGGGAGAGGTTCCCGGGCCTCCTCGCGTGGAGGGACCGGATGTACGCGCGGCACCGGCGGGGGTAGCTCTGGCTTCGGCCCTCACACGGTGAGCCGCGTCCCCGCGCGGGGCGCGACGGCCCCGGTCATCCCCGCCGCATCGAGCGCCGCCACGAGCCCGCGCTGCGCGCGTTCCTCCCCGTGCACGAGCGCGATCCGGTTCACCCCGCCGGTCGCCCGCATCGCCTTCGCGAAGCCCACCAGATCCGCCTGGTCCGCGTGGGCCGACAGCCCGTTCAGGGTCACGACCTCCGCCCGCACGTCGCGCTCGACGCCGAAGATCTTCACCCGCGGACGCTTCTCGACCAGCCGACGCCCGAGCGTGTGCTGCGCCTGGAAGCCCACGATGGCGATCGCGCTCTTCTCCGACTCGATGTTCGCCTTGAGGTGGTGGAGGACGCGCCCCGCCTCGCACATGCCGCTCGCCGAGATGATGATCGCGCTGCCCTGCGACGTGTCGATCGCCTTCGAGTCCTCGCGATCGGACACGTACCGCAGGCGGTCGAAGTCGAACGGAGAGTCATGGCCCTCGATGAGCGCGCGCGTCTCCTTGTCGTAGCACTCGGGGTGCAGCTTGAAGATCTCGGTGATCTTCACGGTGAGCGGCGAGTCGACGTACACCGGGATCTTCGGCAGGAGGCCCTTCGTCGCGAGGCCCTTCAGGTAGAACACGACCTCCTGCGCGCGCTCGAGCGCGAAGCTCGGGATGATGAGCTTGCCACCCCGCTTGTGCGTGCGCACCACGAGCGCGAGGAGGTCCTCCTCGATGGTCTGGATCGGCTTGTGGAGGCGGTCGCCGTACGTGCTCTCCGTGATCAGGAGATCGCAGCCGCCCGTCGGCACCTCGGGATCCCGCAGGATGGGCATGTCCTTTCGCCCGAGGTCTCCCGTGAACACGACGCGCTTCTTGGCGCCGTCCTCCTCGACCTCGAGCAGCGTGATGGCGCTTCCGAGGACGTGTCCCGCGTCGAAGAAGGTGACGTCGACGCCGGGTGAGACGGGGACGCGGCGGCGGTAGGGAACCGAGATCATCTGCTCGAGCACGCGCACGACGTCGTCCGGCGTGTAGAGCGGCTCGACCGGCTCCATGTCGACGTGGTCCTTCTCGATGCTCCGGTTGATGTAGCGCGCGTCCTGCGCCTGGATGAGCGCCGAGTCCTCGAGCATCGCAGCGCACAGGTCGCGCGTTGCAGGCGTCGCGTAGATGGGCCCGTCGAAGCCGCCCTTCACGAGCAGCGGGAGCGCCCCCGAGTGGTCGATGTGGGCGTGCGAGAGGACCACCGCGTCCACCGAGCGGGGGGAGAAGCCGAGGTCCTTGTTGGCGGCGATCGCGTCCTTCCGCTTCCCCTGGACGAGCCCGCAGTCGAGCAGCACGGTGGCGTGCTTCGTGTGGACGAGGTGCTTCGACCCCGTGACGGTCCCGGCGGCGCCGACGAACTCGATCTCCATGGGGGCCAGCATACCCGATCCGGTGTACGATCCGCGCCCATGCCCCCGTTCGGGACGAAGCGCCCGGTCGACACGATCACGCGCCAGGTCGCGAACCCGGAGAGCGCGTACGGTGCGACCGAGATCGCCGAGGACGATCCCTCGACGCTCAGCCTGCGCGACGCCGACCAGATCCACGACACGATCGCCTCGGGGCCCACCTTCGTGACGGGTCTCGATGCCGAGCTGGTCCCCGAGGAGCCCGAGCGGCGCTACCGCCCCAAGGCGCTCCTCGGCGAGGGCGGAATGGGCGAGGTGCGCCTCTCGCACGACCGGCACATCGGCCGCGACGTCGCGATGAAGATCATGCGCTCGCCGAAGGACAAGACCGCGGAGTTCCGCACGCGCTTCCTCCGCGAGGCGCGCGTGCAGGGGCAGCTCGAGCACCCGGCCGTACCGCCCGTCTACGACCTCGGGCAGGACGCCACGGGCAAGGCCTTCTTCACGATGCGTCGCCTGCGCGGCGAGACCCTCGAGGCGATCCTCGAGCGCCTGCGGAACAAGGACTCGCAGGCGCGTGCAGAATACACGCGTCACCGGCTGCTCGCCTCGTTCCAGCGGGTGTGCCTCGCGGTCGACTTCGCGCACAAGAAGGGCGTCGTCCACCGCGACATGAAGCCGGGGAACATCATGTTCGGTGACTTCGGCGAGGTGTACGTGCTCGACTGGGGGCTCGCTCGCCTGGTCGAGGCACGCTCGTCGGATCGCGACTTGCCGCCGTCCAGCGAGCGCGCGCCCGTGGCCGACGACTCGGGCGCCGAGACGGACGTCGGCGCCATCCTCGGCACGCCGGGCTACATGGCGCCGGAGCAGATCCTCGGTCAGATCGAGGAGATCGACGCGCGCACCGACGTGTACTCGCTCGGCGTGGTGCTGTTCGAGATCCTCACGCACGAGCCGCTCTTCACGGCGAGCGCGGCGAACGCCATCTTCCGGCAGACCCTGCAGGGCGTCGAGACGCGCCCGTCGCTCCGCACGCCCGATCGGGACATCGATCCGGAGCTCGACGCGATCGTCGTCCGTGCCACGAAAACCGCGCCCGAGGACCGCTTCCAGACCGCGCGGGAGCTCCACGACGCGCTCGAGCGCTACCTGTCGGGGGATCGGGACGTCGAGCAGCGCCGGGCCCTCGCGCGCGTCCACGCGGACCGGGCCGCCGATCTTGCGGCGAAGAGCACCTCGTCGTCCGACCCGTCGGATCGAAAGGCGGCCCTCCGCGAGCTCGGCCGCGCCCTCGCGCTCGACCCCGAGAACCCCGAGGCGCTCCGCCTGCTCCTCGGGCTGGTCACCGACCTCCCGAAGACGATCCCACCCGAGGTGGAGGAGATGGCGATCGCCGGCGAGAACGCGATGCGGCGCGCCGCGCACCGCGTGGGCGCGCGGATGCTCGGCCTCGCGGTGGTCCTCGTCTTCGTACCCATGTTCCTGCTCATGGGTGTGCAGAGCTGGGGCCACGCCGCCATCGTCCTCGGCGCGTGGTCGACCGCGGGCGTCGTGAACCTCGTCATGTACAAGACGCGCCGGATGATGCCGGCGCCGTTCGTGCTCTTGCTCACGGGGATCGCGGTCGCGTCGGCGTCGGTGTTCTTCGGCCCGCTGGTCTTCACGCCGGCCATCGCGGTGGTGACGACGACGGCGTACGTCACGAGCGGACAGCGCAGGTGGCGCTTCATCGCGGTCCTGATCGGCTGCCTCACGGTGCTGCTCCCGAGCGCGCTCGAGCTGGCCGGCATCGTGAGCCCGTCGTACACCTTCGACGGCACCGCGATCCACGTCGTGTCGCGCGCCGTGAGCTTCCCGCCGGGCATCACGCAGGGGGTGCTCCTCGTGACGCAGCTCCTCCCGGTCATGGCGGTCGCGTACTACGTCGGGCGCTACCGGGATCTGCTCGTGTCGGCGGAGCTCAAGAACCACCTGCGCGTCTGGCAGCTCCGGCAGCTGGTGCCCGAGGAGGCCTCGGGCGCGCTGACGCCGGCGTCGAACGAGTCGGTCGGCTCGCTGCGGATTCTCCACGCGCCGACGGTGAGGATCCATCCCCCGCGAACCTGACACGCTCCAGCGCGGTTGCCCCCCCGGCGTGCCGCTCGTGAGGCTCAATCCGCCGCGAACGTGAGCTCGAAGGCGCTACCCTTGGGGCCTCGGCGCGGCGAGGTCACCGCGTCCATCACGGCGACGACCTCTGCGTACCGGAGATCGTTGCCGGCGTGGACGACGACCTGATCCCGCCTCCGATCGCCGGGATCCCGGTGGACGCCCCAGTTGTTCCACTCGCCCTCGATCGTCCTCGCCAGCTCCGGGAAGCGGATGGCTTCGTGGCCGTGCTCGTCGGTGCTGCGGCGGCTCGTGCGGGGCACGTCGACCTTGCGCACGACGTCGGCGCCCTCCTTCCACGTGAGCACGAAGCGCGTCTCGTCCGGCACCGCGACGTGGAGCTTCCGCTCCTTCTTCGGCGTGCAGTTCCCGTCCTCGCACGGCGACGGCGGACCGGGTACCTGCGCGCTCCCCTCGAGGCGCGCCATGTGCGACCACACCGCCGTGATCAACAGGAACGAGATCGTGACCATCAGCAGATCGATCATCGGGATCATGTTGATCTCCGAGTCCACCGCCCGCCGCTCGCCGCCGCCGCCACCACCTTCGACCGAGACTCCCGCCATCTGACGCCTCCTGAAAGGGACCGGCGAGGCTGGACCGGGAGACGAGGCGAAAGTTCCCGCCGCCGAACGACGTCGCGACGATTTCCCCTGTCGAACTGGACATTTACCGTGACGCGCGATCGCCTGCGCGGCCCGCGAGCTCGAGCGTCATCTCGACCATGGTCGTCCTGAACCCGTGCCGTTCGAAGAGCGCGCGCGCGTGCGCGTTGCTCGCTCGGGATCCTCGACGTGGATGAAGCGCGCTGGATCGATCGCGTGGTGCATGCGGACGAGACGGCCGGCGAGGCGCGCCACGGCGCCCAGATCGTCGGAGGTCGCCGGGCGGATCTTCGGGGGGTCGGGCTCGGGCATGACATCCCTGTCGGGGTGGTGGGCCCAGGATCAGGGCACCGTCGCGAGGATCGCATGAATTCCCCTCGAAAGTCGCCTTCTCGCGCCGTGCCAGAGTGGCACATCGCTTGCGAAGTGTGCTCCCATCCTTTCCGATCCGGAGCGAAGCGATGCGACGACGTGTGACCCTCTCCCTCTCCCTTGCCCTCCTCGGCGCCCTCGGCCTCGCCGTCGTCGACGTGCGTGACGCCGCGGCGTGCGGTGGGTGCTTCGTGCCTCCCACCGAGCGCACGCAGGTGACCGATCACAGGATGGCCTTCTCGATCTCGAAGCAGCAGACGGTGCTGTGGGACCAGATCACCTACAGCGGCAACCCTCGCGACTTCGCGTGGGTCCTCCCCGTGCGCGCCGGCACCACCGTGGAGCTCTCGCGCGACCAGTGGTTCGCCGCGCTGGACGCCTCCACCCAGCCGAGCATCCGGGCGCCGAACACGTACGGCGGGAGCTTCGGCTGTGGCGTCACCGGCTGCGGGCAGTCGGAGGCGACGAGCGCGCTCGCGTCGGACGGCGCGAACGGCGGCGTGCAGGTGATCTCACAGTCCGTGGTCGGGCCCTACGAGACCGTGACCCTCCGCTCGACGGATCCGAAGGCGCTCTCGGTGTGGCTGAAGGATCACGACTACTCGATTCCCCCGGCCATCCAGCCGACGATAGACGCGTACGTCTCGGAGAGGTTCGACTTCATCGCGCTCCGCCTGCGGCCCGACTGCAACACCCGATCGATGCAGCCCGTGCGCGTCGTCTCCCCCGGCGCGGATTCGACGCTTCCGCTCCGCATGGTGGCTGCGGGCGTCGGCGCGAACGTCGGTATCACGCTGTACGTCATCGGCGAGGGGCGCTACCGCCCGAAGGCGCCGTTCGTCGAGGTGCCCATCGACTACGAGGCGCTCGTGTGGGACCGCTTCCAGAACAAGTCGAACTACGACGCCCTCTCGCAGCAGGCGATGCAGTCGAACGAGGGGCGCGGGTGGATCACGGAGTACGCGGACAACCCGCAGATCTCGGATCCTGCGTTCGGCGGCACGCGCCAGTCGTTCGCGGGCCGCACGCCGGGCCTGTGGCAGTCGTACACCGGCCTGTGCCGATCCGGCGCGAGCCCGAGCCCCGCCACGTCACCCACCGCGGTCCCGAGCAGCCAGGTCCAGGAGCCCTGCCCGGACACGCCGGACGCGGGGATCCGGACGGCGACGGACTCCGGCGTGGACGCGGCGAAGGTGGACTCCGGCGTGGCGGACGCGGGCGCGGACCCTGACGCGTCGACGGATCCGGACGCGTCGGCGGACGACGGCGGCGCGCTCGACGCCGGGGCCGCGGCGAAGGACGCGGGCGTGGACTCGGGCGCGAAGAAGGACGCGGGCTCCTCGAGCTCGAGCGCCGTCTCGCGCTGCGAGGGGTTCGACGATCTCGATCTCGCGACCGCCGGCATGAACCCGAAGGACGTGTGGCTCACGCGACTTCGCGCGCAGCTCCCTGCGCAGATCCTCCAGCTCGGAGACCTGAAGCTCGAGGCGCACCCGTCGCAGACGTTCGTGGCGAACGAGCACCAGGCGGTCCGCTTCTCGGACGAGAAGCGCTCGGGATCGCGCGCCTCGATCAGCGGCCAGGCGCACGAGGCCTACGGGACGTGGGCGCTCGTCGGCGTCGGCTTCGTCGCCGTCACGGCCTTGCTGCGTCGCCGCAGGAAGGGGTAGACCTCGCGGCATGCCGGAGCTGCCGGACGTCGATCTGTACGTCACCCGCATCGCGGAGCGCGTCGTCGATCGTCCGCTGATCGGCGTGCGCCTCGCGAGCGCGTTCCTGCTCCGGACCGCGGTCCCCCCCGTGTCCTCCGTGTTCGGCGCGAAGGTGCTCGGCGTGTCGCGTCTGGGAAAGCGGATCGTCCTCGCGATGGAGGGCGAGAGGTTCCTGGTCGTACACCTCATGATCGCGGGGCGTTTTCGGTGGCTCGAGGAGGAGCGCGCGAAGATCCCCGGCAAGCTCGGCCTCGCCGCGTTCGACTTCCCGGCGTCGACCCTCATCCTCACCGAGGCCGGCACGAAGAAGCGCGCGAGCCTCCACGTCGTGGTCGGCGAGGAGGCTCTCCACGAGATGGATCCGGGCGGGCTCGAGCTCATCGGCTCGAACCTTCCCGACTTCGCCCTGCGCCTCCGCCGCGAGAACCGCACGGTGAAGCGCGCGCTGACCGATCCCACCCTCTTCTCGGGGATAGGCAACGCGTACTCCGACGAGATCCTCTTCCGTGCGCGGATGTCCCCCACGCTCCGAACCCAGTCGCTCACGCCGGAGCGCGTCGCCCGGCTCCACGCGATCGCGATCGAGACGCTCGCGTCGTCACGCGACCTCCTCCTCCGCGAGACGCCCGGCTTCCCCGAGAAGGTGACCGCGTTCCGGCCCGAGTTCGCGGTCCACGGCAAGTACGGGAAGCCTTGCCCCGTGTGCGGCACCAACGTGCAGCGGATCCGCTACGCGGACAACGAGTCGAACTACTGCCCGACATGCCAGACCGACGGCAAGCTCCTCGCGGATCGATCGCTGTCGCGCCTGTTGCGCGGCGACTGGCCGCGGACGCTCGACGAGCTCGAGCTGCGGCGGAAGGGCGCCGCCGTCACATCCCCTGCGACGCGCTCGTCACCCCGCCGATGACCTTCTGCTTCGCGTCCACCTCGAAGCGGCAGAAGGCCACGGTGACGGGCGAGCTGTCGTTGCGGCAGGCCTGATCCCGCAGCGTGGCCTCGTCGCACCGGCACGGCGCGCCGATCCGACCCTCGCCGCACGGTGGCGCCTTGGGCTGGACGATCGCGTATCGTCGACGCTCATGCGCGGTGATCCACGCGGGCGGGATCGCGTCGGCTGCGGCGAGCGCCGCGAGGGCCCAGCGCTCGGTCCAGCGCGCGTCGTCCTTCAGCACCTCGGGGGTGGGCCGCCCGATCTCGCGCGCGACGTCGGGGGCCAGGTCGGCGCCGGTGCAGAGCGGCTCGGTCTGATCGCTGGCCGCGCGCGGATCGATCCTCGCGCCGCCGGGGCCGCACCGGAACGACGGGTGGCAGCGCTCGTCCCCCAGGAGCTTCACCACGGCGTCGGCGCACCTGGCCTTCGCGTGGGCCGCCGCGAGGAGGGCGCCGTCGAGCATCGCGCCCGCCCCTCCGGGATCGCCCGCGGCGATCACGTCACAGGCTACCCTGCCGGCCTCCTCGGGCCTGGAGCGCGCCAGCGCGCGCAACATGACCCCGAGCGCGCGCGGGTGAGGGACCGGCCGCCCCTTGGCCACCTCGCGGATCCGCGGCGCGAGGGTGGCCACGATCACGGGCTCCCCGAGATCGACAGAGGCGACCGCCCCGAGGAGCGCGTCCGGAGGGGCTCCCGGATCGAGCGCGCGCCGCACCTCCGCCTTCACGAGCCGCCGCGCGTCGGCGGAGAGCGCCGCCTCGGCGTCCTTCCACGCCGGATCCTCGAGATCGACCGTCCGCGCGAGCAGCCGGGCCAGCGCGTCGTCGCCGCCGCGCCTCCTGCCCTCGGCGAGGATCGCGGCGTGGAGATCGGGGTTCGCGGTGTACAGCGCGCGGGCCTCCACCTCGAGCGTGGCGGTCTTCCAGTCGGGGCGCAGATCGGGACCGGGCACGAGCCGGTCCCCCACCGCGTGGAACACCCTGTATCCACCTCGCTTCGCCCGGAGGGCAACGCGGGTCGTGTCCGAGACGACGACGCCTTCGGCCTCGTCCCGGCCCAGGTCGATGGGCTGAAATTTCGGGGCGACGAGCGTCGACCTGCCCGCGTCCCCGCGTTCGATCCGGGCCTCGATGGCCGAATCCGGGACCTCCCCCTTCCCGGGTTGCGGGCCCTTTCTGCATGCGCACATTGCGAGGATCACCGCGAAGGCGACACCGGACCTCATGACCCATGAATCTCTCGTGAGCCGCGGCAGGGGGCAAGCTTCCGACCTCGCCCGCCCGTCCATGGGGGGGAGGGTCTCCCTCTGGGCGGGGCCGCGCGCGTTCTTCGGTGGGCTGCTCTTCGTGGTCTCGACGCCCTCGGTGTGGCTCCCTGCCATGGTCCCGATGGGCGTCGCACTCGTGCTCCTGGGAGCGGTCACGGGGCTCGGCGTCTGGGCCGCCGTGAACGTCGTGAAGGCGAGCCAGAGCGCGTGGGGCACCGCGGGGGGTATCGCGCTCGGGCTCGTGGCGCCCCTCGTCGCGCTCGCCGTGGCCGCGGCGCTCTCCCAGCCCCTCAGCGGGTTCGCGCTCGACGCGATCACCCGCCGGCAGGAGCGCGCGCTCGGGGCGCCCCCGCACGCGGAGGTGCCTCTCCTGGCCGGCATGTGGCGGTCGCTGCGCGTGAACCTCCTCGGGCTCGGCCTCGGGCTCCCGCTCCTCGCGCTGCTCTCGCTGATCACCGCGGTCGCGCCGCCGGCGGGGGTGGTGACCCTACCGCTGAACTTCCTCGTGACCGCGCTGATGCTGGCCTGGGACTTCCTCGACTACCCCCTCGGGATGCGCGGGCTCGGGATCCGCGCGCGCCTCTCCTGGATCGGGCGCAACTTCCTCGCGGTGCTGGCGTTCGGGGCGATGTGCGCGGCGGTCCTGCTCGTGCCGGCGATCGGCCTCGTCGTCCTGCCCTTCGGGGTCGCGGGGGCGTCGCGGCTGGCGGTGCTCGTCGATCGCAGCCGCTAGGCAGAGGGCCAGGCAGGGGCCAGGCAGGGCTAGGCGCAATGCCGTTCGGTTAGGCGCGATCCAGCGAGAAAGAAGGGGAGCCCCCACTCGCCGCGCTGCGCGCGTCGGTCTCCCCCAAATCGCGCGCTACGCGCGCTCAAGAGCTGTCCAACAATTGCCCGGGGCTGCCCTTCGTCAACGTCAACGGGAGAGGGCGCGCGCAATTTTGGACAGCTCTTCAGGGGGAGACGAAGAGGTTCCGGGAGCACCGCGCAAACCTCACCCTCCCGGCCTCCCTCTCCCTGAAGGGAGAGGGAGGAGCGCGCGAGCCCCGCGCAGACCTCACCCTCCCGGCCTCCCTCTCCCTGAAGGGAGAGGGAGCGCGCGAGCCCCGCGCAGACCTCACCCTCGCGGGCTCCC
>SXGT01422828.1_pt1 | contig 26493 bp, 23 predicted proteins | sample 3176221 | NCBI WGS metagenome assembly SXGT01 (sample SAMN11356862, study PRJNA531348) | freshwater metagenome | isolation source: freshwater sample F1-120 | place: China: Fuxian Lake, Yuxi | collected 2017-12-25
ATCCCCAAACTCGAATGCAAAATCCAAAGCAGTCTGTAAACTCATCGCGGCCTCCGTGCGTGGTCTGAAGTGGCAATCAATTCAACCACTTAGATGCGCGAGGAGGCCGCTTTTGTCTCTAGCCGTGAATAATTCGAGCTAACGCCATCTCCGACGAGAGGATCACTCCAGTCTCGTCGTCTAAAAGTCGCAGCCACAAGTCTTTCATGATGCTCTCCCGATCGAATGGGGAATACCGTCACGTCTCGATGACGGTCACCAAGAAGGAAAAGCCGGCGGTCGAGAGCGAAGAAATTCCGAGAGGAACGGACCTCGGAAATCGCTCTTCGCTCTCGGACCGCCGAATCGAGCCGCCAAATTGCCCAAGGGATCAGCCCGGCCAATCTCACGGCTCTGCTCCTGGTGGTCTCTCAGGTCACCAGGAATTGGCGGTTTTTAGGCCGCCAGTGGTGGCACGACACAGTCGTCTGCCACGCACGCTCGTCTCCTCGATGAAGGGGATTTGAGGCCAATCGTTTGGCCTGACAACCGGAAGAATTAGCACAACCGATACCATCATTACGGCTGACACAATCGTTACGACCGGACTTCGACGGTAACCGCTAGGAACAGCAAGAGGTTCGGTTGTGACGGATTTTCCGGTTGTCACGCGGCGTTTCGGGCCGCAAGTCTCGCCGCGTCAAGTCTTCTTGGCGCTTCGCGTTGACGCTGTTTTGAAACTTGAGCAACTTGTTGCGACCAAGCTGTTTTCAGCACGACGCGCCCGCGAGTGATTGATGTTGCTTCCGACAAACCACTCGCTGGTGCGTCGTACTGGTGTCGCAAGGTGGTGGGCGTCGGGAGTCGTGGCTGTCGCATCCGCGGTTGCTCGGCTAATTTGTCGCGGTCAGTCGTGAAGACGGCTCTGTGAGCCGACTGAGTTGACGATGCGAGACGCGAATCCGGGAAGGGAACTTCATGTCGAGATGCTTGGTGACAGGGGGCGCTGGATTCATCGGCAGTCATTTGACGGAGGAACTTCTGGCGGCCGGTCATCACGTCACGGTGCTCGACAATCTGTCCACGGGACGAGCCGAGAACCTCACAGCCCTGGTCGGGCATCCGCGACTGACAATCCAAACTGGCTCGATCACCGACCAAATGCTGCTCGCCGAAGTCGTTCGCGACGCGGACACGATTTATCACCTGGCTGCCGCAGTCGGCGTCAAACTGGTGGCAGACGATCCGGTGCGGACCATTGAGACCAACATCTATCCGACGGAAGCGCTGTTGCAATTGGCGGTGCAAGGGGGCGGCAAGCCGTTCTTTTTAGCGTCCACCAGCGAGGTGTACGGCAAGAATCCGAAAGAGCAGTGGACCGAAGAGGATGATTTGCACCTCGGACCAACGTCTCGGCCGAGATGGGCCTATGGCTGCTCGAAGGCGATTGATGAATTCCTGGCGTTGGCGTACTTTCGCAAGCACGGGTTGCCGGTGGTGATCGGTCGGTTTTTCAACGTCGTTGGGCCGCGGCAGGTCGGGCACTACGGGATGGTGATCCCTCGATTTGTCGATCAGGCGCTCAGCGGCGGTCCCGTGATCGTTTACGACGACGGTGGCCAAGTGCGGTGTTTCGCGCATGTGCGTGAGGTCGTCGCGTCGATCATGAGCTTGATGGGGACCACGGCGGCCCAGGGACAGGTCTTCAACATCGGCAGTGACAAGCCGTGGTCGATCCGGCAACTTGCGGAAGCGGTCATCGCCAAAGTCGATCCTGCGGTACGCATCGAGCATCTGCCGTACAGCAAAGCGTACGGCGATGACTTCGAGGATGTGCGCCGCCGCGTCCCGGATGTCAGCCGCCTGATGCAGACAATCGGCTCGACGCCGCATTTGGGACTGGACTCGATACTGGATGACATCATCGCCTGGAAGCGTTCGCAGACAACGTCGAACGCGAGTTGACCAATGTTGTGTGTCACGAGTGCGTGATGGAGGCCGTCGGTGGAAGTCGTCAACGATGCTCGGCTGATGGAGCTTGTTCGCGAGCCTGCGAGAGAATTGTTGCCGGCGGCTCGCCGCGCTGCGGTTGTGCGACCGCTCGTGGTCCTGCTGGTGTTTTTGCCCGGTTTGATCGGATTTTGGAATCGGACGCTGGACGAAGCGACGTGTCGGCAGGGGTTGCTCGCGTTCGATGTCGCGGCTGGTGAGCGGCCAATGGATTGGTTCGTCACCGCCTCACGCAACGCCGCGGAGAGTTCCACTCAGGTGTTTCCGTTGCCGATGTTGGTGACCGCGCTGGGACTGCAAGTCGAGCTGTTGTCTCCGGAGAGTCGGCTGTTGCTGGTGTCGTATCTGAGTTCCGCATTCCTGCTGTTGAGTTTGAGTTGCCTCGCCAAAAAAGTTGGCGGGAGTCGGTTTGCATTGCTGGTGGTGTGCGTGGCCTGCGGGCATCGAGAATTCCTCATCCTGAGTGAATCTTTGCCTCCCGTCGCAATCCCGTTGGCGTTTGCGGCGTTGTCATTCCGAGCGATGCTGGCTCATCAAACCGCCGGTCAGCCATTGGTCTCTTGGCCTCTGCTAGCGAGCAGCTTGGCACTTGCGGCGTGTTGGTTGTCTGGTGGCGAATTGGCTCTAGCCAGTCTGGGGGTGTTGTTGGCGATCAGTTTGTCGTCCGTCTTTTTGAGAGAGAATTTGTCCGCGCGAAGCACTTTAAGACGAGCTCTTCGACAACGATTCTGGAAACTGTCGATCGCCGTGGTGAACTTTGTCTTGGTCACGACGATCGCGGTAGCCTTCGTGGCCGGATGGCAGTCTGTGTTTTCGGACCGAATCCATTTGCCAATGATCGCCGGCAGTTCGTTTTGGCTTCACAGAATTTGGCCCGTCGAAACAAGGACTGTCGAAGCAGCACAGGCGCTGTGGCAAATGATCGGTGCGTGGTTGGGATTCCTGGTGATCGGAATGGTACAAGTGGCTCGTCGCCGAATGCATCAGCAAGGCGGCCTGAGCATCGAAGCGGCATGGCTGCTGGTCGGTTGGGCGGTTGTCGGCTGGTTGAGTTGGTGGGTCACTTGGCCCGAGCATCACGCAGACTGGACGAACTCCGTCACCTGGTCGGGATTTCTGTTGTTGCCGTTGTTGTTCTTGTCGGCATGGGGTTTGGAGGCTGTGTTGCGGCGCGAGCTTGGCGTGGGGAGCGTCGTGACAGTGACACTCGCCACGTTGGGAGTTGTCTTCGCGCCCCATTGGACGGCTCGACTGCCCAGTCCAGTGACAGGGACGTGGATCGCCGCAAGTGTTTTGGTGGGAGCGATTGTCATCGGGACTGGGCTGTTCATGATCCGAAGACTCGCGAAGTCGGAATCTCACAGCCGTCTGCTTTTGTTGTCGTGTGTCGCACTCTTGGTTCTGACGGATGCGACAAACGGAGTCTTCTCGCGGCGAAGGTTGGCTGATGACGAACGCGAACTGCTGGCGTTTCGTCGCCAACTCATCACCGAACCACCGCCGGATCACTGTTGGTTAATCACCGAAGAATCTTCTCCCGCGCGGCTGCGATTCTTCCTGCGGAGCCTGTGGCACGGTGTTGCTTTGCAGGAAGCGAAAGATTGGGAAACGGTGCTGTTCAAGCCATCGCGAACATCTGCCACAAATTCCGTCGAACCAGAGACACCTATCGAAAGCACAACGCCCGCTGCGACTCGCCCGCCCCGTGCAATCGTGGTGACCTGGGGCGGCTCGAAGCTTCCAGCGGAAGATCTGAAACGTCGCGGCCAGGCACTCACACAGACGACCGCTCCCCATTACTTTCAGGGTCGGCTCCTGAAAGGTTACCGCTGGAATGAGCGAGCCGAGGGGTCGAACTCACGATGACGGTTCGTTACGGGCGACGTTGTCGGCCAAGGAGTTGAGTCGTGTGATCGAGTTGTTGTGGCAGCGCTCTCCATCTAGTCGGTTGTAAGGATTACGGTCGGATTACCGTTGCCGAGAGCCGTTACAGCGGGTGACGGCCCGAACTGCCGAAAACGGACAGACACTCATTTTTTTGTTGGAACACTCGGTCGAGCAGCGTATTCTGCATCGACTTTTCGTGGTCACTGCCGGACCTGCCGACCTTGCCTCTGGTCTGCGAGTCAATGATTCCCAGTCGGATCATTCCATCGGAGGATGGAAGCGCGGCGAAGAGCCGCGCCGGAGCAAGTTACTCGCGTATCGGGTGTTGGATGGCCCGCGTGAGGCCTTTTCTCAGGAGCCCCTGGCGTCGAGACTTGTCTGCTGCGGAGCGAAGCTAGGGTCGTCAAAGACAAGCTGGTTCGCTCCACCTGAGCAAACTCCGCCAGTCATCGCCTATGGACGCCATTCTTCGCCAGTACGGATACTCGGTGAGCGATGCCACCTGGTTTTATCTGTCTCTGCTGCTGATTGTGGCGGTCTTCTTTCGATTCCACCGAATCTTCTCGTTGCGCAACCTCGACCTCGTGTTGCTGCTGTCGATCGCTCCGGGGTTGTTGCTCGTGCAGCACGGCAAAGACTACGGGTACGGTTGGCTGTTCGTCGTGACGGGCTGCCTGCTGGTGAGGCTCTTTGTTGACAGTCTTTGGAAACGTCGGCCTTTGCTCGAGCAGAATCTCAACTCAGCGGGCATGGCGTTCTTGACGGTTTCGGTGTTCGTCTTGCTGATCAGCAAGGCCCTCACAGAACCGCCACCACAAGGCACGCTGGACACGGTTCGCCGGGCTGATGAACTGCGGAAGCGACAGGATACAAGCCAGGAACTCCCCAAGACCGAAGAAGATCCGGCAGGTCCGACGACTCGTGTGTTTGCGGCTCCGGTCGTGGCTGCATCGGACATTGCCGTATCGGGCCGATCGTCGGATCGGGAACATCGTTGGCTTGTCGAGCAGAATGCCGCGCGAGCGACGGCCGTCTTAGCGCACTTAGCCGTCGTATTGGGATTGTGGTTTCTCGGCAAGCGACTGTTCGGAGATGTGAATTCGGGACTCGCGATGGCCACGCTGTATTTGTTGTTGCCCTGCACGGCAATCGATGTCGGCAAAGTGAATCATGTGCTTCCAGCGGCGCTGATCGTGTGGGCGTTCGTGGCCTATCGCAGTCCTCTGATTGCCGGCGGATTGATGGGCTTGGCGTGCGGAACCTTGTTATTCCCGTTGTTTCTCTTGCCACTGTGGGCGGTGTTTTACGGTAAGCAAGGTGCTGGCCGTTTTGTGGCTGCGTTGGGAGCTGTGGCCGCGATTTTGGCCGCCAGCTTGCTACTGACTTCGGCCGATTCACACTCTTTCACGAAACAAATCCTCGGCTCGATCGACTGGAGCAGCCTCACGCTCAGCGGTGATGCGGCCGGCTTCTGGAGTTCTTACTCCGGCGAGTATCGCATTCCGGTGATGGTCGCTTTCTTTGTCATGTTGCTGATCCTCACCTTTCTGCCGAGAGAAAAAAATCTCGAACATTTACTGGCGCATTCGACAGCCATCGTCGTCGCCACGCAGTTGTGGTATCCGCAGCAAGGCGGAGCCTACGTGCTGTGGTATCTGCCGCTGTTGCTGGCGGTTGTGTTCCGGCCGAAGCTCACGAGCCAAACTCCGCCAGTCATCGTTCCTGCTCGATCCGAAGAACAACAGCTCTCAATGCCAACTCGAATGTTTGCGGGGGTGACTTGGTTTCGTCGCCGTGGCTCGTGAACAAGAAAATGGTCTGACGAATCCGACCCCTCACGCTTGCGACGTTATGCTGGCAAGATATCTTGACCGCTCGTTGGCCCGAACGGCGGGCAGGAAGATCTGTCACACGTTCTATCGAGGGGAGTTTCCGATGCGTCGCTTGACTGCCTGGATCGGCTTAGGTTCGTTGTTGTCGGTGACGTTGATCGCCTCGGTCTGCGGACTCATGGCCGCCGAGTTGTCAGACGAAGAGAAGAAGGACGGCTTCGTCAGCATCTTCAACGGAAAGGACTTCGCCGGTTGGAAAGGCCCTGTCGACAACTACGAAGTCTCAGAGGGTGCCATCTCCTGCAAGGCGGGCAAGGGAGGCACGATCTTCACAGAAGCGGAATACAGCGACTTCGTCGTGCGTCTGGAATTCAAAGTCCCATCCGGCGGAAACAACGGACTCGCGATTCGGTATCCGGGTCAAGGCGACACGGCCTACGTCGGCATGTGCGAACTGCAAGTGCTCGACGACAACTACGACAAGGTCAAAGGCAAGCTCGATCCACGTCAGTTCCATGGCTCAGCCTACGGCATGGTTGCAGCCAAGCGTGGCTTTCAAAAACCGAACGGCGATTGGAACGTCCAGGAAGTCACCGTGAAAGGTTCAACGATCAAGGTTGTGCTCAACGGCACGATGATCCTCGATTGCGATCTCAAGGAAGTGAAGGAGTTCATGGCGAACTCGCCTCATCCCGGAAAAGATCGCGAAAAAGGCCACTTCGGCTTCGCCGGACACGGCGACGCTGTTGTGTTCCGCAACGTCCGAATCAAGGACTTGGCCGCAAAGAAATAGGATTCGTCGCTGGTGGCGAACGAGTGCTTCATTTCAGTGACTCAGCCGACACTCGTGCCTCGCCAAACTCAGTTTCGCCGACATCGATCCGTATCATCACTTTGCCGCGTTTCCAAGATTCTGTTTTGCCGTTGCGAGTCACTTCTTGCACGAATCCCGGCAACTCGTGCCACACGACAAGCGTGTGCTCGCCGGCAGGCAGATTCTTCAACTCGAATCGACCGTGCTCGTCGGTGACGGCGACGTACGGATGATCCTTCACGACCAGCCAGCCGATCATCCAAGGATGAATCGCACATTGCACTTGGGCCGGAAGTTTCTCGGACTGTGTGAACCGCGGCCGATCAACGGACTTACCGGCCGGCGTCAAATCGTTGAACGGCGCGTTGCGATCTAAACCTGCGGCCGTGTTGTGATCGACCTGGTCTGCGTTCTCGATCAAAAGCGTCTGCCCAGTTCGCAGCACGCAGACATGAGGATCGAAGCGACAACCCTTGTTCGACAGCTTGATCTTTGCCGATGCAGATTTCTCGAACGAAGGATGAATCGCAATCTTCTCAGCCGGTTTGGTGTCGAGCCAAATCACGACATTTGCAATTCCTCGATCCCCTGCATGCACCACCAGTTTTTCCGTGCGTGGCTCATGCTTGCCGCAGAACTCGACGTCTTTGTTGAGCACCAACTTTGGCCGCTCTGGCAGCGTTCCATCGAACACGAAGCGGCCCTTGACCGTCCCCCAGTCATCGGCATTCGCAACAGTCGAGGCGATCGCAACAATCAAGCTGACCAACGAGAGTCTTGTGCCGCTGACTCGGCTCATTACGTCGTCCTTCCTTCGAATAAAAGTTTCGCCTAACGAGGCTTGTTAATTCGGTATTTGCGCAACTTGCTGAATAACGTGCTGCGTGGAATTCCGAGGAACCGCGCCGCTTCCGCCTTGTTGCCATTGGCCGTTCGCAGCGCGTTCTCCAAAGCTTCTCGTTCGGCGGTCTCGTCGAGCGCACCAGTGGCGAGCACATTCGTGCCGACCATCGCCGATTCCTCAACACGCTCGCGATTCGTACCACGCGGCGACCGCGGATCGACGAATTGCTGTGACACAGATCCTTTGGGAGACGGCATTCGCCGTTCGAACACCTCCCGTGGCAAATCGTGCAATGTGATGCTCCCTCCGTCGGCGAGTACGACGGCGCGTTCGATGACGTTTTCGAGTTCGCGGATGTTACCCGGCCAGAAGTAGCGTTTCAGTGCGTCGAGAGCATCGTCGTCAATCTGCGAAAGAGGCTTGCTCAGTCGCTGCGAAGTCCGTTTCAAGAAGTGTAGTGACAACTCGTGAATGTCCTCCTTGCGCTGCGCGAGGGTCGGCAAAACTATGCTGATGACGTTCAGTCGATAAAAGAGATCCTCACGAAACTTTCCTTCGACGATCAGCTTCTTCAAGTCTTGATTCGTCGCCGCGATCAGCCGGACATCCACTTGCACCGTGCGTGTTCCGCCGACCGGTTCGAACTGTCGCGTTTGCAGAACTCGCAGCAGCTTGATTTGAGTCTCCAGCGAAATGTCGCCGATTTCGTCCAAAAACAGCGTCCCACCATGAGCGGACTCGAATCGCCCGACTCGGTCTTTGTGCGCTCCAGTGAAGGCTCCTTTGACGTGCCCAAAGAGTTCACTTTCCAACAAGCTCGGAGACAGCGCTGCGCAATGCACACTGATCATTGCTCCGTTTTTCCGCGAACTGTTGACATGAATCGCGTGCGCGAGCAATTCCTTGCCGGTGCCACTCGGCCCCGTGACCAAGACGGACGACTCGCTCTGTGCCACTTTGCGAACCGTTTCCAGCACTCGCTGAATCGCTGGACTGCTCCCTTTGATATGACCCCGCTCGAAATCTTCGGCAGACGATTCTGGCTTGGGAGGTGCATCCCCTCCTTGAGTTGTCCGAATTTCTTGCTGAAGCATGTTGATCACACGCTTCTGTTCGTCAATCTTCTCGACTTTGAGTTGCATCTCCTCGTTCAGACGCGAGATGTCTTGATGCACCTTGACGCTGTGCAACGCAACGCTCGTAATCTGACCTAACGCGTTGAGGAACGTCAGATCTTCGGCCGTGTATGGAGTACCGTTTTGCTTTGGTCCGAGTGCAACTGCTCCCGCCAACTCGCCGTCGCTCACAAAGGCGTACAACAACTCCGCTCGTAAGCTGCGCATTGTTTGCTGCACCGACGATGGAACGCTCAGGAGAGGATTCATCGATCTCGCAATGGCGGATTCAGTGTGCAACGTCTGCATCAACTCGTCGTCCGCCACGATCTGCGCGGGGAGATCAGAAGCTCCTTCGACCGCAATCAATTGAAATGTGGAACTCTCCACTTCTCGCAAATAGACCGCGATTCGCTCCGCCCGCAGAACCTCCCGGCAGGAACCGATCATGCGGTGCGCCAATGTCTCCCGGTCGACAACGCTCTCAACGGCTCGGTTAATTCGTTGCAGGGCTTTGTCGAGTTGATACTTCTCTCGATAAAAGCGCAGATCGATGAATTGTTGCAATCGGTCCCGCCCCCACAACAACATCGTGACGGCAACCGCTAGTACGGCTCCCAATAACAGAATTTGCTGTCGCTCCGGAAACGCTGGCCCTCCGGCGTTCCAAGAATTGGAGGTCAAACCACCGACCGAGATCAATCCGGCAAATGCCGCCGTCAGCCCAAAACTGGCTGCGTAGTACCGCATTCCTTTGCTGACGATCTGGTCAATCAGCATCAACTTGAATCGCAGAATCGCAACTGCGTAAGCCAGCATGAATGACAAGCTGGCCAGGAACATCGCAAACCTGGCTCGTCCCAAGGCGAACTCCACGCGGTCGAACAGCGCCAAATACAACGTGTACCCGACTGGTAGAACTGCAGACACACCGCCCCAAAACATCCACTTCAATTGATTCCGTTCGACTGGATTCGTGGTCCGCAAATAGCCCTGGGCCAACGCCCCGAGCATCACCAGAAAACAGCCCGACGCAAACGTCAGATACACATAGATTCCATCATGGAGTGTCGCGAGAGAATTGAGGACGATCTGTGCGGTCGCCACCGAATCACTGGGAGTGAACCACTGCACATACCCCAAGACGCCAACCATCCACAGAAAAGTCACCGTCGGAACAACGTACAGACCGGCCAATGCCGCACGTGGAAACTGAGTCAGCGGCCAGATCCGTCGCGGGTAAATCAAAAAAAAGTGCAGCGATACGACGGGGACGAACACGGCACAGCCCACGAATGGAATGTTCAACGCCAGCGAACTGGCAATGATCCACCAATGGAAACCACCAACGAATGCTCCCAGAGTCACCACGCACATGGCGAAGAACAGTCGCGCCGGCCGATCGAACGGCCGATGCCAGACCGCCAGTGCTCCGACGGCGGTGATTCCTAACTGCAACAAGAACCAAACAAGTGTCGGCAACACTTCATCCAAAGGTAGCGATTGCACAAACACCCAACTGGTCAGCGATGCTCCGCAATGTCGGAATTCCACTTCGATCAATCGTTCGCCGGTTTCGATTTCCACGAGTTTCGGAAGTGGCTCTCGAACCAAAGAAGGGTCGACGCCAGCGTTGAGCAACCCCTCTCGCGGTACCTGAGCACGGTGAACTTGGCGGAGACTTCTTGCGAAGTCGTTAAACGATCGGATCGGCTGCTCACCGATTCGAAGAAGAACGTCTCCCACCACTGGTTGTTCACCACGGCACCGAATGCCCGGCACATCTCGAAGAAGAATACCGGACTCTGTCTGTTCGCCCGATTCGTCACGAAGTAGCACTCGAAATCGAAGATCTGGGACGGTCGCGACATAAGCGAGCACGATCACACAATAAATCAGAACCAGACTGGCTGAGATAGCGACGAAGGCCTTGTCGGACCATTGGCGTGGGTTCATTTCTGTTGTTCTCGGCGCTGATAGGATCCCAATTGAGCGCCGATATCGTATGACTTGAGCGCCGAAGTCACAACTCGTCGGATGATCAAACAGCTTTCATAAAACGAGTTACGACCAAATCCAAGTAGCGCCGATCAAATCCAAGTCCTGGTACGGGGGATGCTACTTGAGTTCCTCATCAACTGACCCAGCCGAGGCCCTCAACGGGCATTACAGGCCGTCTTGACTTGGATTATTGACTGGACTTTCTGATTACAGCCTGACCCACTCTGTAATCAGCCTTCAGTACGTCAACAGCCACCCAAGTCTGCGACCTGAAACCGTTGAGGGTCTTTTTCTTTTGCATCCCAACCTGCTCGGCAAAAAGTGCCAGAGGAAAGCCGTTGGGCGGGTATCTCGATCTTCCTCTCGATACGACTGGAAGAATTCGCCCAAGTTCTCTGATTGTCACGACCGATACTGCTGGTACATCCCACCATGCCGTCATGGTGGTGGGTGGGTTTCACCGCCAGATCTTCGAGATTGGTCGTTCAGGCAGGAAGAGGATTATGCGCAGCCGCCTCGCATTCTGCGTACTTGGAGTTTGGAGCTTGGTAGCGTCGGGAACGGCGCATGCCCAGCCCTCTCCGGGAACAATCGCGCCGTCGCGGATTTACGCTCCCGCCCCGTATGACGCCTCGAACAGTTGGCCCGCTTGGGGCGTGCCCGCCTACGACAATTACGCCGACGGACCTTTTGCCGGCGATCCGCAGTTTGGTGCTGGCCCAGACGGCTTGGTGACGGAACGAATCTCTGGCGACAAAGGATTTGATTACGAAGACACACCGGTTGATCGATTTCTGACTGCCACCGCGAAATCAATGTGGCTCCGGACGGAGTACCTGCAATGGGATTTTGATGGACCGGGGAATCAATTGCTCGGTTCTGCGGTTGCCGGTGTTGTGGATCCTTCGAAACCATTTCAAGCGACGGTTGCTGGTCAGCCCGCGACTGCTCAAGTTCCGACCACAAGCGCCTTGCACTTCCGCAACGTCCAAGGTTTTCGTGGCACAGTGGGGTTAAACACAACTGCGGGATCGTTGGAGGCTAACTACTTCACATTCAGCCGTGCTGAAAGTAGTCAGTTCTTGGGGGTGCTGCCCGCTTCAGTTCTCGCTCCGGAAACTCAGGTTCAATACGCAACCAGCACGCTGCTCAGCGGCCAGCCGAGTAACAATTTGTTCCTGTATGACAGTTCGTTTCAGATGTCTCAGACGAGTCAGATGTCCGGAGCTGAAGCCAACTGGGTGGCGAACTCGCCCTACGAGCAGGGATTTGTCGTGCGTCCGATGGCCGGATTTCGGTTCATCAATCTCAATGAGCGACTCAGCCAACGCGGCACGTTTAATCAGCAAGGGTTGTTGGCTCCACCGTTGGTCAGCGAGATCGATTCCGACGCTACAAACCGAATCTATGCCCCGCAACTCGGTTTGCGATTCGAGATAGTTAATCGATGGGCCACGCTGGGCTTTGAACCGAAGATTGCGTTCGGCATCAACAACTTCGACGCGATGGTTCGTACGGAACGATTGCGGAGCCCAGGAGACCCCGAAGTCGAAACGACACAAAACGGGTCGCACTTTGCTCCGATCGGAGACTTCGCATGGTACGGCAAACTGAATCTTCGGGATAATTTCTCGCTCTTCGGCAGCTATCAAATCACGGTTGCGAGCGGCATTTCTCGGCCGTCAAACAACATCTACTACAACGACAATGGATCCGCGAATCCGGCCGCGATCGTGGTCGATGCTGGCTTCCAGCGGATGGTCTGGCAAGGATTCACCGTTGGTGGGGAGTTACGATTCCGCTAACGGTGGCGAGTCGACTCACCGAGTCATTCCGAACTCGACCACAAGTGGCAAATGGTCGGACGCTCGTCGAGATTGATGTGTGTTACTGAGGTGCGCCGACTTGATGGCAATCCTCTCGCAGTGAAACACTTTGTCGAGCGACATCACAGGCATCGCCGCAGGAAATGAACGAAACCTCCCGGCCGGAGCGGTCGCCTGCGTGAACCCCTTCGGGAGCAGCAGCGCGTGTCCCAGTGTGTTCCGCCAGTCGTTGAAGTCGCCGCACATCACGGTCGGGTGCTCGTCGGTCGAATGGAACACCGGGTGAGTCAGCAGTCGATGCACCTGCCAGTGGCGTTCACCTTCGCTCAGACCCAGATGCCAATTGGTCACACGCAGCAGTCCCGAAGGGCTCTCGACGACCACCAACTGCGCGCCGCGCGGTTTCTTCTGGTTGAACTGCAATGAAATGCGATGGTGTTCGAGCATCGGCCAGCGTGACAGCACCAGATTGCCGTAGCCGCCGACTTTCCAATGCACGTTTTGCTGGAACGTGGCGAACATCGGCCGAAATCGTTCGGCCAAAATGTCGGCTTGATCGTGGCGGCTGGTGCGCGGCAGGTCGATCGTCACTTCTTGCAGGCACAGAAAGTCGGCCTTCAAGGCGACCAGAACGTCGATGATGCGGTCGAGGTCGTAGCGTCGATCGGTGCCGCCGATCCCCTTGTGAATGTTGTACGAGACCAATCGCATCATGAGGCGACGTCCTCTTGTTCGTTGGAAACTCGAAACGACGGCTTGCCGGCTTTGTGGCGAATCCAGTTGACCGACGCCAGCACTTTGGGACGAGCAATCAAGTGTCGCTCGCAGCGGCGCTTGCCTGGTAAATCCATCAACCAGAGTCCGGCCAGGATCGTCAAGATTCCTTGGCCGGGAGTGACCAGCATGACAATTCCCGTCAGTAACAACACGACTCCCAGCAGATTTTTCAACAGTCGCCACGCCCAATACAACCCGCGCTGCCGAGGCCACGGCGGACGAACCGGGCGGTCGATCTCGAGAAAATAATCCTCTGGCAATCGCGTCAGCATCCAGGGCAGAGCGATCACGCTGCCCACGAAAACGGACAGAGAAATTATTCCGATCACGATCATTTCATGGGGATGTGCGCCAAACACGATGCGTTCTCACAAGGCAGGCGTAAACAACCGGCAGAAGTTCTCGCTCATGATGTAGTACCACGGACGACGATCCCAGACTTCGGGGATGATGCGAGTCGAGTCTTCAGCGTCCCGCTCGAACTGTTGCTCCAACTGCTCGGCGAGACATTCGTCGTACAGCACCACGCCCGCCTCGAAGTTCAAAAACAAGCTGCGGCAATCAACGTTCGCCGAACCGACGAGCGACCAATGTCCGTCGATCGTCAGTGTCTTGGAATGCAACAGGCCCCGCTGGTACTCCGAGATTTCGACCCCCGCTCTCAGCAGCGAATCGTAGATCGCACGGCCAGCCAATAGGGTCAAGAAATGGTTCATTCGGCCCGACAGCAGCAGCCGTACGCGAACTCCGCGAAACGCGGCGTTCTCCAGCGCGCTGATGATCGCGCCGGGTGGAGCAAAATACGAAGTCACCAACTGCACTCGGTCCTGGGCCTGGTTGATGGCCTCCAGCAACAAGGCTTGAAAGATCGACGTCTCCTGTTCGGGACCGCTGCTGACCGTCTGAGCCGTCACCGTGCCGGCTGCCTCCGGTGGCGGAAACGAATCGGAGTCCGGCAGCACTTCACCGGTCGCGTAATACCAATCCTCGGCGAACACCAACTGATGCCGCCAAACCTCCGGCCCGACGACTCGTAAGTGAGCGTCCCGCCAAAAGCCAAACGCGGAACTGCGGCCGACGTACTCGTCGCCGATGTTCATGCCACCGGTGAAGGCCACGCGCCCATCGACCACGACGATCTTGCGATGATTCCGCAAGTTCAAGGACCACCGTTCGCGAAACGACTGGCCAGGCAAAAAGGTCGCGATCTGAATGCCCGCCTCACGCATCGGACGCAAGAAACGATTCGTCAGCCAGAACGAACCGAACCCGTCGTACAGGAATCGCACGCGCACCCCTTCGCGAGCCTTGCGGATCAGCAAGTCACGAATTCGCGTCCCTGTTCGGTCGGGTTGCCAGATGTAGTATTCGAGGTGAATCGACTCGCGCGCGCCGAGCAGCGCCTGTTCGATCAGGCCCAGCGTACGATTCGTGTCGGTTAGCAATTCGATGCAGTTGCCCTCGGTCGGCCACTCATCGGTCAATTGCTGAGTCAGTCGCATCAGCCGCCGCGTTTCCGGCCGGTCGTCGTCACGCGGTCGCCGCAGAGGCTCCGTCGGCACAAGTCGCTGCTCTGCCAGTTGCTCCGTTGAACGCTGTTTCGAAGCCTTACGACGCTCGACTCGATTGATTCCGAACACCAAGAATAACACAGCCCCAGCGATCGGGATAAACACGATGGACAGCATCCAAGCCACGCTCGACACTGGCTGCCGCTTTTTGACCAGCAACACGACCGGCAACAGCAACAGCGTCAGTCCGTAGCCAAAAATCGAGAATATCCAACCCAAAAATGTCATCCTGATGCTCGCAGCATTCGTCCGTCTCAACAGGCATTCATTTCGTACCTGAAACCACGGCCTTTGGCCGTGTGACCCTAAGGAGCCCCGCAGAGATCTCTCAGCAGCGATTCGTAGAGATTTGTACGGAGTTGTTCGATTGAAGTCGTCGTGGTCGAACATAAAAGTCATGCGATCTCGATGACTGGTGAAACGTTGGACGCCGACGCGGAAGGCGGCCCCCTCGCTGAAGTGTTGAGCAGCGATCCGGGAGGCGATCGATTCTGAGAGGCTCTCCGAAAAGTGGTTCTTTCTTCTGTAGCCCGACCCCTTGTGGGTCGGAGGATTTGATTTTCCTGAGGAATTGACGCTCATTCAAAATCCTCCGACCCACAAGGGGTCGGGCTACGGGCTTTTCGGAGAGCCTTTGAGACGAAACAGCCAACGATTCATTGTCCGGCCACGACAAGAACGACAGCCGAATCGGTGATTTTTGACTTGATCCAGACTTGCCACCGTCGGCGCAGATTGCCCAGGTTGCGCGACAACTCCAAAGGGCGCGGTTCGACTGCTGGAGAAGCTCTCCAACTCGGAATGACCGGCGCGTGTTGATTCGCGTGTGCCATATTTGGAGACGAGGATTCAAGAAATGTTTGGAGAGGCAATCGTCTGCCGCGTGCATCACGTCGCGTTGCAAACGGCGCATTTGGACCAAGCCGTGAAGTTTTACACCGAACTGTTCGGTGCCGAACTGCTCTCGCGGCGGTCGTTCAAACGCCGTGAGATGGCGTGGCTGAAACTCGGAGGCGTTCGCCTCGAATTATTCAGCGCTCGTGCGGGCGAGCAACTGAACGACTGGAACGATTTCATCCCTGGCCCGGTGCATTTGGCGTTCGAGGTCACGGACCTCGAAGCCTTTTTGGAACGAGCCAACTCCTTGGGAGCACAACTGCATCCGTCGCACCCCGAACCCTTCACGCCGCCTGTTCCAGGAGCCGGTCGCATCGCGTACCTGCTCGGCCCCGACGGCGAGGAGGTCGAAGTGCGAGAGCCGGACTGACCTTGAGGACTATTTCGCGATTCCGATATCAACCCGACCCCTTGGCGAATCTCAAATCTCAAATCTCAAATTCCCCACGGAGACTTGCCATGCGAACGATCGTCATCGCGCTGATGTTGGTCACGTCGCTTGCGGCACTCACCGGCCCAGCGACCGCTCAGTCTCGCACCGAAAAATTTCCGTACGACGCGATCATTGCGGACGACGAGGTCTACGCGCGCAGCGGGCCGGGAAAGCATTTCTACCCGACAAATCGACTGCGGCAGGGAGATCATGTCACGGTCATTCGACATGATCCTGGCGGTTGGTTCATGATCGCCCCTCCTCCCGCGAGCTTTGCGTGGGTACGTCAAGAGTTTGTGGAACGCGACGGAAATCGCGGCATCATCCGCAGCGACACTCCAGTCGCGGCGTGGGTCGGTTCGACACTCGGTCCCGATCACCTCGTCAAACAACGCGATCTGCAGAGCGGTGAAGAGGTCCAGATTCTGGGTGAAAAAGAGCTGCGTGACGAGCGTGGTGACGTGGCCTACTTCCGCATTGCGTCTCCGAAAGGTCACTTTCGTTGGATTCCGGGATCGAAGGTCGTCACGTCCGACAAACAATTGGCGGCGGTGACTGCGCGTGCTCGTGGTGGAGATCCGTTCGACCGCGAGTCCAAGGCCGCTCCGATCGACATGGCCAGTCACGAGCCGTCCGACGATGGATCAATTGCAACTGAAGGCAAGAGTGTCCCGGCTCCCAGAGATCTTGGACGTCGCCCGGCTCCGACACCGAAAGACCTCGAAGACGGACCTTCGCATCCAATCGCAAAAACGACTCGTGAGAACGGTGGTCCCTTCGTCGAATTGCAAAGTGAGATCCCTGGCGGCTCGCAAAAGCGACTCGCAGCCGTCGATCAGCAGTTGCAAGAGATGCTCAAACGCGAGACACGCGATTGGGACTTCTCGGCCATCGAAGCGGAACTGCATGACCTGCAATCGGATTCCGCCATCTCGACAGCGGCGGCTCGCCGGCTGGCGTCCCTCAACAAATACAAACAAGTCAAAGCGGACTCCGACGAGTTCGCTCGCCTGATGGAGGAGACGAATCGCCGCGACGCTGAACTCGCAGCAGTCCAGCGAGCGCGGCTGGCTCCGGGAACGATCGCACCGACGTCCCGATCACAAACGTCAGCGCCGTCAAACAACGTCAAGCAAGCACCGCTCACCAATTCGAACAGTCAGAACCGCTCGGCACCGGCGATTCAAACTCGCCCGGCTCCGGCGAAAGGCCGGTTTGGCGGAGCCGGCATCATCCAACGTTCGGGAGCGAATCAGCCTGGCCTGCCCAAACATGTCCTTTTGCATCCGAATGGCCAACGCTTGGCATATTTGCAAGGCGAAGGGATCGATCTCGACAAATATCTCGGCGAGGCGATGGGCCTCGAAGGGGAACGCTACTTCCGCAAAGACCTGAAGTCCGACTACATGGTCGTGAAGTCGTTGCAACCGGTGAAGCTCAAGCCATGATCACTGGTGACATCGCCATGCGTAGACCGGACGCCCACGTCCGGTCAATTCCGCTCGGACGTAGGCGTCCGAGCGACAACGCCCTTCACGATTTCGGTGTCCCCAATTGCAGCGAGAAGCTGCGCTGCTGCTGAGCCATGTTGGCTCCCGTCAGATCGAAGACCGGTCGATCGAGCGTGCGGCCCAACAACCACGTCATCAGCTTTGCACACAGTACCATCGACGGCACGGACCATTCGAGGTGCTCGTCTCCCATCAGAAAGAAGACGGCGAGAACGACGTAACCCAACAGCAACGAGATCGTCGTCAAATAAAAGCCAAGCGTCCGGAAGAACGATCCGGATAACTGCCAAACGATGAACCACCACGACTGCACGACGAACAACACGAACGCCAGCTTCGCGACGACCTTGAGGACCGGCCACCACTCGACACCGTTGATCCAAGCAAACACGATCAGCACCGGAGACACGACAGCCAGCACCACCACCAGCTTCAACAGGATCACTCGTTGACGCAGCGCAGACAGCTCGCGCGGGCTGATTGGCAGGTGGGCGAAGATCGGCAAGCTCTTGTTCGCCGAGTTCGTCCAGATCCAACCCGGCCAGCCGGAGAAGATCACCCAAATGGTCGATAGTGCCGTTGTGATTCCCAGCCCGCCGCTCACCAGAATGATCGGCATCACGATGATGAAATTCGGCGGACCAAGTCCTTGCATCCGCGGGATGAGTGGCAGCACGCCACCGAACCAGACCGCAGTGATCCAACAGGCGATCCACCAGACTTTCACCGCGCGAGTCCAATAGCGGCCATCGAGCATCACACTGAGAGCGAGCTGTCGCTCGCGATCGAAGAGGCTCAGCAAAAGCACCTTCTCCATCCAGCCAAGCCGTTCGTCGGTGAGCGGCTGCAGAAACTCGCCGCGAAGTACCTCTTGCCGAGCCTCCGGCGCCGCGAGCGGCTCGTCGCTGGTTTCCAGCTTCGCGAAGACAAAGCTCGGGGCTTGTTGACCGCCACTGAGAGCTTGCTCCCATTTCGACAGCACGCGCGGCGGAGCCTCTTCGACCGGTCCCCAGACCGACGGATGCTCGAACAGCGGCCAAAGATGCGACGTCAGCCCGCTCCGCCGGAAGGTGCGGATCGAGCAGCTTTGAATCAGTCGCAGCACCGCCGCGAAACCTGCTCCGCTCCAAACACCGACTGCGACCAGCAACCACGTTGCCCGCAGAAAGTCGGCTTGCAGAACCGACTCGAACGCCGCCAACGGCCAGCCAGTCGGCCACCACAGCAACCGACGACCGGCAAATGCAACTCCGCGAGGCTGCAAAAACTGGATCGGCCAAACGAACAGCAACGTCACGACACTAAAGCCGAGCACCATCCCAATCACCCATCGCCAATCGTGCAACCATTTGCCGACGACGACCGCCAGCAACAGAGTCGTCGAGATCAAAGTCGCTATCTCGGCCACGGCGATCAACGTCCCCCACATCATCGCCGACTGCCAGCCACCGAGCGGGCCGTTCAGCACGATCGCATGAAACACCGTCACCGGTGCGACGAAGACCCCCGCGAAGCCGACTCGCCACAACATCCAATGCCGAGCCATCACGTCGTCGGAAAACGGCGACGTCATCGTGATCGACCACAAGCCGTCCGTCTGAGCCGCGTGGTACCAAGTCCACGCGAAGAGGAAGCTCGTCGCCAGCGTCCCAGCCGCCATCGCGAAAGCCATCCCGTCGGTCACTTGCATGCCCGGAAAGAATTGACCGTTCGCCATTTGAATCGCCACGACAAACACCGGCACTGGCAGCGAGATGCCCGCCGACAACAGAGCCAGCATTTCGAGCCAACGCCCCCAGCGGCGGCGGTAGTAGTCGGCCAGCAGCCTAGGCCGCTTGGCCATCCGCTCACGAGCAGATCGCCAGATGCGAGCTTCAAATTCCGTCGCGCGCAGGCTCATGGTTCGCCGGTGTCTCGCAGTTGAGCGAAGAGATGTTCCAGCACCGCGCCGGGTGCGGCGTTGCTCGATTCGCTGAGGTTGAACATCGTGTCAAAGGCGTGCAGCTTGCCGCCGTTGATGACGCAGACGCGGTCAGAGAACGACTCCGCCAGCTCCAGCAACTGCGTCGAGTAAATCACAATCCTTCCTCGCCGTGCCGCATCGCGAGCCAATCGCCGAAACGCGGACAAGCCGAGTGGGTCCATGCCGGACGCGAACGGCTCGTCGAACAGCCACAGTTCCGGGTCGGCGATCATCATCGCGATCAACGCGACCTTGTACTGCTGCCCGCGCGAGAGCCTCGCCACCGATGACTTGATCAGCGGCAACAAATCGAACTCTTCGAGCAGTTCCACCACACGATGCTCGTTCCCCGGTTCGGTTTTGTCGTACGCCTTTGCGACCAACCCGATGTGCTGCAACACCGACATCCGCGGGTAGAAAAACGGAAAGTCGGGCAGGAAGTGCAACCTCTTGCGCAGGTCAGTCCGACTGCGTCGGAATAATTCGCCGTCGATCTGCACCTCACCCCGATCGGGAACGCTGATACCGCTGAGACAACGGAGCAACGTCGTCTTGCCCGCTCCGTTGACTCCCAGCAGCGAGATGATCTGCCCCGGTTCAATGTCGAGCGTCACGTCATCCAGCGCGTGGACTCGGCCATACGACTTGCTAACGTTTCGCAGTTCAATCTTCATGCCCGCATGTTGGCCCGCAGCGTTGAGCCTTTCCAGCCCGCGACTCATTTAGGAACTGCGATGTCCCGCTTTCAGTTTCGATCCGCAACGACATGCCTGGCCTGCTTGGCCATCGCCGCTGTGTCACTTGGCGATGCGCCGCAGCCCGAAGATATCCCCTTTCAAGCCGATTGCGACCAGTCCGAGCAGCGTTTCGTGCAGCTTTTGCCCGCTGACTTTCAGGCCGACCAAAGTCACGACGTGTTGATCGCGATGCACGGCCACGGTTCCGATCGCTGGCAGTTTGTGCGAGACGCTCGCGACGAATGCCGAGCCGCACGCGACGTTGCTGCCAAGCATCACATGATCTACGTCTCGCCCGACTACCGAGCCAAAACTTCCTGGATGGGACCAAAGGCAGAAGCCGACGTCGTGCAGATCATTCGCGACCTCAAGAAGCGTCACCGCATCGGCCGAGTTTTCATGACCGGCGGCTCAATGGGCGGCACCGCCTCGCTGACATTCGCCGCACTGCATCCCGACTTGGTCGCCGGAGTGGCCTCGATGAACGGCACCGCGAATCTGCTGGAGTACCCGAACTTCCAAGATGCGATCTCCGCCTCATTCGGCGGCACGAAGGCCGTGATCCCCGACGAGTACAAAAAGCGGAGCGCCGAATACTGGCCTGAGAAATTCACGATGCCCGTCGGCATCACGACTGGCGGACAAGACTCGCTCGTCCCACCACACAGCGTTGAACGATTGGCGGCAGTGCTCAAGCAGCTTGATCGAAAAGTGCTGTTGATCCGCCGGGACTCCGGCGGCCACCAAACAAACTACGAAGACGGCGTCGCGATTTTGGAGTTCGTGATCCAACACGCCAAACCGATCAGCACGACGAAGTGACGCTGAGTGCCTGTTCCTCGTGGAGCACGTTTTCAACGTGCTCGTCTCTTTGTTGATGTGGCACGTTGAAAACGTGCCCCACGTTTGTGGAAAGCAACCTGATGCGCATTGCGTTGATTGGATCAGCCGGACAACTCGGCAGCGACCTGCTCCCACGCTTGCAGACCGCCGGACACGAGGCCATTCCACTGCGACACGCCGACATCGAGATCACCGATGCAGCCAACGTCGCGGCAGTCCTCGAGCCGCTGCGACCAGACTTGGTCCTCAACACTGCCGCGTACAACTTGGTCGACAAGGCCGAAGACGAACGGGATGTCGCTACGTTGGTCAATGCGGGTGGTCCGCAAATCCTCGCCCGACTTTGTGAGACGCGAAACTGGCGGTTGTTGCACATCAGCACAGACTACGTTTTCGCTTGGGCGACCGGGCTGACATATCGACCTTGGACGGAGTTCGATGACGCGACTGCGACTGGAAATTACGCGATTTCTAAATGGGCCGGCGAACAACTTGTTCTCGCCGAATGCTCGCGGAGTTTCGTCGTGCGGACCTGCGGGCTGTACGGACTCGCGGCACTGCACGGGGCCGGCAAGGGAAACTTTGTTGAGACGATGCTACGGCTCGGCCGCGAGCGCAGACAAATTCGCGTCGTCGATGATCAACGCTGCACGCCGACTTCGACCGCTGATCTCGCCGAAGCGCTGGTGAAGCTGATCGCGACGGATGCCTTCGGGCTGTATCACGCGACGAATTCCGGCAGCATGACCTGGTGCGAATTCGCGCGGGAGATTTTTCGGCTGGCAAAAATGGATGTCGAAGTCATCCCGATCACGACGGCGGAGTTCGGTGCGATGGCGAAGCGTCCGGCGTACAGCGTGCTCGATTGCAGCAAACTTGCGTCTGTCATCGGTGGCCCGTTGCCAGATTGGCATGACGCACTCGCGAGGTACTTGGCCAGCCGCCCGGCATAGCTCAGACGCTCGCCCGGCTTGCCCAGATTCACGCTCCTCGCTGTCTTCACACGCCGCACCGCTTGGTTTGAAAAACTCCTCTCCGCGCACTTGCCCAAGGGGCTTACGATCCCGCGCGACTCGTACTCCGATTGGAGTTTCGGAACTCGCAAGACGATGGAACTACTCAGTGGCGAAAGGATTCGCCGCTGCGATGGTCGCGCTCGAATTGGCCGCGACAAAATTCGGGAAGGGATTCCCAGATGGACAGACGGAATTTTCTGAGTCTCGGATTCGCGATGTTCGCCAGCGGCACGGCCAGCTTGGCGGGATGTCGCGGCTATCAGCACGCGCATGTGCTCGAAAACGACGACAAAGACCTCGTCGGCAGTCACACGGCCGGAGCCGAAACGTATCAGCGGTTGATTGACGAGTCGGTCTCGAAGTTGCTTGGCCGTGGATGCGAACCTGCCGACATTCAGCCCGCAGGCATGGTCATCGGCGAAAAGAAACGCATCTGCTTCATCGGCGTCGAGAACTGCACCGCCGAGGAGATCGGTGATTTCAAGGAACAGATCTACGAGCTGATCGACTCGGCGATTAACGAGTCACAGCAGTACCACGAGATCAGCCGCCGCTACGTCGATGCCGGCTTGAAGCAGCTTCGTTTGCCTCCCGATCAGCTCTTCATCAAAGAGAACCAGCGCAACTTCCAAGCGGCCATGGAAGAGATGGGGCAACCCTTCGACTTCATGTTGTTCGCGAAACTGACCTCCGGCACGACTCAGCAGAACAAGGACTACCAGCGCGATTACCTGCTGACACTGGAGCTGGTCAACATCCACAGCGGCGACTTCCTCAAAGAGTCCGCCAAGCTCCGCAAGGGCTATCACCGGTCGTGGTTCGGCAAGATGTTCAAGTACTAGGCCGCTGCGCGGAAGCTCGAAATCCGAAGTCCGAAACTCGAATGATCGACGCAAGACTCACACGCTGTCTTCCTTCGGATTTCGGGTTTCGGACTTCGAGCTTCCGCCGCTTTGTTTTGACGCTCACCGCACTCACAGCTCTCGCGGTTGCGTCCGGTTGTTCGAGCTACGCCGACCGTCTGCGCGATGTGCGGACCGAGTTTCATTCCGGCAATCTCGTCGCCGCCGAGACATTCGTCGACAAGGAGCTGCCCAAGAAGCGTCGAGCCAAAGAGGCAGACGTCCTCAAGCTCGAACGAGCGATGATCGAGCTGTCCTCCGGAAAACCCGCCACCGCCGAACGGACATTACGCGAGGTCCGCGACCGCTTCGACTTCCTCGAACAGAAAGATCTCGCCGAAGGAGCCGCGTCGTATCTCACCGACGACACGCACCGCGCCTACGCTGGTGAAGACTACGAGAAGGTGCTGATCCGAGCGTTCCTCGCTCTGAGCAATTTGATGCACGACGGCGGCGATGCGAACGCCTACGCCGTGCAAGTCAACGACAAGCAACGGCAGATCATCGAGGCTGCTGGCAACGACGCCGACAAGAATCCCAAGCTCGGCTACAAGCAAGTCGCACTGGGAGCCTACGTCAGCGGGATGCTCCGCGAGGCGACGCATCGCGACTACGACGACGCCAAACGATCGATCCAACTCGTCGCCAACTGGGAACCGGAGTTCGCCTCCGCCAAGCAAGACCTCGAACGAGTCACCAACGGTCGGCACTCGGCACCGGGCAACGGCGTGCTCTACGTTTTCACACTCGTCGGTCGCGGCCCGTACAAAGAAGAGCGACACGAACAGCCGACTCAAGCCGCGATGCTGATTGTCGATCACATTCTGTCAGCGATCGGCAAGCACACCGTCACGCCGACATTCGCACCGGTAAAAGTCCCGGTCGTCGTCGTACCGCCCAATCGCGTGCAGTCGGTCGCCGTTTCAGTCGATGGCAAGCCAGCCGGACTGACCGAGACGATCACCGATGTCGGTGATCTGGCGACTCAGCAATACGCCGCAATCTTCCCAAACGTCCTCGCGCGGACGGTCGTGCGGCGAAGCATCAAAAAGGGATCGCTCTACGCCGCGAAGGAATTCGGCCAGGTCGAGAATCCGCTCGGCGAACTGGCCATCGACGCGGTCGGTGTCGCGTGGGAAGCGACCGAGAACGCCGACACACGCTGCTGGGGACTACTGCCGAACAAGATCCAAGTCCGCCGCATCGAGCTTCCCGCCGGCACACACCAACTTTCGTTGCAACCCGCCAGCGCGACCGGCCAACCGCTCGGAGGCACGCAGCAAACCGAAGTCCGAATCGTCGATGGCAGCAACGCCTATGTGCTCGCCAACTTTCCGAGCACCACACTGGTCGGCAAATTGCTCGTGAACCAAGAGGCTCGTCCGGGGTCACTGCCAGACGAGTACATCTACGGTTCCGAAAAGTGTTGGACGCCCCCCATCAAGCCGGCGGATTTACCGGAGCCTCCACTGGAATAGGCTTCGCGATTCGGTTTTCGCGTCGCTCAATGCGAGGGCACGACGTACAATCCGCCGAACTAGCTAATGACCGAGTTCCTGGGAGTCTCCTCGTGTTTGACCAAATCCCCGTCGCAATTCTGGAACAGTACGAAGGTCAATGGATTGTTTGGGACCAAGATGACCAACGTGTTGTCGGAGCCGGAGTAACATTGGACGACGCGGAGGATCAGGCGCGCGAGGCTGTCAGCGATCATCTTTTGCGAGTGCATCACGTCTTGCCGCACGACGCGGAAATCTCAGGGATGCTGTGATGCTGGTCTTTCCATTCATGCAGCTTCCGGGCGGAATCTCACGACCGATGATCGCTGTCGTTGTTGAAGGGCCATGTGGCCGACGGTTGCTGGACGGGCTATTGGATACCGGATCGGATCGCACGATCTTCCCGCAGCGAGAGGCTCATGTTTTGGGAATCTCGTTGCCGTCCCAACCTGACGGAATCATCAAAACGGCCGACGGGGTTTCGATCGCGTATCGTCTTGCGGATGTCGTTCTCGAACTGCGAGCCAGTGGCAGCGTGATTCGATGGAAAACGCCAGTCGCCTTTGCGGAAGAGCCGTTGTCGATTTTGCATCTCGGAACGCGCGGCTTCCTGGAGTTCTTTCACACGACGTTTCGAGGTCCAGAACGTCAGGTGGTGCTCGCTCCGCAGACGTCGCTGCCAGCCGTCTGACAGGACTCATGCATCGCGAGTGCGTGCTCGACGATCATCGCTGGTTCGCCGGCTGGCTCCGAGCGTTCTCCGTCCGAAGTCGAATCGGTTTCGACAGCAGTGGGTTCGCTGACGGAGGTGACCGCATCAGTGCTCGGCAAGCAGATTGAGGGTACGGCTGCCGTCGGCACCGAGCCGGCGCCGGCCGCGAGCCGTTCCCAGTCGATGGACGAGTTCACGTCCAATCGCGGCAGGTCGGAGCGGATTGCTTCGACGTATTTCTGAGCGGCTCCGGTGTTGAAGATCACGACTCGCTCGTTCGGCTTGATCCAGCCGCGAGCGGTCAGCGACTCCAACGCTCCGACGCAGGCGGCCGTCTCCGGGCAGACGGCGATCCCTTCCAGGCGACAGGTCAGTTCGAGCCACTCGCGGATGCGTGACTCTTCGACGGCGATCGACAGTCCTTTGCTCGCTCGGACGGCGTCGAGGATCATGAAGTCGCCAACCGCCACCGGAACGCGAATGCCGCTGGCAATCGTCGCCGCGTTCGCGAACGGTTCGGCGAAGCGTTCCCCTTTGTCGAACGCCGTCGTGATCGGAGCGCAGCCGGTCGATTGCACCGAGACCATGCGCGGCATCTTCTTGCTTTCGAGCAGGCTGAGTTCGCGCGATACCTAGCCGGCGACCCGGATCTCCTGCCCAGCTACAGCCCAGAACGGATTCAGGATCCGCTTGGGTGCCCTATGCAAAACACACACAACCACGCCCATGTAGGCAGCGGTGAAGGAGGTTTCCTGTGAAAAAGCCCTTAGAGCTCAATCCCTTTCCGAATGAATTTCTCACCTTCCTCGACCCCGTCCAGCGCGAAGTGATCCGAGAGGTCTTCGGGCACCCCAGCGTTCCCCTCGAGGTGCAGAACGCCTTCAAGGTCGTCGACACCGAGACCAGGCGGCGCCCCACACTGATCTTTGATTGGACTGGGCCCCATGAGTACCTGATCGGTGATCTGAACGGCCCCAGGGCCATCAGGACGCGCCACAAGGGCCTTATTGCCGCTTGGTATGCCCTGGCGGCTCAAAAGACCGGCCAGCAGCATCTCAGCTGCGACTTGCTCTTCGACGGCAAGCAGCCCGGCAAGCAAGCCCGGCAAGCCCTAGTCAGGGCCGCCAAGGACGTGGAGCCAGTCTGCCCCCCGCTGGCCAGCTTGATCCTGGGCATGACCACTTGCGCGGGCGTGATCCGACCACCTCGCAGCCCCAGCGCTGACGTGGTGCCTCGGATGTCTTTGCTGCGCGGCGTGACTTCGGCGTGACCTCTATAGGTGGAAATGGCATCGGGCGGTTCAATCTGCCGCATGAACCAAACC
>SXGT01279581.1_pt1 | contig 26489 bp, 14 predicted proteins | sample 3176221 | NCBI WGS metagenome assembly SXGT01 (sample SAMN11356862, study PRJNA531348) | freshwater metagenome | isolation source: freshwater sample F1-120 | place: China: Fuxian Lake, Yuxi | collected 2017-12-25
CCGGCCGGCCACGACGACGTCGCGGCGACGCTGCTGCCGCGGCTCGGCCTGCCGCGCCTCGAGCCGACCACCGGCCGCGATCTTCTCGCCGCCGAACCGCCGTCGGCGGCCGCGCAGCTGCTGCATGTCTTCAGCCGCCGCCGCGGCGAGCTCCATGCGCTGGTGGCATGGCCATGGAAGCTGGTTCGGCGGCGTCGCGACGGCGAGGACGCCGTGACCCACGCCCTGTTCCATCTGGTCGACGATCCGGCGGAGCAACTCGATCGCGCCGCGGTCGAGCCGGCGCGCGTCGCGCAACTCGCCCGGCTGCTCGACGAGCGCCTGGCCGAGTGCCGGCTATTGCAAGCCGCGATCGGGGGCGGCAGCGACGCCGACGTGACGATCGACCCGGAACTCGAGGCGCAACTGCGCGCGCTCGGCTACCTCGGAGACGAGAAGTGACGGCGCCGCGCAATGCCGGGCGGATCCTGCGTGCCGCGCGGTGCGCGGCTCGCGGTGCGACTCGCGGCAGCGGCGCCAGTCGAGCGTGCGCTGCGCTCGGTGCTGCGGATCGACGGCGTGGAGGTCTTTCCGGCGCCGGCAGCACCGGCCGGCGGGGACCGCTTCGCGGCCTGGCGGCGCGATCTCTCCGCGTCGGCGGGGCGCGAGGTCGAGCTGGACTGGTCGCTGCCGGCTGAAGCTCCCGGCACGCTCCTGATCGTGCGCGCCGCAGCTGCTGGCGCCCGGCGGCGCCGCGCGCCGGAACCTCGTCCTGATCTCGATCGACACGCTGCGCGCCGACCAGGTCGGCTGCTACGGCGGCGATCCGCGACTCACCCCGGCGATCGACCGGCTGGCGGCCGAGGGCACCCGCTTCGACCGCTTCCATGCCGCGTCGAGCTGGACGCTGCCGTCGCACGCGACGCTCTTCTCCGGCCAGGAGCCGCCCGTCCACGGTGCCGTCCGCCTGAATCGCCACGTCAGCCCCGAGCGCACGGCGCTGCTGGCGCCGACTCTGGCCGCGGCCGGCTGGCTGACCGCCGCCGCGCGCCGCCACCGAGAACCCGATGGAGCCGGTGGTGCGCTGGCTGGCGGACCATCGCGACCTGCCGTTCTTCCTGTTCGTGCACACCTACGTCGTGCATGACTACGCGCCCGACGACGACGTGCTGGCGGCGGTGGCGCCGAAGGGCAGCCCGCTGCGGGCGAAGGACGCCGCCGCGCTGGTGGTGCGCTTCGGTTCCGGCGAGGAGGCGCTGGCGCCCGACCTGAGGCTGCTCTACCAGGCGGCGCTCCACCAGGCCGACCAGCGCGTGGTGGCGCGGCTGCTCGACACCCTCGACACCCTCGACCTCGCCGACCGCACGCCGGTGGCGCTGGTCTCCGACCACGGCGACCAGTGGCTCGAGCACGGCGGCATCTACCACGGCAACGAGCTCTGGCAGGAGCTGGTGCACGTGCCGTGGATCCTGCGCGGACCCGGCATCGAACGCGGCCGCGTGCGCGACGACCTGCTGGGCCACGTCGACGTCGCGCCGACGCTGCTCGCCCGGCTCGGCGTGGACGCGCCGCACGGCATGCGCGGCGCCGACGTCCTCGCGCCCGACCACGAGCCGCGCCCGGTCCTCTCGCGCGTGCGCAGCGAGGACGGCTCGCGCGTCGAGTCGATCATGCAGTGGCCGTGGCGCCTCCTGCGGCGCTATTCGTCCCCGGACGACGAGACGCCCGAGTTCCACCTGTTCCGGCACGACATCGACCCGCTCGAGCGCGACGACCTCGCGGAGCGCGAGCCGGAGCGGGTCGTCCAGCTGGAGCGCCGCCTCGCCGCGCTGCTGGCGGAGTGCGAAGCGGCGGCGCTGGCGGCCGGCACGACGGAGGCGGCGCACGCCGTCATCGACGAGCAGTTGCGACGGCAGTTGCAGGAGCTCGGCTACGCGGCCGGCGATTGAGCGCCCGCCGGTATTGTCCGGCTGCATGAGCTCCTCGCGCGCCTTCTACGTCACGACGCCGATCTACTACGTCAACGACCGGCCGCACATCGGCCACTGCTTCACCACGCTGGTGGCCGACGCGGCGGTCCGCTTCGAGCGGCTGCTGCGCGGCGTGGATGGCGCGACCTTCTTCCTGACCGGCACCGACGAGCACGCCGACAAGGTGGTCACCTCGGCACTGGCGCACCAGTCGACGCCGCAGGCGTGGGCCGACAAGAACGCCGCCGAGTTCCAGCAGGCGTTCGCGGCGATGGGTTTCTCGCACGACGACTTCATCCGCACCAGCGAGCCGCGCCACAAGGAGAAGGTGCCGCGCTACATCGAGGCGATGATCGCGCGCGGCGACGTCTACCGCGGCGAGTACACCGGCTGGTACGACGCCGGCCAGGAGGAGTACCTCACCGAGACGGCCGCCAAGGAGGCGAACTACCAGAGCCCGGTGAACGGCAAGCCGCTGCAGAAGCGCACCGAGCCGTGCTGGTTCTTCAAGCTGTCGAAGTTCGCCGCGCCATTGCAGCAGCATCTGGAGGCGCACCCCGAGTTCGTCCGTCCCGACGCGCGCCGCGCCGAGGTGCTCGGCCGCATCCGGCTCGGGCTGAACGACGTGCCGATCAGCCGTCCCGTGACCGACGACCCGGCGACGCAGTGGGGCGTGCGCATGCCGGGCGACCCGGGCAGCCGGGTCTACGTGTGGATCGACGCGCTCTTCAACTACCTCACGGCCGTCGACACGCCGGAGCGCCGCCACCTCTGGCCGCCGGCCGTGCAGCTGCTCGGCAAGGACATCCTCTGGTTCCACGCGGTGATCTGGCCGGCGCTGCTCTTGAGCATCGGCGAGCCGCTCCCCGGCACGATCTGGAGCCACGGCTGGTGGCTCGCCGAGGGCAAGAAGATGAGCAAGTCGCTCGGCAACTTCATCGCCATCGAGCAGCTCGAGGCGTACGCGAAGCGCTACTCGCTCGACGCGCTGCGCTGGTACCTGCTGACGCAGGGGCCGCTCGGCGCCAACGACGCCGACTTCGTCCACGCCAAGTTCGTCGAGGCGTTCAACGCCGACCTCGCCAACGGCATCGGCAACAGCACCAGCCGCGTCGGCAACATGATCGGCAAGTACTTCGACGGCAGGCTGCCGATCGACGCGGCTGCCGCCGCGAAGGCGAGCGTGCTGCCGGGCTACGACTGGCCCGCACTGGTGGCGAGCGCCGTGGCAAAGGCGACCGCCGCGTTGCGCGCCTGCGACCTGCCCGGCGCGCTCGCGCCGGCCGGCGAGCTGGTGCGCGCCGTCGACGGCTACATCAACGTCACGCAGCCGTTCAAGGTGGCGAAGCTCGCCCCGACCGATCCGGCGAAGCAGGCCGAGCTCGCCGCGATCCTCGCCAACTGCGCCGAGGCGCTGCGCGTCGCCGCGCTGCTGATGTCGCCGGCGATGCCGAACAAGATGGCGCAGGTGCTGCGCGAGTGGAGCTGCGCGCCGCCGGCCGGCGTGCCGCTGGCCGAACTCGCCCGCCTCGACGGTCCGCACTCGCTGCGCGCCGGCGCCGCCATCGCCAAGGGCGAGATCCTCTTCCAGCGCGCCGATCCGGCGGAGGGGGCGCCGGGAGCCGCGGCGGCGTGAGACGGGCCGCGCGTCGCGTCACGAGCGTGACGACCGCGCGCCGCCGACCGTCCGTCCTGCTGACAGTCGCTGCGCGCTTCCCCGAGCGATCGTGATCGTCCGCTGGGAGCGTCGCCCTCGGCGTGAGCCGTTTGTTACCGCCGCCGCGGCCCCCCTTAGGCGCCCTGGAACCTGCGTGCGCGTCGCGCGTCCCACGGTGCGAACCGTCGGTGCGACGACCCGCCCGCGACGGTCGGCGCTCGTCGTGCACTCGCACTGGCGGCCGCTGCTTTCCTGCCGGCGTGTCGCCGGCGGGGGCGGTGGTTTGCGGGGATGCGACGAGCGCTCCGCCGCGGACGGGTCGTCCTGCCGACGGGCTTGCCGGTCCGCTGGAGCCGATCCAGCGGGCACCCGACGCGGCCGTGAACCGGCGACGGCCGGGCCTTCGGGTCCGGCCGCCGACTTCTCGCTCCGGCCGGCTCGCGGGTGTCAGCGTCCGTCGTCCTCGCGCCGATCCGCGTCCGCGCCGCCGGCTTCATCGCCGTCGACGTAGCCGAGCGCCTCGAGGTCGGCCTTCAGCTTGGGGTCAACCTTGCCGGCGCCGCCGTCGCGGCCCTGATGCAGTGCGCGGCGGCGCTGCTCCTCGGCCGCGCGCGCCAGCAGGAGCTTCACCATGCGCTCGGTGATGTCGGGCTGCTCCTTGGCGATGTCGCGTCGCTCGTGCGGATCGAGCTCGAGGTCGTAGAGCTCCTTGCGACCGGGCCGGGCGAAGATCAGCTTCCAGCGGCCGTGGGTCAGCGACTCGGCCGGTCCGCTGCCCTTGCTGCGGCGATTCGCGGCGAAGGCGAAGATCGGCACCGGCTCGAAGTCGTCGGCCAGCACGTCACCGCCGCGGCACTGCGCGAGGAAGCCGGCTTCGGCGAGGTCGGGCGCCAGCGCCATCACCGTCGGCCAGAGGTCGAGCGTCGACAGCGGCGCGTCCACCGTCCGCGGGGCGACGCCCGGCACGCGCACCAGCAGGGGAATGCGCAGCTGCTCGTCCCAGACCAGCCCGTGGCCCATGTGGTCGTGCTGGCCGAGCGCGGTGCCGTGGTCGGCCACCACCACCAGCACCGTCCGGTCGCGCAGCGGCGGCGCGAGCAGCCGCTCGAACAGCACGGCGAGCTGGTCGTCCATGAAGCGCAGCGCGCCGTCGTACTCGCCGTGCATCGCCGCCAGCGGGTAGGCCTTGTCCTTGCGCCGCACCTCCGCGCCGGTGATGCCGCGCTCGGCGCGCCAGGCTGCCGCGGCGCCGTCCTCGCGGAACCACTCGAGGTGCGCCTCCGGCGTCCACGGCGGCACCAGCGGTTCATGCGCGTCGTAGAGGTGGAGCCAGGCGAAGAACGGCGCCTCGCCGCACTCGTCGATGAAACGGAGCGCGTCGGCGACGACCTCGCTGCCGAGGCGGCGGCGGTCGGCCGGTTCGGTGAATCGCTCGAAGCCCGCATCGAGGCCCGAAGCGCGAGTGACCGGCGTGGCGCCGACGAAGCCGCCGGTGCGGACGCCCCGCGCCTTCAGCGCCTCGGCCAGGGTGCGCAGCGACTCCGACGTCTGCAGGCCGGTGTCGGTCTGCAGCGCATGGTTCGACAGCACGCCGTGCTCGTAGGGCGTGACGCCGGTGAAGAGCGTGACGTGGCTCGGCGTGGTCTGCGCCACCGGGGTCAGGCAGCGGGTGAAGCGCAGCGACTCGGCGGCCAGCGCATCGAGCGCCGGCGTCGTGTCGCGGAAGTAGCCGTAGCAGCCCATCCGGTCGGCGCGGACGGTGTCGAGCGTCACGACGACGAGGTGGCGCGGCGGAGCGAACGCGGGGCGGACGACGGGCGCAGCCGGCGCGGCGGGCGACTCTTGCGCCCGGGTGGCGTTCCCGACGAATCCCTGGACGAGCAGCGGCGCCAGCAGCAGCGCGACGAGCGCGGACGCGAGGCGCAGCAGTCTCGTCACCATGGTTCCCCGGAGAGGCCGAAGGTCAGCTCGATCGCGCGCGAGACGGCCAGGCGGCGCGGCGCCGCGGCGTCGACCTGGTACGCCTGCGCGCACCAGCGGAGCCCGTGCAGCGCCGGATCGTCCGGGATCTCCTCGCCGAGCTCGAAGCGCTCTGCGCCCGCCGCGAAGGCGAACGGGAGCGGCTCCCAGTCGAGGACGAGGAACTCGGTCGCCGGATCGTCCGCCAGCACGCTGCCGACGAACAGCATGGCATCCGCGGCGGCGGGTGCGCCACTGGCGGTCCGCGCGCTGTTCGTGATGGCGAGCGTGATCATCGCTCCGCAGGCCGGCGGGCCATCCAGCGTCAGCTCCGGCGGCAGGCCCGATGCGCCCACCACCGGGGCGTCGCCGAACCAGCGATGCGTCGCCAGGACCGCGTGGTTCAGGCGTGTCACGCCGCCGACCTGCGGGTCGAGGTCGCCGTCGCCGTCGAGGTCGAGTTCGAGATGCCCGCTGCCGACCAGCAGCTCGGCGCGACCGTCGCCGTCGATGTCGCGGACGTCGGGGTTGACGCCGATCTTGTCGCCGGTCGCCTTGCCGGTGATCGTCCAGGTCGGCGTGAAGAGCAGCCCGCCCGCCCCGTCGGGCGCGAGCACATGGCCGCGCAGCTGGCCGGTGAAGGGCAGCTCGGTCGTCGAGTGGTAACGCGCATTCACGGCGAGGTCGCGACCGCCGTCGCCGTCGAGGTCGCCGCAGGCCACGCCGGCACCGACCAGCTCGCCGAGCTCGCCGACGACCTCGCCGAGCTGCACCAATCCGCCGCCGTTGCCCAGCACGCCGGAGAAGACCCGCACGCGGCCGGGCGTGACCGTGGAGATGCGGCGGTGGTGGCCGCCGGGCGCGCCGACCAGCAGCTCGTTGCCGGGGACGCCGTCGAGGTCGCCGGCGGCGTGCAGGGTGAAGCCGAGGGAGGCGTCGACGAGATCGCCTTCGAGCGTCGTCAGCTCGCCGCCCAGTCGCGGATCGCCGGCCGGGGCGCCGCGGCGGACGAGGATGCGGCCCTCGTCCGGCGTCGCGGCGTCGTCCGAGAAGAAGTACTCGCCGAGGGCGAACTCGTCGTGGCCGTCACCGTCGAGGTCCCCGAAAGCCGACACCGTCACGCCGTCGACGTCGTCGACGGTGCGCGCGCTCTTCCAGAGCGGGGCGTCCGGGTGCGTCCGGCCCGCGAGGAGCGAGGCACCGAGTTCCGCGCCGCCGTACAGGTAGGCGAGATTGAAGCCGCCGCCCGAACCGATCAGCAATTCGGGCGTCGGCTCGCCGTCGACCCGCCCGGCGACGGCCAGCGCCATGCCGAAGTTGCCCGCCCGCCCTTGCGATGACGGCGGATCGATCTGGCAGTGGCGAGGCGTCCCGAGCAGCGTCGCGCCGGAGAAGACGCGGACGTATTGCGGGTGGGAGTCGGCGCCGAAGCGGTCGGTGAAGGCAAAGCTCGGTGCCGTGATGGCCAGCTCGCCGACGCCGTCGCCGTCGAGGTCGGGCAGCCAGCGGACCACGGCGCCGAAGCGGTCGTCCGTGTCGTCGCCGAAGAACGCGGCCGGCTGGCCGTCGCTGCGCAGCAGTGGCGAGCCATCCGCTCCCGAACGGAGGAACACCGCGCCGCAGTCGATCTGCAGCCCGGTGCCGGCGCTGACGTCGTAGCGGTCGGCCCCGATCGCGAGGTCGCGGATGCCGTCGCCGTCGAGGTCGTCGGTGAAGGTCGCCTGATCCTGCCCGCCGAAGGACGAGAACGACTGCGGCCCGATGACATCGAATCGGCGGACGGGTTGCGCCGCGGCCGGATCGTCGACCGCCGCGAACGCGGCGCCCGGGAACGGGAGGCAGAGCAGGAGCAGGCCGAAGCGGCATCGCGGGCGGGTCATGGCAAGCCCTCGTCGATGCGGGATCTGAACGCTGGATGACGAGAGTGTCGAGGCCCCGTGCGCCACCGGGAAGCGATTGCCCCCGGCCGCGCCCGGCCCCGGGGGCGGCTGGCGGTCAGCTGCCGATCACCAGCTCCGCGCCGTTGCTGAGCGCGATCTTCTTCGTCGCCGCCGGATCGGCCACCAGCACCTGGAAGTCGATCACCGCTCCGATCAGCGCCGGATCATCGTCCGGGATGGTGTCGGCGAGCGAGATCGAGCCGGCGCCGCCTGCCCCGGGCGTGCCGCCGAGAGTCACGAGGACGGTGATCCACGGCGGCAGCACCAGCAGTTGCCCGCCGGCATAGGGAGCGTTGTCGCGCGCGAAACCCATGACCACCAGCGCCGCGGCGCCACCGCGACCCTTGGTGACATCGAGCGAGATGTCCTCGCCGAGGTCGGGGCTGCCCGACAGCGCCAGCGCCGGGACGAAGCCGCCGGTGCCGGGTGTGCCGGTGCCGTAGGTGGTGAAGCCGCCATCCACCGGCACGTCGCAGTTGGCGGTCACGACCAGCGCGTAGGACTGCGGCGAGGAAGTGGCGATGGTGGCCGCCTTGACCCGCACCTCGTACCAACCGAGCGGCGGCGCCGTGAGGCGGACGCGCTCGACGTTGTTCAGCGTGTCGTAGCTGCCGCCGGTGGCGGAGAAGGCGTTGCTGAAGACGTTGCCCTTGTAGACGCTGCCGTTCGGGGCGACGACCTCGAGGTTCAAGTTGTTCACCGTCGGCGAGCTCGAGTTCACCGTGCCGGGATAGTCGGTGAAGACCAGCGCCGCGTTGAACTCCGACGTCGCCGCGGTGACGTTGACCCAGTGGACGTGCGATTGCCCGCCGGAGGAGAGTCCGCCGGCGCTGTCCTGGTCGGCGAGCCACAGTGCGCGCGCATCGCCGGGGAAGTAGAGCGCATGGTCCAGCAGCATCCGGCCCCACCCCTCGAGGTTCGTGGGGTAGCCCGACTCGCCGGTCATGTCGCGCGCCGAGTCGATCAGCACCGCCTTGATCAGCGCGCCTGACGGAACGAATCCGTCTGCGGCGACCGGCGCGCCGGTGGGCCACCAGCCGCCCTCGAAGTAGTGCTTGACCAGCGCCGCGCCGCCGGCGACCGACGGGCAGGCCATGCTGGTGCCGCTGCTCGAGTTGGTGGAGCAGGTGGCGCCGTCGTTGGCCGACTGGATGCTGCAGCCGGGGGCGTAGAGGTCGGGCTTGCGCCGGCCGTCGCTGGTGGGGCCCTGGCCGCCGTAGCAATGCGAGCCCTGGCTCGGCGCCTGCTCGGTGGCGCCGACGCCGATGCAGTTCTTCGCGTTCTCCGGGTTCTTCAGCGTCGACAGGTTGGTGACGGCGAAGCAGATCACCGTCTCCGGGTTCTCCCAGATCATCTCGTCGATGTCGACGCACCACGCGTCGTACTGGGTCGTGCCGTCATCGCCCCACGAGTTGGTGAAGACGGTCGCACCGTCGCCGTGCAGCTCCTCGAGCTTGGTCTTCAGGTTGTTGTTGTCGATCAGGTCGAGGTTGGTGTGGGCGATCTTCGCGTGGTAGGCCAGCCCGTTGTCGTCGATGACGCCGTTCTTCGGCTCCTGGTCGCCGGCGACGGTGCCGGCGGTGTGGGTGCCGTGGCTGTCGGAGTTGGTGTAGCTGCCGTGGTGGGCGATCACCTTGCGGTGGTTCGGGCCGGGCGCGCCGTTCGCCGGATCGTCGAACCAGCAGGAATCGAGGTCGATCGCGCCATCGATGTGGCCGATCACGACGCCGTCGCCAAGGACGCCGTTGTCCCAGACCGGCGTGCTGTCGGTGGTGTTGCTCTGCACCACCCAGTTCGTCGTGTCGTTGACCGGCGGCAGTGCGGCGGCGGGGGCGGTCGGCGCTGGCGCGCGTGCCGGTGCCCGGCGCAGCACCGGGATCGACTGCGGCTGGATCCACTGCACGTCGAGGACGCGTGCCAGCTCGGGGAGCCGGTTGGCCGCCACTTCCGCCAGCAGTCGATGGCGCGAGCCGGCATCGGGGTCGGCGAACTCGGCGCCGGCCAGGAATAGGTCACGGGTCGCGACGCCGGGATCGACGTCGCGAAACAGCTGGATCATCACCGCGATCGGTGTGCTCCCGAGGGTCGTCGCGCGCGCCAGCAGCTCCTGGTCGACTCGGTACGCCGGCTCGAACGGAACGATCGCGCGCACGCGCCCCCAGCCGGCCAGCGCAAGCCGCGTCGCCGCCGTGGCGCGCACGATCCAGGCGTGGTTCGGCACGTAGGCCAGCGGGGCTGCGCCGACCGCTGCGAACGTCGTCCGGTCCGTCGGCTCGGGCGTCGAGTGGAGCTGCACCACGATGTAGTCGACGTCGCGCGTCGCGCGCTGCTCCTCGCTCCAGGTCAGTCCGGTCGGCAACGCCGGCGTCGCCGCCAGCGGATCGAACTCCGCCGCGTGCAGCAGCACGAGTCGCGGGTCGGCGAGCTTCGCCGCCATCGCTGCCGCGGGGTCTCCCTCCTGGCGGGCGGGACTCGCTGCGGCGCTCCCTGAGCCGGACGCCAGGAACAAGCAGGGAAGCGCGGCAAGACCGAAGCTGCGGAACGAGAAGCGACCGACCCGGAGCGCAGCGCAGCAATCGACCATGACAGACTCCTGAAGTACGCGGCAGGGGCTAGCGAAACCCGCACGGGTCCGCAAGGTTCCGCCCGGCCGCAACCGGCGGGCGGGAAGGGGATGCCGCGGGTGCTTCGCAGCTGGAATGCAGCCGAAGCCCGAGATAGTTCGAGTCGTCATGAAACCGACCCTCCTCGCCAGCCTGCTGGCGCTCGTTCCCGCACAGGATCGCACCGCCCTCGACGGGGCCTGGCAGATCGGCGTGCCGACGCCCGCTGCGGGGCTGCGCTACGACAAGACGGTGGCGGTGCCGTCGGCGTTCGAGACGGCGCTCGGCGTCGAGTTCGACGGGGTGGCGTGGCTGCGGCGGACGCTGCCGTTGCGCGCCGAGCAGCGCGATGCACGCGTGCGCGTCGAGTTCGCGGCGGCGGCGACGGCGGCGCGGGTGTTGCTGAACGGCGTCGAGGTGGGGCGGCACCTCGGGGGGTGGACGCCGTTCGCAGTCGAGCTGGCGGCGAGCGGCAAGTCGCTCCTTCGCTTCGACGGCAGCGACGTGCTCGAGGTCGAGCTCGACGAGAAGGTCGGCCACAACACGCAGGGCTTCCTGCCGATCATCCAGCCGCACTTCGGCGGGATCTGGCAGGAGGTGACGCTGTGCGTCGACCGCCGGCCCACCCTTGATCGCGCGGAGCTTTGGAGCTTCGGCAAGTACGACCCGAAGAGCGGCGGCGGCGAGCTGACCGTGCGGGTGCCGTGGCGCAACGGACCGCTCGTCGGTTGCTGGGATCCGACGTTGGGTGAGCGCGGTGCGAGCGATGCGGTGCCGGCGTCGATCACGATCGAGCTGTTCGACGGCGAGGAGCGCGTCGCCAACGATGCGATGGCAGTCAGAGGAGATGGCGCGTCGGGAACCCGTCGTGCTGTCGTCGCGCCGGACGAGCTGGCTCGGTTGCGTTCCGGCGACGGTCTCGTCGAGCCCGATGGAAGCGTCGAGTTCCGCATTCAGCTCGCCAAGGTCGATCCGTGGTCTCCTGGACGCGTCAAGCTCTACCGGCTGCGCATGCGGTTGCGAGATGCGAAGGGCTTCGTGCTCGACTCGCTCGAGCGCAACGTCGGCTTCCGGGCGCTCGAGGTCGACGGCACGACGATCCTGTGGAACGGTGCGCCGCTGCAGTTGCGCGGGCTGCTCCATTGGGGCTACTCGCCGCCGCATCTGGCGCCGCCGACCGACCGCGAATACTGGCGCGAGCAGCTCGAAGCGCTCCGCGGGATGGGCTTCAACACGTTGAAGTGCTGCCTCTGGGTGCCGCCGCCGTGCGTCTACGAGCTGTGCGACGAGATCGGGATCCTGGTCTGGCAGGAGTACCCGACCTGGCATCCGCGGATGGACGAGGCGCATCGCGACGAGCTGCGTCGCGAGTACGAGGAGTTCTTCGCGCAGGACGGCCGCCACGCGTGCGTCGCCTTCCGCTCGATCACCTGCGAGACGGGCCATGGCGCCGAGCTGCACGTGGTGAAGGAGCTCTTCGAGGCATGCAAGGCGGCGGTGCCCGACACGCTCGTCGTCGACGACTCGAGCTGGATCGGCTGGCAGCGCATCACCGACTTCTGGGACGAGCACCCGTACGGCAACCACCGCTGGTGGCCGCGGCGCCTCGCCGAGTTCGCGCAACACCAGATCGAGAAGGGGAAGAAGCCGCTGTTGCTCGGCGAGTGCATGGCGGGCGACACCTGGGCCGATCGCACGGCGTGGGATGCGCAGTGGGGGAAGCCAGCGGCGACGGGCGACTCCGGCGCCGCCGGCGGCGCCGCACCGGTGCCGTGGTGGCGCCCCGACTGCTACGAGGCGCAGGCGAGGTTCGAGGAGTGGCTGACCGCCGAGTGCGGCGCCGAGACGGTCGCGTCACTGCTGCCGACGTCGCTCGAGACCGCCCTCGAAGCGCGCAAGTACCAGATCGAGACGCTGCGCGCGACGCTGCCCGATGCGGGCTACGTCGTGTCGGTGGCGCGCGACTTCGCGAAGGCGCGGATGGGGTTGTGGGATGACTTGGGGCGGCCGAAGTGGAGACCGAGCGACTGGCGCTGGCATGGCAGCACGATGCTGTCGCTGCGGACGGAGGGGGAGCGACGGGCGTTCGCAGGAGCGATGAAGCTGCCAATCGTCGTGACACCGTTCGAGCCGCTCTACGGTGACGCAGCAACGCGAGGCGCGGACCTCTCGATCAACGTCAGGGAGCGATCGTCCGGCGACACGGTGGCGGAAGTTCTGGGCGAGATCCCCCTGATCGACGCGCAGAATGTCAAGCTCGAGGTTGGACGAGCGTCTCCGCCCATTGAGTTTCTGTTCGAGCCGCCAGCGACGACGATTCCGCGATGCTGGTGGAGCTCCATGGTCCTGTTGAGGGGGCCAGACGAGTCGAAGGTGCGTCGTGGCAGTCCGCTGTTCTCGATGGCCGAGAACGGGTGGCAACTCTGGCAACTCCCCCCGTTCTCCGACGAGTTGCCCGCTTCCATCCGCGAAGTCGACCACCTCGACGCCGCCACACTCGACTTCCTCGAGCAGGGCGGCCGCGTGCTGCTCAAGGTCGCCGGCGCCAATCACTCGCTGAAGAGCGCCGGCATGTGGTGGCTGCGCGGCGCTCCCTTCACTCCGCCGCATCCCGTTCACGCCACCGTCCCCGCCGACATGCTGCGCGAGCTGCAGCCGTTCGACCTCGACGGTGAGCGGGTGATGCCGTGGACGGTGCTGCGCGGCCAGGTCGATCCGATCCTCGCCTTCTGGGAGACGCACGACATCGCCGAGGTGCGCGCCCACTTGTTCGCCTTCGACACGCGCGTCGGCAAGGGGCGCCTGCTGGCGAGCTGCCTCGACACGGCGACCGATGCCGGCCGCTACGTCCGCGCCGCCTTCGCGCGCCACCTCGCCGATGGCCCGGCACCCAAGCGCGAGCTCGCCCCCGCGACGATCGCCGCGCTGCGCGGCCTCTTCGCCGAACAGCGGCTCGACCTGCCGACCTGGAAGTTCGCGATGGACCCGGACGACAAGGGGCTCGCCGCCGGCTTCTCACAACCGTCGCACAACGCCTCCGCCTGGCGCGACATGCCCGCCGGCTCCCATTGGGAGAACCACGGCGACGACGTGATGCACTTCACCGGCATCGCCTGGTACCGCGTCGACTTCGAGCTCGACGCCAGGTGGGCCGGCCAGCCCGCGCGCGCGGTCTTCGAGGGGATCGACGACAGTGCGATCGTCTGGCTCGACGGCCGCGAGCTCGCCCGCTTCGGCGATCCCGCCACCAAGACCACCATCTGGCTCGAGCGCCAGCAAGCCGAGCTCGGCGCGCTCGCGCCGGGCCGGCACACCCTCACCCTGCGCGTCGTCGACCACGCCGGCGCCGGCGGCCTCTGGAAGCCGGTCTACCTCACCAGCGGGCCGGTCGGCGAAGTGCGCGAGCTGCTCGAGTGACGCGGACGCTCGCGCAGCCGCCATTCGATCCCGCGAAACCCGGAGCCGACGCATGTCCCCGAAGATGTCGAAGGCGCACGATGCCGTCGCCCTGCTGGCCGAGCTCGCGCCGCCGTTGCGCGCCGTGGTGAAACGGCTGCGCTCGTTCGTCCGCAAGCACGCCCCGAAATTGACCGAGCAGATCAAGTGGGGCAGCCTCTGCTTCGTCGGCCGCGGCATCGTCTGCTATGCCCACGCGCTGGAGCAGCACGTCGACTTCGGTTTCTTCCAAGGCGCGCGGCTCGACGATCCCGACCGGCTGCTGCAGGGCAAGGGCAAGTTCCTGCGCCACGTCAAGGTCCGCAAGCCGGCCGACGTGAAGGAGAAGCAGCTGGTCCCGTTGCTGAAGCAGGCGTTGCGGCTCGACACGCAGGGCCGCTGACCCGGAGATCGCGATGCCGCGCCCGACGTCTCACGACGAGTACCTCGCGACGTTGCCGGTCGCGCAGCGCAAGGCGCTGCAGCAGCTGCGTCGCCACATCGCCGCCGCTGCCCCCGACGCCGTCGAGACGATCACCTACTCGCTGCCCGGCTTCCGCCACGACGGGAAGGTCCTCGTCTGCTACGCCGCTCGCTCCGGCCACTGCGCGTTCCATCCGATGAGCGATCGCACGCTCGCCGACCACGCGGCCGCCGTCGCGCGCTTCGACACCAGCCCGGGGACGCTCCGTTTCCAGCCGGAGACGCCGCCGTCTCCCGCCCTGATCCGGCAGCTCGTGCGCGCTCGCATCGCGGAACTCGCCGAGGCGGCGGCGCGGCGTGCGTCGCGCCGCCCGAAGGCTCCGCGCAGCGGGCGCAAGCGGATGCGTTGAAGCGGCGCCGGCGCTGTGACGTCCACCAACCTCAGCGCGGGCTCGGCTTGGTCGGGGTCGTGCCGGCGACGACGCGCCAGTAGTAGGTGCGGTCGGTCTCGACGCCCGAGGCGCGATCACCGCGCAGCGCCAGCGCGCTGATCGGGCTGCGGGCGGCGGTCACGCGGAAGCGGTGGCCGTTGTTGCAGAGCCACACCTGGCCGGATTGCGGCGGGCCGCACATCACGGCGCCGCAGCGGCAGACGAGGTCATGGGCCGCGGCCACGGGATCGGTCATCTCGGCGCTCCAGCGCGCGCAGCGTCGGCGGCGCGGAATGGCGCGGCACCGACGGCCCCGCGCGTGCGGCCTGGATGACGGCGGCGCCATCATGTGGCCGCCGACCGGCGCCACGACCGTGAATGTCGCCGTCCCGGGCGCTCGACGCGCCTGGACCGATTCCGGTGCCGGCGGCATCCAGTGCGCGAGGACCGACGGACGCGGCGACACGACACGCGGGAGGCGGCGAGGGACGACCCGGAGCAGCTGCTCGACCACAGCGACTTCGTCCACGCCATCGCCTCGGCGCTGGTCCGCGATCCCGCGCTGGCCGATGACGTCGCGCAGGAGACGCTGCTGGCCGCCTGGCGCGCCCCGCCGGCGGCGGTCGGGTCGCCGCGCGGCGACGCGCGGTGGTCGCGGCGGTGCTGACGATCGGCGAGCCGTATCGCTCCGCGCTGCTGCTGCGCTTCTTCGAGGCGCTGCCGCCACGGCGGATCGCGGAGCGGCTGGCGCTGCCGGTGGAGACGTTGCGCACGCGATTGAAGCGCGGGCTCGAGCAGGTGCGTGCGCGGTTGCTGGCGCAGCCGACCGCGAAGGCGACCGCGCTGATGTCGTGGGGGATCGCGGCGGCGGCGCTCGGCTTGGTGCTGGGGGGCGGCTTCGTGTTCCTCGGCGAATGGGCGCCGCCTGCGGCATGGGGGTCGGGCCGGGACGCACCGCGACGGCCTTCGCTCGCCGCGGCGCTTCCTCCCGAGCGGCCGGCCGGCATCGCGGGCGTCCGCGAGTCGTCAGCGGCCGCGCCGGACGATGCGTCGGACGGGGAAGCGCCGCCGCCGGCATCGCGCGCCGTGTTGGTCACTCCCCCGGCGTCGCTCGTACGATCGCGCCCGGGCGACGCGACGTGATCGTCGTGCTGGAGGACTCCGGCACGCTGCACGGGAGCGTGGTCGATCGCCGCGGCGAGGCGATCGCCGGTGCGACGGTGCGGGCGGTGGCGCTGCACGGCGGGGCGCGGCTCGAGTCGAGAGCAGTCAGCGACGCGGCCGGTCGATTCGCGATGCCGGCGCCGACGACGACGGCTGCCCCGACTTCCTGCAGCTGTTCGTCGTCACGCCCGGTTGGGCCACGGCGTTCGCCGAATGCGCACCGACGGCGGATGGCGGTTGTGAGCGCGTGATCGAGCTCTGGCGCGCGGCCACGATCGTCGGCCGCGTCGTCGATCCGTCGGGAGCGCCCGTCGCCGGCGTGCGCGTGGCGGCCCATCCGGGGCAACGGGGCGGGCCGATCCGCGCGACGCCCCCCGCCTGCGTCCCGCCCCGCGCGCCACCGTGTACGCGCTCGACCGGAGGCCGACGGCGGAGGAGCAGGCGCAGCTGCGCAGGGGCGTGCCGATGGTGAACCCCGAGATCGTGCCGGGCGCGCTCGCCTGCGATGCGGCGGGCCGCTTCCGCTTCGACGACCTTCCCGCCGGCCCGCTCGTCCTGCTGGTCGTCGCGCCCGGGGTTGCGAGCGGCCGGCAGCTTGGCGGTTCGGCGCTCCACGAGGACGTCGCCACCGACGGCATCCCGATCACGGTGCGCTTCGCCGACGAGTGATCGCACCGGCAAGGGCGGGTCGGCTCCCGCGGCCGCCGCGAAGTTCCGTTCGCGTCTCCCGGCGGGCGCGCGGGCGGCATGGCGGTTGTGGTGCCGCGGGCGGCGCTGCGAAGCGGCGTCGCGGAGGGTGGGCGATGGCCGGGAACGGGATGCGGCGTCGACAGCGACCGTGTTGGCCGTGGCTGCTGTTCGCGCTGCCGATGGCAGTGCTGCTGACCGGCTGCAGCGGCAGCCGGCTGTGGCGGATCTCGCCGTGGGGGTCGCAGGCGACGCCGGGCGACGAGCGGTTCAACGGTTTCCCGCTGGTCTACGCCGACGGCGACGCGACCTCGGTGCTCTGGCCGCTGATCGACGTCGACGATCGCGGCTTCGCCGTGCGGCCGCTGGTCAGCAAGGACGGCGACGACCTCGACGTCCTCTTCCCGCTGTCGCATGTCGACCTTGCGAGCGGCGAAGGCTGGATCCTCACGGCCTATCGCACGGACGAACGGGCCGGCCTGTTCCCGTTGTTTCACCAAGGGCCTGAGTTCAACTTCGTCGGGCCGTGCTGGTGGCACGAGAGCGATGGCACCGTCGACGCGAGCGGCCTCTTCCCGCTGGCGTGGTTCGACGACGACCTCGGCCATGGGCTGATCCTCAATGCCTACTCGTGGCACGGCAACCGCGGCCTCTTGCCGCTCTGCAACCTCGGCCCCGAGTGGAACTGGGTCGGGCCGGCGTGGTGGCGCACGGACGATTCGGGCGTGACCGATTGGGGCGTGCTGCCGATCGGCTGGCATGCCGTCGCCAGCGGGGACGGCTTCCTCGGCCCGGCCTACGCGTTCGACGCGCATCGCGGCCTCTTCCCGCTGTTCCACTCGGGGCCGGGCTTCGATTCGATCGGTCCGTTCTGGCGTGCCGGCGGAGAGGACGCGGACGACGACTCCGCGTGGGGCGCGTTCCCGCTGGTGTGGAGCGCCAGCGATCGCGACACGTCTTCCGAGGACTTCGGCGTGCTGCCGCTCCTCTGGCGCCACGAGGAGCCCGGCCACGACTGGACCGCGGCGTTGCTGCCGCCGACCTGGTGGGAGACGCAGGGCGAGATGCAGCGCCGCTTCGTGCTGCCGTTCTACGTGCGCCTCGCCGATGGAGATGCGGCCTGCACGATCGTCCCGCCGCTCTACGCGTCGCTCGAGCGCGACGGCTCGTCGCAATGGTGGACCCCGCTCGCCAACGGCTGGCGCGACGAGCACTCCTCCGGCTTGAACCTCTACCCGCTCTGGTGGTCGAGCGAGTCGGCCGAGTCGACCTCGCGCATGCTGCTGCCGCTGTTCCTGTCGCGTGAGAGAGGCGACGAGCGGCTGTTCCTCACGCCGCTCGGCGGCCGCGGCTGGGATGCGACCGGCACCACCGGCTTCACCAACGTGCTCGGTCCGCTGTTCCACCGTTCGTGCGCGGCCGATCGGGAGACCACCGCGCTGCTCTGGCCGCTGTTCCAGCACGATCGGGCGGGCGACACGACGGAGACGCGCCTCTTCCCGCTGTTCGACCTCGAGACCTCGCCGACCGGCCACGACGCGTTCGCGCTGCTCGGCCTCGCCCGCCACGTCGTCGACGGCGACGAGCGCTCGCTGCGACTCTGGCCGCTCTGGTCGGACAGCGCCGCCGACGGCACGCCGGATCTCCTCTTCGACCTCACGCTGGCCGGTCGTCACGTCGACGGCGATGCGTGGTCGAACCACCTCTTCCCGCTCTGGTCTGCCGGCGGGGACGAGGAGGGCTCGACCACCCGCGCGCTGCTCGGGCTGGCCCGTGTCGCCACGACCGAGGCGGGCCATGCGTGGCGGTTGTGGCCGCTCGCCTCCGGCTCGACCGACGCGGCGGCCGACGGCTGGCTCGATCCGTTCACGCCCTGGCGCAGCACGACGCGCGGCGACGAGCGCTGCGACCGGCTCTTCCCGCTCGCGTCGGTGCGACGCGGCGGCGACGAGACCGAGGTGTCGCTGCTCGGCTCCCTCGCCCGCCTCCACACGGAAGCGGAGGGGACGTCCGCGCGGCTCCTGCCGCTGTTCTCGACGACCTCCGGCCCGGCCGACCGCGACCTGCTCGACTGGGTCTCGCTGGTCGGCGTCCACCCGCGTCGCGGCGGCACCGAAGTCCACTTCGCCACGCCGCTGCTGTTCCACCTCCATGTGGCGGACGACACCCCGTCGTGGCGGGCTCGGCTGCTGACGCTCTTCTCATGCCGGCACGACGAGTGGAACGTCAGCGCCGTCGACGTCGGCGCGCCGCCGCAGCCGGTCGAGCGCGACCGCGTCGACTTCCTGTTCGGCTGGGCGAAGAACGAGCGGACCGAGCTGGCGCTGCACGACGGCAGCCGCCGCGAGGACGTGCATCGCCGGCTGCCGCTCCTGTTCGAGTTCGAGCGCGAGGGCGACCGGCGCGAGTGGGACGCGCTCTTGTGGGCGGTCCACTCGGTGGAGACGCCGGAGCAGGAACGCTTCACCGTGCTGGGCTACGGCTACCGCAGCGTCCGCACCGGCGCGGCGACGCGACGCGACATCTTCCCGTTCATCACCTGCGACGATGCGCCCGGCAAGCGGAAGTTCACCTTCCTCGGCCGCCTTCTCTCCTTCCAGCGCGACGGCGACAAGGTCGGCGGCACCGTCCTCTTCCTGCCGTGGGGCGACTCGATCTGAGCGGGCGGCCACGCTCGCGATCGTGGCGCCGCTACCAGCTCCCGCCGCCGAGCGTCGCGTCGAGGCGCGCGCTGTAGCCGATGCCGCCGGGGACGTCGTCCAGCGCGAACAGCGCCTGCGCGTGGTAGTCGGCGCCGAGCGTGAACCAGACGGGATCGGCGGGGAGCTGCACCGGGATCGCGGCCGGACCGCCGGCCAGCGCGAATGCCAGCACGACGTAGTCGCTCACCAGCAGGTGCGGCAGGCCGGGCGTCGGGTCGGTGCCGAGCCCGATCAGCAGCAAGCCCCACGTCGACGGATCGAGCGGACAGTCGAGCTCGACCTGCGCCAGCGTGCCGAGCACCGGTTCGGCGGCGAGCCCGATCGTCGGCAGCAGCGCCGGGTCGGTGCCGTCGCCGGCCCACGCCTCGCCGGAGACGTCGTGGCCGGCCGGCACGCCCGGCGCGGCCGTCAGTGCGGCGACCCGGCCGTAGCGCACGGAGTCGCCGATGTTGACGTGGCCGCTGCTGATCAGCGGATCGGCGAAGGCATCCGGGGAGTCGAGATCGTCCGCCGCCGCCGTGATGCGGCCGTTCGCGGCGATCTTGCCGATCGCGTCGCCCGCCTCGCGGCCGTCGAGGGTGAATCGGGCGAGAAAGTCGGGACCGCGGTAGTCGTAGGTGAAACAGGCGATCCGACCGCGATCCTCGTCGTGGTGGCGCGCCGAGACCAGCACCTCGGCGCGCGGCGCCGCGTCATCCTCGGCGTCGGCGACATACTCGCACGCATCGACCTGCGCCCCGAACCACGAGCCGGGCCCGGCGCCGACCTCCTCGCCCCGGAGCTCGATCACGCGCGTCGCCAGCGCCTCGCCGTAGTGGAGATCGACGTAGTTGCCGTTCTCGGCGGAACCGTAGTCGTTCTCGAACGTGCCCGGCGCGCCGATCAGCAGCTCGGGCAGCGCGGCCGCGTCGCCGCTCTGGTCGGGCATGACCGTGACGGCGTACCCGAACCAGTCGTGGTGCTCCCGCCCGCGCAGCTCGACGGTGGGGGTGGCGTTCATCCCCGAGAAGACCTGCACGATGCCAGCCTCGCGCAGCCCCGGCTGCGACACGAACCAGTTGCCGAAGACGAGGTCGATCGCGCCGTCGCGGTCGAGGTCGCGCTTGAAGCTCGCCACCGCCGTCGCGTGCGGACCGGTGCGCGTGCTGCCGCTCGGTTGCATGTTCCAGGTGAACAGCGGCGCCAGCGTGCGGCCCGACCAGAGCATGACCCAGCGATAGGAGCCGCCGCCCGCCACCAGCAGGTCGGGGGCGCCGTCGCCGTCGACGTCGCCGGCCGCCGCCAGCGCGGCGCCGAAGTGGCCCTGGTCGCCGTCGGGGGCGCCCGACCCGTCGCGATCGGCGCTGTCGGTCAGCGTCGCCAGCAGCTCGGGCGCGCCCGGCTCGACGAAGGAACGGCCGGAGTAGATGCGCACGTAGGCGTGCTGCGCGGTCCGCTCGAGGCTCGGCGCGCCGACCGCGAGATCCAGGTGACCGTCGCCGTCGAGGTCGCCTGCCCCCGCGATCTCGGCGCCGAAGCTGTCGAAGGCGGCAGCGCCGTGCCAGGTCCGCAGCGGCTCGCCGATGCGGCGGCCCGACCAGATGCGGACGGTGCCGACGCGCGTCTCGTTCGCCGAGATGGTGCCGTCGCCGTCGAGGTCGACGTCCTCGTTGAACGCGCCCACGGCGAAGTCGTCGAAACCGTCGCCGTCGAGGTCGCCGACGTACTCGACCCGGCCGAAGGCCGATTGCGCCTGTTCCGAGGTCAGCTCGAAGACGGTCATCACCTGCGCGCGGCCGGCGCCGGCGAGGAGCGCCAGCGCCGAGGCGAGCGTCGCCGTCCGCGTGGCGCGTCGCGCGTCATGGCCGTGGTGCCGCATCACCTGCTCCCGTGGCACGCAGTCGGCCCGCCACCGACCGTGTCGTCGACGGGCGTCTTACTGCCGATGCGAGGAAGTCGCCAGTGGCGCGCCTCGCCGCGCCGCCCTTGCCGGAGGCGAGCGAAGGAAGTTCTCATGGCAGGTCGAGGAGCTCCGCCAGCATCGAGACCTTGGCGCGGTAGTTGGTGTCGCGCGACCACGCCGCGTTCCAGGGCAGCGGCGAGCGGTCGGCGGCGAGGCCGAGCGCGCTCCACGCCAGCCCGCGCTCCAGCGCGGTCCGCGCCGGGTCGGTCGCCACCTGCAGCAGCTGCCGCACTCCTTCGGCATCGCGCAGCATCCCGAGCGCCTGCGTGCAGCTCACCGACTCGGAGAGCGTCGTCGCGCTGGAGATGCCGGCCACCAGCATCCCCGCCGCCTTCCCGTCGTCCAGCAGGCCGAGCGCGCGCGCGAGCTGCAGCCGCTCGGGCGGATGCGCGGTCTTCGGCGAACCGAACGCCTCGCGCAGCGGAGCGGTCGCATCGCGGTCGCCCATCAGCCCGAGCGCCAGCGCGATGTAGCCGCGGAGCGCGGCGTCGCGGGTGCTGGCGTGCGCCTCGAGCAGCGGCTTTCCGGCCGCGCGGTGGCGGAGCAGTCCGAGCCCGACGGCCATCGCGGCGCGGTACGACGGGTTGGCGGTCTGGTCGAAGCACTCCGCGAGCTCCGCTCCCGCCGCGAGGCGCTGCGCCTCGCCGTGGCCGGGCTGTCGCCAGTAGAGCCCGGTCGCCAGCGCGGCGATCGGCTGGTGGGTGATGCGCTTCGGTGCGACGAGTTGCTGGTGCAGCAGCCGCTGGATCTTCTCGTGGGCGTCGTGATGCGCGGCCGGAGCGGGGTCGCGTGCGCCAAGCTCGGCCAGTGCCAGCAGCGCGAAGTGGCGCGACTGGTCGTCGTTGCACTTCTCCACCAAGTGCGCGAGCCACTCGCGCGCGTGGAGGTCGGCGTCGCCGTCGCCCATCGTGGCCAGTCGTCCGACGGCGATCACCAGCGAGCGGCGCAGTTCGGTCTCGGTCCGGTCGCTGCGCATGAGCTTGGTCAGCTGCACCAGCGCTTCCCGCGGCTCCGATGCGCCGCCGGCGGCGAGCCGGTGCAGCGCGATCGGCGCCTGCGCCCGGACATAGGTGTTCACGGCCCGCTCGTCGAGCAGCGCCAGCAGTCGCGCCGTGATCTCCGCCGTGCGCGTCTCCATGCGCCCGAGCGCGAGCACCGCCAGCGCCTTCAGGTCGAGCGCCCGGTTCAGCGTCACGTCATCGAGCACCTGGAACAGGTCGTCGATCGCGGCGGCAGCCCGGAGTTGGCCGAGTGCCGCGGCTGCCAGGGCGCGCTGCTCCGGCGGCACCGGCGCATCGTCCACGTCCCGTGCCGCATCGGTGCCGCCCAGGAGTCCGCGCAACGGCGCGATGGCGTCTTCGTGGCCGGTGAGGCCCAGCGCGAGGGTCGCCGTGCGCTGCACCAGCGAGGAGGGATGGCCGAGCGCGCGGACCAGCGCCGGAACGACGTGGCGGCCGGTCGACTCGCGCTCGGGTGCCGCCATCCGCGCCAGTGCCAGGGCCGCGGCGTCGGCGATCTCCGCCTCGGTCGAGTCGAGCGCCTCGATCAGCGCCGGCAGCAGCTCGCGGCGCAGCTCGAGCGGCAGCGGAGGCGGTGCCGGCGTGCGCGCCGCTGCGAGGAACTCGTCCTTGTTGTGCTCCCACCAGAACTCCCAGCGCTCGAAGCCTTCGCCGCGACCGCGCCGTCCGCCGAGGCCGCCAGTGGTCGGCCCGGCCGGGCCACGACCCGCCTCAACCGCCCTCCCGCGCCCGGCGAGGAACCCGTTGCCGTCCGCGGACGGCGTTCCGCCCCGGGTAGCAGGAGGTGTCGTATCGCCGCCGCCGCCGATGCCCGGTGGAACGGTGTCGCCCGGCCCGCCGAGCCGAGTGGCCGATCCTGCAGCCGACGGAGTCGCCGATGGTGCAACCGACGGAGTTGTCGACGGAGCGGCCGGCAGCCGGTCGTGCGTGGTGCCGTCGTCGGCCGCGCGCACTTCGCGCGGCGCCTCTGCGTCGGCCGCGGACTTGAACTCATCCTCCAGCACCAGGAACGACGTCCATGGCGTCAAGATCTGGTGGGTCAGCCCGAGCCCGCGGACCTCGGCGACCAGCTCGTCCGCCAGCGCGCGATCCTGACCGCCGATTCGCAGCGCATCGAGCAGCCGATCGACGCGTGCGCGCGCCCACAGCTGCGCGACGTGCGGCCGCGCCAAGGTCTGTTCAGGGAAATCGACCTGGACCTCGAGATCGATGCGACCGTCGCCGCCCTCACCGCGCAGTCGCAGCGTCGCCTTGCCGTGGCCGCGATAGCGCCCGTGCATGACCAGCGCGCGTCGTTGGCAGACGTCAGGGAGCTGCACCGGTTCGCGGGAAGTGACCATCACGCCGGCCGTGCCGTCGCTCCGCACGTCGAACTCGGGGTCGAGCAGCAGCGGCGTCCGGATGCGCTCGTACAACGCGGACAGCGGCAGCTCGAGGTCGTCGCCCTCGCGGACGTAGCGGGCGGCGCCGCGGCCCAGCGTGGCGAGCTCGGTCAGCAGGAACTCCTTCACTCCGTCGCCGACGCCGAACGCGAACAGCCGCGCGCCGCGCGACCGCTCGAGCCACTGCGCGAGGATCGCCTCGGGGCGTTGCTCGCCGATGGTCGGGTCGCCGTCGGTGAGGAAGATCACGCTGCGCAGACGGTCGTGCCGCGACTCGAGCAGGTCGGCAGCGGCGGTCAGCGCGCCGGCGATGTCGGTGCCGCCGGTCGGGCCGAGGCCGGCGACGAAGCGGCGGGCGTCGGCGAGCCACTCCTTCGTCGCGGGGACGAGGCTCCACATCAGATCCCGGCTCGCGAAGCGCGTCACCTCGCTGGCGAAGGCGACGATGGCGAACCGGTCGTGCGGCCCGAGCGAGTCGAGTCCGGTCAGCAGCGCCTGGCGTGCCTGCTCGAACTTGCGCCCGGCCATCGAGCCCGACGTGTCCATCACGAAGACGAGGTCGCGGCCGATCGGCGTCGGCGCCTCCAGGCGCGGGACCAGGCGCGCCAGCCAGTAGCCCTCCTCGGCACCGGCCGGTCGATGGGTCAGCAGCGCGACGTCGAAGCCGCGGCTGCGCGGGATGGCGCGCAGCACGACCGCGGGCGCCGGCACGCTGCCGTCGCCGCGGATGCGGGCGACACCGACGCCCTCCTCGGGACCCAGCACCGCGTCGGGATGCGACGGCGAGTCGAGCCCGGCGAGTCCGCGTGCGGACGACCAGCGCACGTCGACGGAGAGGTCGCCGATCGGCCCCGATTCCGCCGGCAACGGCAGCTCCAGCACCTCGATGCCGAGGTCGTCGCGCACCACGTGCGCGTAGTCGAGCCGGATGCGGACGACGTCGTTCGCCGGGATCGGGAAGACGCTCACCTGGAAGTCGCGCCAGCCGACCTGCTCCAGCAGGCCGGGATCCTTGCGGCTCTGCACGATGGCGTCGTAGGTGGCGCGCGCCTCCTCCGCGTCGCGGATCTCGCCGCGCTTCTCCTTCCCTTCCATCCACATCGAGAAGCCGCCGATCACCGCGTCGTCCGGCAGCCGGAAGCGGAACACGCCCTCGTCCGGGCGTCGGCCCGGATTGCGGAAGTGCTCCTCCACGGTGACGTTGGCGACCCCCTCCTCGACGGTCGCCGTGGCGACGAAGCGCTCGATCGAGCAGCGTGCTCCGCTGCGCGTGGTCAGCGTCTGCGCGCTGGCGGCGGGGGCCGCCAGCAGCGCTGCGCTCGCCGCGATCCCGAGGAAACCGGCTCGCCGCAGCTGCTGCACCGCCATCGCGCTTCTCCCGAGGGAAGGGCGGTGGTGTCGCGAACGGTGTACCGCGGAGCCGACCGCGGCGGGCGGCGGCTGCGGCGCGCGGCGGAACGTGGTCGCCGGGTGACGGCGGCGCCGCGTGCTACCAGCTGCGGCCGCCCAGCGTCGCCTCGAGCCGCTGCGAGTAGCCGATCCCGCCCTTGACGTTCGGCAGCGCGAAGAGCGCCTGCGCCTGCCACACCGGGCCGACCGCGTACCACTCGGGGAGCGGCGGGATCTCGATCGGCAGCGTCGCCGCGCCGGCCTGCAGCGTGAACGGCACGACCGCCAGCGAATCGACGAAGAGGTGGGGCAATCGCGGGTCGTCCAGCGTCTCCATGCCGAGCAGCAGCAGTCCGAACGTGGCCGGATCGAGAGGACAGCCGAGTTCCACCTGTGCCACGCGGCCGAGCGATGGCGCGGCGGCGAGATCGATCGTCGGCAGCAGCGCGGGGTCGGTGCCATCGCCCGCCCAAGCCGACTCGTGGAGCGAATGGACCGCCAGCGCCCCGGCCTGCTCGCTGAGGCACCAGGTGCGGCCGCGTTCGCGCTGGCCGGGCAGGCCGATGTGACCGGATCCGAGCAGCAGGTCGGGGCCGGCGTCGGCGACCGTCGGATCGGCCGGGTCGGCGGTCAGCCGACCGCCGACCGAGACTTCGGCCACCTTGTCGCCGGGCTCGCTGCCGGCGACGGTCCAGGCCGGCACGAATTCGCGCCGGACGTCGCTCCACGACCAGCACGAGACCAACCCGCGCTCCTCGTCGGCGTGGCGCGCGGGGACGAAGAGCTCGACGCGTGGAGTTCCCGCCTCCGGCGAGTAGTCGCCGGCGACGGCAAGCGAGCTGAAGAAGCTCCCCGGACCCGCGCCGACCGCCGTGCCGTCGAGCCGCTGCGCCTCGGTGGCGAGGTTCTCGCCGAACTGCAGCGTGGCGTAGTTGCCGTGCTCCAAGTCGCCGAACTCGTTGGTGAAGGTGCCGGGCGCGCCGATCAGCAGCTCGGGCGCCGCCGCCGGATCGCCGGACAGATCGGGCAGCACCAGGAGCGAGTAGCCGAACCAGTCGTGGTCGGCTCCGCCCCGCAGGGTGAGCACGGGCGTCAGCACGGTGCCGGACCAGATCGAGACCTCGCCCGCCTCCTGCAGCGCGCCGTTCACCGCGGCGAAGTTGCCGAAAGCGAAATCGGGCACGCCGTCGCCGGTCACGTCGTCGCGGAAGGCGGCGACCGCAGTCGAGTGCTTCGCCGGGCGGATCCCGGTCGGATGGACGGTCCATGCGTGGAGCGTCGTCAGGAGGCGCCCGGAGATGAGCAGCACCCAGCGGTAGTCGCCGGCACCGGAGACCAGCACGTCGGCGCGTCCGTCGCCGTCGAAGTCGCCGGCGTCGTCCGCCGCGGCGGCGAAGTCGCCCTCGCTCCCGTCGGCGACGCCGGTCTGGTTGCGGTCGGCGCTGTCCGTGATGTCGCCCAGGGATTCCGGCACGGTCGGGTCGGAGAGCAGCGCGCCGGAGAAGACGCGCAGGTACGCATGGCGGTTGCGTCCCTGGCTCGGCGCGGCGATGGCGAAATCGCGTCGCCCATCGGCGTCGAGGTCGCCGAGCAGGAAGCACTCGGCGCCGAAGTTCTCGAGTTCGCCGTCGCCGTGCCACGTCCGCAGCGGCGCGGATGGATCGCGGCCCGAGTAGAGCCGGGCGACGCCGCGCTCGTTCTCGTTCTTCTGGATCCGGCCGTCGCCGTTCACGTCGACGTCCTCGTTGTGGGCGCCGATCACGAACTCGTCGAAGCCGTCGTCGTCGAGGTCGCCGACGAAGCACGG
>SXGT01437641.1_pt1 | contig 26488 bp, 24 predicted proteins | sample 3176221 | NCBI WGS metagenome assembly SXGT01 (sample SAMN11356862, study PRJNA531348) | freshwater metagenome | isolation source: freshwater sample F1-120 | place: China: Fuxian Lake, Yuxi | collected 2017-12-25
AACCCATTGGGGTGGTAACACCGTTCGCATGACGTAGTACTCGCGATCGACTGGAGTCATACCCTCTTTGGGTTCCACCAGAATTAACCCATACATGCCGTTAGCCACATGCATTCCGACTGGAGCCGTCGCGCAATGATACACGTACAACCCTGGATTGATGGCCTTGAACGAGAACTGGGATTTGTGTCCCGGCGCTGTGAACGATGACGCCGCACCCCCACCTGGTCCTGTGACGGCGTGTAAATCGATATTGTGAGGCATCTTGCTCGTGGGATGGTTCAACAAGTGGAACTCCACCTGATCTCCCTCTCGGACACGAATGAAACTGCCAGGAACATCGCCACCGAATGTCCAGAACACATACTCAACGCCGTCCGCCAACTTTTTCGTCGTCTCAATCACTTCGAGGTGAACGATGACCTTCGTGGCGTGGCCCCGAGTGATCGGCAGTGGCACATTGGGGGCTTGGGTGAGCACCGCCTTCTCTTCGCCCCTAACGCTGGGGTCGATCAGCTTGGGCTTGGGATTGAGGGCGGCCGTCTCGGCACCAACGAGGCTGACTATACCTAAGGCGGTGGCTGCCAGGGCCGTGAGGGTTGGAGCATGATGAAAGGGTTTCACTGGGAGTGTTCGGTTCAAACGTTTCAATTCTGATTCCTGAATCGCTCGTTGCGACTGCAGGACTAGTAATCCAACTCACTCAAATAACCCTTGACCCAAGTCATGAGTCTGACGGTTTCAACAGTCTGGATGCGTCCGATAGAACCTGGATTTTGCTCGCGTTCATGCGGGCTCCATTGGCAGAACATACCTGTGGCCAACGTTCGTCCGCCCCGCATTCTTATCGCCGATGATCAGCCGGATGTCGCCGAAGCGTTGCGCCTGCTATTTAAAGGTGAGGGCTGGCGGGTCGAAGTCGTCAGCTCACCCGCCGCCGCTTTGGACGCTGGCACTCGGGATGAGTTTGATCTCTTACTCGCGGATCTCAATTTCCAGCCGTGCTGAACGGCGCGGTGTTGGTTGAAGTGCATCTTGATGGCCCCCTGCCCAAGGCCGCACGGCCGGAGTTGAGCGTGGAGGGGACAATCGAACTCGAACGTCTCGTTGATGCGCTTTGGTTTTAGGCATCAACATCGTCATCCTCTCTCCAATCAATCTCTGGTAGTCGCTCCAACTCCGCGACGTAATCCGAGTAGGTGTAATCGTCGCCACGTTTGGTGTGCCAAATGTAAAAGGCCAGCAACGTCGCGATCAACTCTCGCGCCTCTGAGTCACTGCGACCCAACGACAACAAGCGCTGATAGTGCAGTCGCACCTCTGGAGTGTCAGGGCTCTCCAACTGGTCCTGAACGCCGCTCAAAATCGCCGCCTTCCGTCTCTGCTCGGCTGCGTCTTCGGAATTCATAGTGCGTGATGATGCCTAATACAAAGGTCAGCGATCGGAGCCAGCCGTCACTGACGTTGGGTGTCCGTGATGCCGTCTAACATATTGTCGGCCAAACCAGGAGAGCAGCACAAAGTCGGGGGTCGGCGCCAGCAAGTCTTCGCTGATTCAAGAGCGAGCCATTTGTAAAGCGTTTGAAATAAATGGGCCTATTTTAAAGGTCTTCGCGACCCAACAGCTTCTAGGCGGTCCAACGCGGGGTCCCTACAAAAACTCAGTGGTAGAGGCATGAGCCGATTTGGCGTTTTCCGAATGGTTCGAAGACGCGGCATCCACCAAGGCGACCCCCAACTTTGTGCTGCTCTCCCTACCTCTGCAATCCCGTCACGCTCGACGCCCGCACGGACATCACCACGCAGATGCTTTCGGATGAAGGCTACGCGGTGACATTGCCTCCCGATGAGGACGGACAAGAAACCGAAGTCACCTTTGGAAAGCGCGACTACGAGCGGAAGTTCTTCTCCGATGAAACGAACCTGAGCTTCATCCGCTGCTTCCTCGAGAACGCCAAGTGCGACCCCATCACGGGCGAGCCCGGCAAGACCGTCATGTTCGCCGTCAGCCGGAAGCACGCAACCAAACTGGTGACGTTGCTCAACGAAGAAGCGACGCGCCGCTGGCCGAAGGAATACTCCGCAGGTTCGACTTTCGCCGTGCAGGTCACGTCGGACATCCCCGGCGCGCAGCAGATGACGATTGATTTCGCCAACTACAACCTGAACGGCAAATCCAAGTGGCCGGCCGAGGCTTTCGCGATTACGACATCAGCCGCACGCGCGTCTGCGTGACCGTCGGCATGATGACCACCGGCTTCGATTGCGAAGACCTCCTGAACGTGGCGCTGACGCGCCCGATTTTCTAGCCGACCGATTTCATCTAAATCAAAGGCCGCGGCACGCGGTTGTTCACCTTCAAGCATGTCGAAGGCGCAAGCCAGCGCACGGCCAAGAAGGATGGCTTCGCCCTTTTCGACTACTTCGCCAACTGCGAATACTTCGAGGAGGATTTCGACTACGACAAAAAGCTATCCCTGCCCAAAGGACCGTCCGAAGAAGGCGGTGGCGGCGGCATCCGCATAGACGACTTCACCAACACCTCGCCTGACTCGATAGCAGAAATCTTCCGTGAAGAGATTGGCCTTTTCGGGATGCGGATTGACCGCGAGATGTATCGCGAGCGTTTCGCAGAGCAGGCAAGCCCTCGTTGGCTACCACCAGTCGCAAGTCTCACTTCGTGATTTCGAGCATGTAGCTTAACCCTTTCACTCAACAACGCCGTCCGGCGAGAAGGCCAGCATGGAGGCAAATTTGCCATCTGCTGCCATCGCCTTGTAAGCCGCAGTCTTGCGAAAGCCGAGCGCCTCCAACGCCTCGACAGCCTCCTTGCGAGTGAATGGCCTTCCACCGTATGCGAGCGCCTCGGCCAAGTCTTCGCGCGTCACCTTCCGTGCTTGTGCCTTCGCAGCTGGCTTTGGGGCGGGAGGTGAGTCTTCGTCCATGGCACGTTTTTGCGTTGGCTTCCTTTCTTCATCAGACAGGAGCCAGAGCAGTCCAACACTGAGAACCGTGGCGAGTATGGCGAGAGGGGGCACGGCTATTGCAACGGGTGCGATGGTTGTCAGGAGTCGTGCGGAATCTTGAGTCTTCATGGTCATGTTTGGTCTAGCTCAGGGCAGAATGCCTTCCGGCGCCTTTTGGTGCCCTGAAAAGAGGGGAAAGTTGGCCGAAACTGGCCGAAGTTGGCCGATGGCCTAGGTGTGAAAAACTCCAGGAAAATGCCCGCAATTCCCGAAGAATCGAGGGTTTCTAGCGAGATTCCAAGATGGTGCGCCCGACAGGACTTGAACCTGTACGATTTTACTCACTAGAACCTGAATCTAGCGCGTCTGCCAATTCCGCCACGGGCGCAGGAGACTGTCGAAGGACGGGATAAGACCCCTGGGGCGTTTGGACAAGCTTTTTTCGGCTGGTTTTATTCCTCAGAGTCGTCATACAGGTGCCTTGGCTGGCCCCCGTGGATGTTGAAAATCTCGTTTAGCCTCCATTCGGCATGAACGGTGCTAGAGTTTTATTGTCTGTTAGCCGGGTCCAGATCGGTGGAATCTTAGGGCGGCGCCTTCGGTTCAACGGAGCCGTTGCGCGTCCGCTTGACATGAACGTTAAGTTCACGTGACGTTCAGGCGTCAATCCGGTTAATCTTCGTGATGGGGTTGGGGATTGGGCTGTCTTAAAGCATATGGCAGAGGACAAGATGCAGCTCCAGAGGTGGGAGCTGAAGTATGTGATCCCTGAAGAGCTTGCTCTTTCAGTGAGGGATTTCGTGTCTTCATATCTCGAGATCGACGAATACGGGGCCGGACGTCCCAATCTATCCTATACGATTCACAATCTGTACCTCGATAGCGACCAACTCGCCATCTATTGGGGCACGATCAACGGTACGAAGAACCGGTACAAACTCCGGTTGCGCTTTTACGAAGACAACTCCCACGCGCCCATCTTCTTTGAAATAAAGCGTCGGATGAACGACGCGATTATCAAGCAGCGCGGGGGCGTTAAGCGACAGGCTGTCGACGCCGTACTCCAAGGTCATCTGCCAGCCCCTGCTGAATTGGTCTCCGGGGATCCACGTCAGTTGGTTGCGGTACAACGATTTGTGGAGTTGATGATGCATCATCAAGCCAAACCCAAAGCGCACGTGACCTACCAGCGGGAAGCCTGGATTAGTCCCCAAGACAACTCCGTGCGAGTGACGTTGGACAGGGAGGTGTACATTGCTCCAGAATTTGTGACGCGTTTCTCAGAGACGATGGATAACCCCACGCGAATATTTGGCGACCTGGTGATCCTCGAGCTAAAGTTTACAGGTCGTTTTCCGGGCTGGTTTAAAGAGTTGGTGCGTGTTTACGGATTGAAGCAAGGTTCGGCGTCAAAATATGCCGATGGTATTGCCACCAAGGGCGAATACCATTTCTATTCAGGGGGTGTTGTGCCCTCCCCATTGTTGGATGCGGCCGTGGCTGAGGAGCGCAAACTGGCGCGGATGGAACGAATTCAACAGCTCTCGAAGGCGCCCACTGCTCATTGATTATGGGGAACTGGATTTTAAAAGCCGATTTCGGCACGGCCCCTGACGATTTGTTGGGAATGTTGCTCGGCCTGATGCTCGCATTTCTATGCGGGCATGTGGTCGGCTGGGTCTACATGGTCTGCCATTCGGGGCTCTCCTACTCCAAGTCGTTCGTCAATGCGTTAGTGGTACTGTGCGTGATTGTCGCGCTCGTGATGATGGTCATGGCGAACAATCTGTTGATTGCGTTCGGTTTGATGGCGGTGTTTGCGATTGTTCGCTTTCGGAACGTTCTTCGCGATACGCTGGACACCACTTACATTCTGGCCAGCATTACGGTCGGAATGGCTATGGGCACCCGCAAGTTCGGCACGGGCGTCCTTGGTTGCGTGTTGTTTGCCGTCCTGATGTTATATTTGTACTGGTCGCAATTTGGGAGTCGGCACCGATTTGATCTGATCCTGAATCTGCATTGGGCGCGTCCGCTGAATGAACTACCTGAGTTGGGAATGCTATTGGAGCGCCACAGCCGACGGATGCAAATCGCCAGCCAGCGGTCGAATCAAGGGTACGAAGGGACCGATCTTTCCTATCGACTGCTGCTACGCGACTCCCAAAGAACTGATGAACTGGTCACGGAGCTCAAGGCGCTCCCCGGTGTGTCCCGAATCACCAGCTTGAAAGCTGAAGAGGATTCCGAGCTGTAAGGCCATGGCTACCAAACTTCCACCCATCCCAAGCCCTCCAGGCACCGCATTCCGTGAGTTCCGAATCACGGTGATGCCGTTCCTGATGTTCGGCTTGGTCTTGGTCGTGACGGCCCGGATGTGGACCGGTTATGTGGGACCTTCAACGCTGGTTGGCGAGGTGGAGTCTAACCGAGCCATCGTTTCCTGCCCGCAGTCGGGCCGAGTGGTCCAACTACACGTCGGGCATCTCCAAAGGGTGTTGGCCGGAGAACATCTGGTCCAAATCCTCACCGCAGATCCAAAGGTCCTGGAAGCCGAACTCGCTCTGAGTAAAGCCAGAATCGAATATGTCCGCGCCAATTCCGAGACAGGACTCCGCAAGGAGAACAATCTGTTGAGCTATCAGAAGCTTCGTTTGGATTGGATGAAAGAACGCGCCAATCTCGCCATTGCTAAAGCTCGAATGATCTTTCACGAGTCCGAGTTTGCACGAGCCAAACACTACAATACCGTCAGGGCGCCTCTTACCACTCAAGTTCCACCCATTGAAGGTGTCATCACGAACCTCATCAGCACAGCAGAGTTCCAGGAAGCTCTCGGCAACCTCAATATGAGCCGCGCCGAGGTCGAGGAATTAGGACGCTTGGTTGCCGATCTCGAAACTGTGATGAAGGAATTCAATCAAGAGGGACCTGATGAGGATCAAGAGCCGGATACTGTCCGCACGGCCGTGGCTGTGGAAGAGCGGGCACTCGGCCTGATTGAGGTAAGACTGGCGCCTATGATGCTGATCGCTCCCATGGATGGTTTTGTCAGTGTTGTCCATCGGCGCACTGGGGAATCGGTTGTCCCTGGCGAACCTATCCTGACAATCAGTCAGGCCTCCTCTGAACGTATTGTAGCCTTTCTGCGCCAACCTCTGGGAGTCCAACCTACCACCAATCAGATGGTTGAAGTGCGATCCCGGTCTGCGGGCCGGAGTTCTGGTTTGGGGCAAGTGCTGGCAGTCGGTGAGCAACTGGAACAGATTTACCCTCAACTGCTGCCCTCCCGGGCTCAGGGAAACACCACTGCGGAATATGGGTTGCCAATCCTGGTCAGTGTCCCGAACGGAATGCACCTTTTTGGCGGTGAAATCGTGGATTTGCGCCCGATCCCCTGATTAGGGAACAAGCCAGGCTTATTCAGGCCAATGTTCCATACCCAATTGCTAAATTCTGATCTTTAAGACTGAATTTATCCAATTCCACCCTTGTCAATCACCCCTCCGAGAACCATAACTCCGCGCACATTTGACCTATGGCTGACAACGCAAATCGCTACGAGCAGAACGTCACGGGTAAGTATTTTGTCGACAACCAATGCATCGACTGCGACCTGTGCCGCGAGACGGCGCCTCAGAACTTTACCCGCTACGACGATGGAGGCTACTCCCACGTCTACAAGCAACCCACCACGCCCGAAGAGGAAAAAGCCTGCAAGGAAGCCATGGAGGGCTGTCCTGTAGAAGCGATCGGTGACCAAGGGGTTTAATCGCTGGAAAGGCTCAATGGGTTTACCAATGCGATCCGCTTTGACGCCCTAAGCTTGTTCCTTCTCTGCATTAAGACACCCGCTGGAACTCATTCCGGCGGTTTTTCAACGTCCGTCCCCTGAGCCTACAAATGCACCAAGGGCTCAGTTGATGGCAGCGGTCTCCACCACTTCGTGAATCGTATGTTGAATCTCCTGGGAAACCTTTGTCCCGTCCGTCGCCTTGAGGTCCCACTTGATCGACTGCTGCATCACGGGACGCAGATCTTCGATGGACAATGTAACGGTTCGTCCATCTGCTGAGAGTTTTGCCGCCGTGATGTTTATGGATTCACGACCCTTCTTCGACGAATTCGTCACATTCAGTTCGGGCGATCCGTAGTTCTCGCTGCGTGTGTAATTCCAGCGTTTCCCACTCCAATTCTGGATGTCCTCTGCGGAGGCCTTCTCGAGAGGCTGGGTGAAAGCGAGTTGGACTCCCTGCCGAGTGACCTGAACACCGCGAACCGTGTAAACAGGTTTGCCCGTAAAACGAACCCGATCGAATCCGGTGATCCGGGCGGCGTTACTCTGCCATTCGCTGAGTCCAGCGACATAGAGTTGACCATCCTGACGGTTGAAGCGGGCACGCATTACGCTGGAAGTGAATTTTAACGGGAAGCGTACCACCCCGCCCTGATACCGGTTGCCCGCCATACCCTGCTTCATTACGAGATAGAACGCGGACTTGCCATAGGATTCATGGAGCATTTCGCCGCGGAACGGGCCCCATTTCTCGCTGGTAACCCAGATCTGGCCGCCGCCCGAATTGTCAAAATCGCTGTGAGATAACCAAGCCAATGGGGGTCCCCAACGATCGGAGAGTTCCTTGGGGGTCATCTTGTTCACGACACCGTGGAACGTCTTACCATCAATCCAGTTGATCGGAGTCGTTGGAACCCAAGTGCCTTCATTGTCGCTGGTGGTCACCTGTCCATCGCCGCGGACGCCGATACCATTCGGAGCGCGCAATCCATGGGCAATGATCTCAAACTTCTTGCCATCGGCACTTACTTTGAAAAGTCCTCCCGCATGGGAACAAACCGCTCCATTCCCACCGCCCGCACCGAATCCTCGACCACCACCATTCACCGGGTTGGCTTTCGCAAAATAGAAATTTCCAGCATCATCCGCCTGCAAATCGAACACAAACTCGTGGAACCCACGCGTTGACATGATCTGATTGTTAAAGTTCTCGTAGTAGTCACACTCCCCGTCTTGGTTCACATCATAGTAGCGTGTGATTTGATCGCGCCCGCTGGTGTAAATAACATCGTTCTTAATCACTAAACCAAGCGTCTCGTACTGGCCCGAAGCAAACCGACGCCATTCCAATCGATCCAGTGAATCGTTAATGCCGCTCACGATCCAGAGGTCACCGTCGTGTGTACAAAATGCGGCACGGCGCCCATCGGAGAAGAAGTCGAATCCGCCAAAACGCACCCGTCGATTCCAAGGATTCTTTTCTGGTGACGTGATGGAATCCGTGACGTAGGCACCGTCAGGAGTGGCACTCGTGTTGAGTTGTCCGCGCACGACGACAGGTTCAGACCAGCGATTGCGTCCTCCTTTCGCAAAATCCGTCTGGACCGGAGTCCCAGGAAGAAACTGGCCGAAGACACTGGCATCGGTGTCTGGCCCGCTCCAGGTAATGACCTTGAACAGGCCACCGGGGGTACCGGCCGGAATTCGAACGCTGACACGGCCGTTCTTGGCCTGAAGGCTAGCTCCGACGGGCAATCCCACTGTGGCCACCTTTGTGGTACGTCCTCGGCCGCTATGGCTGATGATGTTGCCCTGTTGACCCACCGAACCACCCTCCGCATCGCAGACCAGTATTGAAAAGCCGCTGGCGACCCGGTCCGTCGGGGGCGAAACTCGAATAGTGCGTACAAAGGCTACCTGGTTGCCCTGGGCCATCGAGCTGGGTTGTTCTGCGATCCGTGTGCCACGGACAGTGTAATTTAGGAGCACCTCCATACCCTGGACGTGAATGCCATCCCATCGCCCGAGTTGAGCATCGATCGGGCCGAACGGTTCGGGGCGCGCATCCTGGAAGTTCCCATTTTCGTCGGTGATTCCCGGCACCGGGGCAGATCCAAACTTTTGATCGCCAACGATGGAGGGATGTTCGCCGTGTGCCCCATCAAACACCACACCTCGGGTGGTGATATAACCGCCGGTCCAACCAGCACACATACGGAGTAGATCGGTGTCAAAGACCATGTTGGCCTCGTTCCCCAGCCGGATCGCGATGCCTTTCATGGCAATGTTTTCCTTGGGGAATTGAGCCCCAATACAAGCCACCTGAAACGGGAAGTCCTTTTGGAGCAGCTCCTCTTTCACTTGAGGTTTCTTGTCCTTATCCTGGCCAATGACAGTGGCGGTGGAAAAGAGGGAACACACGAGGATTGCCCCAAATGAGAGGGCATTCGCTTGGAACAAAGATGATTTCAACATGACGACAAATCCGATAGGGTGAAAATTCCACAGCGCTTTTGGGACCCACCGCGTTGTCTCACTTTCGTCCCGAACGCGTTCAGACGAATAGCTCCTGAACAAATTCAATCCAGGAATTCTCTGCTGACACCTTATGCCCTCAAGCGCAAAAGCAGATCCTTGCTTTCCACTGTTTCGCCGAGGCTGCATAGGAGTTCTGACACCACACCGGTAACCGGGGCACTGACAGTGGTCTGCATCTTCATGGCTTCCATGAGAAGCAGTTTGTCCCCCTTATTGACTTTCTGGCCGACGCTTACGGCAATGGCGGCGACGAGACCTGGAATCGGTGCTCCAATTTGAAGGGGATCCGCAATGTCTGCTTTCGGACGGGCTTTTGCGCTCGGCGCCACTTTCTTGTCCGCGACATAGGTTTCTCGTGTGATGCCGTTGAGTTCGTACGTAATGGTACGGCGGCCGTCCTTGTCAGGATCACTGACGGTAATCAAGCGGATGATCAGCGTCTTACCGGCCTCGATATGGACGCTGATTTCCTCACCCCGCCGGAGACCGTAAAAGAACGCCGACGTCGGCAGGACGCTGACGTCGCTGTACGAGTGGTGATGTTTGGAATATTCCGCAAACACCTGGGGGTACATCAGGTGCGAATAGACGTCGTCTTCAGAGGCTTCACGCTTGAGCTTTTCGGAGAGTTCCTTGCGGAGTTTCTCAAGGCTGACGGGCGCTGCGCGGTTGCCAGCACGCTTCTCCCTAAACGCCGCCTGGGCTTCCTTGAAGCGTTTCTCCCCCAGCACCACACGTTGCACCGCCTCGGGAAAACCCCCATCGGGCCAGCCCAATCCGCCGCTCAACATATCGATGACGCTCTCCGGAAATGCCGTGACACCGGGTTCGAGGTTAACCACGTCAATCGGTTTGATGCCGCGGCTGAAGAGAAACAGAGCCATGTCCCCAACCACCTTGCTGGAAGGAGTCACTTTGACAATATCGCCGAAAAGTTGGTTGACGTCGGCGTAGGTGCGAGCGATTTCGGGCCATCGATGGGACACACCCATACTGGCGGCCTGTTCTTTGAGATTCGTATATTGGCCACCCGGCATTTCGTGGAGATATACCTCCGCGCTGCCGGTTTTTGGAGCCGTGTCAAAGGGCGAGTAAGTCTCCCGGACCTTTTCCCAATAATCCGAGAACTCATTGAGGGACTCGAGATTGAGTTTGGTGTCTCGCGGCGTGTTTTGCAGTCCGGCCACCACCGAGTTGAGGTTGGGTTGTGAGGTGCTTCCACTCATGCTGGCAATCGCCAGATCGACAATGTCCACACCGCCATCCGACGCTCGCAAAATACTGCCCGAGTTGACACCGCTCGTGTCATGCGTGTGGAAATGAATCGGGATGCCGACTTCCTCTTTGATGGCTTTGACCAATTTGTGGGCGGCATACGGACGGCACAATCCGGCCATGTCCTTGATCGCCAGAATGTGGGCGCCCATCGATTCAAGCTCTTTGGCGAGTTTCACATAGTACTTCAACGTGAACTTGTCGCGGCGTTCATCGAGGATATCTCCCGTGTAACAGACCGCTCCCTCACAAATCGCATGGGTGTCCTGCACGGCCTCCATGGCGACCTTTAAGTTCGGTAAATAATTGAGCGAATCGAATATTCGGAAGATGTCCATCCCGGAATCCGCCGCATGCTTGACAAATCCGGCCACGACATTGTCCGGGTAGTTCGAGTAACCCACCGCGTTCGAACCGCGGAAGAGCATCTGAAAACAGATGTTCGGTACCTTGGTTCGCAGTTGACGCAAGCGTTCCCAAGGATCCTCGCTCAAAAACCGCATGGCGGTGTCAAACGTCGCACCGCCCCACATCTCCAGCGAAAACAGCCCGTCACGAGCATCTCCATGGCGATGGGCCAAAGCATCGGAGCACGCCAGCATGTCGAAGCTGCGCACGCGCGTCGCCATCAACGATTGATGAGCGTCGCGGAAGGTGGTGTCCGTGATTAGCAGACGCTTCTGCTTCAACACCCAATCAGCGAATTTTTTGGGCCCAAGTTCCATCAACAAGTCGCGCGTGCCCTTCGGCATGGGACGAGTCTGATCAAATTTCGGCACCACGGGTGGATCGAAAGGTTTGCTGGGTACGAACCCTTTGGCGTGCGGATTGCCATTGACGATGACGTTGCCAAGAAAGCTGAGGAGTTTGCTTGCGCGATCCTTGCGGGTCTTGAAAGCAAACAGTTCCGGCGTGGTGTCAATTAGGGTCGTGGTCGCCTGGCCACTGCGGAACTGATCGTGGCGGATGACATTCTCGAGGAACGGTATATTGGTCTTCACACCGCGAATCCGAAATTCGCGCAGCGCCCGGTCCATACGATCCATGGCAATTTCGTAGGTCTGACCCGACGCAATTACCTTGACCAGCATCGAGTCATAAAAGGGCGTGATGACAGCGCCCGAATAGCCCATCGCTCCGTCGAGTCGGATTCCGAAACCGCCGGGTGATCGGTAGGCGAGAATCTTGCCGTAATCCGGCATGAAACGGTTCTCCGGATCCTCGGTCGTGACACGGCATTGAATCGCGTAACCATTGCGAGGCACTTGGTTTTGCATAGGCATGCCGACTTCCTTCGAGTGCAAGGAATGGCCCTGGGCGATCAGGATTTGCGCGCGCACCAAGTCGAGTCCAGTCACCACTTCCGTCACCGTATGTTCGACCTGAATGCGTGGATTCATTTCGATGAAGAACCACTCGTGTTGATCCAGGTCGTAGAGAAATTCGACGGTACCGGCGTTGTCGTAACGGATTTCGCGAGCCAGGCGAGCGGCGGCCTCGCAGAGTTCGGTGACAATGTGTTCGGGAAGCCCGAAGGATGGGGCGACTTCGACGACTTTCTGGTGCCGACGTTGAACGGAACAATCGCGTTCATAGAGGTGGATGACGTTTCCATGTTTGTCCCCCAGAATCTGAACCTCGATGTGCTTGGCTCGCGGGATGTACTTTTCGAGAAAGACCGCGGGATTACCAAAGGCACGATCCGCTTCGCCCTGTGCTTCATCCAAGAGCGAACTGAGCTCCGCCTCTTTCCTGACGACACGCATGCCTCTCCCGCCACCGCCGAAAGCCGCTTTGATGATCAACGGAAACCCAATGCCACGAGCCGCTTTCACAGCGGCATCTCGATCCGAAATAGGCTCCTCAGTTCCCGGCAACGTCGGCACGCCGATCCGGTGCGCGACCGCGCGCGCAGCCGTTTTGTCGCCCATCATGTCCAGTATTTCGGGACTCGGCCCAACAAACGTGATACCGGCCCGTGCGCAAGCGCGGGCAAATTCGGGGTTCTCGCTCAGGAATCCATAGCCTGGATGCACTCCATCGACCCCTTTTTCCTTGGCCGTAGCCACGATGCTTTCAATATCCAAGTACGCCGCCACAGGTCCTTTTCCTTGCCCTATTTGATAGGATTCATCGGCTTTGAACCGGTGGATGCAAAACCGATCTTCCTGGGCGTAAATGGCCACCGTGCGCAGTCCCAACTCCGTGCCAGCGCGGAAGATGCGAACGGCGATCTCGGATCGATTTGCCGCCATCAACTTACGGAATTCTCGGCGGACAGGTTCCGAAGCCGTGAGAGCAGCCGGTGCAGTGCGATTCGACATACTTGTGACGGCGAGTCTCCAGCAAAAGGGGTGGCGGTGGCAAAGGAATCTGTGAAAGGGCAGGCCAAATCTGGATGACCGCCGTTTCTTAGTTTAACCCAACTTCCCTCTGTTGATCATTGCGCATGGGCTCGTCTAGACTCTCTGCCCGCGACATGACCGAAATTCCCAAGGCTTACGAGCCGCAGTCCGTTGAGGACAAATGGTATGACTTCTGGGTGCAGAATCAGTGCTTCACCGCCGACCCGGCGCGCGTCAGCGCACAGCGCCCGGCATTCTCCATCGTCATCCCGCCCCCGAACGTCACCGGCATGCTCCACATGGGGCACGTCCTCAACAACACCATCCAGGATATCCTCAGCCGAAAAGCGCGCATGGACGGTAAGGAAGTCCTTTGGCTTCCTGGCACCGATCACGCCGGCATCGCCACTCAAGTTCAGGTGGAAAAAGCACTTAAGAAAGAAGAGGGGAAATCCAAATACGATCTCGGTCGGGTCGAGTTCCTGAGGCGCGTGTGGCTCTGGAAAGAGAAACACGGCGGGATTATTATCCAACAGCTCAAGAAACTTGGGGCATCCTGCGATTGGACGCGGGAGCGGTTCACCATGGATCCTGAGTATTCCCGGTGCGTTCAAAAAGTGTTCGTGGAGCTGTACAAAAAGGATCTCATCTACCGGGGCAAACGCATGGTGAACTGGTGCCCAGCATCGCTCACCGCGTTGTCGGACGAAGAAGTGGAAATGGAGCCACAAAAGGGGTTTTTGTATCACTTCAAGGTTGAGGTCGCTGAACTGCCAGGCACCTGGCTCACCATCGCCACCACACGTCCCGAGACGATTCCCGGCGACACCGCCGTTGCCGTCAATCCGAAGGATCCTCGTTATGCGTCACTCATTGGGAAGCATGTATCCCGCCCGCTGCCAATCGAGTTACCACCCGAACAAAAGCTCATTCCCATCATTGGAGATGACCATGTCGACTTTGAGTTCGGCACCGGTGTACTGAAGGTCACCCCCGCCCACGACAAGGCGGATTTTGAGATCGGCCTGCGTCATCGATTGGCCCAGGTGGATATCATGCATCCCGATGGCAAGATGAATGATCTGGCCGGCGCGGACCTACGTGGCCTGGACCGCTTCAAAGCGCGCAAGGTCGCTGTGGAGAAGCTTACGGAACTCGGCTCCCTTGAGAAGGAAGAGCCCTACGAGAACAAAGTCGGCTTCAGCCAACGCGCCCGCGTTCCTATCGAGCCGCGTCTGAGCGAACAGTGGTTCCTCAAGTACCCCAGCGTTCCCGACAGCAAAGCCTGTGTGGCTGAAGGCCGGATGCAGTTCCATCCCGATCGCTGGGCCAAGGTCTATGATCACTGGCTCAGCAATCTCCAGGATTGGTGTATCAGCCGGCAACTCTGGTGGGGTCATCAGATTCCGGTATGGAGCCTGGCTCACACTACCGCGGCCAATTCACCCGTTGTTGGCCCGGCCATCGCTGCCCTCGGCCAGGGCCAGGCCTTAGACCTTTCCCTATCGGGTGGTGCCGGCAACGAAACTCGTTTGACGTGGCGCGGGGAGCGTCTCGAAGCCGCCACCTATTCCGCCAGCGAAGCCCAAGTGCTCGAGGAGGCAGGCTTTACTCAGGATCCGGACGTGCTGGACACGTGGTTCAGCTCGTGGTTGTGGCCATTTGCGACCATGGGTTGGCCCGATAAGAACGCCACGCTGGGGGCGTTTTATCCGACAACCGATCTGGTGACCGGCCCCGACATCATTTTCTTCTGTGTCGCGCGCATGATCATGGCCGGATACGAATTCATGGGCGATCTGCCGTTCAAGAACGTGTACTTTACCGGCATCATCCGCGACAAACAGGGTCGAAAGATGTCGAAGAGCCTGGGGAATTCACCAGACCCCCTGGAATTGATTGCCACGTACGGTGCGGATGCGTTGCGCTTCGGTACGATGCGCAGCGCCCCGCTGGGTCAGGACGTTTTGTTCGACGATAAAGACGTCGAACTCGGCCGCAATTTTTGCAACAAACTTTGGAATGCCTGCCGATTTCGCCAGATGCAGGGCGGCTCGACCGAAGGTGAAATCGATCAGCTTTTGCTGACCAGCGACGATAAATGGGTTCTATCGCGGCTCGATCTGTCGATCCGCGAGATCGATGCCGCCTACGCGGGCTATCGGTTCAACGAGATCACCACCTCCCTCTATCGTTTCTTCTGGAGCGAGTATTGCGATTGGTACATCGAGGCCAGCAAGTCGGCATTCTATGGCACCAATGAAGCGTTGAAGACCAACAAACTCGCCGTCATTGACTTCGTGTTGGGACATCTGCTCCGGCTGTTTCATCCATTCCTACCGTTCATCTCCGAGGAACTCTGGCACAGCATGGGTTTTTCGAAGGATCTGCCCGCCGATCGCGGAGGCACAACCCTCATGGCCGCCACTTGGCCCAAACCGCTGACTGACGAGGAGAAACAATACTTCGGTCTCGATGACGCCTCGGACACGATCGCACAGGCGAAGTTCGATCTCGTCACTTTAGGCCGCAATTTGCGCGCTCAGTTCCAACTGGTTTCGAATAAAAAGGTAAGCTTTGTTTTAAAGCCAACTGGAGAACTGCCGGTAGCCGAGACCGAGAGTCTGCGACTGCTGCTGAATGCGGAAGCGGTGACAGTGGATTCCAATTACACGCCAGCCAAGGGGACGCCGGTGGCGGCGAATGCCTTGGGTGAATTGTACTTGCCGCTCGCCGGGCAGGTCGACTCAAGCGCGGAACTCACTCGCTTGAACAAGGAGCTGGAAAAAGTCCGCATCGAAATTGGCAAGGTTCAGGAAAAGTTGGCGAACCCTAGCTTCGCCCAAAAGGTTCCGGCGAAAGTTCTCGAAGAACACCAACAACGTCTTCTCGATTGGCGGGCCAAAGAGAAACACCTGCTCACGTCCTTGGGGAACTTGCCTGTGTGACATGCATCATGGGGAAACGCGGCGACTTTCTGCCAATCAGGGAATAGTCGGTCTTCTGAGCCTGGAAAGCGACCGAACACCCTGTAATCTAAACACAACGCTCTACTTCAAGGCTTCCGTCACCAGTTGCTGCGCTTCGGCTACTATGCGCTGCAAGTGGTCGGGACCTAGGAAGCTTTCCGCATAAAGCTTGTAAATGTTCTCCGTGCCGCTCGGACGAGCGGCAAACCACCCGTTGTCAGCCACGACTTTTAGGCCGCCAATACCCGCCTGGTTTCCAGGAGCCTTTGTCAATTTCGCACGAATCCGTTCCCCAGCCAGCATTTCGCCGCGCACGGCTTCAGGAGACAGTTTCTTGAGCTTGTTTTTTTGCTCGGGTGTCGCCGCCGCGTCCAGACGTGTATAACACGGAGCGCCAAACTGCGCGGTCAATTCTCCGTAGTGCTGTCCCGGATCGCTGCCGGTCACCGCCGTAATTTCCGCCGCCAACAATCCCAGAATTAGGCCGTCTTTGTCGGTGCTCCAAGCCGTGCCGTCGGTCCGAAGAAAACTCGCACCAGCGCTTTCTTCGCCACCAAAGACACACGATCCATCGAAAAGTCCCGGCGCGAACCACTTGAAGCCCACCGGCACCTCCATGAGCAGACGACCTTCTCCTGCGACGACCCGATCAATGAGCGTGCTGCTCACCAGTGTCTTGCCCACAACGGCATCTTTCCGCCAGCCGGGACGATGCCTCAGCAAGTATCGGATCGCCACTGCCAGGTAATGATTCGGGTTCAACAACCCGGCACTTCGCGTCACAATGCCGTGGCGATCCGCATCGGGATCATTTCCCCAGGCCACATCAAATTGATCCTTCCATCCCACCAGGCTAGCCATGGCATACGGGCTCGAACAGTCCATGCGAATCTTGCCGTCATGATCCACGGTCATGAATCCAAAGGCCGGATCCACACGGGTGTTCACCAAGCTCAAATTCAGTCCATAATGCTCCGCGATGGGCTGCCAATAGGGGAGTGAGGCCCCGCCCAATGGATCGACTCCGAGTTTCAGTCCGGCCTTTTGGATCGCCGCCATGTCCACCACGGACCCGAGATCTTGAATATAGGGCGTCACAAAATCGTGGGCGTGCGTGGTCGCGGCACGCTTGGCTGTCTCCAGGGATACCCGCTTCACCCCAACATTTTTGGATCGGAGCAATTCATTGGCCCGATTCTGAATCCAATCCGTCACATCCGTGTCAGCGGGCCCTCCATTGGGCGGGTTGTACTTGAAGCCTCCGTCTTGCGGCGGATTATGCGAGGGTGTGATGATCAAACCGTCCGCCAGTGATGTGTTTCGCCCATGGTTTGCCGTCAGGATGGCGTGAGAAATCACTGGCGTCGGCACATAGCTGTCGCTCGACGCAATGAACGTCTCGACGTTATTGGCCGCAAGGACCTCCAGGGCAGTCCGTTCGGCGGGGCGCGAGATCGAGTGGGTGTCTTTACCAATATAGAGGACCCCACGGTTTCCTTGGGAGGCACGGTAATCGCATACCGCCTGGGTGATGGCCGCAATATGCGCATCCGTAAAGGTGGTTTCGAAGGGTGTTCCTCGGTGCCCGCTCGTGCCGAAGGCAACGCGTTGATTAGGGTCGCTCGCGTCCGGTTTGGAATCGTAATAAGTGCGTTCGAGCGCTGTCAGATCGACCAGCAGCGATTGGGGTGCTGGTTTGCCAGCTAATGCGTGTGCCATTGCATTCAGCCTACATAAAGAGAACCTGCGGAGCCAAGCCTATGTGAACGGCAGGGTTTCAGGATGATTGGATTTCTAATCGTGCCACGACGTCGCAAACGCCGAGACCGGTAATGCAAAACACCTTGTGTGCGGCGGAAGCGCCCCGGATCAACTGAACCGCCCGGCGAGCAACTCCCAGTTTCTTGGCGAGGAACTCGGTCAAGGCCTCATTGGCCGCACCATCCACAGGAGGCGCGGAGACCTTTACTTTTAGTTCTTTGCCAAGTAACCCCGCGATTTCCGTACGGCTGGAGCGAGGTTGGGCTTTGACAGAAAGCCAGACCTGCGTGCCCTGAGTGCTGACATACGGTGGCAGGGTCATGGCCAGGGAAACGGGATGCTTTGAAAGGCGTGACGCACACTACGTTCACCCAGGAACGCAAGCCACCACACAAGTACCAGTCCAGCTACCGGTGCGAAATCCAGCTTTCCAATTCTCAGCCAATTAAGAGGCCACAGCAGGAGACGTCCCGACCGATGGAGAAATTCCCAAACTGGGTGCGACCCGAGGTATACATAGGTATTCAACAACTGAATCACAAAAACCGCGCTGAATAGCCAGCGGAACGTCAATAGAAGACTGGCAGCAACCAATAGACTTTGCTGGACGAGGTGCGGGCCGGTGCGCGGCGCAGGCATTAGCCCGGCGCTGGCCAACGATGGAACCGTCCAATACCAAACCAATCCCAAGACCAGAAAGGGCAGAATCAACTGGAACACGCCAGGCCATCGACCGATCCAGCCAAGTTGTTCACGCACCCCTTGCAGGATCGGGTTGGCATCTCGGCGTGAATGGATGGCGCTCAACAAACAAAACCACGTGTGCCAAACAAACAGAGTCCAGAAGAAGCTGACGAAGGAGTACAACAGCATTCGCGAGAGGAAATCACTGCGGAACAAAAGGATGACGGGCCCGGGAGACCAGGAGGCGGACCAGTCAAGCGCTGATCCCAAGTGCCAATAGAAAATCGGCCTGAACAGCAGCAACCCCAGCAGGGTGACCAAATGCAACCAGCGGCGCGGGCGCTGGATTTCGGCGGGCTTCAGGTTGGATGCGAGCGTCAGGGCACTACCGGTGGGGGACTCGGCTTTCGTACCGCGCCACCCATGCCAGAAGATCAATCCAGCAAGGTTGAGCAACAGGTCAATCAGCGCCATGGCAACAAGATCTTAAGGACGTGAGGTCGGCAGTGTGCAACCGACCCCAGCCTCTTGTCACCTATTCACCGATGGCGAGTGGGCGGCAATATCGGGAATGTTGGAAAGAGGTATGAACACGACCGAAGCCGCGGTGGGTTGTGCTTCAGATACAAAGCCCAAACCAGCTCACAACATTTTTAGCAGTGTATCCGCCATATCACTTGGCGTCGCCGCAATGCCAATGCCCGCAGCGCAGAATGCATCAATTTTGCCAGCTGCCGTTCCTTTGCCGCCGCTGACGATCGCACCGGCGTGACCCATCCGGCGTCCTGGAGGTGCTGTCGATCCCGCAATAAAACCCGCAACCGGTTTGGTTCCGTTTAGGCGAATCCATTCCGCCGCTTCCTCTTCGCCGGAACCACCGATCTCCCCGATCATGATGATCCCATGGGTGTCGGGATCGGCCATGAACATTTGAATGACATCGAGATGCGATGTGCCGTTGACGGGATCGCCACCAATACCAACACACGTGCTTTGACCCACGCCCCGGACGGTGAGCTGGTAAACCGCCTCATAAGTCAGGGTGCCAGAACGACTGACCACGCCGATGTGGCCTTTCTTATGAATGTAACCCGGGGCGATGCCAATACGGCAGCCACCATGGCTGTCCTTGCCTTCGCCAGGGGTCACGATGCCGGGGCAGTTGGGACCAATGAGACGGGTCTTCGAACCCGCCATGCCGCGCTTAACCGTGATCATGTCCCGGACCGGGATGCCTTCGGTAATGGCAACCACGAGGTCCAAACCTGAATCCACTCCTTCCAGGATCGCGTCAGCGGCGAATGGTGGCGGCACGAACACGGCGCTGGCAGTCGCGCCAGTTTGCTTCACGGCATCCGAAACCGTGTCGAAAACTGGGACTCGATGGCCGTTGTGTTCGAAGAACTGACCCCCTTTTCCGGGGGTGACACCTGCGACCACTCGGGTGCCGTAATCAAGTGATAGCTGGGCGTGGCGCGCACCGAAAGAGCCGGTGATGCCTTGGACGAGCAATTTGGTTTGAGGAGTGACGAGAATGGCCATGTTGGAAGCGGATTGAAATTGGAGTTGGGTTAGCGTCCGACGGCTTGAACGACTTTATTTGCGGCATCCGCCATGGAATCCCCAGTGATTAAAGTCAGCCCGGATTCAGCGAGCGTCTTTTTTCCAGCGGCGACATTGTTGCCTTCTAAGCGGACGACCAGTGGCAGCTTGAGACCGGTTTCCCGCACTGCCTCAACGATGCCGGTGGCGATCACGTTGCAGTCCATGATACCGCCGAAAATGTTGACCAGAATTCCCTTAACCGAAGAATCGCTCAAAATAATGCGGAATGCCGCCGCCACTTGGTCCTTCGACGCCCCACCTCCCACATCCAGGAAATTCGCAGGAGAACCGCCAAAGTGTTGGATGATGTCCATCGTGGACATCGCAAGACCAGCACCGTTCACCAAGCAGGCAATGCTGCCGTCCAACTTGATGTAGTTGAGGCTGAATTTGCTGGCCTCGACCTCCAAGGGGGATTCTTCGGCCAGATCCCGCATGGCCTGTATGTCAGCGTGACGATAAAGCTCGTTGTCATCCAAGCCGATTTTGGCATCAACAGCGATTAGTTTCTGTTTGCCGTCGGGGCCGAGGCAGATGCAAAGGGGATTGATTTCCACCATGCTCGCGTCGCATTCCCACCAAGTTCGGTAGACACCCGCAATCAGTTTGCAGGCCTGGTTGAAGAGATCGCCCTTCAACCCGAGCGCACTGGCGATCTTGCGGGTCTGAAAGGGTTGCAGCCCGACCGCCGGGTCGACCCATTCCTTGACGATTTTCTCCGGTGTTTTATCGGCGACTTCCTCGATATCGACGCCGCCTTCGGTGCTGGCCATGATGAGCGGACGGGAATTAGCACGATCCAGCAGAACCGCGATGTAGAACTCCTTCTGAATGTCTTCGGCGGCTGCCACCAGAATGGTCTGGACCAATCGACCCTCAGGACCGGTCTGCTTGGTGACGAGGGTTTTTCCCAGCATATTCTCAGCAACAGTCACAGCCTCGGCGACCGACTTGGCGAGTTTCACACCGCCCTGGAATCCATGCTTAAACGTGCCTTTGCCGCGGCCACCCGCGTGTATCTGAGACTTGATCACCGCGAGCTTGTGCCCAGCGCCAAAGAGTTTTTCAGAGGCGGCTTTAGCCTCCTCGACCGTCTTGCACGGGTCGCCAGCGGGAACGGCAACGCCGTATTGCTTCAAAAGTTGTTTTGCCTGGAATTCGTGGATGTTCATGCGGTTAGGAGACGATCAGCGTGGAACGATTAGAAAATGGTCTGCAGATTAATGGTCGATTCAGTGGGGTGTGAGTTGTTGTCATGGCCCCGCCGGGGGCGGATGGCGTTCAGCAAAGCGCAGTCACCTGGGGCATCACGCTGATCGCCAACCGTCATTACCGTTTATCAAGCGGCACTACCTTTAAGCCGACCGGTCCCGTGTAAACCGATTGTGGCCGGATGAGACGGTTATCCGCCAACTGGTCCAGAACATGTGCCGTCCAGCCACTGGTGCGAGCAATGGCAAAAATCGGCGTGAACAGGTCGGTGGGTATGCCCAGGCTGTAGTAGACTGTAGCACTATAAAAATCCACGTTCGCATGCAGGTTCTTCTTCTGAAGCATCAACTCCGCGATGCGGTCCGACATCTGGATCCATTTCGGATCGCCCAACTTCGCGGATAGGATTTGGGCCATGCGCTTCAAGTGTGGTGCACGGGGATCAAGCACTTTGTAGACCCGATGGCCGATACCCATAATCTTACGTTTCTGCGCCAGGCAGTCCTCCACGTAGGCGTCGACTTTATCTAATGATCCGATTTCCTGGAGCATCTTGATCACCCCCTCGTTGGCACCACCGTGAAGCGGTCCTTTCAAGGTGCCAATGGCCGTGGTGATCGCAGAATACATATCGCTCAACGTCGCAATGGTCACCCGCGCACTGAATGTCGACGCATTCATGCCATGGTCCGCATGCAGGACGTAGCACATGTCCATTGTGTTTTCTTTCTCAGCGGATGGCTTTTCGCCATCGATCATATAGAGAAAGTTCGCCGCTTCACCCAGGCTCGGCACCGGATGCACTAAGGGAAGTCCCTGGCGCGATCGGTGGAAGTAGGCGGTCACCACCGGAATCTGCGCGATCAGTCGCAACGCTTTCCGGCGCTGCGCATCCATCGTGTCGTCGTCCGCCACCGTGTCATAACAACCCAGCGCACTCACACCCGTTCGGATGGCATGCATGGGCGGGGTCGTTTTTGGCAAGCGCGTGATGATGTCTATGACGCCTTGTGGTAGTTCACGGTAGGCCGAGAGGGCAGACTTTAGCTCCGCCAACTCAACGCGGTTGGGAAGGTGATTGTGGAACAAGAGGTAAACCACTTCTTCGTAACTCACGCGTCCCGCAAGTTCGTTGATGTCGTACCCGCAATAAATGAGTTGGCCAATATCGCCACGGACGTCACTCAGCCGAGTGTGCGCAGCGACCACGCCCTCCAAACCTTTGGTGACAACTGGGGGCGGAGCGGTGACAGGAGCGGTGTTCATGCTTTTGGTTCTGAAAGGGTCTCTGAGTTCCTCAACAATCGCCCCTGGAATCTGTTGGCCCGTCGCCAGAGCGTCAAGGTTGGGGTTGCAGCGATTCGCTTCAATTCACAGTAGTGGGATTCATCATACGTTTCGGGAATCTGATGAGCTCTAGGCGATCGCCTCGCAACTTTGTTCAACGTTTGCGAGTTCCGCCGAAGCCTACCGCTGGATTGAGCTACCAGCAGCGGGGCTGTCCGGCCTCCCTTCAAGGTCCTCAACTGCTTGGCCCTCCGACTCAGAAGGCGCCATCTTTGGATTTCGCCGAGCGGCCCCTCCTCATTTTTAACCTGGGATGACTTGTCACCGCAGCTCGCGCTTGTTCCTGCGCTAAGTTTACCCCGCGTAATGCGCTGCCACCTTTCGCACCGCTTCGGCGGCAGATAACACGTACTCTTCACTCATTCCTTCATGGATCGTGAGCCGTACCCCGGTCTTGAGGATCGCTTCTGCTTCCGGGGTTTCGTGCTTGGAGTAATCCATCGTGGTCAGCCCCATCTCTTTCACCGGCCAGCGACCCGAAAAGAATCCGTGCTTCAGAAACACCGGGTTTCGATGCAAGGGGACTGCGATGTAACCCGCACCGGCCTCGACACCCTCCGCCACCAACGCTTTCACAAATTCTGCGCGATCGCACTGCAGCTTTCGGGGATCAAGTCTCAGAAAATAAAACCAATAACCACATCGGTCCCGCTCATCCACCGCATGTGGATGTATCCCGCGAATACCGCCAAGCTTCTGGGTCATCAGGTTCCCGAGCTCAGAACGCCGTCGCACAATGTTTTCCAACCGATCCAACTGGGCGCCGGCGATCGCCGCCTGGGCTTCGGTCATGCGGTAATTCGGGGCTATTACCTCAAATAACCCGCCATGCGTGCGATCGTAACCTTTGTCCCCAAATTTTTGCAAAACCGGCCCAAACCTCTTGTCGCTCGACGCCACCACGCCACCATCGCCACACGTGATGTGCTTGGAATTCTGAAGCGAAAAGCAAGCGATGTGACCGATCGTGCCAATGGGATGACCTTGATACCGTGCACCCCATGCCTGAGCACAGTCTTCAATCAGCACAAGCCCGTGCTGATCGGACAGGGCGCGCAATTCACGCAACTGACATGGATTCCCGCACAGATGCACCGCAATGATAGCCTTTGTTCGAGGCGTGATCCGTCGCGCGACATCGGTTGGATCCAGATTGTACGAATTGGACTTCAGATCGGCGAACACCGGAATGCCTTGTTGGTACAACACACCAATCACTGTGCCTATATCGGTGATGGGAGCCGTGATCACTTCATCACCCAAACCAACACCAGCCGCTAGAACGGCAATATGCAAGGCCGCTGTGCCGGAGGAACAGGGCATGACATACTCCAATGGACAGATCTGTTTGAAGCGCTCGACAAACTGCGTGGTCTGCGGTCCTTTCCAATAAAATAGGGTGTCCTGGGAAATCAGGCCATTGAGACGTTCCCGTTCAGGTTCCCCCCAACGTTTGCCCAATTTTGGAGCAAGTGTCACTGCCTTAGGCCCCCCATTCAATGCGAGCCTGGAAGCGGTGATTGGAACCGTCGCCGGTACCTGGGTTTCCGCGGCGTTCAGGGCTGGCATCCCTGCGGCCAATCCTGCCGACCCCGCCAAGAACTCGCGCCGCGATAGGGCGTTCCGGGTTTTCATAAGTGTCAAAATATCCGGCTACTGATGACCATGTCGATGTTTCAACGGGCTCGTCTTCACGAGCGACGACGCATTGCCAGATACAATGGCATCCAATTGCTTCTGGGTGAGCTCGGATTCCTGGAGTTTGAGGAGTGCCGATTCGAAGTAGAATAGAGGTGCGTGGGACCCAAAAAGCACACGATCGTTTCGCACCTGGGACAGCAGCGTGCCCAACCCGCCAATGCCTTCCAGCATCGAGATCTCCACCCACACCTGACCTGTCGAAAGCAGTTCCAGCAGTGGTTTCGCCCGCAAGGTTCGCAGGGCGTTGACCAATAACAATCGGCACTTTGGAACTACTTTTAGCACGGTACTCAAAGGCGTTGGATCCACCGGCAGGACACGCATGAGCGGATGCATCATCCGCTCGTCTTCCATTGCCAACGCCAATTGCACCCACAGCCCCAGATCACTTGCCACTCGCAACAAACGCTCGAAGGCCGGATCCTCAAGACCATACCCATGGTAATTTGGATGGAGTCGAATCCCAGGCATTCGGTGTTCCAAGGCGCAGCGACGGAGTTCATATTCCCAATCGGGTAATCTCGGGTTGATGGAACCCACCGGCCGCAAAATGCCACCCCCGCGTCGTCGGCATTCATCCGTCAGTCTGGAATTCACGCTGCCCTGGGCCTTATGGAGCAAACCCTCAAAGCTCCCCGCCCAAGCTTCCGCCACCTGATGGTCACGAAGGGTGGAAAGCAAGCGTGGCGTCTCATCCAATGGCATCCGTCGTAACGGCCAACGAAACAGCGACACATTGCTATCGATCAGTCGACGCGCAACGGTGCTCAGAGGATTAGCTGCGACTACTGGTTGAACAGTCAAAGCAGCCAAAGACGTACCACATCCAGCCAGGATGAAGCCGCGTCGGTTCATGTCAAAATCTCACCCCTTTCGCACGCAGCACAGGTTCCAGGATTCGACGGAGATTTCCTCCGAGAATCATGCGCTTGGAGGGTTCGGAAATCTTGGCGCCGTAGACTTTGGCGAGCTGTGAAGCGAAACTGCGCCCGCCAATGTCACTTCCATAAAGGACCCGATCCGCACCGAGTTCCCTAACCGCCATTTCGGTCATTCCTGCAACAGGATCCCCACCGCCGAGATCCGCAAAGACGTTCCTATGCGGTCGAATGGCACACAGCCCCACCTCCCAATCGCCACCAGAATGGCTACAGATAAATGTCGTTTGAGGATGACGCGCAGCCAGTGCTGCCAGTTCCTGCGGTGTCGATTCGCCAGGTAAGTTCCCGGTGATCTTCAGCCACGTGTGCTGGAAAACGGGAACGCGAAGCTCGCGGGCGCGATCCACCAAGGGATCCAACGAAGCCGCATCACAGTGTTCCGCCACCCACAGTTTCACGCCCACCATTGGCCCGTCTCGAACACATCGGTTCAGTTCATCCAGACATTGTTGAGGAAACTTGGGATTCAAGTACACAAAACCCAAGGCGCGATCTGGAAAGTGCCGTAGCGCGCGCAGAACATCGTCGTTCTCAAGCCGGAAAGCTTCCGGCGTCGGGTCATAATGCCACTCCATTCCCATGAACACACAGAGTCGCTCCACACCCATGCGATCCGCATAGGCAATGAGGTGTCCTAGACGGCCTTCAGGTGTGTCTCCAGGTACCCCACTTAAGTGACAGTGCAGGTCCCAAATGGAGGTGGCGGCGGATTTCATCTCAGCCCAGTGGGTCTTCATTCACCGACAGCCACCGGTCGGTGGCGGGGAATCTCCGAACGGAAATCCCCGAGGCTTGACCAATAAAGGCGCTCACCCAGATCCACTTCAGCCACAGCCACCGATCCCCAGTTCTTCGCCTGCGCGATCACACGGCCCTCGCGATCATAAATCGCCGAGATCATCCAATTGAGGTTCGTGCCGCAGTAGGTGCTGCTAGCGAGGAACACATGATTTTCGCAGGCTCGTGCCGCAGCCAGCATCGGATTGCATCCCGCCACTGGAAACGCAATGATTTCAGCGCCTCGGTTGCTCAGCTGCCGAGCGGGCTCTGGAAAGAACCCGTCGTAGCAGATCATCATTCCGATCCGACCCAACGCCGTTTCGAAAACAGGATACTCATTGCCAGGTGTAATGCCCGCTTCAATTTCAGTTCGTGGCAAGGTCACTTTGCGATACTTGCCTATGAGTTTGCCATCGGGTCCCAGCAAGACCGAAACATTGTAAATCAGATGTCCCGCTCGCTCCACCAATCCAACGACCAGATGCAGTCCGTGCGTTTTCGCCAGTCCGGCAAAGTAGTCCGTGGAAGCTCCGGGAATGGATTCCGCAACTTGCAAATAGCTCAGCCC
>SXGT01142324.1_pt1 | contig 26481 bp, 34 predicted proteins | sample 3176221 | NCBI WGS metagenome assembly SXGT01 (sample SAMN11356862, study PRJNA531348) | freshwater metagenome | isolation source: freshwater sample F1-120 | place: China: Fuxian Lake, Yuxi | collected 2017-12-25
CTCGGGTTCGTGCCGATGGCGCTGGCGACGGGATCGGGAGCCGAGGTTCAGAAGCCGATCGCGACCGTGGTCATCGGCGGCCTCATATCGGCGACTCTGCTGACCCTGTTCGTGCTGCCGACCCTTTATGCCCGGTTCGGGAGGCGCGAGCTGCCCGCGCCCTTGCCAGAGCATCGCTCTCCTTCCGCGCCCTCGAAGGTGGAGGTGACGGCATGAGCGAGGAGAGTTTTAAACTCGACACGGCCGACAAGCGCCGGACGCTCTGGATCGTGCTTCTTCTCAATCTCGCGCTGGCGGTGGGGTTCGGGGTGACGGGCGTGCTGGCGGATTCGAGCGCGCTGATCGCCAACGGCCTCGACAACGCATCAGACGCTCTCGTCTATATCATCAGCCTGCTCGCCTTGACGCGCTCGCCCAAATGGAAGCGGGGAGCCGCGATCACGTCGGGCGTGCTGTTGCTGATATTCGCCGCGGGCGTGCTGTTCGACGCAGGCCGACGCTACTTCACTGGCAGCGAGCCGATCGGCCCGACCATGATCGGCATGGCGATCGTCGCGGCGATCGTGAACGGCCTATGCCTTTGGTTGTTGAAGCGATTGCGCGAGCCGGACGTGAACCTTCGCGCGGCGACCACCTTCAGCTTCAACGATTTTATATCGAACGGCGGCATCGTGATCGCCGGCGGGATCGTGATGTGGACGGGTCAGAACTGGCCCGACTTGGTGCTCGGCGTCGCCGTCGCCGGCATCGCCATCAAGGGCGGCATCGAAATCCTGAAGGATGCCCGGTCCGACGCAACCGGGGACAAGGAGCACGAGCAATGAGCGGCAGTCACGCACATGGTGGGCAAGCCCACGACCACACCGCCGGAGCCAATGCCAAGGCGCTGACATGGGCACTGGCGCTGACCTCGATCTACCTAGCTGCCGAGGTGATCGGCGCGTTCGTGTTCAACAGCCTCGCGCTGTTGTCCGACGCGGCGCACATGATGACCGACGTGGCGGCGCTCGCCATCGCCTTGCTCGCAATCCGCATTGGCCAGCGGCCGGCCGACGACAAGCGGACGTTCGGCTACAAGAGGTTCGAGATACTGGCCGCGGCGTTCAACGCGCTGCTGCTGTTCGCGGTCGCGATCTACGTGCTGGTGGAGGCGGTGCAGCGTTTCCGCGAGCCGGAGGCCGTGCAATCGACCGGCATGTTGATCGTCGCCGCGATCGGACTGGCGGTGAACCTCATATCCATGCGGCTGCTGACGGCGGGCAAGGACGCCAGCATGAACGTCAAGGGCGCTTACTTGGAGGTATGGGCCGACATGATCGGCTCTGTCGGCGTGATCGCCGGGGCGCTCGCGATCCGGTTCACGGGCTGGACGTGGGTCGATCCCGTCGTGGCGATCGGCATCGGATTATGGGTGCTGCCGCGGACCTGGGTGCTGCTTCGCGACACCATCAACGTGCTACTGGAGGGCGTGCCGGGCGGGATCAAGCTGCCCGAGCTGCGCGGCGCGATCGCCGGCGTGCCCGGCGTCGCCGGTGTTCACGACCTTCATGTGTGGTCGATGGCGACGGAGGAGGTGAGTTGCACCGCACACGTCACCTTGACCGAAGGGGCCGATCCCGACGCGATCAGGAAGGCGGTCGCGGACACGCTCGATAGCCGGTTCGGGATCGAGCATTCGACCATCCAGACCGAGGGCGCGGCCGAAGCGTGCGAGGACAACGGGCACCTTCATCCATAAACTTCAGGTCGCAGTCAATATTTCAGGTTTCGTCAGGGGTAACAGGTGCGGCCGCGTAGAAAGAACGGGCGGGGATTAACCGGAGTAAGAACGATGCACCAGATCGACCCCGACATGAAGGCGTGCATGGACGCCTGCCACGAGTGCCATACTACCTGCCTTCACATGGCGATGAACCATTGCCTTGAAGCCGGCGGCCGCCACGCCGAACCCCAGCACATCAAGATCATGCTCGATTGCGCGCAGATTTGCGCCGTCGCGATCGACTTCATGGCGCGCAAGTCCGAGCACCACGCGCATATCTGTCGCGAGTGCGCCGAGATTTGCCGGGCATGCGCGGCGAGCTGCGAACAGCTCGACGGCATGGAGGATTGCGTCGCCGCTTGTCGCCGGTGCGCCGAGAGCTGCGACAAAATGGCCGCCTAGCGACCGTCGCGGGCGGCGGCACACCGCCGCCGCGCCTCACATCGACGCAGGCGGTTCGAGCGTGCCCAGCCACGCCACCAGCGCCAGGATCGTGACGATGCACGCCGTCTCGACCCCGAGGCTTCGTCGCAGCACGCCGAGCGCGCCGCGATGATCGGCCGCCGTAATCGAGCGCTCGAATGTCGGCGTCATCCGGAACCGATTGAGCGCGGCGAGGCCGAGCATCGCGGCGAACAGCGCCAGCTTGGCGAGCAGGAGCTGACCGTAGAGCGTCGTCGCCAGCGCGGAAATGTTGCCGGGACCGACCAGCAGCCAGGCGTTGATGAGGCCGGTGACGACAAGCGTGGCGACCACGATCGTTCCCACCGTCCCGAACCCGTGCAGCGCGCGGTGCGTCAGCGCGAGATGGGCGGCATCGACCCGAGGCGCGGGTCGCGTCACCAGCAGGATCAAACCGAGCAGCGCGCCGGTCCAGGCACCGGCCGCGAGCAGGTGGAGAATGTCGGCGGCCAGATGGACCCAGCCGATGGTGCCTTCATTCATCGCGCCGTGCCCGGTCCAGGCGAGCGTCGCCAACGCCACCCCCGAGGCGAGCGCGGTCGCACCCAGCCACGGGCCGCGCCGGGCCGCCAGCAGCCCCGCCAGCGCCGTCACGGCGAGCGCCGCGACCCGCACCTTCCAGGCCGTCCCGATCCCCGGCTGATCGAGCAGCATCCCGACCGCATCATGGTCGATCGGCCAGGGCGGCGTTCCCATCATCGCGGCGGCGAGCAGCGCGAGCGCGATGCCTGAGAGCAGGAGGCCGAGCGCCGCGCCCGGCACCAGCCAGGGCCGGAGCGCCAGCGCGTCGCCGCGCTCGCCAGCTCGCAAGCCGTAGAGGGCGAATGCCGACAGGCCGAACAGCCCGCCCAGCACCCCGTAGAGCGCGAGGCGGACGCCGACCGTCAGCCAGTCGGCATCCACCCTACTTCACCGCGAACGCGTAGTTCCCGGTGATCCGATGCGTGTCGGAGGAGACGACGTGCCAGGCAACGCTATAGGTGCCGGCACCGAGCGGCGACTTCGGCGCGATGACCAAGGTGCGGCCATCGGCCGCGACCGTGGCGGCGCTCGCGACCTTCATCGGCGCGTGCTTCATGCCGTTCATTCCCGTCATCATCAGGTCGGCACCCGAGAACTTGGGCATCAGCTTCTCGCTGAACCGCAGCTCGAGCCGCGCCGGCTTGGCGACCGTCGCGTTGGGCGCGGGGGTGGCGGAGAGGAGCTTGGGATGGGCATTCGCGGCTCCCGCGACGACGAGCAGGGCGGCGGCAGCAGGAACGAACACACGACGCATGGAACAGTCTTTCAAAAAGGGGGCTACACCGTTCTACGCACCCAGGCCGCCTACCCCTCACCATCGGGTCGTGAGGGGTGGCGAGTGATGCTGCGTAACATGGAGCAAGGGGAGCGGAGGTGAACGGCATGGACGATATTGACGAGGCGCTGACCAGGCTCGCGCGAGCGCCGGTCCCGGCCGCGCTCGACGGGCTTGAGGCGCGCGTGCTGGCGCGGATCGCAACCCCGCCCGCCTCGCGCGCCGGACTCGGCATGGGCGCGATCATGGTGCCGGCGCTCGCCATCGGCATGATCGGCGCGGGCATCCCCGCATCGGCCGGCACCGCGGCATCGTTGTCGCCGTTGGGGCCGGGTTCCCCGTTCGCGCCCTCGACCTTGCTTGCCGGAACGCCATGAGCGCGCGCGCGCGGCTGATCTTGTGCGTGATCGCGGCGTTCGTCGCGGCGATCGGGGGCGTGTTCGTCGGGCGCGCGCTGCTCCCCGCGCCCGCCCAGCCGGGCGCGGAGCTGCATGAGGTGCTGCATCACCGGCTCGCGCTGGACGCGAACCAGGAGGCCCGGTTGAAGGAGCTGGAGCAGCGGTTCGCGGTGCAGCGCCGCGCGCTGGAGCTGGAGTTGCGGGCCGACAATGCGCGGCTCGCCGAGGCGATCCAGGCCGAGCACGGCAACGGCCCGCGCGTCGCCGCGGCGGTCGATCGGAGCCATGCCGCGATGGGCGAGCTGCAAAAGGCCACGCTCGCGCACATCTTCGCGATGCGGCAGCTCCTGCGGCCCGACCAGACCGCGCAGTTCGACCGGGCGGTGGTGAAGGCGCTCACCGACGACGCGCGGTGAGTCTGGACTGGACGACGCTTTCCGATGGGGAGCTTGCAGCACTTAGCATCGCGGGGCGGCAAAGCGCGTTCGCCGAGATCATGCAGCGCCACGGCCAGGCCATCTACCGGCTGACCCGCGGGTGCATCGGCGACGCCGACGAGGCGCTGGACCTGTCGCAGGAGACGTTCGTGGCGGCGCACCGCGCGCTTGCGCGCTATGACGGTGCGCGGCCCATGCGGACGTGGTTATCGGCCATCGCCCTCAACAAGTGCCGCGACTGGACCCGGAAGCGGAAGGTGCGCCGCTTCCTGTCGTTCGCCGTCCCGATCGGCGCAGACGCCGAGGCCGTCGCCGATGACCGGGCGGCGGTCGATGACGTCGCGGGCGACCGGCAGGAGCTGGACCGGGTGCGTCGCGCCATCGCCGAGCTGCCGGCGACGTTGAAGGAACCGTTGGTGCTCCACACCATCGAGGGCTTGAGCCAGGCCGACACCGCGGCCGTGCTCGCGATCAGCGAGAAGGCGGTTGAGACCCGGCTCTATCGCGCCCGCGCGAAGCTGCGGGAAAAACTGGACGCAGGGTAAGGGGTGGCGCTCGCGCCCGCGTATCACTGTTGACCAGACCAACGCGCCCAACCCGACCAGGAAGCCCATGACCCGGACCATCGACCGCCGCCAGCTCTTGCGCGGCGCTACCCTCGCAGGGGGCGGACTCGCCTTGTCGGCCTACATGCCGGCATGGGCGCAGACGACTTCCGGGGGCATCGTCAAGCCGATGCCGACCGTCTCGGGCGACGACATCACGCTTCGCGTGGCGCACCAGATGATGATGATCGACGGGCGCGAGAGCCACGCGATCGGCATCAACGGCACCGCGCCCGCGCCGCTCATTCGATTGCGCGAAGGGCAGAAGGCGCGGCTTACCCTCACCAACGCGCTTCCCGACGAGCAGACCTCGATTCACTGGCACGGGCTGATCCTTCCGTTCCAGATGGACGGCGTGCCCGGCATCAGCTTCCCCGGCGTCGATCCGGGCGAGAGCTTCACTTACGAGTTCCCGGTCAAGCAGGCCGGCACCTACTGGTATCACAGCCATTCCGGCTTGCAGGAGCAGATGGGGCATTATGGCCCGCTGGTGATCGACCCGGCCGGCGAAGACCCGATCGCGTCCGACCGCGAGCATGTCATCATGCTGTCCGATCACAGCCAGCTTCACCCGCACGTCATCTTCCGCAAGCTCAAGATGCAGGGCGGCTATTTCAACTATCAGAAGCAGACCCTCGCCGGGCTTTTGCGCGGCGAGGGCCAGTCGGCGAAGGAGCGCCGCGAGTGGGGCAAGATGCGGATGGACCCCACCGACGTCGCCGACGTGACCGGCTCGACCTATACCTATCTCGTCAACGGCCACGGACCCAAGGACAACTGGACCGGGTTGTTCCGGCCGGGCGAGCGGGTGCGGCTCCGCGTCATCAACGCATCCGCGATGACCACCTTCAACGTCCGCATTCCGGGGCTGAAAATGACCGTGGTGGCGTGCGACGGGCTGAATGTCCGGCCGGTGACGTTCGACGAGTTCCAGATCGGCGTCGCCGAGACCTATGACGTGATCGTCACCCCGACCGACGATCGCGCCTACACGCTCGTCGGCGAGAGCGTCGATCGCTCCGGCATGGCGCGCGCGACGCTCGCGCCGCGCGAAGACATGGCCGCGGCCGTCCCGCCGCTTCGCAAGCGCCCGCTCGCCAGCATGAAGGACATGGGCATGGGCGGGATGGACATGAGCGGCGGAGAGGCGAGCGGCGGTTCGATGGCCGGCATGGATCACGCCGCGATGGGCCATGCCATGCCCGCGACCGGCGCGGCAGCCGGAGCGATGGCGGGCATGAACCACGGCGCTCCCGCCCAGGCCGGAGCCGCGGTCGATCACGCCGCTATGGGGCACGCGATGCCCGCCCAGGGGGCGGCCACGGGCGGCATGGCCGGGATGGACCACGGGGCGACGCAAGGCGGCGCTGGCGGGCAAATGGCGGGCATGGACCACGGCGCGGGTGGGATGAACCACTCGATGCGCGACTTCTCGAATGCACCGGGCGTCAAGAAGACCCCGACCGTGCAGACCATATCGCCGATGCCGATGGACCGCATGGGCGAGCCGGGCCAGGGGCTGGAGAATGTCGGGCACAAGGTGCTCGTCTATCGCGACCTGATGGCGGTCGATCGCAACCCGGACGTGCGCGCGCCCGACCGGGCGATGCAGATCCACCTAACCGGCAACATGGAACGCTATATGTGGGCGTTCGACGGCGAGAAGCTGTCGGAGGTCAAAGACCCGATCCCCTTCCTTGAGGGCGAGCGGGTGCGCGTCACGCTCGTCAACGACACGATGATGGGCCACCCGATCCACCTTCACGGCCACTTCTTTGAGCTGGTGACGGGCCACGGGGAGTTCGCGCCCCGCAAGCACACCGTCATGGTTCAGCCGGGTGGCACCGCGACGTTCGACCTGACGGCCGATGCCGTCGGCGATTGGGCGTTTCACTGCCATATGCTCTACCACATGCACGCCGGCATGATGCAGGTCGTGACCGTTCGGCCGCGCGGGGGAGACGCGGCATGAAGGCGCTTTCGCTCCTAATCGCCGCGGCCTCGATCGCGCTCGCGGCTCCCGTCGCGGCGCAGGATCATTCGGGGCATAACATGCCGGGAATGACCATGCCGGCGAAGCCGGCAGCGAAGCCCCAGCCGAAACCCCAGGCGAAGCCGGCCGCCAAGCCGCGCGCGCCCGCTCGCGCCAAGCCTAAGCCCGCGCCGGCCGCGCCCGCGGACCCGCACGCGAGCCACACCATGCCGGGAATGACGATGCCCGAGGCACCGGCCCAGGCGGACCCCCATGCCGGGCACACCATGCCCGACAGCCCGGCCACCCCGACAGCGGCCGACCCACACGCCGGTCACGACATGAGCGGCATGGCCGGCGGCATGAACCAGGGCATGGGAACGGGTGGCACCGCCCTACCCCCCGGCAATGCGCCAGCCCCGGCAGCTCCGGAGCCGAACTATGCCGATCGCGTCTATTCGTCGCAGGAGATGGCCGACGCCCGCGCCTACCTGCGTCGCGAGCATGGCGGCTACAATTTCTGGCAGGTCAATTTCAACTTGGCCGAGGTGCAGATACGCGACGGGCGCGACAGCTTCCGCTGGGATGGCGAGGCGTGGTTCGGCGGCGACATTAACCGGCTGACCGTCAAGACCGAGGGCGAGGGCGAGTTCGGCCGCAGCGTCGAGGACGCCGAGGTGCAGGCGCTCTACAGCCGCGCGATCGGTCCCTATTTCAACCTTCAGGCCGGTATCCGCTACGATTTCAAGCCCAACCCGTCGCGCACCTACGCCACGGTCGGATTCGAGGGGCTGGCGCCCTATTGGTTCGACGTGGAGGGGGCGCTGTTCCTCTCCGACAAGGGCGACGTGCTGGGGCGGCTTGAAGGCTATTACGACCAGCGCATCACTCAGCGGCTGATCCTGCAACCACGCGCCGAGCTCAATTTCGCCGCCCAGGACGTGCCCGAAAACGGCATCGGTTCAGGCTTGAGCGACATCGAGCTGGGGCTTCGCCTTCGCTACGAGATCAAGCGCGAGTTCGCGCCCTATATCGGCGTCTCCTACGATCGCCGGCTAGGCGACAGCGCCCGCTTCTCCCGCGCCGTGGGCGAAGATGTTGGCGGCCCCAGCTTCGTTGTCGGCGTGCGGACGTGGTTCTGACGAGCCGGAGGACGACAGCAGAAGCAAGGAAAACGTGATGAACGACCACCAGGGCAAGATGATGGGCATGGGCTACGGCCGCTTTGCCGCGATGATCGCGACCTCGACCGCCGTGATGTTCGGTCTCATGTATGTGAACGTCTATGCGCTAGGCCACGTCGAGTTCAGCCAAACCCGGTTCTGGATGGCGTTCGTGATGGGCGCGGCGATGGCCGTCATCATGCTCGGCTTCATGTGGTCGATGTATAAGAACCGGGCGGTGAATGCCGCTATCCTTGGCGGCAGCGTCGTCGTGTTCGCGCTCGCGCTTTGGCTTGTCCGCAGCCAAGAGACAGTGGACGACGTGAGCTACATGAAAGCCATGATTCCCCATCATTCGATCGCGATCCTGACGAGCGAGCGGGCGCACATCAAAGACCCCGAGGTTCGGAAGCTGGCGGACGGCATTATCGACGCCCAAGTCCGCGAGATCACCGATATGAAGCGGCTGATCGCCCGGCTTGAGGCCCGTCCGACACCGGACAACGCGCCGGACCTCCCATCCTATCGCGACAAGCAGGTTCCCCCTCCCGCGCCCGAGACGGATGAGAGCGCCGGGGTGAACACGCTTCAGCCGATCCGCTGACCGGGCGCGTGAGGGGTGCGTTTTTCCGGCGCGTAGAAGATCGACACAACCAAAGGAAATCGAGATGCGATTTACACCAGTGCTGGCGACCCTAGCCTTGCTTGCCACCCCGGCCTTCGCCCAGCAGGCGGGCCACCAGGGCATGAACCATCAAGGCATGAACCATTCGATGCCGGCGACCGCGGCCAACCCCTACGGCCCCGCCGAGATGCAGATGCACGAGAAGATGATGGCGGCGCAGGGAGCCGACGCCGGCGAGACCTGGACCCGCAAGATGATCGAGCATCACCGCGGCGCGATCGAAATGTCGCAGGTCGCGCTTCGCAGCACCCAGAACGCGGAAGTCCGGCGCGAGGCGCAGAAGGCCATCGCCAGCCAGAATCGCGAGATCGCGACGTTGAACGCGATGCTCCGCAAAATGGGCAAGCCGGCGCAGTGATCCATGCGGCCCCGCCCTGGACCGGGGCGGGACCGGCAACTAGGCTTCGACCATGACGCGCTTTCGACTTGTTCTGGCAGCCCTCGCGCTTGGCGTTCCCGCCACCGCGGTCGCGGCCGACGCCATTCTCGTCCACCGTGATCCGGGGTGCGGGTGTTGCGGCGAGTGGGCCAGGATCGTGAAGACGCAGTTCGGCCGCGCCGTGCGGATCGTTGACGACGCCAACCGGCCCGCGTTGATGAAGGCCCGCGGCGTTCCCGCCGACCTCGCATCCTGCCACACCGCGATCATCGACGGCATGACCTTCGAGGGCCATGTGCCGATCGCCGACATGAAGCGGGCGCTCGCGCAGCGGCCGAAGGGTGTGAGCGGACTCGCCGTCGCCGGGATGCCGCTCGGCTCGCCTGGGATGGAACTGCCGGGGCGACCGGCCCAATCCTACGCGGTCGTGGCGTTCGGACCGAGCGGGCGCAGGGTTTTCGCGCGCCACTGAGAAGAAGGGAGGCGCGGACGCCTCCCCTCCCGACTTACTTCTTGGGCGTGCCCGGCATGTCATGGTCGGCATGATCGCCGCCCTTCTTCATGTCCGCGCAGCAGTCCCCCTTGCCGTCCTTGCAGCAGTCCGCGCCCTCCTTGCAGCACGCCATGTCGGCGCAGCAGGAGCCGGCCGCGAACGCCGCGGTGGGAAGAGCGAGCGCCAGCGCGGCGCCGATCAGCTTGAGCTTGGTCATCAGAATCTCCGTCGATTGAATGTGTGCGTTTGTCGGGGGGGTCACACGGTTCGAGGAGGAGGAATCGCCGGTGGAACTGGCGCACCGGCCAGCCCGGACAGTGAAGCGGGCCAAGGCGCGATCGGCGGGATCGCGACCGGCTCGACCCGCGCTAGGGCGTCACCGGGAACGGCCGTGCATGGGGTTGCGCACGCCGACAGCGAGGACTTCTTTTCCGGTGTTTTTCCGGCCTCGCCATCGCAGCCCGCCTTTGCGGCTGCGATCGGCGTGGCCCGCGCCGCAGCTTCGCAGAACGGCCCTAACCGACCGAGAAGCAAAACCGCGAGCATCGCAAGCGCGGCCATGCGGATCATTCCGCCGATAGGTCGCGCCCGTTTCACCATGCCCGCTATCCGCCCCTTCCCAGATCAAAAGTCAATGTTCCGCCTTAGTGCGCGACGGAGAGCGCCGCCGGGGCCGCGACCATCCAGAGCGCCATCGCGACCATCATCACGTTCTCGGTGAGAGAGATGAAGCCCAAGGGCACGTTGCTGTCCCCGCCGACGCACGCGCATTTCAGCTCTCGCTTGTCGAGATAGACGGCCTTGAACACCGAGACCGCGCCGATCGTGCCGATGAACAGCGCGACCGGCACCGACAACCAGGTGAGCGCGCCCGCGATCATCAGCACACCCGCACCCCCTTCCGCGAATGGGTAGATGTAGGAGTATGGCACCCAACGCTTGGCGAGCAGATCATAGTTGAGGAACATGCTCGAAAAACTTTCGATATTCTGGAGCTTGAGCAGCGCCAGCACGCACATCGAGAAAGCGATGAACCATTCGCCGGCACGCACGGTGAACGGCGTACCGAGCACGGCGTAGCTGGTAGCGAGCGCCATCAGCGCCGTCATCGAGAACACCGCGATCACCGGCCGATAGGTGACGGCCTTGGGGTCGCGAACTGTTTTGCCGAAGAAGCGGCGCAGATCGTCATAGCCGCCGACCCGCTCGCCAGCGATGAAGGTTTGCGGCGTCGTCTTGACCCCGTGCTTCGCTTTGAAAGCGTCGGTTTCTTCGCGGGTTTTCAGCCAATGATCGTCCACCTGATACGCTTCACGGCGCAGGAGGTCTCTCGCCTTGAGGCCATAGGGGCAGGTGTGTTCCGGCATCACCATCCGGTAGATCGTCGCCTGTTTGGCGGGGGCGGTCGCCATTGTTCTTCTCCGGGTCGATTGCCCCGCCTATATAGGGTCCGTACCGCAGTCCGGAGTCAAGGCATGGCGGGCATGACGATCGCGGGGTTCGCGCGCGAGGGCGGCGTGGGCGTCGAGACGGTGCGCTACTATCAGCGCCGAGGTCTTCTCGACACGCCCGACCGGCCGGGCGGGGCCAGCGCGGGCGGCGGCATCCGGCGCTATGGGCCTGCCGACGTGCGCCGGCTTCGCTTCATTCGTTCGGCCCAGGCGGCGGGGTTCACCCTTGAGCAGATCGGCGAGCTGTTGGCGCTCGACGCGACCGACGATCGCGCACGCGCGCGCCAGCTCGCCAACGAGCGCATCGGGGCGCTGGATGCGAAGATCGAGGAGCTTGAACGGGTTCGCGCCTCGCTTCGCCGGCTCGCGCGGGAGTGCGGGTCGGGATCGGAAGGGCCGTATCCGATCCTAGCTGCATTTGAGGCTGATTAAAGGCGAGCTACTGAATATCATTCAAGTCTAACCACGCCATTTCAGACCGCAGTCGAACTAACCTTGGCCCGGTTCGCTAAACCGCCGGAGCGAGACCGCGGCCACGTGCTTCGATTGCTGCCTTAGCCAGAAAACCCTCGATGCCGGCAACGGATTGCTGACGACATAGCTGGAGGCCTTCGACCTCGGTGAGGCAGTCGATCCCATGCCCGAATTGGGCTTGCCAGAGCTGGTCGAGTTCATCGCCATGCCGCCGCCATAGCATATCCCGCGTTTCAGGTCTCAGCGAAATGCGCTTTGCGTCGCGGCTCTCCGTTAACGTCGTGATCGCGATGACGGACCCGCACTGCGCCTCAACATAGCCTCGCAGGTTCGCCAAAGTGCCGCCCAACCCGACATGATCGTCAACCAGGACGTAGGCCGCACCCGGCTGCACTTGGCCGTCGAACATGGCTGGCGTGACCAGCCGTTGGAACGCCGGAGCGCGGGTGTGTCCGACCTTGTTGGTCTGGACGATTTCACCCGCGATCACGGGTAGTTCAAGGGCGCGGCCGAGCACCTGCGCCATCGCATCCGGGATCGCGTTGAAGCCCGTCGTCTCGTCGGCAATGACCGGGAGTAGGAGCGCTGGACGGCCCGCGATGGCGCTCCGCAAGGTCTCGATCGCAGCGCCGTCAAGAAGGTCGCTGGCGAGCGTCAACGCGGCGTCAGGATCGCCCGCCTTGGCGCTGGTATAGCCCGGATAACCGTCCCGCAGCGCGACCGTCGTATGGACCACTACGTCCGGAAAATCAGGAGGCCACGGGAGCCGGGTTTGGGGCGCTTCCATTGCCCTACCCCTACACCAACGGGTCGTTGGCGCTGCCCCCGAATCGTTTGCAGACCGACTGGTGAGCAGCGCGATGCGGCATGTATGCGAGTGATGGCTATTTGGTCCCAAATCCGGATCAAAGCTGGAACACTAACGCGCTCGCGATACGGGTGGATCGATCAATGGCGCGCTGTCCCGCGCGCCCAAGTGCCTACCGGAAATCGGTTTTCTTGCCGATAAACTGCCTGCCTTTCACCACCACAAAATGATGCCGAAGTCCCTGATTGACAAGCACACCCTATGCAGCGGTGCAGCGGTGTAGAAGTGCTCTAACCCCGCGGAAATCCGCGCTTTTTGCCCGGTCCCCGAAATGGGCAAACTGTCACACATTTTGTCACACGTCACACGACCGGAGGAGAAGTCGTCACACGGCGCGTCGAGCCACCGCCGGAAAGGTCGTTGAACCCGTCGACGCTCCTGTGTTATCTAGATCCTGCTTTACGAGGTCCGATCCAGGCAGCCCCGGCACAACGCCAAGGCTGTATATGGGCAAACGATCTGAAGAGGTCTTCCTGTCGGTCCGGCTAACGCCGGCCATGAACGCGCGCCTTCACGCGCTCGCAGACCGCGAAAAGACCACCCGTAGCGACATCGTCCGCGAGCTGATCGACCGCGCTTTGCACGGCGAGCCGCTGACCATCCAGAACCTCGAGAAGTCGCTTCGCTTCATTCACGTCGCGATGGACGCGCTCCTGCGTCACCACCCTCGTGAGGGCATCCGTGACGAGGTCCTTCGGATCCAGAAAGCCATCGCCAGCCAGATCGAATCTACCCCCGTCATGGAGGTCCGGCAATGAAGCGGAACCTGAAGAACTTCACCCGGGGTAGCCAGCTCCTCGAGAACTTCGGAATGATGTTCGCGGCGGGCTTCAAGCTACCGCTCTGGATCGCCGGGATCAGCCTCGCCTTGTCGGCCTGGTGGCACTGCTCCACCATGCTGACCGAGCACACCCAATACCTCGCCCTGATGCACCTGGAGGCCAGCATCTACCACTGGTTCCAGTTCGATCCGGACAAGGCCGTCAACATCCAGAACAGCACCGGCGGGACCACCCGTCTGACGTGGGGATCGGTGCTCGACTACCCGCCCATGGAGTTCGCATGGGCGGAGGCAACGGCGGCCCTGTGGCGCGCCTTCTGGGTCGTCGTGCTCGCGCTCGTTCCGCTCTTCGTCGGCTACTACTGGTACGCCGTTCGCTTCGGCAGCAAGGCCAAGCAGCGCGATCATATCGGCGGTGCGCAACTCGCCACCTACTCGGATCTCAGGCGGCTCGTCGACGCCCGCAATCGGCCCCAGCGCTCGAAGGATATGAAGGCGGCGTTCGGCAAGACCTGGCCGCTCCAGAGCCGCCTCGCGACCAAGGCTGAGCTCGACGCGGCAGGCATCTACCGACCCTATGAGATCGCCGGCATCCCGTTTCCATACCGCCTAGAGCAGAGCCACGCGATGCTCATCGGCACCACCGGAACGGGCAAGACCGTGGAGCTTTCCTCGCTCGTCACGCAGATCCGCCAACGCAACCACCGGGCGGTCATCTTCGACCTCACGGGCGCCTTCATCGAGCGCTTCTACGACGAAGAGCGCGACGTGATCCTGAACCCGCTGGACGCCCGCTGCCCGCAAGGGCATTGAGGTCGGCTCTCGACAGAGGCGGTTTTAATCGCTTCACCGGAAGGAATCGCTCGCGGCCGAGACTCGTTCCGACTCCTCGCTTGGAGCTTTGCAACATCGCCGGCGTTCGTTCCTTCCAGGCAGAACAGGACGCCAACATGGCAGATGACAAGACGAAGCAGGATGGTCGCGATCGCAGCCGCGTCTCGGGCAGCGAGCCCTATGAGGTGGAATATTTCGCGCAGAAGCACGGCTTGAGCGCCGAGCAAGCGCGCGATCTGATCGCGGATATCGGCAACGATCGCGAGAAGCTCGACGAGGCGGCAGCGAAGATCACCGGCCGTCGCGGGCAGGCCTGACCTATTCCGGAGTGCCGGTATCCTCCTCGAGCACGGCCGGGGGCGCGGCAGAGGGCAGGTCGCCGAAGAGAAGCTCCAGCACCTCGCTGATCGTCTCGACACGACGGAACATGGATGCCGGCACCTTCGAGTGATTGACGCGCAGCGGGCGTTCTCCGGTTTCGCGACGCCCGATGCGCTTTGGGCTGGCGAAGGACGATAGATCCGGAAGCGGCTCACCCGGCGGCGCTCCAAACCACCAGAACGGGCCAAGGTCGAGGCCGAGTGAGACAGAGATCCAGATGACGCACCCCGAGGGCTTGTCGGCAAGGGCCCGGCCGACCGACACGGGTGCCGGCTTCTGGCGCACACCTGTCTTGAACTGGATATGTCGGACGATCTGCCCGCGAGCCATGACCAGATCGTAGCCGTGCGCGTCGAACTCCGATCTGAGCACCTCGACGTCGGTCACACCCCGCCTCCACAGCGTGCGGAGCGCTTCCCCCACGAAAACGTGTTCCACGATGCGCTCGCGCAGGGTGGAGTGAAGGGAGTGCATCGACAGCTCGGACATGGGGCCTCGTGACGGCGGGTTTCGCGACGTGCATAGCGTCGCTCGTGAGAGACGAACACTTCCGCCGCTTCCTCGAGACCTCCCACGTTGGCCCCAGCGGCCGTCCGCTGTCGGAGCGGGCAGCAGGAGACTACGTGTCTCGTTGCCGGCGAGTAGAATCCTTGCTCGGCTGCGATCTGGATCAGGTCGACGGTCGTCCCGAGGACCTCGCCACTCGCATCGAAAGCAAGGCAGGCGACCTCGCTATATCGGGCATCCGGAGCCTCCAAACAGCGGCCCGATCGTACATCGCGTTCCGGCAGGCGGTCGCCACCCGCTAGTTGCGGTTCAGACCCATCTCCCGGCTCTGGAGCTTGTCCTTCCAGCGACCATCGAGCGCCAGGAGCTCGGCCAGAGTCGCCCCGTGCCGCGCCTAACCTCTTCATCCCCGCGCCGTTATGAACGGGCCGGCAGATCATAACCAGCGTCGGAGTGCTTCCCGATCTCGCGAGCGGCACTTCACCGACCCTGGTAAAGTGCCGTCGCCGGTCAAAGTGCGTCGCAGCCGGCCTGAAGGATTCACATCGCGCGCCGGTTGTGCTTGAAATGTTCTCATGTACCAGCCTGATCTCTTCGCGGCCGGCACGTTCGCCAAGCCGACTGAGCGACCGGCTCGCACGCCAGAACTCGACGTGCCCGCGATCCTTGACCGGCTCACGGCCGCCTGTGAGCGTCCACGCTACAACTTCATGGTCCTGAACCTGATCGCTCAGGCCAGCGCCCGCACAGGATCGGCGGGTCCCTACGTTCGCGAGGGCGATCGCCGCATCCCGATCAGGGATTGGCTTTGCGACGCCATGGCGCCCGTGGCCCGCCGCGATCCGCGACGGCTCGCTCTGGCTGACAAGATCCGCGCGGAACTCGTCGCCGCCGGCCAACTTCCATTAGGCGCCGACGAGGCGGAGGCGGCGGTAGCGGAGGCGGTTCGTCAGCGCATCCGCAAGTCGGGCAGGACGAACGTAAGCCGCGCGGTCTCCGAGCTCGTCCAGGTCGGATTCGTCCGCCGCCACTACCAGGGTTTCAGGGTCGACCATCACAATCGAGGTGCTCAGCGTCAGGCGGTCTACACGATCACTGACGAGACGCGACGCGGGCTGTCGCGGACCCTCTAATCGTGCTTTCGAGTATGAAACGGCGGCGTACCAGATGGTACCACGGTGAAGGCAACCGGGTGGTACCATCTGGTTGCCTGGCGACATTGGGAGTGACATCTGGCGGCCTGGGACGATCGTGAGTGGATGCTCGGAGGATCGGTGCTGGTCCACGAAACATCGCTAAACGGAAAAGACAGCACTTTCGACCGAGCCGCTGCTCGAGCATAGTAGGATACTACACTCTTGGAACCGGCGATGACCCGAGAAACCCTTACCTCGAGATTCCTCCGCACGTTGCGACGCAGCTCGCCGGAGGATCAGACGAAGTCGCCTTCTGCAGCAGAGATCGGGCTCGCCACGGAAGCCTTCCGGCAAATCTTGTCGGCAGCCAAAGCGCTCCTCGTCTACTACGCCCTCGACCGCACCGCGGGCGATCAGTTTTACCTCAATCTCGGCCATGGCCTCTCGCAGCGCTATGAGGAGGAGGAGCGAACCGACCTTGAATACCAGGTCATGGCTCAGGCACTTCGCTTCCACTGTAGCGCCGCGGCAGCTCATCAATTCTACGAAGCCGCTCGCTCGCTGAACAAGCCATTGCCCTACACGATGCCGACTGCCGCCACCTTCAAAGACAACGGCGCCGCGCGGCTGATCCCCACGATCGACTTCTACGGATTAGCTCGTGACCAGGCTCATCTCGGGAGCCTCGAGCGAGAGTCGGGCCCGTTTACCGGGGCTGCCGGCGACCTTTGGAACGCCGGCATGGACGGACTGCCCGAGTCTGCCCCAGTCGTGGTACGCAGCCGAGAACAGCTTTGGGCGCTCGTAGCCGGAGACCAACCTCAGAAGGTGCTTCGCCTTACCGGCGGTTGACCGCGTCGCTGATCTCCGGATGGGACCGGCTAGACGCGGGAGTGATGACCTCTTACATCAATGGCATGGCGACGATCATGACCATTGGTGAACAGCGCCGGGCGGGCGAAGCCGCGCGTAAGGTTGGTGGCTACTCCGAGCTGATCCGCCTTGAGACCGAGCGGCGCGAGGCTAAAGGCAAGGGCCAGGTCGTTCGCGACGCAGCCAACGGCCGCTACACCTTCAAGCCGGGCACCGCTGCGCCAAAGAAGTAAGGCATGCCGCTAACGCTGGGCTTCCTAGCGAGCGTCATCATCCTGTTACCCGGACTGGTCGCACTCGCCGCTTTCAATTTTCGTGTAGGTCGAGCAGGCGCTCGACGGCCCGAGCAGCAGCTAACGACGATCAATGCCCTCGTGGCGGCCGTGATCCTCTCGATCATGACGCACTATCTCGGCTACGTCGTGGCGGCCGGGGTCACTGATGCTGCAGTGGCCATCCATGAGGCGTTTCCCCTCTTCAATCTCGGTTCCGCGGTGCCGAACCCGGTTGGTGCCTATTATGCAGCCGTGACCAGCGGCAAAGCGATGCCCGGCCCGACGGCGATCGCGACGGCCGCCCTGCTTGCCTTCGAGGTGTTTGCCGTCCTGGCCTTCGTCAGCAGTGAGACCTTCGACCTGCTGTTCGAGCCGCTCGACTGGACGGGGCAGGGCTGGGTGTTCCAGCACATCACCCGCCCAGCCGAGAATGGTTATGCTCCGATCGGTCACGTTTTCACATCGACGATGAGCGGCGCATACGGCGTTGCCTACAAGGGCATCGTGATCGACGCCCGGCAGGGCGCCAACGGCGAACTCGTGTCGATCGCGCTCGCGCGACCCGAGAGGTTCCTCTATCAGCTTGCCGACTTCCCGTCCGAACCATCCAAGTGGCGGTGGCGACGCCGCGATCAAGACGCCGGAGAGCTAGACCGACCGACCGGGTTCACGCTGCATGGCAAGAACACGGTAGGCGGGGTCGTACAGCTCGATGCGCGGGTCATCACCAACGTCGTGGTTCACAGCGTTTCGCAAGGCCTGCTGGAAGAGATTGCCCCTGGTGAAGCGAACGAGGGAGAAGCGCCTTGACCTGGATCTTGACCACGGCCTCCGGCCAAGCTCTCGGGCTCGCCGCCTCCGTGTTGTTGTTTCCGCTGGTGCTCTGGCCGATGGTTGGGATCATCCAGGATGTGTGGCAGCTTCCGATGCTGGTGCACCTTCGCCCGCGTCTCGCGAGCGTGATTGTCGGGGTGCTCGCTCTGATCGCTTTCATCCTGACCACCTGGCTGCTCGGACCCGCGCATCTCGGCGGCCGCCTCCTGCTCTCGATCACGCTGGCGGCGCGCCCGGCCCTGTGGCTCACCCGAGTGGTGGCATGGCGCCGGACCGATCCGGCGCTGCGAGGCGAAGCTGCCAATATCCGCAACGAGCTTGCAAGCCGGCTGCGGGAACGCACTGTGCACCCTGATCGCGTCTGGCGGACCTTCGTGTTCGATGTGGAGAGAGCAGCTAGGCGCAGAGCTTACGAGCCTCCGCCCATATAACCGCGGCCGGCTTTCCGATAGGTCGCCAGTGTGAACGCCTCAGGGCGAACCTAACCCGCTCGCCCATGCACGTCGCCGCGCCAATCGACTAAGAGGAACCCCATGCTCACCCGCGGTCACATCATCGGACAGTTGATCGACGATTTTGCGAGCCTCGCCGCTCAGGCGCGCCAGCGCGGCAAGGTGCACCTGTTCGACATCCACACCTATGTCGAAGACTTTATCTGCGAGGTGCTCAACCAGATTTACGGGCTGGCGCTGGTCAACCTCAACAAGCAGGGGCTGAACCATCCAGGCCTCGACCTAGGTGACACCGGAAAACGGGTCGCGTTCCAGATTACGGCCGACAAGTCGACCAACAAGATCCGGGAAACCCTCAAGAAGGTCACCACCATCGACAAGGCGGCTTATGACACCGTACGGGTATTCGTGATCGGCGAGAAGCAGGGCTCCTATACTCTCACCGGCGAGCCGTTTGAGTCCTTCGGGTTCACCGAAGCGAACATCCTCGACTTCGATGATCTCTGCACGGGGCTGATGTCGCTCAGCCTTTCTGATCTGGTCGCCCTCGGCAGGTATGTCAGGGACGAGATGCGCCGGGTCATCGTCGAACTCGAGATACCGGACGAGAACGGGCTGACCCAGAGCTCGATCGATGCATTCGTCGAGGCGTTACCGAAACCGACATTGTCCGACGCGGCAAAGATGAACGCTTATTTTCAGGAGGCGGAGGGCGACTTCGCTCAGGAGGAGGCAGCCGACAGCATCAAGGCGCTGTCAGACATGCTTGCACCCCTTCCGAGGCAGACCCGGGAAGTTTTCCGGCTGATGGTGCAGAGGCGGCGGAGCGAGACGGCGACCACCGACCGGTTTCACATCCACGATGCCACTCTTCGTCGGATCTATCCCCGCGAGGATCTGTCCGAGGACCTGCAGCTGCTCGAGGATGCCGGGCTAATCGATTACACGAACTGGGGCGACGGTAAGCCGCCCTACTGGCGTTTGATGATCCCGGGTTGGGGGACAAATTTTCACATGGCCTTCGTCGAATATGCAGAGGCCAAGAGCATCAACCTGAACAAGCCGCTTGTCGCTCTCGACTTCTCCGACTTTTGATCGCGGCTCGACACCAGTTTGGCATAGAAGCCAATAACGCTCAGGAGGGCCGACCGGACCATGTTCAACCTGATAATGCGCTGGTTTGATTGGGCAGATGGCGTTGGCTCGATGCCCGTCGGTCGCATGTTCGAGTACACAGAGGATCATGTGGCAGAGCAGTTCCGCCAGGACAGGCTACCGCTCGTCGACCGGCTGTCCAGACTGCCTTGCCTGTTCATGGGCGAGGGTACGGGCGCCGAGGTCTGCCATGTGGGCACGATCACTCGGGCCCGGGTCGCCAACGGCGAGGTGCATTTCGATTTCGTCCTCGACCGAGAGGTGCCCGAACTCACCAACGCTACAATCTTCGCCGGCCGTCGTCAGCTCGATATGCCGCACGATTTTGAGTTTTCCCGCAATCATTGGGCGGTAAAGGACGTCGATCTCTATCGCTTCCTGATGCGCAACATGCGAGCGGGACGGCAGCGGCCGACCGTCTTTCGATTGCCGGACCATGAGAACATCGAACCACTACTCGCCTCGGCGATGATGCCGTTCGATGCCACCTTCACGCCCGTCTACGACAGCATCCGACAGGCGGCCGAGGGCGTTGGCCTTCGCTGCCGGCGCGCCGACGACATCTGGGAAAACCCAGCAATCATCCAGGACGTCGTGTCGCTGATCGACCGGTCGCGGGTGGTCATCTGCGACTGTACCGGGCGGAATCCGAACGTCTTCTATGAGGCGGGCATCGCGCATACACTCGGTCGCGAGGTGATTCTTATCACCCAGAATGCACACGACATCCCGTTCGATCTGCGGCACCTGCGTTATGTCAGCTATCTGAACAACGGAGAGGGTCGCACAAATCTTACAGCTGCGATCCAGGCGCGTTTGCAGACCATCATCGGCCACTGATACCGTTCGACAGCCTCTACCGGCGCAATGACGTGAAGCGGGCTCGAAGCGCGCCCTCCAGCGCTTGGCGGCCTTCCCCATTGTTGAGATAGGCCAGATAGCGATGGTGCTGGAGATCGAAGGGAATGTCAGAACCCGCTTGCGTGATCGGCACCACGTGCTTGCCTAACGTGTGGGCTATGCCCGCCTCATAGAAGACATTGGGATTGCGGCCGGTGAAATCGCATACCACGATGTGCGCCTTGAAGATCAGCGCGAACACGTCCTGGATTACGGCCGAGTGCTGCCAGATGTCCTTCGCACGCAGGCTTCGATAGCCTGCGGCTCCCGCGGCGCGCGCGATCGTCTCGAAGACGGCTTCGAAGTCGGGTGAGAAGGGCGTCATCACCGCAATCAGGTCCGCTTCGACACCGCCTTCGGGAACCTCAAAGACGCTAGGCGTGAAGACGACGGTCCGTCCCCCTCCGCCACTCGAAGACACCAACTCGCCATCGTCGCCGTAGCGTTCACGAATGAAGGCTGCGATGATCTGAAGGGTGCGTGGATCTCGCTCAACAAGGGAGAAGAGCACCCCATGTGCGTTGCCGGAGTAGTCCGGATCGTTGAAGCTCAGGCTGCGAAGCAGGCGATCATGCCCACGGATCGCGTCAAGCGCCCCCGTGTGGACACCCAGCTCCTGCCAGTCTCCGGCGTTGAAGTTAGTCACGGCGAGGCGTGCAAGCCGGATCAGCCGTTGACGATCTTCGTCGCTCATCAGTCCGTTGTACAAAGTACGGTTTGCTCCTGTCGGTTAGCGCTGAATGATCCGTCAGCGGATCGCGACGACCTTCACGCCAGCCGCATCCGCGATCTCGCGCCATTTCTTGTCGGCGGTCCAGGCGGGCAGCTTCTCGCGCTTGGCAAGCGCGAGGCAGAACCGATCGCCGAGCGACAGTCCGGCCTCGACGGTCAGACCACGCAGCCGGCCCGCTTCCCAGCACTGTTCCGCGTCGGCCTCGACCAGCGTGATCGGCAGCGGCGTGAGCATGGCGCTCACGACGTCGTCGGGCATTCCGAGCTTGGAATAATGCGAGGCGACCTCGGCCATGTTGACCACCGACATGCGGGCGTCGGCGAGCGCGCCCTCGACCTTCTTGCCGCCGGCCTCGCCACGAAGCAGCGCCAGCAGCGCCGAGGCATCCAGGACGACCGCGCTCACTGGCCGCTCTCAGCCACACGGTTGGCGAGGAAGTCATCGACGCTTCCGCCGTCCACCTTGTCGTATTGCTTAGCCAGCGCGCGAGCGTGCGCCACGACCTGCTCTGCGGTTCGCAGAACAACGCCATCGGGCGTCTCATCGACATAAACCGCACCGCCCTTGGCGAGCCCCAGACGTTTCCGAATGTCAGCAGGCAGGCTCATGCGCCCGCTAGCCGTCACGGCGACTTGCACGGTCATACTCCGACTCCAGAAAGGCGCTGCGCCATCATCAGTCACTTGTGGCCGAGTCCTCCCTATGTGGCAAGCACCCTTCCCCACGCCACGGCGGCTAGTCTGTCCGATAAACTGCCTTATCGGACACTGGACAGCAGACCGAGGGGGAGGCATGTCAGTTGTCCTGAAACGATGGACGCACATCACGACCGTCGCCTGGCACCCGTCGGCTCCTGAAATGGTGGACATTCTCCTCAAAAGAGCGGACGCTCGCCAAGCTGGATCAGCCGAGGCGTCGTGCCATGCGAACCGCGGACCTGAAGACGGCGAGCGACGCTGATTGGGCAGAAGCGCACCGCCGCGAGAAGATCATCCGCCCACTTGCTGCGCTGGCTCGCATTCCGGGCAGCGCAGCCGCCGAGGCGCTGGGTCAGCTTGGGCTGGGTCGCGCCCGTTTTCACGAGCTTCTCCAGCTTTATCGGGCGTCGCCCGTCGCCGCCTCGCTGTTGCCGCGCCCGCGAGGGCGGGAGAGGGGAGAGCAGCGGCTCTCATCTGCGGCCGAGCAGCTGATCGCCCGAGGCATCGCGGAGTGTTACCTCACCCTCGAGAAACCAAGTGTGCAGGCGCTCCGCCGCTGGCTCCGACATGAGGGGCAGAAGATCGGGCTGAGGGTGCCCAGCACCAAAGCAATCCAAGCGCGATTGGACAGACTGCCTCCCCAGACCGTCACGGCGCGCAGGCAAGGCGCCAAGGCCGCTGCTGACAAATGGGAGCCGACACGCGGTGTATTGGAGGCCAGCTATGCGCTGGAGCTCGTTCAATCGGACCACACGCTGGTCGATGTGATCGTCGTCGACGATCTGTATCGCAAGCCCATCGGTCGGCCGTGGCTCACGCTGATGGTCGATATCGCGAGCCGCACGATACCGGGGTTCCACCTCGACATGCTCGCACCCTCGGCCGTGTCGGTTGGAATGTGCATGCGTCAAGCCGCTCTCCCCAAGGCCGACTGGTTGGCCGAGCGCGGCATGGAGGCACCTTGGGACAATCAGGGTCTCATGGATCGGCTACACCTCGACAATGCGCGCGAGCACCGCTCCGATGCTCTGAAACGGGGCTGCCGTGCCCACTCGATCTCGCTGGAGTATCGTCCGGTTCGGCGTCCGCACTTCGGGGGCCATATCGAGCGGCTGATCGGGACGGTGATGGGCGCCGTCCATCTTCTGCCCGGCACGACGTTCTCCAACGTGGCGGAGCGTGGCGACTATGACTCCGAAGCCGAGGGGTGCATGACGCTGGGCGAGCTGGAAGTCTGGCTCGCCGCGCAGATTATTGGGCCGTATCATGCAGAGCGGCACCGTGGCATTGGTGTTCCGCCCGCACTCGCCTGGGCCGAAGCCATGGGTCGGCGGCCGGAGCTGATGCGGCTGCCGGTTGATCGCGCCAGCTTTCTCTTCGACTTCCTGCCTTGCGAACTACGCGCGGTGACCCCGCACGGCATCGAGCTCTTCCATACGCATTATTGGGATGACGCGCTGTCCTGCTGGTACACACGACCCGGGCAGACGATGCCGATCCGATGGGATCCGCGTGACGTTTCTCGCATCTGGCTTGAGCTCCCGCATGGCGAGCACCTCGAGGTGCCCTATCGTGACCTCCGGCGGCCGGCGATCACCCGCTGGGAACAGAAGGAGGCAGTTCGCACCCTGCGCGAGCGCGGTCAGCAAGCGGTCGACGAGACGCTGATCTTTCAGGCGGTGGAGACGCAGCGGCTGATCGTGGCGGAAGCCGCTCACAAGACGAAGGCAGCACGTCTCGCGCTCCAGAAGACCAGGGCGGCCCTGGCCGATGCACGGCGCGCCAGAAGCAGGGGCAAGCCCACCATTCAGGAGGACAGACTCACAGCTCTGCCGGCCTCGAGAAAGCGTAAGAGCGGTGATCGGCAGGCGCTACCGTACCTCGTCGAGGAGATGCCCAGATGAGCGATCTTTCGCACCTTGCCGAGGACTACCGCGAGCGCGCGATGTGGGCCGACAACGAGCGGATCGCCTGGATCCGCATGGATCGATGGCTCGGCTTCCCGAAGGCGGAGAACGTGCGCACGACCCTGGATACGATGCTACGCTATCCGCCGCGTACGCGCATGCCGTGCCTCCTGATCTACGGCCAGACAGGGATGGGGAAGTCCCGCATTGTCGAGCGTTTCGAGGCAGGAAACCCGCGAGGGTTCAACGACACAACGGAAACGGCGACGATCCCGGTCGTGGCCGTTCAGCTGCCGCCACAGCCGACCGATGGCGAGTTCTACGGGGAGGTTCTCGAGAAGCTCGGCGCCGGCTTTGCGGGGCGCGGCGACGTCCAGCGAGCTCGGCAGCTCACCCGCCGGATCATGGGGCAGGTGGGGGCTCGGATGCTCATCCTGGATGAGATCAACCATATGCTGGCCTGCACGCCACGGCAGCAGCGCGTCTTCCTTAACACCCTTCGCTATCTGGCCAACGACCTACAGATCCCCATCGTCTGCACCGGCAACCATGAGGCGCGCGCGGCGCTGCTCACGGATGCTGCGCTCGCCGAGCGGTTCGACGCCGTCGAGCTCGTCCGGTGGCAGAACGATGAGCCATTTCGGCTGCTGATGGTCACGTTTGCCGCGATCCTGCCCTTGCGTAAGCGATCTCAGTTGGAGGAGGAGCGGTGCCGCACCGCCATCCTCGACCTTAGCGATGGGAACACCGGCCGCATCTTCCGGCTCGTCGAAACGCTGGCGGTGCGGGCAATCGAGAACGGCGCCGAGCGGATCGAGACAGGAGATCTCGACGCGGACGACCTCGTACTCCCTTCCGTCAGCATGAAGGCACTGGCCCAGCGCCGTGGCCGCGGGCGAGAGAAGGCAGCTGCTTGAGCCATGACTGCGGTGGCGCTGCCGATCGCGCCCCGTCCTCGTCCCTACGAGCTGTTATCGTCCTGGCTTGCGCGAACGGCCGCCTGCTACGACGTGACAGCCAGCGAACTACGGCAAATTCTGTGCCCGGGCATTCGGCAAACTGGCGCGCGGCCGGACGTACGATGGAACCGCGCCGAGGCAAGTGCCGCGGCCAGCCGCCTCCGGATCGACACCGACGTGATCATGAGCCTTGGTCTCAAGCGTCGCTGGCCCAAGCTGGCCCAGAACTGGCTGCCGAGCACCGACGGAACGGGACGGGCTCGGGGCGATATCGATCTCGCCTGGTGTCACCTGTGCCTCGCGGAGGGACATGCGGATGGCCAAGCCTATCTGGACGCGGAGACGGCGCTGCCGCTCATCTTTTGTCATCGGCATCGTAGCTGGCGACAGGATTTCTGCCGCCACTGCCGACCCTATCACGCGCCTCGCTTTGCCTGGCTCGGCCGGATTGAGCTTGTCTGCTCCGACTGTGGTGTCCCGCTCAGGGCGAACATCTGGAACGGGCCGAGGCCGGCCACCGACAGCCCGCCGGAGCAGACATCCGAGGCGATGGATCACCTGATCGCGTTCGACGGCGAGTTCCGCCGAGCGCTACTTGGCCGCCCGGCATGCCTGCCCGGCGTGGGACGGGTAGCTGCGCGTCAGTTCCTCACCGTGCTGCGCGACCTCTCACAGGCGCTGCTGGCACCCGACATGTTCCGAAGCAGCCGGACGAACTTCTTCAACAGCCCGCTGGTCCCGAACATGCCTGACCACGAGCCCAGGACATGGGAGGAGCGGCCATTCCAAGAGCTTCACCCGCTTCAGCGCGCCCATGTGGCGTGTGCCGTCATCGCGTTGCTCTCCAACGAGCAGATTAGCCGCCTTATGTCGGGTTCGCGACCAGTTCATGACTGGCTATCGCTGGAATGGCTGCTGAACAGCACGCCTAAATGGGTGCAGGCCACGCTGATCCGCAACAGCATCGACTGGCCGATGCCGCTGCGCGTCCGCGTGGAGGCGCATCACTCGCGGACCGGCATGGACGCCGAAGACATTCTGTCTCAGTTTCGTGCTTGGCGGGCAGAGCTTGATCACCGAGAAAGCGAACGTGTATCGTTGATCGGCTAAACGCCGGGAGGACCGACAACGCCTTCAGACTAAACAAAAATCTCTGTTGCCGCTAGTTAGAAAAGGCACATCCTGCGCCAGATAGAAATGACACCCCTTGGTAGCAGCGGGGGCAGCGTGGAGCCATCCAAACAGCGCAGCGCTGCCCCCGCTGATGCGATCACCTCTCGGCTCCTGACCCCGGACCCGCTGCGCCAGCAGCGGGCTCGGTCACGCCAGTTTTCGAGCGCTCGAGCTTTCCCGAAACTCCGTCTCCGATGCCGCATTTCGGGAAAAGGCAATCGGGAGCATATTTCGGGAAAATCAGCCCCCGATCCGCGAGGCGTAGCCGGTTTGCGGCCCAGGATCTCGATTGACCTTCCCAATCGGGAAGGCTGATAACCGGCTCACCCATGGAATAAACCCGGACGAGCGTCGTCTATGCTTTCAGGACTGATGCGCCGGAGGCTTATGCGTAGACGATATTGGATGCTCGGTCTGACTGCTTCGGCCCTGCTCAC
>SXGT01679321.1_pt1 | contig 26478 bp, 20 predicted proteins | sample 3176221 | NCBI WGS metagenome assembly SXGT01 (sample SAMN11356862, study PRJNA531348) | freshwater metagenome | isolation source: freshwater sample F1-120 | place: China: Fuxian Lake, Yuxi | collected 2017-12-25
CAGTCCCCGCAGGACATCGTGCGCGCGGTCCTGGGGTTCCTCCGGTCGCCGGAGGAGTACCGCGAGATGGGGCGTCAGGGTCGCGTCTGGTTCGACGAGCACGTGGCGCGGCGCTCGCTCGACGTGCTGGAGGCCGAGATCAACCGTGCTCTTCGCTCGTGATGCTCCCCCGCGCGCGCAGGTTCTTCTTCGACGCCCCTTATCGCTCCGCCTTGCTCCGTGACCCGGGGAGCTTCGATCGGGTGATCGGCACCATCTCGCCGGAGATCCTGCTAAATAGCGCCTTCGGCCCGCTGCGCTGGATGGGGCGCGAACTCTGGAAGATACCGAAAGGACACGGGATGGGATACGGCATCGACGCGAAGAAGCACCCGAACAGGAAATGGCCGCCCATCATCGGGTACACGGGCGGCGAGAGCGCGAGCATCACCGCGGCCATGCTCGCCTGGTCCGGCGCCCTCGGCGTGATCACCTTCGTCCGCGTGTCGAGCAAGCCGGCGTTCACCGTGCGGCTGGTGGACGCGACCCGGGAGTCCGGCTCCACCATGTGGAGCTCCGGCGACAGCCTGAACGGCCGAAACCCCAACCCGGGCGCCGATGGGAACACCCTGATCATCAAGGACACCGACACGGTGGGGACCATCGTGCACGAGCTCGGGCACCTGCTCGGCCTGGGCCACGAGCAGGATCGTCAGGACGATCCGTACGCCGCCGCGGTGCGCAAGAAGATCATGTTCGGCGACGAGGTGGCCGCTCGGAACAAGGCCAACTACCGTAACTACTTCGAATTCGATCCTGGCTCCATCATGCTCTACGGCAGCGGATACCAGAACCGGGTGGCGCCCAGCGAGACTGACGCGAAGACCGTGCTCGCCATGCACGATCTGCTGGCGACGTAGCCACGGCGGCATGCTCGTGGGCATGCCGCCGCGCCACGAGCGCTCAGCTCCCCAAAAATACCGTCTTGATCCGCAGGGCTGTCGGAGATCCTCCTCCGAGGGGGATCCCCTGGAGAGCGCCCAGCACCCTCCGTCGAAGCTCGTGGCGATCGCTCAGGGACAGCCCCTGGAGCAGAGGCGAGAGCGAGGAAGGCAGGACCGTGTGTGGAGCCTCTCCATGAGGAACCGTGAGAAGGGAGAGGGCCAGCGCGGCCATGAGCTTGGAGTCCCCCGAGAGCCGGTCGATGTTGGCGCGGAGCCAGGCCACCGTGCGTCGCAGCTCGGCCCGGAACGCGCCCTCCCTCGCGGTGTGCCCGTGGAGCACCGCGGCGGCGACCGCGGCCAGGGTGACCGAGACGTCTCCGTCGAAGAGGCCGTCGACGCCCTGGAGGAGCATGAGCGCCCTCAGGCCGGAGTCGTCGTCGGTCAGCGAGGACAGATCGTTGGAGGGCGCCACCGGCTCGGCGGAGAGCGAGATCGCCTTGCCTGTCGGCATGGCTCCGGCCCTGGTCATCGCCGGCGAGTAGGCCTGGGCAGGAGGGGGAGGAGCCCCGTAGGCCGGGGGGCCTCCGAATCCGGCGGGGGAGGGAGAGGACCGACTGGGCGCTCCTGGCGGAGGGCCTCCGTACGAGCGCGCCGCGGGGGACGGAGGGGGCGGACCAAACCCGGCGGGAGAGAGGGGGGCCGACATCGCCATCCGCGGCGCGGGAGGGCCGCCCGCCAAGGCGCGTGCTCCGGTGAACGAGCCCATCGGGGGCGGAGGCGCTCCTCCGTAGCCCCCCACGTGGAAGCCGGCTGGCGCCGAGGGCGAGGCGAGGTTGCGCGGCATGGGCAGCACGACCGGCACGCTCTCCTCGGCCTTGACCCCTCGCACCTCGTCATGGACGCCCACCAGAGCGACGGCGCGGTTGGCCAGGCCGAAGGACGTGCCCAGCGCCTCCAGGGTCGGTTCGTCGGCCGGATCGAAGCGGTAGGTCAGGCGCCTGTTGCGCAGGAGCGCCCAGGTTCTCGAGGCCAGGCGGCGAGAGCCCTCGTCGGTGTCCGAGAGTGCGGCGTCGAGCGGGGTCACGATCCTGAGATCGTCTCCGTCCTCGCGCTGGCCGGTCAGGACCAGGCGCGTCCCCCGGGGGAGCTCCCCTCGCCAGGCCAGCAGCATGGGGTGACCGGCGAACAGATCCAGAGGGCCGGCGGGCTCGAGCTGTTTGGGAGCCCGGACCTCGCCCTCGACGTCGAGGGTGGCCTTGACGCCCGTCCACAGGGGCGCAGACATCGCGTTCTTGAGTGTCGCCAGCGCCTGCTCCAGGTCCTCGTTGGTCGAGACGGGGGTGTAGGTTCCCGAGCCCGCGGAGGCGATCGCCCCCAGCATCGCATGGTTGACCGCGTCGCCTATCCCGAGCACATGGATCCTGGTGTCGATGAGTTTGTCCCGGGTGGAGGTCAGCACCTGCTCGGCGCCCGCCACGTCGCCGTCGGTCATGAAGACGATCAGGTGGAGGCGGTGCCTGGCGTCCGGGGCCACGGCGGGCAGCACGGTGAGGGCGTCCCGGAGCGAGGACGCCTGATCGAGGGCCGCTCGGAGGGCCATCGACGCGTCGGTCCCGCCTCGAGCTCCGATGCCGGAGATGAAGGCGTCCGCGCTCTTCAGGGCCTTGTCGTCGAAGGGGACGGGCGTGGGCGAGAGGGCCTCCAGGCTGCTGTCGAAGGCGATGATGTTGAAGCGATCCTGGGCCTCCAGTCCCCTCAGAGAGCCCCGCACCGCCCGGATGGCGGAGTCCATCGGTGCGCCTCCCATCGATCCCGAGCGATCGACCAGGAAGGTGACGATCCTGGGCGTCGTCTTGCCCTCGTCCGCGAAGGCGGGAGGGACCACGGCGATCGCCGTCGTGGGCCCCAGCCCGTCCGGACCCTCGCCAGGATCGTGCTTGGCCCACACCGACGTCTTGCCATCGGCTCGATCGAGTATGTCGAGGATGACATCGCGATCCAGGGGAACCCGGGAGATCGTCGCCGTGGTGCTCCTCGCGCCAACCTCGGTGCTCGAGCCATGGGAGGCGCAGCGGAGCCTGGGGGCCGTCGCGCCGCTCCTCACCTCCACAGTCACGTCCGCCCTGGCCGCGAGCGTCAGCGGCCGGGGTCGATCCAGCGCGGCCGTCTCGGTCTCCTTGAGCTTGGCGTCGGCCTCCACGAAGCGGGGCATGTACGTGAGCGGGATCACGAGGCGGTGGCCGTCGGCGGTCGGCGAGAGCGCGTGCAGGACGCCGAGGGTCACCCGTACGTCGTCGCCCTTGTCGATGGGGGCGATGCGCATGCGGACCAGATCCTCCCCCTCGGTCTCCCCCAGGGCGGCGGTCTGCCCCGCGTCCACCGCGCGGCGGTACTCGATCTTCGCCCGCTCCCGCGCCCTGACCTTCCCACGGATCGTCCTGGCTCCACACGCCACCGTGAGCTCGACGAGCGCGGCGGACGGCGGCAAGGAGAGGACCAGATCCCCCTCGATCGCGCGCTCCAGATCGTTGGCGAAGGTCACTTCGATCGAGGTCTCTCCCAGGGGCCCGTCGACGAGGCTCCGGGCCTTGACAGCGCGGACCGACAAGGCCCTCCCCGACGCCGAGTCCATGAGTCGAACGGGTCTGTCCTTCGGTTCCGGCAGCATGCGAGCCTCCCTCTGCGTCGGTTGTTTAGGCCGTGCCTGGTCCTCCCTGCGCGGCTGGACGGAGAGCTTCGCGCGCCGGGGGCCTCTCCGCAACGGTCCTGACATCGCGCCGCGACTCGCCCGTCCGATCGCCCCTGCCCGAACGCCAGACGGGCCCGCGAGCGACCTCTTCCTTTTTGGCAACGGGGCGGTGTTCGCGTACAATTTCGATCGCGCGTGGACCTTCTGGACGGAGCTGCCCCCGGCAGAGGCGTCCGTCGGTCGACGGAAGGAGCGTGGATGAAGAAGCAGCGAGTCGCGGTCGTCGGGGCAGGCATCGGCGGCATCACCGCCGCCAGGACCCTCGTGGACAAGGGCCACGACGTGGTGGTCTTCGAGAAGGACGCCCGCATTGGCGGCAAGTGCATGACCCGGACCTTCCATGGGCAGTCCTACGATCTGGGCGCGCTCTCCGTGTCGCCGGAGTTCCGGACCATCATCAAGTTTGCCCGCCGCTACGGGGCCGCCCTCCAGGAGCGTTATCCCTTCTGGGTCCTCCAGCCGGACGGCAAGCAGAGCCGCATGCGCGATGAGTACTGGAAGCCCGGCGAGACCACCCGGCTCCTGGGCGAGATGGGGCGCTACCTCTTCCACGCCTCCAAATTTGCCATGCTCCACAGCCGCCCCAGGACCTTCGTGAACCTGCCGGGGCAGTACCAGCTCCCTTTTCGCGAGTTCTGCGAGAGGTACGGGATGGCGACCATCGCCTCCTGGATGGAGCTGCCGGTGACCTCGTTCGGCTACGGCGATCTGGGGACCATAAAGACCTGGTACGTGCTCGACTACATCAGCCCGCTCAACTTCCTCGGCCTATCGGTGCTGCTCATCCGGCTGGGCCGGACGCCGGTGCACCAGCTCCTGCGCGGCTACGGCGATCTCGTCGAGCGCATCGCTGCGGGACGAGACAGCAAGGGCTCTGGGGAGGTCAAGCCGCTCGACGTACGCCTGGGGGCTCGCGTCCGGCGGATCGACCGCTCGAGCCAGGGAGTCACGATCGAGACCGACGCGGAGGGCTCCCCCCCGGATCGCTTCGACGCGGTCGTCCTGTCGGCCCCCCTCTGGGATCTGTCGGGCTGCCTGGAGCTAGGTCCGGAGGAGAAGGCCCTCGTGGAGGACAGCCGCCAGAGGGTTTACACGGTCGTGGCGTGCGAGCTCGAGGGGGTGCCTCACGACAACCACCTCTTGCGCTTCAACGCGCGCGAGTCGCGCTTCGGGCACGTGGCGCTGATCGAGCGAAACCTCCACGGCGCGGCGGACAAGCTGTCCGTCTGTTATATCCCCCAGCTACAATCCATGTCGCAGGAGGCCACGATCGCCCAGCTGCGGGCCGATCTCGAGGGCCTCGGGGTGAGCTTGCTGAGCGTGGTGGACTTCCACCAGTGGAGCTATTTCCCACATTTCCTCAGCGGGGACTCTTACAAGATCCTGGAAGGGATACAGGGTCGGAACTGCACCTACTACGTGGGTGCAATGACCAAGTTCGAGCTGGCCGAGCGGGTGGCCCGGCAGGCCGAGGCCCTGATCGACGACATGTTCGAAGGCGAGCGGCCCGAGGAGTGGTTCACGACCGTCAAGAACTGGGCCTATTTTTACATTAAGTCGGTCAGCGCCGACGGAGGATAAAGGTGTGGCAGAGCTCGCCGTCGTGTGGGGGCGGCCTGCTCCCCGCACGCGCGACCCTGGCGCGCGGCCAGCAGAACGGCTGCGCATGAGAGTTGCTGTTTGCGTCAGCTGTGCGAAACTGACCGCTCAGTATCAGGTCATTTCACCACGAGGTACCCACCATGGGTCTCATTCAAGAAGTTGCCAAGTCCGAACGACCGGTCTTGGGGAACGACATCCCGCTGCTGGTGTTCCGTGTTTTCCGTCACTTCTCCGCCGGGTACGTCGAGGAAGTCCTGGGGCGCGGCGCATCGGTCGTTTTTCAGAACGGCGGCAGGGAACTGGGCAAGGAAGCCGGCACGATGCTCTACAAACCGGACGCGACCGAGTACCTCCGCGAGGTGGTCCAGTTCGTTAGGGACTCGAAGATTGGTCTGCTCCAGGTCCGCGAGCTAAACAGTCAGTTTCTCATCGTCGATCTCGACGAGTGCATCACCTGCGCAGGCATGGACAGCATCGGCAAGCGCATCTGCCAGTTCGAGGTCGGCTTTGTTGCGGGCGTCACCGAGGTTCTGATCAAGAAGAAACCGAAGGCGTACGAAACGAAGTGCAACGCCAATGGTGAAGGAACTTGTCAGGTGACCGTCGAGTTGGGGTAGAGATCCGTGGCGTGTCCGCATCATTCGAACGGTGCGTCTCCGTCGTTCCGGGGCGTATGGTTTCGAGTGCGGCGCACTGACAAACCTCGCAACCTCCTAGTGGGGGGGGGCAGGTAATGGAGGAACCGTGGCAGGTGGAACTCGTGTCGAAAAAATCCAAGACGCTCTCCGTTCCCTCAGAGCGGCCTCGCCCGACATCATCGGCTCCGCGGTAATCAGCACGGACGGCTTCATCATCTCTTCGCTGCTCCCGGGTGAGGTCGACGAGGAGCTCGTGTCCGGTATGGCCGCCGCGCTGCTGGGTGTCGGCGAGCGGATCGCCACAGAGCTGATGGGCGGGTCACTGGAACAGACGTACGTGCGCGGAAAGCTGGGGTACGTCATCCTCAACGCCATCGGACAAGAGGCGCTCCTCATCGTGCTGACCACGCACGACGCCAAGCTCGGGCTCGTGTTTCTTGATGTGAGGCGGCGTGTGGCAGAGCTTACCAAGATCCTCTGATCTCACTCTCCTCATCGAAGGAGTCGAAGTCCGTGTACGCCCGACTATCATTTGGGGTCCTGCTGGCGCTGGGCCTGGCGGACCTGGCAGTGCTCGATCTGCACCTTGCGCCCCAGCTCTCCCCGCAGGATGTCCCCGTGGTCGTCGAGCCGAAGGTCTTGGATGGGGGCGTGCCCGCGACCACTCCTTCGGCGCCGGTGGCCGTCGTGCCGGCGGTGGGCTCTCTGGCGTCGGCCTCGCCGCTCGGGTCGGTGCCGCCGGTGGGCTCCCTGGCGTCGGCCTCGCCGGCCTCGCCGCTTGGGTCGGCGCCGCCGGCGTCGTCGGCTGTGGCCGTCAAGCCTCCGCCGACCTCCACGCCTGGGCCTTCTGGTCACGCGATGTCGGATATCCTGTTCTTTACCGACGATGACCGGGTCTTGAGTCAGGTCGCTATTACCGAGCTTGATCGGATCGCCAGGGAGCTGGCGAGCGATCCGTCGAAGCGAGTGCTCTTGCGCGGGCACTCCGATATGATCGGGGAGCCCGAGCACAAGCAGGCCCTCAGCGTCAAGAGGGCCATGTCCGTTCAGCGCTTTCTCGTGGCACACGGCGCGCCGACGGGCCAGATCTCCGTCGAGGGGGTCTCGGACGGCGATCCGGCAGTCCCCGGAAAAACCCCGGCCGCTCTGGCGATGAACCGTCGCGTCCAGGTGCTCTGGCGCTAAGCCCCGCAAGGATCCCATGGATGTCGTCCACCTAGTCCAGCTGTCGTCGGTCACTGGAGCTGGCCTGTTTTTCTCGGCGGGTTTCCTGGCGCGCAAGGCCTTCCCGTCCAAGGACGCGAGCGCCGAGCTGGAGGCCGCTCTCAGGGGGGAGAAGACCGCGCGCCAGCAAGCGGAGGAGCTGGCCGGCACCCAGGAGAAGCTGGCAAAGGCGCAGGCGCAGCAGCTCGGGCAGCTCCAGCAGCAACTCGCGGCGCTCCAGCGTCAGCGCGACGACGCCGCCAGGCAGCTCGCCGAAGAAAAGGCCCAGGCCGCCGCGCGGGTGAGCGCTCTCGAGGCGGAGGCGGGGCAGCTGCGCCAGGCGGCGAGCGCGCCCAGGCCGGCTGTGAACGTCGCGCCGCTCACCGACGAGAACGCGCGCCTCCGCGCCCAGCTCTCCCAGGCGAGCTCCGAGGCGGAGGCCTACCGGGCCAAGCTCTCGCAGCGCGACGCCGATCTGGCGAATATCCGCGCCGAGCTCGCCTCGGCCCAGAGCCTAGCCTCGACGGCCGAGAGGGAGGTTAGGGAGGCCGAGGCCCACGCGGCGCAGCTCAAGGCCGCGGCGGGGCGCGAGAAGTTGCTCGAGCAGAAGATCGCCGACCTCACCGCCAGGGTCAGCCAGTCCGCGTCGGCGCAAGCACAGCTCCAGCAGGTGACCGCGCAGCTCGCCGCGTCGCAGGCCAAGGCCAAGGAGGCGCAGCAGAGCGTCCAGCAGATCGCCCCCTTGCAGACGCAGCTCGCCGCCGCTCAGGCCAAGTTGAAGGAGGCGCAGCAGGGCGTCCAGCAGCTGGCCGTGGCCCAGGCGCAGGTGCGGCAGCTCGAGCAGCAGCTGGTCGCGGTCCAGGAGCGCACGGCGCAGCTCGAGCAACAGATCGCCGCAGCCCAGGTGCAGAACCAGAAATCGCAGGCGCTCGCTCAGGAGCTCATGGCGACGCGGGCGCAGATGCGCGATCTCCGCGCTCAGGTCGCCGAGGCCGAGGCCCGCGCCAAGGAGGCCGTGCGGCTCCGGGAGGAGAACAGCGCCCTCCGAGCCCAGGCCGCGGAGCCGTCGCGCGGGGCTGATTCTCAGGTGAGCATGGCCGACGTCCAGCGTCGCAACGTCGAGCTCTCGCTCAAGGCCAGGGTGCTCGAGCAGCGCTCGGCCGAGTTCGAGATGCAGGCGGCCGAGATCGAGTCGCTCCGCTTCAAGGTGGACCAGCTCCAGTCGCTGGCCAGCGAGACCGTGGTGTTACGCGAGAGGGTGCTCGATCTCGAGGCGGTGAGTTTCGCCAGGAAGGTGGTCGAGGGCAAGGGATCGGTCAGCCGGCCCTCTCGCACCGATGGCCCCACCGGGCTCGAGAACCAGCTGGAGAGGGACCTCGAGGTGCTGGTGCGCGGGGACACGGGGTGCCGCACGGCGGTCCTGGCCGACATGCGCGGCCTCCTCATCGCCGCGACGGGCGACATCACCTACCAGGACGAGATCGCCGCGGCGGCCTCGCTCACCATCTACACGACGGAGCGCCTCCGGCAGCTGGTCCCCATGGGGGAGCCCGCGTCGATCCGGCTCGTGGACGTCAACCACGTCGCGCTCGAGACGCGCTGGCTGAGGTGGGAGAACGACGCCTTCCTGCTGACGACCCTCGGTGTGGCCCCCGATGTTCATGATCAGCGTGAAGAGCATGTCCAGAAAATCATCTCCGAGCTACTTGGCACATGACGCCCCGCCTCGGTGCGTCGTGGCATGAGCCACCTCCGGTGAGTCAGTCATCATTGCCATGAAGGAATCTCTCTTCAACACTCTCTCCACGCATCATTCGAGCACCAACGTGCTCGACGAGATCGGCACCGGGCTCATCCTCGTCAATCAGGATGGCCGGATCGGTATGACCAACAAGATCGCTGCCGAGCTCATCAGCCGCAGGGTCGACAAGCGGACGGTACTCGCGGAGATCCTGGAGCGCGCCAGGAGCGCGCCGGGCGAGGCCGAAGGCTCCCCGGCGAGCGAGCCCGACGATCAGCGCCTGATCGAGGCCTTCGACGCGAGCGGGCAGAAGAGCATCATCGGCTACCGCTACGTCCGCTCGCCGACCTTCGGGACGATCTTCACCCTGCGCGACATCACGGAGGTGGAGCGCTCCCGGGCGGAGCGGCGCCAGCTCGAGCGGCTCTCCCAGGTGGGGAAGGCGTGCGCGATGGTGGCGCACGAGATTGGCAACCCGCTCGCGGCCATCAAGGCGACCATCCAGTCCATCGAGCGCGAGGCGGCGCAGGCGGGTCTCCAGGATCCGATCTCGGCGGTGTACCGGGAGATCGATCGGCTCGACAAGATCCTCTCCCAGCTCCTCGGGTTCGTGCGCCACCGCGCCCCTCGCAAGGTGAAGACGGACATCGCCGTCGTGATCGGCAAGGCGAAGAGTCAGGCCGACTCGAAGCTGAAGAACATCGAGTTCAAGCCTGTGTACGTCGCCACCCAACCCATATGGGTGGATCCCGATCAGATCCAGCAGGTGATGCTGAATCTCTTCCTCAACGCGGCCGACGCCATGTCCGAGGGAGGTACCCTCGGCGTGCGCGTCGACGTCGTGGGGACCCGCCTCGTGATCCGCGTGGAGGACGAGGGCGTCGGTATCGCGCCCGAGCTCCGCGAGAAGGTCTTCGAGTCGTTTTACACCACCAAGCCGACCGGCACCGGCCTCGGCCTCTCCGTGTGCTACCGGATCGTTAGCGATCATGGGGGTTCCATCGAAGTGGAGAGCAGGAGGCCCCGGGGCACTGCATTCGTGGTCACTCTCCCCAGATCGAAGAGTGCGTGAGGTAAGCATGGGCGCTCGCCGATCCAAGGTTCTGATCATCGACGACGAGGACAACATCGTCCTGGCCCTCCATCGAGTGCTCTATCAGGACAACAACCGCTACGACGTCCTCCTGGCGAGGACCGCGGAGATCGCCCAGCAGATCTTGTCCGACGTCACCGTCGACGTCCTGGTGACCGACGTGCACTTGCCCGGAAAGAGCGGCATGGATCTGCTCTGCTGGGCCGCCGTGGAGACGCCGATGACGCGCGTCATCGTGATGACCGCGTTCGACGTCACCGGCATCAAGGACCGCGCCCACGCGTTCGGCTGCCTCCGCCTGATGCGCAAGCCCTTCGACATCCACGAGATGCGCGCCGCGATCCTCCGCGCCCTCGACAGGCGGGACGGCTTCACGGGCAACCTCTCCGAGCTGTCTGTCATCGACGTGATCCAGATGCTCTGCATCGCCCGCAAGACCACGTCGCTCCGGCTGGCCGAGGGGCAGAACTCCGGCGTCATTCTCATCGAGAACGGCGAGATGATCCACGCCATCTGGAACGGGCTCATCGGCGAGGACGCGGTCTTCGCGATGATGGGGGTAAAAAATGGCCTTTTTTATACCTCACCTCCCCCTCCCGACGTCGAGCGCACCATCAAGGGCGACTGGCAATATTTGCTCATCGAGGGAGTCCGCCGTCTCGACGAGGCCGCCGCCGGGTTTCCTCCGGAGGAGCTGCACACGCGGCCCTCCTTGCGCTTCGCGCCTTACAGCCTCACGCCGGGCGAGCGCTTCGAGCCTCCGCCCGTGGTGATCCCCCCACAGCCCGTGCCCCGGTTCAACCCTGGCGCCGGGGGCGCGCAGCCTCGGTCCACGAGCAGCGCGTCGTTCGCCGCCGTCTCGCCTTCGGCGCCCTCGCCCGCCGCCTCACCTGTCTCGTCCGACCGCACCGACATCGAGGTCTCCCGGCTCATCGACATGGGGTTCGCGGCGCTCCGCGCCGGTGATCGTGCTCTGGCACGCAAACACTGGGAGGAGGCCCTCAGGCTCGATCCAAACAGCCGGATGATCGAGCTCAATCTACGCAAGCTCGACGCAACAGATGCGCGAGAAAAACGTTGACCCGCCGAGATGAACATCCTTGGTAACTCCCGTGACCATCGTGGGTAATCAGGGGGGCATGTACGATGCTGTAAATCCATACTTGACGCTGGCGTCGTTTCCAATCAAGTGCCATAATTTGCTCTCTTCGCTCACCCGCACCCTGGAAAGCCGATCGGTATTCGATTGGAGGAAGGGCTCGGTGCGAGTGCTCTGGAGACGTTTGTGAACGAGACGAAGGCTCGAACAGGAGCTCCGAACGGAGCGGACTCGCCTGGCGAGGATCTCGCAGACACCGCTCACTCGTCCGACGCGCCCTCGCTGAGCTCCATCTCGCTGGAAAACCGGCAGACGCTGGTGCTGGTCGGCAACGGGATGGTGGGCTGGAAGCTGTGCCAGAGGCTGGTGGAGATCGGCGCCACCAAGGGGGCGCTGCGCCTCGTCGTCTTCGGCGAGGAGCCCAGGCCCGCCTACGATCGCGTCCACCTCACCGAGCTCTTCGAGGGCAAGACAGAGGATGAGCTCACCCTCGCCCACGAGGACTGGTACGCTTCGAACGGGATCGAGCTCCACCTGGACGATCCGGTCGTCCTGGTGGATCGGGCCGAGTGCCTCGTACGCTCGGCCGCCGGCGTCGAGGTGATGTACGACCGCCTGGTCTTCGCCACCGGCTCCGCGCCCTTCGTCCCCCCCATCCCCGGCACCGATCTCCCTGGCGTCTTCGTCTACCGCACGGTCGAGGATCTCCACGCCATCATGGAGTATGGCCGGATGGGGGTCCGCGCGGCGGTGATCGGCGGCGGCCTCCTCGGCCTCGAGGCGGCCAAGGCGGTCTTTGACCTCGGGCTCGACGTGCATATCGTCGAATCCCAGAGCGGCCTGATGGGGCGTCAGCTGGACGCGCCCGCCGCGGCCATCCTGAAGGACAAGGTCGAGCAGCTGGGCGTCCATGTCTACACCGGCGTCCAGACCACGATGATCGTGGCGAGGGACAGGCCCGGCGAGCGCAGCGAGCGGGTGCTTCATTTCCATGACGGCAGGACGCTGTCCGTCGAGCTGGTGGTCATCTCGGCGGGCATCCGCCCTCGCTCGGAGCTCGCGCGGGCCTCGGGCCTCGAGCTCGCCAGGGGCGGAATCCAGGTCGACGATCACCTGACGTCCTCGGATTTTCGAATCTTCGCCGTCGGGGAGTGCGCCACTCACCGCGGGACGACCTATGGCCTCGCGCTCCCTGGCTACAGGATGGTCGACGTGCTCGTCGACAACCTCGTCGGTGGGACCGCCACGTTCCAGGGCTCGGACGTCTCGGCCAAGCTCAAGCTGCTGGGCGTCACGGTCGCCGCGATTGGCGAGTTCAACGAGAAGGAGGCCAAGGACGTCACCGTCAACACCTTCAACGCCAATGGCCTCTATCGTAAGCTGCTGATGCGGGACGGCCGCATCGTCGGCGCTGTCTGCGTCGGCGACTGGGAGAACATCGACCGCGTCCGCGACACCATCGAGCAGCCTCGCCTCGTCTCGTTCTGGGATATGCGGCGCTTCCGCAGCACGGGCAACCTCTGGCTCAAGTCGGAGTCGCCGCCGGTCTACGAGTGGCCCGTGGACGCGACGGTCTGCGGCTGTATGCGGGTCACGCGCGGCATGCTCACGCAGGCGCAGCTCGCTGGATGCAGCACCGTCGAAGAGCTCTCCCTCCGCACCGGCGCCGGGACGATGTGCGGCTCGTGCAAGCCTTTCCTCGTCGAGCTCGTCACCGGCAAGCGCGTCGACTCCATGCGGCCCGGGGCGCCCGACGTCACGCCTCACTCCTCGCGGGCCTCCGTCCGCCCGCGGCTCGACTCCGTCCCTCCCAGCGACGGGGTGGGCTCGTCGCGAGAGCCCTTGGCGCGCGTCTCGGCGCGGTCGCGGCGCGAGTCCGGCGTCGCCACCCAGAAGCCGCCGGCCGTGCGCGAGCTCCACCGAAGGGCGGCGGACGGCTCCTCGCTGGATGCCGTCGCGGCGGACGACTCCGCGATGCTCCCGCCGCCCGACTCGTCGCCGCCGCCGTCGCTGCGCGATTTCCTCCCGGTCTCCGATCGGGACTCGGCCTCGTTCAGGGCGAGCAGCGCGGGCGCTCGCATCTTCTCCGAGACCGGCGGGGCCCAGATACGCGAATCCGACTCCGATGCCCTGGCGGCCTACGATCTCATCACCTCGGGCGTCTCCCTGAACGCGCCGAGCTCCTCCCCGCCGCCGCCGGTCTCGTCCAGGCGCAGCCTGCCGACCTCGTCCAAGCGCGACCTCGATCCCAAAAAGAGCCACGACTCGGGCGACCCCTCGCGGGACTCGGCGCCCTCCGTGGACTCCTGGCCTCCGTCTTCTCGAACCGACTCCGATCGGCCGCGGAGCGACTCGCTCCCGCCGCTCAAGCCCATCTCGGTGGGCTCGGCGGCGCGTATCACGGAGCTGGCCAGGCGCGCCTCGCTCGCTCCTCCTGCGGAGGAGCGAGGCCGCCTCCCCCTGCTCGTTGCAGCGGTCTTCGCGATCGCCTTCTCCACGATCATCACGCTGAGCGCGCCGATCGGGTACCGGGACTCGTCGCGCGGCGGCTTCCAGCTGGAGACCCTCTGGACATCGAGCGTATGGAAGCAGGTGACCGGCTATGTGCTGGTGGCGCTGGCCCTGGTCAGCCTGCTCCTCTCGCTACGAAAGCGGTGGAGGCACTTCAAGGCGAGCGATGTGCCCGTCTGGCGGATGATCCACGGCATCCTCGGCGCGCTGACCCTGGTGCTCCTGGTGTTCCACACGGGCCTCCACCTCGGCAAGAACATGAACCGCGCGCTCACGATCGATTTCCTGGCGCTGGTCCTCCTGGGCGGGGTGGCCGGCGGCATGACCGCGCTGAGCCACTGGTGGAGCCCGATGGCGGCGCGCAACCAGCGGCTCGTCTGGTACTGGGCGCACCTCATCCTCTTCTGGCCGCTGCCCGTCCTGCTCATCCTCCATATCGTGGCTGCCTACTATTACTGAGGCGGATATCCATGAGCACGCGAGCGGCCATGTTCTTCTTCTTGCTGATAACGGCGCTCCTGTCCGGCTATTTCGGCTCGCCTTTTTTCCTCGAAAATAGCGACAAACGGCGTCATCTCCCCGGCGACACCTCGCACGGTCACTACCAAATAGAGATGGCTTGCAAGCAGTGCCACGCCCCGTTCAAGGGGGTGTCCAACGACGCGTGCCTCAAGTGCCACGAGGCCGAGCTGAAGGCCATGGACGACTCGCACCCCGACAGCAAATTCACGGATCCGCGCAACGCCACGCGCGTCGCCGGCCTCGACGCGCGCTCGTGCATCACCTGCCACCGCGAGCACGTGCCCGAGCGGACCCGCGCCGGGGGAGTGACGCTCCCCCGCGACTTCTGCTTCAAGTGTCACAGCGACGTCGCCGATGATCGGCCAAGCCACAAGGGCATCGATTTTACGCGCTGCAGCGAGGCGGGCTGCCACAACTATCATGACAACCGCGCCCTCTACGAGGACCTCTACAAGAAGCATTTCCACGAGCCGGACATCCTGGCCAGCGCGGCCGTCGCCGCGCGCACGCCGCCGCCGCCCAAGAACCCGCCGGCCAGGGTGCTCACCGCGAAGGACGCGGACGCGCCACCCGGCGCGCCCCCCCCGCCCAAGACCGTGGCCGACTGGGAGGCGAGCGCGCACGCCCGGGGAGGCGTGAACTGCACGGGCTGCCACGAGGTGCGCGACCAGGCGACCGGCGCGACCCGGTGGGAGGACAGGCCCGGCCACGCGGCGTGCGGGACCTGTCACACGGACGAGGACGCCGGCTTCCTCGGCGGGCGGCACGGGATGCGCCTGGCCGCGGGGATGAGCCCCATGACGCCGGGCATGGCCAGACAGCCCATGAAGCCCGACGCGCGCCAGCGCGAGGTGGGCTGCGGCTCCTGCCACGACGCGCACGCCGCGGACACCGCCGCCGTCGATGGCTGCCTGCGCTGCCACGACGACAAGCACAGCCTGGCCTTCAAGACCTCTCGGCATTTCAGGCTCTGGGAGGCCGAGCAGGCTCAGCAGGCCCCGAAGAACACGGGCGTGTCCTGCGCCACGTGCCACCTCCCCAGGCAGGTGCACGGCCAGGGCGCCTCCGCCGTGACCCGGGTCCAGCACAACCAGAACGACAACCTGCGCCCGAATGACAAGATGGTCCGGAGCGTGTGTTTGAGCTGTCATGGATTTGGGTTCTCGATCGACGCGCTTGCCGACGCGGATCTCATCCTTCGTAATTTCAACGGGCGACCTGGTAAGCATGTAGAGAGTCTGGGGATGGCCGAGCGACGAATGTCAGAAAAGAAAGAAGGAGTCCCTCGATGAATGGAAGAGCTCTGTGTTCGGCCTCGACCCTCCGTTCTGCGGTCCTGTGTTCCGCGATCCTGTGTTCCACGATCGTGGGCGCCGCCGTGCTCGGGGGCTGCGGCAACAAGGCAGCGCCGGGTGGCATCACTCCCCAGCAGATGACCGACGCCCTCTTCTCGGTGATGTCCGCCGATCGGGCCGTCTATGCGAGCGAGGTCGTCACCCGGCTCCAGGACCAGGAAAAAGTGATAAAGGCCTCCGAGCACTTCAAGGACGACAAGGCGCTGCCGCTGCCCGCGCAGATGTTCCGGATGGGCGCCGAGCGCTCGGCCAAATCGAACTCGAGCTTCAGCTACTCGCTGCTCTCGCAGTGGCCCATCAACAAGCAGAACGCCGCCAAGACCGACGTGGAGAAGGCGGGGCTCAAGGCCGTGGCCGATACGGGGAACAACTTCTACTCGGAGGAGACCCTCGGCGGTAAGAAGTATTTCACGGCCGTCTATCCGGACAAGGCCGTGGCCGCCGCGTGCTCGAGCTGCCACAACGCCCACGCGGACAGCCCCAGGAAGGACTTCAAGCTGGGGGACGTGATGGGGGGAGTCGTCATCCGGGTGCCCCTGGGGGGCTGAGGCTCTGGCGGCTCTGGCGGCGCTGCCCGGCCCGGAGCAGGGTTGGAGCATGCATCGCCCCCTTCGCCCAGGCTCTCCCAGGATCGTCGCTGCCGCGCTGGTCCTGGGGTCGGTCCTCGCCGCCGTCGCTGCCCTGAGCCTCGCCAGGGCGACGGCCGATCCCGCCTATGACGAGGCCCGCAGGGCGCCGGCCTCGGCCAGGCCTGGCGGCGAGGACGCGATCGAGCCTCCGAGGGTGAGCAAGCTCGTACCGACGGTCCCGCCGGCCTCGAGCTCGCTGCCCCTGGTGACGCTCACCCCTCGCTCTCTGCTCCTTGGAGACACCCGTGTGACCGGGGCGCCGGATCTGGCTTCGCTGGGCGAGTCGGGTTTCGGGGGCAAGGACAAGCGCGAACCCGGAGCGCTCCAGATCGTACCGCTCTTCGATATGCTCGAGGCCGCGCATTCTTCCCGCTCTCCTCCTTCTCCTCCCGTGGAGATCGAGCCGGAGCTCCCCCGGGACGGCCTTCGCCTGCTGCTCTTCGAGAACGCGCCTTACCGGGCGCTGATCGAGCTACTCTACACGGCCGGCCAGGCAAACTTCTCCCATATCTTCCTGATCGCCCGAGGCCCTGGCCAGCGAGGGATCGATGGGGCCATCGAGTGGAGTCCCTCGTGGTACAACGGACCCCACAGGGGTTATCCGGGCGAGGGGATGACGGTCGACGTCCTCCTGCTCCCCTCGGGGATCGCGCTCCGCACCGACAGGGGCGCGGTGGGGCCGGGCTGCGGCGAGGGAGACGGGCTGAGCCTGCCCGGGATTGCCAAGGAGAATATCTTCTCGGAGCTTCGAGGCTGCATCAGAAAGCTCAGACAGGCCCGTCCGGAGGCCACGGAGCCGCAGGTTACCCTGGGAGCGCACCCCTCCACGCCGGTGCACCTCGTCTATGACGCCATCCTGGCGCTCCGCTGGCCAGGGGAGATCGAAGGGCCCTCGAGCGGCCCCGGGCTCACCCTGCCTGTCTCCCCGACCTCGGTCCAGGCCTGGCAGAGCCCACGAGAGCCGTCCAGGCGCCCGGAGAGGCGACCGAACGGGCAGGGCCTGGATGCCCTCTCCAGGCTCGGAGCGGGCTCGCTGACCCCGGCGCCCTCCGCAGCAAAGGCCCCCAAGAGCAAGAAGTGATCGAGGGAGACCGCGCTTTGCCTCTTCGTTGGTGGTCCGTCAAGCGTGGTCGACGGAGACGAGGAGGTCGGTGGTACAACTCGGGAACGAAGCGCTCGAGCGGGATACCCAACGCTCGCTCGTGTCGTCTGCTCGGGGGCCAAAATGACCGATCCCAATCCCGTCGATTCACCTGCTTCCCCTCCTGGCTCGCCGCCTGGCGCTCCGCCTGTGATCCCCGGGGGTGCGCCTGTCACGGAGCCAGGGCGACCCAGGTTCACGGTGCGCCACCTGGTCCTCTCGGCGGGCCTGGTCGTCCTGCTCATCGCGGCCACGGCCTTCCTGCTGAGGCCCTCTCCTCCCCTCCGGACACGGAGCATCGGCGCCAGGCTGGATCTGGCCGCCGGCGAGGTCGCGGTGACCGAGGCCGGCTCGGTGACCAAGGCGATGAGCGGAACTCCGCTGGCGATAGGCTCGCATATCGCGACCCAGAAGGGCTCTCGCGCCCTGGTCAGGACAGGGGACGGGGCCGCGGTGTTCCTGCGAGGTGAGACTTCGATCATCCTGGGAGAGCGGGGCATAGACGTCGAGCGCGGCGAGGTATGGCTTGACGCACCCCACCTGGAAGGGGAGGCGATCGAGTGCAGGCTGGGCAAGCACGTCGTGTCCGCCTCGGACTCCGGGCTCAGCATCCGGCGTAGCGGCGATGACGTGAACGTCTATGTCGCGCGCGGGCTCTCCATCCTCACGTCGCCCGGCGGACGGGTGGAGATCAACGCAGGAGAAGAGGGGACGGCCAAGGGGGGCCAAAAGCCTACGATCGCCCCCGTCGCCTTCTGGCAAGACTGGACGGGAGGCATGGGCGACCAGCGAGCGGCCCATGGATCCGCGGGGAGCGGATCGGGCCGCCTCTACGGCATGGACCCCAATGCCCCTCCGGGAGCTCCCGCCAAGAAGCTTGGAATAGCAAAGCAGGTGGTGAAGGCCGTGGTCCGGGACGGCGTCTCCGAGACGGAGGTCGATCAGACGTTCTCCAACCCCGGCGGCTCTCCGATCGAGGGCTATTACTGGTTCACCGTCCCGCTCACCGCCACGGTGACCAGCTTCGCGCTCGAGACCAACGGCGTGCTCGTCGAGGGGGAGGTGGTCGAGAAGCGCGAGGCCGCGGCGCGCTACGCCGCCGCCGTGAAGGCGGCCAACGATCCCGCGCTCCTCGAGTGGGTCGACGGCCGCACCTACCGGGCCCGTATCTTTCCCATCCCCGCCAGCGGCACCCGTCGCGTCGTCCTGCGCTACGTGGAGATGCTCCCCATGCTGGAGGGAAAGACGCACTACGTCTACCCGCTCCGCTCGGAGGATCCGGTGCGCTTCGACGAGTTCTCTCTCTCGGTCGATCTGGGAGGCAAGGGCTCGGAGATCCAGACGTCGACCTCGCTCGATGCCCGGGTCGAGGGCGGGGGAAAGCTGATAACGATGCGGAGGAGCGGATACCTCCCTCGCGCCGATTTCCAGCTGGAGATGACGCTGAAGAGGAAGAAGAACCCGGTGCGCTCGTGGCGCTTCGGGGCCGGCTCGGATCAGGCCGACTACGTGATGCTCCGTTATGTTCCGGACACCGATTTTGCCAAGCTCCCTCCGGCCAAGGGAGAGCTCGTCGTCGTCGTGGATACGTCGGCCGGCGGGGACGAGAGCGCCAGGGCGCTCCGCACCGCCGCCGCGGAGGCGATCCTCCGCGCCCTCTCGGATCAGGACAAATTCGCGCTCGTCGCGCTCGACGTGGTCCCCACCGTCGTCTACCCCAAGGAAGGGCTGGCCTCCGCGACGGACGGGGACATCGGAAAGGCGCTGGAGCGCCTGAGCGATCACGCGGTGGGAGGGGCGACCGATCTGGGGGCCATGTTCGAGCCTGCGCTCGAGAGGCTACACGGCACCGAGCAGCCCGCGATCGTGTACGTGGGCGACGGCGCGCCGACCTCGGGCGAGACCACGGCGGACGGCCTGATGGATCGTCTCCGCCGCTCGCTCACCGGCTCGCGGGCCCGCCTCTTCAGCGTGGGCGTGGGCTCCGATGCACGCCATGAGCTCCTGGCCCTGCTCACTCGCGGCGGCGGCGGGCAGTACTTCCGTGTCGACGAGCCGGATCAGACCACGGGTCAGGCGCTGCGCCTGGTGAGCACCATCAAGACGCAGACCATCACCGACGTCGACGTCGACCTCGGCGCGGGCCTCGATCAGCCGTTTTACTCGACCACCGGAAAGATATCCCGGGGAGAGGAGCTGGTCCTCCTGGCGCGCACTCACCACCCGCTCCCTGAAAAAGTGCGGGTCCGCGGTCGGGTCAACGGGGCGGACTTCAAGGAAGAATATCCCCTGGCGGTCGAGACCAGCGTGACCACCTCGCTCGTGCCGAGGCTCTGGGCGGCCGAGTATGTGCGCCGCCTGCTGGGCTCGGGGGCAGGGCCCGACGACAACCGCTCCCAGATCCTCTCCCTGGGTATCGAATATGGCCTGATGACTCCCTACTCCAGTATCCTGGCGCTGGACAGCGACAGCGCCTATGCCCAGCAAGGGATCCCCCGTCGGAGCTCCAAGGTCCGGGGGGTGAGGCTCACGGCGCTCCAGGGAGACGCCCAGGAGCAGCAGCTCGTCGAGCGCCTCGCTCCCGCCCTGCCTGTCGCGGTGATGGGCTGCTCCAAGCTGTCGCCCTCGGGCGAGCAGACCGAGGATCGATCGGGAGGGACCGGGACGCGCTCCAGGAGCGAGGAGGCCCCGCTCGGCTCTCCCCAGTCGGCCCAGGCCACGGCGACCGCCGCCAACCCCGAGCCCGTCACCGTTCCGCCGGCGGAGTTCCATGCGGACGACAAGAACATGCCCACCCCGCCCCAACCTAGCCCCAGCCCCCACGGGGGAGGGGTGGCCCTGGCGGGCCCCGTCGGGGCGGCACCCCAGGCGGCCCGTCCACCGCCAGGAGTTGCGCCGGCGCCGCCCGCCATCGGGCTGGATCCCCTCGCCCCGGGGAGGGGGCCAGGGGCCTCGCGCCGAGCCGACGGGGCCAAGCAGAGCGACACGACCGTCCAGAAGAAGGTCCCCCAGGAGGCGCCCAGGGTCCCTCCTGTGCGGACCTATGTCGCCCGTCGCTCTCTCTCCAGGTGCAGCGACTCGGCGAGCCGGCCTCTGGCCGAGCGGATCGTGCTCTGGCAGAAGCGGCTGAAGCGAGCGGGCGACGCGGGCGAGGTGATCAACCAGTACGAGCTGGCCAGGGCCGGGTGCGAGCTCCCTGACTGGCGCGATCAGGCGGCCTTGCTGGAGCTGGTCCAGCAGAAGATAAATACCGAGCAGGCGGCCGAGATCGTCCTCTCTCACTTCGCCGGGGAGTCCGGGGCTCAGCGCTTCGTCGCCCGAGGGATCCTGCGTCGGACCGTGGATCTCCGGGTCGCGGCGGTCGTGTCCAGGATCCTCTTCGGGGGGGTCGACTGGGCCAGGGTGGACCGGGAGATGCTCGACATCGACAAGCCAGAGAAGAAGCTCTTTTACCTTCGCACGGCCATGCTGGCAGCGCCCGGCGATCCTCAGGGGGACGTGCGCCTGGTGAGGCTCCTCGCCAGGACGGGCCAGAAGCAGGAGGCCCTCTCTCACGGGAGGCGCCTCCGCGATCGGGGCTTCCTCACGCCCAGCCTGGCCCAGCAGCTGGGGGACGTGCTGAGCGACGCCAGCGAGAAGGACGAGGCGCTCCGCACCTACTCGGAGATCGTGGAGTTCGACGGGACGAGCCCCGCCTCGCGCCGGGTGCTCGGCGATATCTATCTGAGGCAAGGGTGGTATCCTGCGGCCTATCGCCAGTACAAGACGCTCACCGATCTGGAGAGCAGGAGTCCCATCAACTGGCTCCGGCTCGCGAGCGCCGCCGCGGGGTCGGGTCGGGTCGACGAGGCGCTCCGCATCGAGCGGGAGGTCGCGAGCGGGGAGGGGACGCCGGGGCCCGCCGATCCCAGGTATTTTGCGAGGCTCTGGTCGGCGTCGAGGCTGGGCGTCCTCTTCGTGAACCCTGGAGCGGCCGGGGTCACCCCCGACGCGATCGCCAGGAAGCTCAAGGAGCTCCAGCTCTTCAGCGGACCTGGCGTCCTGGCGCTGCTCACCTGGGAGGACCTGGACGCCCGCCTCTCGATCACCGCCGCCGACGACAAGAAGGAGACCCTCTCGGGGGAGGCCACGGACGCGGGGGTGACGGGGCTCTCGGCCCTCCTCACGTCGAGCGAGGCGTGGGAGAAGACCTCGAGGGCGGTCCGCTGGAAGAGCGATCCTCCGGGGCGCCCCGTGAAGTTCCAGCTCGTGACCCTCACCTGGGACGGTAAGGGGTTCAAGGTCGCCGTACGGCACGGCCAGCTCGGGGCAGAGGCCCGCCAGGAGGCCCTGTAAGATGACACCGCTCGCCAAGACCCCCGAGGGCCTTATGCCTGGAAGCTCGGGGGCCGAGGAGGCGCTCTTCATCGGCCACCCCGCCGCGCTCCCCAGCCTCGGCTCCCTGCTCCTCGCCATCTTCACGCTGGGCATCTACGCGCTGGTGGCCTGGATCCGGTCGAGGGGCACGTCCTACCGGATCACCACCCAGCGCATCGTGGTGGAGAGCGGCATCTTCGGAAAGCACATGGAGCAGATCGATCTCTACCGGGTCGTGGATTACGTGGTGGATCGCCCCTTCGGTCAGCGTATCATGGGGACGGGGAACATCACGCTCGAGACCATGGACAAGACCACGTCGGAGCTACGAATCGCTGGGATCAGGACCGACGTCGTGAGGCTCTACGAGCACCTGCGCTACGCGACCGAGATGGAGAAGAAGAAGCGCGGGGTCCGCGTGGTCGACGTCGAGAGCGTCTGAGTGAATGAGTAACTTCGACCTCTCGGTCCGCTTCTTCCTCCAGATCGCGTTCATCCTGACCGTGTGCCAGGGCGTGGGCGCGGTCGCCCGCCGCGTGGGCCAGCCCCAGGTGGTCGCCGAGATGATCGCGGGGGTCCTCATGGGGCCCTCGCTCTTCGGGCTGCTCCTCCCCGGCGCTCAGGCTTACATGTTCCCCCGGGAGTCGATGGGGATCCTCTTCGCGGTCGCCCAGGTGGGCCTGTCGCTCTACATGTTCATGGTAGGCCTGGAGTTCGATATCGAGCTCATACGCAAGCGGATGAGGAGCGCCCTGTCCATCTCGGCGGCGGGCATCGTCGTCCCCTTCGCGCTAGGGTGCGTGACGGCCCATTTCCTGTCCGGCGATCCCGAGCTGTTCAGCGAGAAATCGACCCGGCTGGAGGTCATGCTCTTCACGGGCGCCGCCATGGGGATCACGGCTTTTCCCATGCTGGCCCGCATCATCGACGAGCGCGGCATCGCGGGCACCTCGCTGGGGACCCTGGCCCTGGCGGCGGGCTCCGCCGACGACGCCGCGGCCTGGTGCGTGCTCGCCCTTGTCCTGGCCAGCTTCAGCGGTGATCCCCGGTACGCGGTCATGGCGATAGGCGGGGGCGCGGGCTACGCGCTCCTCATGCTCACGGTCGGCCGCCGCCTCTTCGGGCTCCTGGGCCAGAGGGTCCTCCGCGAGGGGCGGATGTCGTCCTCGGTGCTCACCGTGGTCCTGACGCTCGTCATGCTCGGCTCCTGGTTCACCGATTTCATCGGCATCTACGCCGTCTTTGGCGCCTTCATCATGGGGGCCTCGATGCCGAGGGGCCTCTTCCAGAAGGAGCTCGAGCGGCTGGTGGGCTCGCTGGTCACGACCTTCTTCCTTCCGGTGTTCTTCGTATACTCCGGCCTCAACACCCGTGTGGGCCTGGTGAACAGCCTGGCCCTCTGGGGGCTCACCGCGCTGATCTGCCTGGCGGCCACGCTGGGCAAGGGCGTGGCCTGCTGGGCCGCGGCGCGCCTGAACGGAGTGCCGCCTCGCGAGGCGGTCGCGATAGGCACGCTCATGAACGCTCGAGGGCTGATGGAGCTCATCCTCCTGAACATAGGGCTGGAGCGAGGGATCATCCGCCCCACGCTCTTCACCATCATGGTGCTGATGGCCATCCTGACCACGCTGGCGTCGACCCCGGTGTTCAACCGGGTCTATCCGATGGGCAGGCTCGGCGGCCCGGCGCCCGAGCCGATGCCCGACGCGCTCCTGTGAGCGCCCCCCCTGTCTGAAAACTCATTCGTCGCTCCCGTCCGGAGGGGTGGCGTCCAGCACGGAGAGCATGACCCTGCGCACCACGTCGGGGGTATAGCCCTGCCTGGCCAGGAAGCCATAGAGCTTGGCCCGCTGGGCGGGCGCCGGGAGCCCCGAGAGGGTGCGGAGCTTCTTTCGCGCCGCCCTCTCGGCCACCCGGGTCTCGTCGGTGTCCTCCTCGGCGAACACCCGCCGGATCGCCTCGTCGGCCACCTCGCCGGTCACGCCTCGCTGGGCGAGATCCTGCTTTATCCTCCACCGGGAGCGGGTCTTGCCGACGATGCCTGCTCTCGCCCGCCCCTCTGCGAAGCGAGCGTCGTCGAGGAGCCCGCTCGCCTCGAGCCTGGCGATCACCTTTGCCACGCTCCCGGCCGGCTCTCCCTTCTCGATCAGGCTCTTCTGGAGCTCCCTGCTCGAGCGGGCCTGGAACGAGAGCAGGCTCAGGGCGCGCTCGTAGGTCCTCTGCTCGGGGCCATCGGGAGGAGAGAGGAGCTCGCCGGCGACCCCGCCTTCGGCCAGCCCCAGCCTGGAGACGCTCTGCTCCGGGACGGTCGCGAAGGGCGCACCGTCCACGAGGATGACGACGTATCCCGGCTGCTCGGTCGAGGGGACGATGCCCGTGATGATCGGCATGATTTCCCGGGATGATGCCCCAGGGACGACCAGGGGTGAAGCCGCCTCAGAAGCCTCGCTCGGCCAGGCGGTGCACCACACCCTCGTAGAACGACACCGCGTCGAAGCCCCGGGCCCAGCCGACCTGCCCCCAGTGGTCCACGTCGATCTCGCCCAGCACGTCCCCCCACCGCTGCGAGACCACCGGCACGAGCCCGTCGTTGTCCCCCGCCTGCCGGCTTAGGAAGAAATACCCAGGGAGCAGAGGGGGGCTCACCCGCCTGGCTCCGCCCTTGATGGAGGCCACGAAGCAGGTATAGGAAACTCCCGGCGCGTCCTCGAAGCGTCTGTTGAACTCCTCCATTCGCTCCATCGAAAGATCCCATATGGCCTCGAAGGCAGGGGCCATGGAGGGCACCCTGGCCAGCCTCCGCAGAAGGAGGGACGCGAGATCCGCGATGGGCGTGCCCCTGTGAGGGGTGCCTATGGTGGTCAGCGACGCGACCCGCGAGGAGAGCCCCAGCTCGGAGATGGCATATCGGGCGTCGAGCCCGCCCATGCTATGGGCGACGATGTTCACCCGCTCGGCCTGCAACCTCCTGATCTGCTCTGCCAGATCCGTGGCCCTGACGGCGATGGAGGAGAGGGGCGAGACCTCCAGGATATGAATCTCGGATCCCAGCCTGCGCAGCGGGCCTCGTATGCCACGGAAGTACTCGTGGCGCCTCCCCGCGATCTGGATGCTATCGAAGCCGAGCAGCCCGTGGACCAGCACGATGGGGTGCCGGGTCTGCCCTGGAGCTCTTCGCAGGCATATCGCGGCTGTCCTGTCCGGAGGGAGCGCCAGAGGGGCCTCGATGCTCGGCTCCTCGACGGAGCCGTCAATACCCTCCGGGGGGCCTATATCCGTGTCTGGACAAGGCTCTTCACAAGGCCTTTCGACAGGCTCGGGCAGGGTCGATATGGCCTCGACCTGTTCGAGCGAAGGAAGGCATTCAGGCGTCGTAGGCTGGCTTGCTCGTCCGTCCGAAGGCGGTGCGTCGAGAGGCCCGGGGAGCTCCGGCGGCGCGGCCCGGTGCCGGGCGAGGACGGAGTACGTGACGGCCGCGAGGATCAGGAGCGCGACAAAAAGCGCGATCCTGACCACCGTGAAGAGGTCTGCGTGCATGTTTCCTCGTGGGGGCTAGGCTCCCCCTCCCTGGAGAGCGGCGTTCCGGAAGGGCTCGCAGGGCAGGGCAGGGGAAACGATTTCCTTGGTGATAGCCTTTGTGACGCGACGCGTCAAGGACGGTTCTCCCCCTGGGCCCGCTCGGCGCCGCCCAGGATCTCCAGCTCGTAGAGATCGTGAACGCCGAAGAGGGAGCGCTCGCCCTCGATCAGCATGGACCCTCGGCCGTCGTAGCCGGCGGGCGTTGGGAGTAGCTCCACGTCCGAGAGGACGAGGTAAGCGCGGACATGTCCCTCGTCGTCCTCGCGGGTGACGACGTCCAGGCACCGGGCGCGCACGGGGTGCGGGCCCTCGTCCTCGAGGATGAGCATCATCGGGTCCCAACCCTGGAGGACGATGTCGTGGCCCACGGCGGCGCGGAGCCGGTCCGTGAGCTCGTAGGCCTCGGCGCCGGGCTTCCAGACGGCCCGGGCGGCCCTGGCCGCGGCCCGCTCGCGCTCCAGCTGCTCGGGGGAGGGAGAGCCCTCGAGGTGGATGGGGCCGGAGGGGAGCTTCCAGGGGTTGAACGTGACGGTGATCTTCATGGGCGAGGGCTCTCAGTCGACGATGTCGACCTGGGTGCCGTCGGCGACCATCCGGGCGATGACGTCTATCTCGGAGTTCTCGACGACGACGCAGCCGTGGCTAAGGTATGTGGCCTTGACGAAGGGGTTCTGATCGGGCGGGGCGCCGTGAATGCCGATGTCGCCGCCTATCGCCGCCTCCTTGGGGAGCTCGCCGCTCGCCTTGAGCCTGGCGAAGCGGGCGCGATCCTCGGCGTTCGGGTAGTCGATGCGCATGAAGATACGCAGGTGGGACGGCAGGTGCTTGATGACCTTGTAGTGGCCTGTCGGCGTCACCAGATCGCCGTCGCGGAGCTTGGGGCCCGCTCCCCCTCCGCCCACCGCCACGGAGTAGGTCTGGATGAGCATGTCGCCGCCGTAGAGATCCATGGTGCGCGCGCTCTTCTTCACGAGCACCCGGGTGATGCGCGGCGGTGGCGGAGGACCGCGGCGACCATCGCCGCTGATGAGGAGGAGGCACAGGGCGCTCGCCAGCCACCCGGAGGACATGGCGCCAATCTACACGCTGACGCCCGCATCGCAAATTCGAGGTCAGCCTCGTCTGCGCCTCCGGGCCGTCAGGAGCCCCGCGAGCGCCCCGCCCAGCATGACGAGGAGCCCTGCCGGCGCCCGGGTCGAGGGGGCAAAGGCGCAGCTCGGGCCTCCGCCGGCGATCACGCCGCCCGTGTTGGGATCGCCCGCGTCGGGAGCTGGGGCTGCGTCGGGGGCGGGCGTCGGAGCCGGGGCCGCGTCGGGGGGCGGGGCCGCGTCGGGGGG
>SXGT01040955.1_pt1 | contig 26468 bp, 27 predicted proteins | sample 3176221 | NCBI WGS metagenome assembly SXGT01 (sample SAMN11356862, study PRJNA531348) | freshwater metagenome | isolation source: freshwater sample F1-120 | place: China: Fuxian Lake, Yuxi | collected 2017-12-25
CAAGAACTGAAGCGCGTGGGCATATTCTTCGAGCCAAGTTGCTCTCGATGCGCCACCCTGATCATGAATCTTAACATAGATGGCCCCATCCTCCTCCATATCAGTTGATCCGTATGCATGCATTGTACGAAAATATCTATCAAGTTCAGAATCTGCGCTACTGCGAGCAAGCGACACTCGTTTGTCCGGATCAAACCTGTGGCACATCTTCTCATAGATCTTCTGATACATAAGTGCCAATTATCGTATGGTAAAGATTTTATAGCGACGCCAAAGCATGGTTCTGAGCTCCTTTATGTCAGTAGATCTGTGAGAAGCCGAACGCTAGGCGTCAGGCGCGGGGAGCAGCCGCAGCGAGGCACGAGCGGAGCAACTGCCTTGATTGTCAAGGACTATTTTCTCTGATGCCTCGATAAAATTCTCCTGGGGTTGCCAGGGTGTCTGATGTTTCACCATGGCATTGAGGATGGTCAACAGCTTGCGCATACAGGCGACCAAAGCCACTTTCGTGACCTTCCCAGCGGCGCGCAGGCGCTGAGCAAAGGCCTTGAGGACCGGATGGTAACGTACCGCCACGAGGGTACTCCTAGACAAGGCTGTGCGGACCTGGGCGCGCCCACCCCAGATCGTGCGAGTCCCACGCAGGGTTCCACTGCGCGATGCAAGGGCGCCAGACCAACCAACGCTGCGAGGTGCTGGCGGCTCAAGATCCCAAGCTCCGGCAGGTCGAGTACCAGTGTCCTCGCACACACGGGGCCGATACCCGGCACACTCCGCAAGAGGTCCTCACGCTCGCGCCAGACCGGACTGGCTCGTAGGACCGGTATCGAGAGCATCGTCCAGGGTCACGAGGCGGGCATTGCGCCACGTGATATGGGCCTCGATATCCGCGTGGAGGCGGCGCGACGTACTCCCGAGGCGGTTCTGCTCCGCCGTCCGCATGGCCACGAGTTGCCGCCGCCGGGCAAGAAGCGCACGCAGTCCCTCGGTCTGCGCGTCGGGAACCGGGCGGGGCGTGGGGTGGATCGCCCCCGCAAAGTAGGCCAAGGCGCGGGCATCGAGGGCATCGGTCTTCGCCAACTGGCCGGTGGCCTTCGCAACATCACGGACCTGGCGCGGATTGGCCACCACGACAGGCAGGGCGGCGGCAGCCAGCGCCGCGCCCCCCCGCGCGCGGGAGCCCTCCCGTGGCTTCGCGCCCAATCAGCGTCGGGCTCACCCCCTGTAACTGCGTCACGAGATCCGTAATGCCTGCGTCATCGTTGGCCACGGTCCAGCGTGTCCCGGTGGGGCGCAGGGCCATATCCAGATGGGCTTTGGCCACATCAATACCGACACACACGTGGGGCGACACCATCCCACGACTCCTCATTGGCCCAGCCTTGCACGATGCGGGCTTTCATGTTCCAGGCAACTGTGCGGGCTCTGGGAGTCCCGGCCGTGACGACCCACGCGCCGCTCAGGTCTCGCATGACCTGATGCTGACCGATCTGTCACGGTCGGATACGCCGCGACGGGGATGTTCCCACATCACCCACTAAAGATACAAGGCTGGAGGCAGTCAGCTGCACGCCTTCGTTAGGCTCAGATACGGCTAACCAGACCCAACAGAGGACGAATGCGAATCTGGTTCCGGTTTGCCGCCACTTCTTGTTGATATCAGACAAGTTAATGACGATCCGTGAGAGTAGAGTCCCTCCATTGGAGCGAACTACACATGTCCCTAATGCCTGGCCTGCCCAGAAAGGTCTGTCCTGCAATAGTGGCACCTTGTCGCTGTAATTTCGCAATTTCCAATTCTATCTGTTTTTCCTGTTCCATCGCCTCCTTTGTCGCTTCCTCTGCCCCAGCCCGTTTCATCTCCGATTCTTTATCATTCCCCTTCCATCATTGAATCCTCTCGTATCCAAATTCAAGGACACTAGGAATATGTAAAAGCGTGATGTCAAGGCTTAGATTAATATCTAATTTGATCTAAACCAAACATTCCTGTCCAATTTTAGATAACCCGCTAATGTGGTATTGTTCGGCTACCGTTTCAGAGGAAAACCTACGATGCAAAGCATTGAGAATAGCACTCTCAACTTCGTGACGGTACTCGCCTAGAGCGCCGAGAGTATCATTAGCGGTGTTGCGACCCTGGGAGAATTCTTCACATGCCTGCTCATAAGCGAACAATGCGGGTGAAATACGCAATCTACGAATGTCTTGAGCCTCCAGTTTGGCGGGCCCCGCCGCCATATCTGCAAGGTTGATACGGCTCCCGCGTAGGGTGATCCGTAACAGCTCTTCCTCAGTCAATTCGTACCTCCCACGCCAAATATTTACACCTAAACGATCCTCTCGTGAATATGTAGGATTGACCCCAAGGGCTTGGGGCAAGAATGTGACGTATGGGCCACGTGCCACGTCGAATATGAATTGGCCATAGCGCTCAAAGATATGACCTCCAGGAAACCGTTGCTCCAGCGCTTTCCAAAAGTCAGACCCATAGGTAAAGAAGCTCCAGGTGATCGACTTTCCCGTAGCGGTCCATTCTTGGCAGATTTCGAGAATCGCCTGCACATAGGATGTGGGCAGGTCTTCGGCTCGAAAAGACGTCTCACGGAACACCCGCAAGACCTCTGCCTGATAGCGTGTGCTATATTGATCTAAAGAAAATGGTATTAACTGCGCATTCCTTTCCACAAAGTCGAATTCGGGTGAGTCTCCAAACTGCTCTGGCGGTATTGCACTCCTGCCCGGCCATGCAGTGTGGCCACCACGCTTAAAGATATCCTCGGCGGTCTTGCCCATTGAGACTGGCTGGGTATCCTGGTGTCGAATGGCAAAGAGGATGAATCCTTCCTCGATAAGTGCACGGAAGAAAGGGTTGCCCTGTCGAATCGCCTCGCGGAAGTGTTGGTTGCTAATATAGTCAGAATCCGAGATGATAAGGGGACCATTGAACAAGACGTTGTATGTAATGAGCGCTCGCTGATGTTCCAAGTTACATTGGTTCGTATCAAGAATCTCTCGCGGGGTCATCCAAAAGGTTTGTTTAGTCTAATTTATAGAGATTCTCAGCTAAAGTGGAAAGTATTCCTAGCAAAGGGCTGCTGGGACACTGTTTGAGGAGCCTAACGCCAGCTCACCGCTGGCGTTGTTAGGCTCTTATGCTACTGTACAGCCGTCTTGCGGAAAGGAATTGCTCACCGTTCCTGGGTTGCCAAACTCCCGTCTTAGGAGCAATGCCTTGGGAACCTTTTACGCCCATCACGGGGCACGCCGATGGCGGGGAACAGAAGCCCGCCATGCCAGGCCTATGTTCTTGCCACGCGAGAAGTTACACTATTTTCTGGGGTGGTGTGCTGATTCTTGTTCCTGGGAAGGCTGGGGATAAACTATTGTAAGACTTAACCTTAGCTATGTTATGCCTGGTAACCGATTGCCTCTGGGGCCCACCGGCTAACGCCAGGCATCAGTGGCTCCGAGCGAGCAAAGCGATTGGCCCGCCGGGGGCACTTATAGGCTTAAAGCTACTTCAAGATAATTTTACACACAGCACAGACAGTAAAGGTGCAACTGTTCTCGCCTTTGAAGTTCTTTTTACTGTTCTTGTCCCAGCGCGTAAACTCTCCCTCCATATTAGCGCTCTCTATTTTTGATGAAAACCCAGCAGCGATTTCTGCCGCTTTTCGATCGCATGCTGCCTCCATCTCCCCTCTCATTTCATTCGGCGAATTGCATCGATCAACTCCATCACCGCTAGTGCAGACATCGTTCTTCCACTCCAGAGCCAGGCTCGAATGAGAAAACACGGCCAACCATATAGCAAAAAAAGTAGCATCAGTTTCATCTTTTTTCCTCCATCCTCTATGAAAAGTTGTTAGAGTCGGCTGTAGAGGGCCAGTCAGTGCAGCCTCCCAAGGAACTTTCCAATGAGGCTAGGCCTTTCTGAATGAGGGTGCGGAGCGTCTTGGGAGGGTGCGGAGCGTTGTGGAAGGGGTGGCTGCCGTTGGAGCCCCACGGTGGACGGGTGGGGTGAGCGGTCGTGGGGCGCGGAGCCCAGACCTGCCCCTGCGCCCTGCGCCCTGTCGCATCGCAGGGCCTGGGGGGCGCTCTTGGCGGCTGGGCGCGCCCGTCGTGGCCAGGGGACGCCGTCTGCTCCCTGCGCGGGCAGAGGCCCCAGCGTATACCCCACCGCCTTGGCCTGCGTGGCCAGCGTCGTGACCTGCCGTGCGCGGGACGGCGTTGCGTCGGCCTCCAGCCCCTGGTGGACGTCAGCGCTGCCGTGTTGCCGCAGCGTAGAGACCCGACGCGCGCGCTGGTGTGCGGTGGCGGTGCTGGCTTGGGGGGTGGCCGAGGCGCGCGTGCATCCGTCGCAAGACAGCGCCCAGGGCACGCGGCGCGCGGGGCACACTGCGGGCAGCGCGGCGCAGGGCGACGGGGACGCGCGGCGCCCCGGGGCCGCACCCGCCGCGACAGCACTGTCCCCCCCGAGCTTTGGTGAGGGGGACACAGGCCCCGCCCGCGACAGGAGTGTGGCATACGCGGCCACCGCTGCCTGGCCGTGCTGATCGCCCTGCGGAGGAGTCAAGCGGTGTGGTCTGCGATCCCCTCGATGGTCGTCACGTCGACGCCCGCCAGGCGCGAGCGCGGGGGGCGGGCCGCGCACCGCGGGGCGTTGGTCTTGTGGTGTCGGCGGGCTGGGGGGGGGCAAGGGCTGCCCAGCGCTTTGGGCGGCGCAGGTCTCCCGCTGGGCTGGGAGCGGCTGATCGCCCAGGGCCCCTTGTTGGGGCGAGCAGGGAGACAGGGCGGCGGCTTGCCGTCAGGCACAGAGGGGCCCTGGCGCGCTTTGGCGCGCGCGTCCTCATCAGGCTGGCCATGGGGGGGACGCAGCGGGGCCCGGGGCCCGGGATGGCGCGCGCCCGCCACGCTCGCGTGGAGGAGGCCCCTCCCGGTCCCGCCCGTGAGGTCCCTGACGACCTGGGGCAGTGTGCGGTGCCTCTGTGGCCAGGCCTTGTGCCTGGGCTGCCTAGGGTGGGCGGCAGCGGTGCGCAGCCTCTGGCGGTGGCGCACGGAGCTGCGCAGCACGCAGACCTGCTCCGCGGGACGGAAGGCCCCGGCGAGCAGCCCAGGATGCCCTGGCGACGGGGGGCACGCCACAGGCCATGAGCCCGTCAGCCAGGGCGTCCAGGGCGGCGGGGCAGGGGCCGACACGGCGCACGGGTGGGGGGGCGCCCCCCGGGGGCACGGGGCCCCCAGGCTCGGCTGCGCCGATGTCGAGGCCCACAGCGTGCGGGGGGCAGACCTGGAGGGCTGCGGAGCGCACGGGTGCCTGAGGGAACGTCGGCGTCGCCGGTGGAGGCGGGGCAAGGCCATCATCTTTGTGGGGTGTCCTGGCCGCCTCCGGGAGCAGGGCACCGACGCCACACAGCCGTGGGGGCGGGAGTGACGGACAAACCTGCCGTCTCCCACACGGGATCAGGACGGGGCCTGTCACCACTGCTGGGGTCGCCGACTCCCGCGACCCCCCGCACATACGGGCACACCGCACCCATGCGGGGACGGGCACGACGACCCACGGGCGGCCCACAAGGATAGCCCGCCGCGTGCGGGCTATCCTTGTGCCTTCCACCTGTGAGGCGGCGCAGCCGCCGAGGCCCCTAACAAGCGCGTGCAGGCGACTGCCTACAGACTATGCTCGTTCCTCGCTCCGGCTTCCGGCAGCACCTAACTCCCAGCGTTAGGCGCCGAGGGCACGGGGAAGACCCCCACCACACGCAGAGACGCCCTCCCACACCGCGACGAACGGGCCAAGGCCGGGAACCGCACGACCCCCACCGCCACGAGACCACGCCCGGTCTCCCGCCCCCGGCCAAGCCTGCGGACCGCGGCGGCGAGGGCGCGGCGCCTCACCAAGCACTGGAGCCGACTGCCCCCACGGGTGTTGTTTGGCAGGCGGCCGTCACTGGCTGGGGGCGGCGGCTCACCACCGTCGTTAGGCTCTTATCACCTCTTATGAGACACCGAGATTGGCAAGAGCCCTGTCACGTTTTCAAAGCGCCCTGAAGGTGGAAGAAGCCATGATGAATGCAGAGCGGCCTGGTTGACCGTCAGCCCGCTTCGCGGAGGGTGTGATGCTTGACGCCGGACTTGTTTTCGGGCTTGTGAGCTTGCTTGGGACACCGATACTCTGCGTTTGGCTTGGGCTCTTTTTCGTACGAACATGGCAGTGTCAGAGGTGGTCGAGTTTTTTCATCGGTTATCTTGTCACAGCTGCTGTGATCTTGAGCCTCTTTATTCTCCAGCTGTTGAGGGTGCACGAGGGCGCTGCCCCACGTTTTTTTTGCCTTGAACTCCTCATTATGAGGCACTTAGCTTTGCTGATGTTGGGATCTACGAAGCTATAGTGCAACTTGTCTGGAGTCGGTGTACCGACCTCTTCTCCGAGTATGTCCGTATCCGACAAGAAACTAAACGCATGGAAGAGTGGGCTGAACGGTGGGGTGTCAAAGAAACAGAGGGACTTCAACGCCGTGAATCACGCGAGATGGAATTATGGATGAGTCGAATCAGACAGGTATTCCTCAAATTCCAGCCAGCGACTGAACTAATCAACGACCGCCTTGAACACATAGAACTTTCCTTTTGCGACTTCAAAACGGACATCACCTTTGAACGCTACCAACAACTCTTGCGAGAGGGGCACACAGAATTCGGGAATGCGTTTTCCATTACTTTTAACGACAGGCGGAGTCGACGCCAAGAACGTTTTATGTGTAGATACTTTCGGAATTTTTCTAAATTTCCAAGGCCATCAAAAATCATTCCGCTTGAACTAAACTACAGAAATGAGAATGGGTACACTCGTCTGTCAGAGCTTGATTGGGCAAACCGTATTCGCGTTCGTGAGCTGCATTTTACAAATGAGGGTGAGTTCATTGTCTGATATTACAATTTCTACAAGAGTGATGAGGTTGACAAGAAGGGCGAAACTATCTCCGAGGTTGTTATGTCGTTCTTTGACGATATACTAAAGAACATTTTTGAACTTGCCTGAGAACGTCTATCCGTAAAATCGGGGTCGGCGTCAGTTGTCCTTGTTGCTCCCAGCAGCAGGAGCCAGGCCCAGTGTCCGTGCCAGAATCCATGCGCTGCTCGGTCTCGGCATGGTCGGGCTTGCGCTGATACATCGGCAACGGAGGGTCTGACCAGGAGATGGCACGACTCGAAGATCTGCTGTCGTCGAGAGGAGCGCGTACAGGGGGCACGGCAGGCAAGGTCTTGGCGCAGGTCAGAGCCTACCAAAGGTATGGAGTTGACGGCTTCCAGCGTCCGCTCCGGCTCTTGCCCTTGGCCCAGAGGAAGACGCGCTGACAGTACGGGCGCGTGCAGACGCTGAACCGGAAGGAATCCACAGAGCCTCACGGGCACCTACGACGGCGTGGACACCCGCGAGGAAATGCTCCATTAGTCCTATGTGCTAGTTATCGCCGTCGCCCTGGTCTGGCCCACCCTCATCGAGGTCTCCCTCATCCCCTGAGGTGCCGCCGTTGTTGGAGTCTCCGCCGTTCTGGCCATTGCCTTGGTTCTGACCTGCTGCGGCAGCGATCCTGACAGCCGCGCTGGGCAAGAACGGCTGGAGCATCGGTGTGGCGTTAAGTGCCAGATTAAATAAGGTCAGTATGAATATTTCTATAACGAAACGCTAGATCATTAGAATCGAGGGGAATGCACCAAAGCTTTGGCAGAAGAGAGAATCGGCATGGAGGGGCACCATGCCGAGAGAATATGCAGAGGATGGACGTTGCCGCGTCGTGGCGGATACACGCTAGGGGCGGAGCATCAGCGCCGTGGCCGATACAGAGGCCGTCAGCCCGTCGTGCGTAGCGCAGAGCACCTGTGTGTGGCGGCGCGCGGGAAGCGTGGCGGCGCGGCGCAGAGGGGGGCGCACGCGTCATGCCTGGCGCCCGCATGGCGAGGCGGGCCAGCGCACACGGGATGCGACCACAGGCATCACGGTGCAGGCGTTGCGCGCCTAGGCGGCGGCAACGCGCGGCGGGCGCGTCCAGGCCTCGTCCGTCGAGCGTTGCGTACGCTTGCTGGGCGACAGCTCCAAAAAAAACGCGGCGGGCCAGCGCACGAGCACGCGCTGCTGTGGCGCGCGCCACAGCCGTGGGGCACGGCTGGCTCATGACCTGCGAGCCTGCAAAGCCGGACTCGCCATCACCGCAGGCTCCCGTCGGCGACGACGGCCGTGGCGTCATTCCAGCGCGGGGCCTGAGGCCAGCTCTGGGGCCCAGCGTGCCAACGCCGCACCAAGGGCTTCAAGCGGGATGGGTTTGGTGAGATAGTCATCCATGCCCGCGTCCAAGCAGCGTTGCCGATCACCGGCCAGCGCACCGGCGGTCAGCGCAATGATGGGCGTGCGCCGCTTGCCCGCCTCCATCACACGGATCTGCACGGTCGCCTCGAAGCCATCTAAGACGGGCATCTGACAGTCCATCAAGACAATGTCGAACGCCTCACGCTGCATGATGGCGACAGCCGCGGCCCCATCGCCCACGATGCTGGCCGAGACCCCGAGAAAGTCTAACATGGCCTGCATCATGACCTGATTGATCTCGTTATCCTCGACGACCAGCACCCGAGCGGCGCCGAGCGGCGGCGTAGTGCTGGTGGCGGTGAGCGGGGCCACGGGGGTGGACGAGACGGTCAGTGGGATGGCGCACGTAAAGGTCGAGCCCACGCCAGGGGTGCTCTCGACCGTCAGGGCGCCGCCCATCATCTCGACTAGTGTGCGGCTAATTGCCAGGCCAAGGCCGGTCCCACCGTACTGCCGTGTGGTGGAACTGTCGGCTTGTGTAAAGGGCTGGAAGAGCTGAGCGAGCACGTCGGGCGCCATGCCGATCCCGGTATCACAGATGACGAGCTGCAACCACGTGCGGTCGTCACCAGCACGCGGCGCGCCGACGCGCACGCCCACGTCAATGGCACCACCCTCGGTGAACTTCACGGCATTGCTGAGCAGATTGGCCAGCACCTGCCGTATCCGGGTCGGATCACCCATCGCCTGCGTTGGTAGGGCCGGATCGCAGTCCAGCGTGAGCACCGTCTGGCGTGTCGCTGCCAGGGTCCGATAGGCCTCCACGGTATCCTGACACAGTTTCCTGGGAACAAAGTCGATCTGCTCCATCTCCACTTTGCCGGCCTCGATTTTTGCGAGATCGAGCACATCGCTCAGCAGGGCGTAGAGGGCTTGGCCCGAAGAGCGAATGGCCTCACAGTAGCGCTGCTGGGTGTCGTTGAGTGGCGTCTGCCTCAACAATGCTACCATGCCAAGCACCCCGTTTAACGGAGTACGGATCTCATGGCTCATATTCGATAGAAACTCCGATTTGGCCATACTGGCCGCTTCTGCGGCGCTGCTGGCGGTTGTCAGCTCCGCATTCCGCGCCATCAGGAGGGTGGTCAACGCCTCTAAGGCTTGGACCACGGAGGTGATCTCGTCGCGGCCTCGCCGCATGGTGGGCTGCCCGGTGAGCACGGTAACACTCTGCTCGGCGCGAAAGCCCAGGGCGCGTAAGGGGGCCAGGAGCCACCGTAACCCGACAATCCCCAGCCCAATGCCCAGCACCAGGATCAGCGCTACACTCTGGTTCGCCTGCCATATCCGTGCGTAGAGCAACGCATAGGCAGAGGCGCTGCTGATGCGCGCGACGATGACAAATCCCTCGTCGACAATCAGCGTGGGCAGGTAAATGGTGGTGGAGTACGTCTGCGAGTCATGGCGATAAATCGGGATCTTTTGATGAAACGCCTCCTGCATGGCGCCGGTATCGATCTGCGTCATACCCCTGTCAGGGCTCGAAAACGCGACAGGGCCAGTGCGTCTGAGGAGGGTGAGTTCTGCCCCAACTGCACGGCTCAGGTGTTGCATGAACCTCTCATTCAAGTGTACGCCGACCGTGATGGTCCCAACGATCCTGCCGTCAGCACGCAGCGGCTCAATCGCGCGGATGGCGAGGCCGGACGCCTCCACCGCCGTTGACAGCACCGCGGTCCCGCCCAGCGCTTCGACTACCCCCCAGCCCGTGTTGCGATCACCCCAGTGCGCCCGCGCGTGCGCGCGATAGAGCACGATCTCTTGGGTGTCAGTGACCTCAAGAAGATCTGTCTGGCTTTCGGCAAACACCTGGTCCAGCACGGTGGCAAGCGTAGCGCTGCCCTGCATGCCTGCCCGGGTTACAGCGTCCACGAGCGCTTCATGGTATTTCAGCAGCACCGCTGCCCGACTGATGCTGGCCGATGCTTGCTCGATGAGTCCCTCAACCGAGTGACCGATCACGTGCGCTTTGTCGAGTTCGCGCTCGCGGAGCGTCGCGGTGAGGATGTTCTTGGTCTGCCGGTACGAGATAAGCTGTGAGCCTACGATGAGGAGTACCACGAGCACAATTAATGACCATATCAGGCTGGGACGACGTTTCATCGGTGTTCTCTTCCTAGGCCTCTCGAGGCCCTCGGCTGTATGAACTCACTCTGCCACTCACGATCAGCGGATGGGCAACACCGGGCCCACACCGTACTCGCGCAAGATACGCTGCGCGGCAGGCGAGCCGACAAATTGTAGGAATAACTTGCCGGCCTCGGAGAGAGCCGCCTCTTGATAGATCAGTCCAAACTCCATGCGGATGGGATAGCGCCCCGACTCGAGGTTGGCTGGCGTCGGCTCGATCTCATCCCATCCAAGCGGCACGAGCACCGTCTTGGCGGCATACAGCCCCGACCGGTTCAAAAAGCCGAGGCTGGTGGGATAGCGATCAGACAGAGCGAGCATTTGATGATCAAGATGAACTATCTTGACCGCATCGGCAAAGACCGTCTCTCCGAAAGGTGGCATCGCACGGCCGATGGCCTGGCGCGACGCATCCGTGACCTCGCGCCCAATGACCCGGATGGGGCCAGGTCGGGCCCCGAGTGCGCCCCAGTCGGTAATCTTGCCGGCATAGATGTCCAGCACCTGCGTGCGCGACAGACTGCGGGCCGAGACCCCCGCCCCAGCGACGAACACCACGGCGTCCACACCCAGCGGGACGTAGATCAGCCCTTGCCGCTGTTCCTCAGCCTTGAGCTGCCGACCCACGCGGCCGATGCTGGTCTTCCCTTCGCCGACGTCACGCAGCGCTCCTGCCGTTCCGGTCGAAGGCGGGATGGTGACCTGGTGGACACTCTCGGCACTATGAAAAGCCCTGGCGAGTTGTCCTAGGACGAACTCTGGATTGCCGCTGCCGGGAATGACCAGCTCCTCAGGCACCGCTGCAGAGACACTGCTCAACAGTACAAGACAGGCCAGAACCGTGCGACTGGCAGATATCATGTGCATCTCATCCTTCTTTAGAGCTGGGCGCGCGCGACAACTTCCTTATCGTAATATACGCTCCATAACTTAAGATGAGCCCAGAACATAGCATAATCACCAAAGAACGTTGATACAGCTGAAAGACTGCTCACAGCGCCGCGCGACTCCTACGTCACAACGGTGGCCCCCATAGCCGTGATAGCGTCGGCCAGCGCCACCACCCGCGTCGCCTCTGCGACGTGCAAATTTTCGATCAGCTTCCCTTCCACCAGCACCACGCCGCGCCCGTCTGCTACCGCCTGAGCATGCGCTGCAATGATGGTGCGCGCCCACGTCACCTCCGCTGGTGCTGGCGCGAAGATCGCATTGGCCATGGCAATGGTTTTGGGATGGATGAGCGTCTTGCCGTCAAACCCCAGTTCCACCGCCTGCCGACACACGGCGGCAAACCCGGCATCGTCCGTCAGATCGAGGTGCACGCCATCAAGCGCCGTGAGTCCGTAGGCCCGTGCCGCCAGCACACACAGGCTCAGACTCGTGAGCAACGGCAGGCGTCCTGGCGTGTGCCGGGCGTGTAGGTCGGTGACGAGATCAGACGTGCCCATCACCAACGCGGCCACGCGTGGATGCGCGGCCGCAATCGCCTCAGCCTGCAAGATGCCGCGCGGCGTCTCCAGCATGCACCAGATGGCCAGGTGGTCTGGCGCCCCGTACGTGTGCAACAGGCTCAGGGCCTGGCGGATCATCTCGGCGCTGTCGACTTTCGGCAGGAGCACCGCATCCGCCCCACACGTCGCTACCTCTGCCAGATCCTCGCGACCCCACGGCGTTGCCAGCCCGTTGACCCGCACCACCAGTTCGCGCTGGCCATAGCCCCCGGCGTGCACCGCAGCACAGACCTGCTGCCGCGCCACGGCTTTGGCGTCGGGTGCCACGGCGTCTTCTAAGTCAAAAATCAACCCATCCGCCGCCAGTGTTGTGGCTTTCTCAATGGCTCGAGCATTGGAGCCCGGCATGAACAACACACTACGGCGGGGTCGGATACGCTGTTCCATCTGCTCCTCTCCCCACGAATGACGTACCACGAAGAGTCTAGGCCAGGAGAGCCTCCCAAGGCCGGCCCGCGTTGGAGGGGCGACCGGCTGGTCAACTCCTCCTAGTGCCTCAACCGAGCTCATGTGCGACGTCTCCTGGGAGCGCCACGCGCCAGCGCGGCTGCCGGAGCCGGGCTGGAGCCCGGCGATCCCAGGGGGCAGCAACTGGCAACACAGCGCGGTTAAGGCACTAGCCTAGTGCAAGACGACGCGCTGCGAGGTGTTAGTGCCCTGCGTGGGCGTATTTCTCCCCCAGCGCCTCTTCCCAGCGCAGGTAATTCATCATGTCAGCAAAATTGCGTTCCGGTCCGGACAGCACGACGTCGTTCGGGGCGCTCATCACCCCCGCCAGCCCTTGCTCCACGCCTAGTTTGGCCGCACGCCAGGCCGCCATCCCACCCTGCAGCACGGAGACGTGCTGGTAGCCCATGGCCTTGAGCGTTGCCCCAGCCAGGATGGCCTGGCGTCCGTCCATGCAGGTGACGGCGACTGGGGTGGCGGGGTCCGGGGCGACCTCAGCAATGCGCAGTTCCAACCAGCCACGTGGCACCCAGCGTGCCCCGGGTACATGCCCACGAATAAAGTCCTGGCTGGTATCCACAAAGATGATCGCCGGTGGCAGTGCCGTGTGCAGGGCCTCAGGCTGGATGAGCTGCACCTGGTTGCGGGCGGCGTCCAATCCAAAGGGCGACGGCTCGGCCATACCCTGTTCCAGGGCACGGCCACTCGCCGTCCAGGCACTGGTGCCCCCGGTGACCGTATACACCTCCTGAAAACCCATCTGACGGTACCACGAGGCGGCAATGGTGGCACGCGCTATGCCGTCACAGGCAAAGACCACCGGCGAGTGCCGCACCACCGCGGCATCGTCGGAGCGCTGCACGGCCTGTCCACCGGGCACCCAGCGGAAACCGGGGATATGGCCGGCGGCAAATTCTTCCTGGGTGCGCACGTCAATGCAATACACCGTTTCCTGGGCCCGTCGCGCCATGATGGCCTGGAGGCCGGCCATGTCGAGCGCTTGCACGCCGTCTTCCTGGGCCAAGCGTGCAGCATACGCCTCCGCCGCCGCCACACCTTCTGGCGAGGGGGTCGGCAGCGCCACGCGGTCAGCCCCGGTCTCCAATTGATACCCCGCCAGTACCCAGCCGGCAGTGCCGTTCTTCAGGCCGTAGACATTCTTCAAGCCCATGCGCTGTAAGACGCGGGTGCCAATGATGCTACGCGTGCGTCCGGCACAATTGACGATCACCGTGGTGTCCGGGTCAAGCTCTTTGGTGATGTCGGTAATGCGCAGCGCCAGCTCTCCCCCTGGCACGCTACGCCCGCCGGGAATGCAAAAACGTTGGTATTCCTCGGGCGTGCGCGAATCGAGAATCACCAGCTTGTCGCCGCGTGCGATACGCGCCTGCAACTCGGTGGCGTCCAGCTCTGGCACGTGGTTGACCACTTCGACTTTCTCGCCAAAATCTTTGCTGGGGACGTTGCTACCCCATTCGGTGGGATAATTGCTGCTGACCCAGCGGTTCATGCCGCCATCGAGGAGCGACACCTGCTGATATCCCATACGCTCGACCGTGGCCGCGGCGAGCAGGGCCCGCCGCCCATCGTCATCGCACAGGATCACATGGGTGTGCAGCTGTGGGACGGCTGCGGCCATCTGCCATTCCAGGAACCGGCGTGGGATGAGGCTGGTTCCTGGAATGTGGGAGGTGTTGTACTCACCAGCTTCACGCACATCAATAATGGCACACGGCGACGTGCCTTGAAACAGACGGTGCAGGGCGGCGGGGGCGAGACGCTCTACCATAATATCGTCCCTTCTCTCTCGACGGTTTTCTCTACAGGCGTGGTCAGCGGGTGGCCGTCATACGCTCCACAGGCTCGACAAGAATCGTGTCGAGCATACTACGCAGGCAGGGTGGAGCTGTCAAACGCCGCGCCGGGCGCGACGCGACGCTAGGACTACACGAGATGCAACTCGATTTTCGTCAGTTTGTGGCCACTGAAGGTGAGAGTGGCGACCTCAGCATTGTAACCGGTGCGCACGTAGGTCCAGACGCTGATGCTGAGATGGCCATCGGTGCCTAACGAGATCACCTCGGTGCTCTGGGGCTGGCCCGCCTTCAGCAAAACCTCCCCTTTGGTCATGCCCAGGGTGACCAAGACGCTGGCATCGTTGTACGGACGCCAGGAGTTGGGGCTCATGGTACTGGCCAGAGCCGTGGAGAGGAGGAGCCAGAGCGTCGCCGTGCACCAGAGACCGTGAGCGCTTTTGTACATAACCTCGTGTCCTGGCTGCGTCTCCAGCCTGCTAATGTCCGATAAAGCGCGGCGGCCGTTTCTCCCGGAACGCCGCGACACCCTCGACACGATCCTGCGAGCCGGCAGCGATGGCCTGATGGCGCGCTTCCATCTGCAGCACCTCCTCCAGTGACAGGTCGAGGCTCTGATAGATGCCGGTTTTCAGCAGGCCATAGGCCAGGGTCGGGCCAGCGGCCAGGCGCTCCGCCAGCTTCTGGGTCTCAGCCTGGAGCTGCGCAGCGGGGACAACCCAATTCACCAGCCCCAGACGCAGCGCTTCCTGGGCGTCGATCAGCTCAGCCAGCAGCATCAGCTCCATGGCCTTGGCCGCGCCGACCAGACGTGGCAAAAAATAGGTGCCGCCCGCGTCTGGCACCAGACCAATGCGGGTAAACACCTCGCCAAAGCGTGCCGCCTCCGAGGCAATCCGCAGATCAGTGGCCAGGGCGAGATTACAGCCAGCCCCAGCGGCCACGCCATTGATGCAGCCGATGACCGGCTTGGGGAGGCGTTGTAGCCCCAGCACACAGCGGTTCAGGCGTGCAATGAGATTACCCCCCAGGTCACCATCGTAGAAGACCTCCTGCCCTTCTGTCTCGCGGTCACGCTTTTGATCGCCACCGGAGGAAAACCCCCGGCCCGCGCCAGTCAGCACGACGACGCGCACCGCTGTATCCGCTTCCAGGGCGCGCACCAGGCGCTCGAACTCGGCCATCATGGCTTCGTTCATGGCATTGAGCGTCTCCGGACGGTTCAGGGTGAGCGTCACCATCCCGCCATCCTGCTGATAGAGTACCAGACTCTCAGTCATGTGTAGGCTCCTTGGCTCCTGAAGTGCTCTCCGCCTCGGCCATCGCCAGGCCAGGCCACATCGGCAGGGCGACCGGCCGGTCGCCCTGCCTGGGGGAGACTCTTAGGCGACCTGCGGCTGGACGTGCAGCGCGTGCAGAATGGTGAGTAGCAATTGTTTGAGGCCGCTATCCACTGGTGGGATGTCAATATATTCCTGCACCGTGTGCGCCATGGCCCCACGGGTGATGCCCAGACAGACCGCCGGAATACCCAGGCTGAGCGGTAAATTGGCATCAGTGCTGGCGGCGCTGCCACTCGCGGGCCGCAGGTGCAGCATGTGGCGGATGGCGGTGATGCCGCGACACAGCGGATGCTCCATGGCCAGCGCCGCCGCGGGCCGTCTGCCGACCACACGACTCTGCACCTCGACCTGGGTCTCACGCTGCACCCCTTCCAGGACCTCGGCCACGCGGTGTTCGAGTTGCGTGAGCTGGTCCGGGTCCACCGAACGTAGATCCACCAGCATGGTGGCGCGCGGCGCAATGGTATTGACGCTACCACCGCCCTCGACAATGCCGACGTTAAACGTCGTTTTGGGGGTGTCGGGCACCGGGATGCTGGTGAGGTGATGGATGGCGCTCCCCAAGGCGTGAATGGCGCTCGGCGTGCCAAACGCCCCCCAGCTATGTCCGCCAGGCCCGGTAAACGTGACTTCCAGGCGCGTGCTGCCAATGGCAATGGTGCGCACTTCGTCAATGCCGTGCCCCTCCACCGCAATGACGCTGTCCACCTGCCCCTGCCAGGTTTCGAGGAGGGCCCTGATGCCACACAGATTCCCCAAACCCTCTTCGCCCACGCTGGCGGCAAAGATAACCCGCCCCGGCAGATCCGCTTGCAGGCGACTCAGGGCCGTGGCCACCTGCAGTATCGCAGCCAGCGCCACGCAATTGTCACCAATGCCTGGGCCGTACAGGCGCTGGGGCGTCCGACGCGTCTCTAAGGGCGTGGCGCGTGGAAACACCGTGTCGAGATGCGCGACAACCAGGGTTGTGGGACCGTTCCCGGCGGCGCCGAGAATGCCCGTGACGTTGTGGAGGCTGTCAGTCTGCACGTCTGCCAGGCCCAGAGCCCGCATGCGCTCTGCGACATAGGCCGCGCGCGTGGCTTCTGCAAACGTGGGCGCGGGGATCTGACAGAGATGCAGCGTTTCATCGAGCACTTGCTCAAGACTGTCCGTCAACCAGGTGAGACTGTCGTGCACTGCTGGTGAAAATGTTGGCATGGGTGCGTATTCTCCCCTGGACGAACGTGGTGCCTCTACGGCAGCAAAATAAAACCCATGACCGTCACGGCCAGGGCAATGAACAAGGCGAGGTACACGAGAAAGCCATGGATATCGCGGACGTCGGCATGGCGCGCCGTCCCCTGTTTGAGGCGCCAACCCGTGTAGGCACCAGCAACAAAGAGCAGCAAGGCCAGTGTCCCAAAGAAAAAGTGCGGCGAGGCAAAGGGCGCCCGCGCCCGCAGCCACGGCATACTCACGATCCCCAAGACATAGCCGCCCAACAGCACACCCACGCCCAGGAGACCCAGCTGGGTATGTCGCTGCTGGATGCCCTCCCATTGGGCCAGATAGCGCTGCCCGAGGCGATGCCTTTTCAGGGCGAGGCCCAGGCGCAGTGTGGCAACGACGATGAGCAAGGCCAGTCCTTGGATGACCGGATGGACATAGGCGAGCAGGTCGTTCATGGATACCTTGCCATACAGGGACATTACGCCTGCATACGGGCGGCACGCCCACCTCGGCAGCGCCAAGGCGCGTGACGGGCTGCCCCAGGGTCACCGGGCGCTTAGTATAGCATTCGGCAGCGCCTTTACCAGGGAAACAGCACACAGCAGAATCGACACCAGGGGGGGAGACGCGTGGTGTCCGCCTGCATGATGTTCTATAGTGCGCCTATGTTGCCCCACGTCGTCACGTGCGACTATCGCCATGCCTCATGACAGGAGAACTTGCATGTCCGTCACCCCGTCTAGCACGACCCGTGCGACGGTCACCCTGCTGTTGCTCTGTGTGATGAACCTCCTCGATTATATTGACCGCTTTATTCTGGCGGCCGTATTGCCCAGCATCCAAAGCGAGATGGGCTTGTCGAGTTTCCAGGCGGGGGCGCTGGGGCCGGCGTTTCTGATCGCCTACACCATCTGTGCGCCCTTCATGGGCTGGGCCGGGGATCGCTATAATCGCACCCGGCTGCTGATCGGTGGCGTGGTGCTGTGGAGCCTGGCGACTGTGGGGGCTGGGTTTGCCGGTACCTATGGTCAGTTGCTGGTGGCGCGTGCTTTCCTGGGTATTGGGGAGGTGACGTACGGCACCCTGGCGCCGACGCTGCTGGCCGATCTCTATCCTCGGGCCCGCCGCGGCCAGGTGCTGTCGTATTTTTATTTAGCCATTCCGGTTGGCAGCGCCTTGGGCTACGTGCTCGGGGGCGTGATTGAACCGTATTACGGCTGGCGCGTGGCGTTCTGGTTGGTGGGGGTACCGGGCCTGCTCATTGCCCTCGCCGGGGGCTACCTGCGTGAGCCACAGCGCGGTGTCATGGATACGGTGGACGATGTCGTTGGCCAGACGGACAGCCAGGCTCCCGTGCAGGTGGCCTGGCGGGACTATCGCGTGCTGCTACACAATCGTTCGTATGTCTACAATGCCCTGGGCATGGCGCTGATGACGTTTGCCCTTGGCGGTCTGGCCTTGTGGATGCCGACGTTTTTTCATCGCGTCAAGGGCATGTCCCTCCAGCAAGCCAATCTGTGGATTGGCCCCATGACGGTGCTGGCGGGCCTGCTCGGCACGCTTTCCGGTGGTTGGCTGGCAGATCGGCTGCAGCGCCACACGCCAGGGGCGTATTTTCTGCTGGCTGGGGTGGGCATGCTGCTCGCCGCGCCGTGTGCCCTCGTGGCGCTCCTCGCCACCACACCGGCCATCTACCTGACGGCCATGTTTCTGGCTGAGTGCGGCGTGTTTCTCAATACGGGCCCATGCAATGCCATCCTGGTGAATGTGGTCCACCCGGCCATGCGCTCCACGGCGTTTGCCATCAACATTTTTCTTGTGCACATCCTGGGCGATATCTGGTCCCCACTCCTCATCGGGCACATCGCTGACGTGACCGGTGGGAATCTCACCGCCGGGATGTTACTGACCGTGGTGGCGATTGGTGGCGGTGGTGTCTTTTTTCTACGCGGGGCGCGCTATTTGGCGGCGGACCAGCATGCCGCCCTGCGTTGGACGCCCGCCGGGTAACGTGGTGGGCCTGGGGCGCTGTGGTTGGGCTTGCGTGCGGCGTGCAGGTACGCCACAATGGGCTTGCACATGGCTATAGCTCACATCCTCAACCAGGAGACCATCATGGCACGTACACCCGTAGTGACCCGTGACCAGGTTCCCGAACCCTTACGCGCCGCGTTTGATGCCGAGACCGCCGGCAGTGCTGGCGTCGTCGAGACCGGCCCAGGCTCGGTGATGATTCACAGCCCCGAGATGCGTCGGCGCGCCAACGCGCTGGTCAATTACTTGCGCGATGCCTCCACCCTCCCGAAGAAGATCCAGGAGCTGGCGATGCTCGTCACCGCCCGCGCCATGGACTGTCAGTTTATCTGGAATGCCCATGCCGCCCGTGGCCGCCGTGAAGGGTTGAGCGACGCCCTGGTGGATGCGTTGCGGGACAAACGCCCGCTGCCCATGTTACCGGCTGATGAAGCCATTGTTGTGCAATACGGTCAGGAATTTTTCCAGACCCACAAAATCAGTCAGCAGACCTTTGACACGGCGCTCACGCACTTCGGAGCCCAGAGTCTGACGGAATTGTCCACACTGATGGGCTATTACGCGCTGCTGGCCTTCAATGCCAACGCCTTCGAGATTGACCTGCCAGCCGCACGGACCGAGCCGGTCTTGCCTATCTAAAGACTGGAGCCCATGGAAGCCCGTATGTTGCCACCTTTTGACGCCATTCTGTTTGACTATGACGGCACCCTGGCGGTACTGAATCTGGATTTCGCCGCCATGCGCCAGCAGCTCCTGGCCTTCACCGTCACCCAAGGTATTGCTGCATCGGCACTCCAGGATTTTGACATCCTGGAAATGCTCACGCATGCCACCGGGCTGTTGCAGCAACGCCAGCCCGCGCACGCCACGCGCTATGCCCAGGCGGCGGAACAGCTCCTCCGGGACATTGAAGTCACGGCGGCGCAGCACAGTTGTTTGCTGCCCGGCGTGCCGGAGCTCTTAACGGCTTTGCAGCGTGCCGCCATCGGCGTCGGCATTGTGACGCGCAACTGCGATGCCGCCGTTCGGGTGACGTTTCCCACACTGGAAACGTACTGCCAGGCGTTTGTGCCACGCGACCGCGTGACCCACGTCAAGCCGCATCCCGAGCACCTGACGACGGCGCTGGATGCCCTCGGTGTCCCACCTGAGCGGGCGCTGATGGTCGGCGATGGGGCGATGGACATGCAGGCCGGCAAAGCCCTGGGCATGTTCTCCATCGGCGTGCTCTCGGGGACGACCTCACGCGCCACCTTGCTGGCACAGGGCGCTGATCTCGTGCTACCGCACGCGGTCGATTTACTACCATATATTCAGGCGAGGCCCTAAGGTCATGCACGACGCGCCGCTGCCTCCCGGGAAACTCCCCGCCGCGTTGCTTGCCAGGCTGCTGGCCCAGAATGCGCCCACTGACCCGCGTGTGCTGATTGGCCCACGTGTTGGCGTGGACGCGGCGGTGATCGACATGGGCGACCGCCTGCTGATCGCCAAGTCGGACCCGATTACCTTTGCTACCGAGGCTATCGGCTACTATGCCGTCATGGTCAATGCCAATGACATCGCCGTCATGGGCGGCACCCCGCGCTGGTTTCTGGCCACGCTCTTACTGCCCGAGACTCAGACCACCACGACGCTGGTCGAGGCCATGTTTACGCAGATCCGTGAGACCTGTGCGTCCTTGCAGATTGCCCTGGTGGGCGGGCATACGGAGATCACGGTCGGCTTGGATCGGCCCATCGTGGCCGGACACATGCTCGGGGAAGTGGCGCGTGATCGTCTCATCACTAGTGCGGGGATGCGTGCTGGGGATGCCATTCTGCTGACCAAAGGCTTCCCGATTGAGGGCATCGCCATTATAGCGCGGGAGCGTGCCGCCCAGCTGCGCGTGGCGGGCCACACGGCCAGTGCAATTGCCCGCTGGCAGCAGTTTTTGTATACGCCGGGAATCAGCGTGCTGCCCGAGGCGCGCATACTGACCCACGCGGTGGACGTGCATGCCATGCACGATCCGACCGAGGGCGGGTTGGCCACAGGCATCCGGGAATTGGCGCAGGCGTCGGGGGTGGGCGTCCGCCTGCACGCCGAGCAGCTCCCGCTCTTGCCGGAAGGGCGCGTGCTCTGTGAGGCGTTCGACCTCGATCCGCTCGGGACCATTGCCTCAGGCGCCCTGCTGGCGGCGGTGCCGGCAGCGCAAGTCGAAGCGGCCATCCGTGCCTGTGCCGCTGCGGGTATTGCGTGCTATCACGTTGGCACCGCCGTCGCATCGGCCACGGAATGCGTGCTGCACACCACGACCACGTCACGCCCGCTGCCGACCTTTGCACGGGATGAGATTGTTGGCCTTTTTACGTAACGAGGGAGAGCCGTATGGACACCATGTACGAACGTCCCGAAGTGCAGAAGGAATTGCGCGCGCTCGATGCGGAGGCCCTGCGCGCGTTTGCCAGTGGGCTGTCGCCACGCGAAACCGTGGTGCTGGAGACGCGCATGGTGGGCATCCCCCCACGGCGCTGGGAGTCCTTGGCGCGTACCATGGGGATCTCCAGGGACATGGTGCGCCAACTCGAAGCGGCGGTGATCGTCAAGTTCGATGCCTGGAAACAGACGCGCTAACCCAGCACTACGGCAGCCTGTGATGCGCACTCACCACAACGGCGCCGCAAGGTACCAGACACTCAGATTCAAGGAGCAAGACTATTATGGGCAAAGCCTACGCCCTCTTGCGCGCCGGATTCCCGTATGTCAAAACGTTGGGCATGCGCCGCATTACCTCCAATCCCATTGACGTGGCCCTGGGCAAAGCAGGACGTCTGTACGTCTTGTGCCGGGGCGCCCTGGCCACGGATATCCGCCGCTACACCTGGGACGACGAAGATCTGGGCACTATCGGCGGCCCAGGCACTACCGACGGCAAATTCGTCTGGCCCGGCGCCCTGCTGGCGGACGCTGACGAGACGCTGTACGTCTCGGACGAAGGCCGGCACCGCCTGTCCATGTTTCACCGCGATGGCACCTTCCTGGGCGCCTGGGGTGAGCGTGGCAGCGCGCCTGGCCAATTGGATCGGCCGGCTGGCCTGGCTTTTGATCTGGAGGGGAATCTCTACGTGGTGGATACCATGAACCATCGCGTACAAAAATTTACCCGCGATGGAAAGTATCTTATGCACTGGGGCCAGTACGGCAGCAAGGCCGGCGAGTTCAACATGCCCTGGGGTATTGCTGTCGACGACGACGGCGACGTGTATGTGGCCGACTGGCGCAACGACCGCATTCAGAAGTTTAGCGCCGATGGCGCCTTCCAGGGTATGTTCGGCAGCTCGGGGAGTGCCGACGGTCAGTTCAACCGTCCCACCGGCGTGGAGGTCGATCTGCATGGTGATATCTACGTAGCTGACTGGGGCAACAACCGCGTGCAGTTGTTCAATCCCGAGGGCCGCTATGTGCAGCAGTTTCTTGGCGACGCCACGCTGTCCACCTGTGCGCGGGCTTACGTGCTGGCCAATCCCAAGCCGCTGCGCTTGCGCGAGATGGCCAATCTCGAGCCACAAAAGCTGTTCCATGGTCCCGTGGCGGTACGGATCGATGCTCTTGGCCGCATGTTTGTGGCAGACTGTGGGCCGCATCGCATCCAGGTGTATCAGAAAGACGCGTACCCCCTCGCACCGCATCAGATTATGCCGCCACTGCGGGCCCCGTCCATGTCGGTGGCTTAACGCCAGGCATCCGCGCGGCTGAAAGCGGGAGCGAGGCACGAGCGGACGCTGGAAGCCGTCGCCTGCACGCGCTGGTTAGGCACAGTATCGCAGAGTCCCGGGCCCCTGTCTTCGGGTTTTGCTGTCTGGGCACGACGTGATGTTCGGGCACTGACGTGGTCCTGGGGTGCTGACGTGGTCCTGGGGTGCTGACGTGGTCCTGGGGTGCAGACGTACAGCCCTCGTCGGCTGTTGGTCTGCCGGAAGACCTGGGAGAGCGTTAGCACTACCCGGGTCAAGCCGGCGGCTGTGGTCGTCTGGCCTTGGACCTGCTGTGTGTCCGCAGCCTAACGCCGCGCTTCACCGGCGCCGGGGCCCCCGACACCCGCCGCAGGCCCCAAGCCCCACGCCCCGGCGTCCGGTGCGCGCGCTGGGGAGGTCCGGTGCGCCAGGGGGCACGCCGCCTGGCCGGACCCGCCCCCCTGGGAGGACGCCTACCACCGTACACCCCAGCGGCGTCTGGGACGCCCGCCCCGCGGCCAGGGGGCACGGGTGCCCGCCGGCCCCTGGCGCCCCACGGCGCTCCCAGGCCACCGGGCCCCCCGCAGACCCCACCAGCCCACGGATACCCGCCGCGCCAGACCTCACGCCGGCGGTGAGCGGCGGGCCACAGGAACAGATACACGCGTGTCCACCGATGCCCGCTGTGGCCCGTCCGCTCCAGTGCGATGTTAGCCGGTACGATTGCTCATGAGTTTGTGCCATGGCGTTCCGGACTCCAAGAAACGGACAAACTGATACTCCGCAGTTTGAAGTTCGCTCTCTGGGAAGCCGATGTCTCTGCGCATTGCAAGGATGACCTCAGCGAAGGCACGATGCTGGTCGATATTGTGTGTGGCATCTGGGTTCGCGGCGAAGCGTTGGTTGATGTCCAGGAATCGATTGAGCGCACGGATGACACTGTCTGGCGCCCAAAGCCAGAGAGTCTGGTAATGCTAAGGAATACCTGCTTCTGCGTATCGGTCGCGTTCGCCCCTGCGATGAAGATACGGAGAGCTTTTACGGTTTCTTCATAAATTTGGCGGCGACGTAAGAGAGCTGCCGATTCATCAGATAGCCCAGACTTCATGCGCTCCAGTGCGGCAAGGTGTTGAGTACGTACTTCTTCGACGCGGTGGGTGATCTCGCCAATGTCCTCCTTGGTTGCGAGATTCTCCGCCTTCTTCGTGATATAGGTAGGAAAATATTTGCGTAAAAATAGTATAAATAATCCTATACTTTCTAGAATGAGTACTTGAAGCGCAAGATGTATTTTTTCCATCGCTCGATACCTATATGGAGGCTAACGGCCGCGAGCTGAGCTGCACCCCGCGCCAGGCGCGGGGCGAAGCCCCGGAGCGCAGCGGAGGGGTGTCAGCTCCAGCGAGGTGATAGGCGGCCGCAGGCCGCATATCTCTGTATTGTGCCGCTCCCAGCGGCCTCAGAGCGTCCACGGCCTCTAAAGACCGCTCCTGTCCGTATTTCCCCTCAAAGACCGCGCGCATCTGTCTAATTTTGAGACATTTAACTCAAGATAGATTCGCGAGCTTTCCAGGCAAAATAACTGCTTGATTTCGCATAGGTTTTCTTTCTTCAAAATATCTCAAGTTAAGAGTCTCCTAATTTTTTATGGCCGCCACCGTCTGCCTGTGACGGTCGTAGAAGGGTTGAGGCCGCTCGCATCCCCCTTGTACCCTTTTGTGCCGCTGCCATCCACCTACAAATTGCGACGGCTCCACTGTGGGCCATCCCGCTGTCATGGGGCACTTTCCCTGTCTTAGGGGTGTTCCCCAGCGCCCTAGGCGCCTAACGCCGCCGCTCAGCCGCTGCCGGAAGCGGGAGCGACGCCGGAGCGGACGCTGTAGGCAGTCGGCTGCAGCGGCGGCGTTAGGCCCGGCTGGTGCAATGAAACCTGAATACATAGACTCTTTTGTGCTTCATGCAGCTTGTATGAGCAGCCCTCAAGAGTAGGCATCCGCGAATGCAAGGGCTCTTCGCACGTTCGCTTTCGGGATCGTAGGGGCACCGGCTTCACTGCTCTGAAAGATCACAATGTTAACCTCCTGCAAATGGTGACCAGAGGGTCTTCGCAGTGCCTCTGACAGCCCGATGAGCATGCACAAGAGGGATAATTCTCCCTTCAGACCACCATGGCCGCTTCCAAGAACTGGAATGTAGAGACGACTCAATCGGTGGTCGACTAGAAGACGGTGAGCGACTGCAATACAGTCCAAGACGTGACGGGCTTCGGCTCGGAGTCCTTCGCCCGCACGTTTTGTGGTCACTGCGAGCAGTGCAATACGCAGTTGCTTAGCCAGGGGTTTATCCAGAAAGACACAAGTTCCAACACCGAAACTCTCGGCGTAGCTCCCCACCTCCTTCTCTACCTTTTCAGAAGGACGCCCAGAGAGTTGTCGCGCAACCAGCCTCTGGATTCGGTTCACATCAGCGCCAAAATGACGTTGCATGAAGGCTCCTAAAGCGCTTCGCGTATCGGTGATACACTCATCGTCAAAAAACTCATTAGCAGGCAGCGCCACCAAACAGTCGGTCGAGGTACAGTCAATTTCCTCTGTACGGCCAAAGAAAACATGAATGCGTGTGTGTCCCTTCGTGATAGCATAGCCACGATCAGCCTTCTTGACTTTCGATAGTACTGGAAAACCAAACGATTCATTTGTCAGGAGATGCAGTACGACCTATATTACTATAAGGACTATCCAAATGATGAGGCTGCTGAGGACGATATCATTCCGAGCTGCAATATCGAACTTGGAGAAGTCCTTAATTGTAAAGATTCCTGCGAGCACGAGTAGGAACCCAAACACCAAGAGGATGACGTGGAACCGTTGTTTGAAAAGTTCGGTAAACATAAGGCGCTCTTCCTCTCTACAAGGTGCTCGATCTTTGACAGCCTACCAGCGAGGAGAACTGGCTGGCAAAGCTACTCCATGGTTTTGCCAACTTAAGGTGAGCGAGGTATTAGGCTTTTTATTTATTCATTTTTTCCTTGAGCTTCTCTAATAGATGGAGTGTCCTGACATCCCGCTCTCCATGGAAATACTTGTCAAGGATACGGACAAACACGGAGCGTGGATCTGCTACACACGCAAACAGTGTCATGGACGATTTAAGCTTCAGATCATCAGGGTAACCAAAGATTTCTGAAATTGATAGTCCCTCAATGGCAAAAACCGCTTCCGCACATTCCAACAGCCTTGTTCCAAGAATAGGATGGTTTAGGTATTGTCGAGCTTCTTCTATGCTTTTTTTCGCCAACGTACACTTTTTTTTTGCTAAATGGTGACATGGCATTGCACAGGGATCGGTAACTCTTCGTTGAAAACAGGCGCAAGAGTCCTCCATCCCCACTGGAAGAGACGTACAGCACAGCGCTTCCTACGCTGCACACGCTCTCTCCAGCCCGCGGGCGCACATAATGAGCCTACAGAGACCATCCAGAGAGAGGCTCAACACGCCGCGATGCATCCCCGCGAAAGCCGCTGCGGGTCTGCGATAGGCGACGGCTGGCTCTGGAAGCCTCGGCTTGGCTGGTCGGAGAAAAAGGTCGCAAGGCGGCCGCGCTGTTGATCCAAGCGACACGCCTCCTCGGCTGGCGCGAGATGGCGGACCAGAGACAGGGGCGCTGGAGCATAAGCGCGTACTTAAGTGTCTGGACTAAACCTGTTCCTCTTCTGTGGCGACACCTGCCGAGACGCGTCTGTCCTTTAGGTCGCTTGTGGCTGACAGGTGGCGCCGGGGCAGGCCCGTTGTGCCCACCAGGCCTGCATGGCGCAGGCTTGGTGCCCCCGCCGCCGCGGGCGACTGCCCACAAAGCGGCGCAGACGGGGCACGCACGCCTGCACTCGAGCCTC